>WNFC01017056.1_pt1 | contig 12137 bp, 10 predicted proteins | sample 5400541 | NCBI WGS metagenome assembly WNFC01 (sample SAMN13153342, study PRJNA577476) | soil metagenome | isolation source: 120 cm saprolite under Douglas fir tree site 2 hole 2 replicate 1 | place: USA:California | collected 2015-04-18 | reverse complement strand
AATGCTTGGCAAATCGAGTCAGAGCAAAGCGTGAGGGGGAAGGCCACGAAGAAGTGGGATTACCGGACGCTTACAAACCACATGGTTGCAGCAGAATAGGCACTTGTCTGGTAAGTGCGTTTAACCGTGCGCCCCTAGCAATGCTTGCCGAGCTAATGACGGGCCATTTTCTGGGCCATGTGCATCAAGAGCCTGCGGTTACTGTCGTCTGACTTACCTATCAGCCTGCGAAGTTTGCTCAGATACCGTGCATCCTTGCCGGAACTGCCCCAAGCTTCCTTATCAGACGACTTCTGCTTTAGGAGATTCGGCAGTACGGGCGGCTCTTCGCCGTCGTAGAAGAGTTGATAAAGTGGGACTTCCAAAGCGCGAGCCATTTTCTCCAGCGTTTCAATCGCGGGAACGGTATGACCATTCTCGACGCGAGAGACGTAGCACCGGAGCAGGCCCTACGCTTTTCGATGTCACCCTGGGATAGTTTCTTTTCCTCGCGGAGTCCGCGAAGACGGTCGCCGATAATCATGGCGGGATTATTCCATTGAGGCTTAGACAAAGCAAGCAGTCGACGAGACAGCTTGGGTGTGTACGGGTGCGAGAATGCAACCGAGTGTGCAACTACTTTTCTGCGTCGATTCGTTCGAGGATGGCCTCGGATTGAGATAGCAATTCTTGCCAGTGTTGCATACCCGACAGACAGCAACCACTTTCTATCGCTAGTGTTCAGGACCTTGGGGGGAGAGCACGGAGACGAGGGCCGTCGAGAGATCGAGGGTCCCGGCTGGGTCGTCTTTTCTGCTCTCCCTGAGAAGGCTGCTGTGTCGAATCGTTGCCCGTGCTGTCAGAGCAATCAGATCTACCGGTCAAGAACAAAAGGAATTCTTGAATCCGTCATGAGCCGAATTTTCGTCCGTCCGTATCGCTGCGTGGACTGCGATTGCCGCTTCTTCCGCTGGTCCTTGAGAGCCAAATCTGCGTCAGTCCGGGTGGCAAGGACGAGTTGATTCACGACGCTGCAGACCACTTTGAGAAGGCCAGCCCGGCCGATGAGGCCCTGTGCAACGACAAACTTCCCCTTCGAGAAGGCTCCACTCGCGAGTTGAGACGCCCGCGGGCGTGTGGGTCGATTGGCGCTGTGCTGGACGTGAGGACATTTCACTAGTTCGGAATATAAGCTTTGGTGGTCTGTTTGTAGAGACACCAAAGTCAAGGGGCTTGGGTTCCACAGTCAAGCTGGAGTTTCTTGTTCAGGAGGGACAGATCAGGGCCGACGCTGTTGTAACGCGTGTAGAACCCGCTCGTGGACTGGCACTGAAGTTCACGGCAGTGAGTGATCAAGACGGCCCGCGTCTAGCCACATTGATGAACAGGCTCCGCCATTCGTCCTGATTTCTCGATTGGGCAGAGGTAATCCTGCGCATGAATATCTGCGATACGACTATCCAAAGAAGCGGTCGGCACGGAATTCTACCCTTTATTGTCGTGGCGTCTCCCTCATTTCAGCAATCCATTTGTCCAGGAGCAGCAGATCATTCGGCTCGATATGGGAGAAAACGATTCCCATTTCTTCATCTCGAACATAGGCCACGCGGCCCAGAGCCGCGAAGCCCGCACCTCTACGCACGACTTTGATCCTCACTCTTGCCCCCGCTGGCAGAGGTTCAGACGCAGCAACCCGGCATCCAAAGAGACTTAGATCGACGATCTGTCCCCTGGTACCGGTCTCTGATTGCAAATCGGTGAGATCGACGTTGGCAACGAACGAGTAGCGGGGTGGCCGCACGTGAAGTGTCCTGAGAAGTCGTGGATGCCCTGTTTGATTCCCCGATATTCACGATTGTATGACACTTGCGTGCGTCGTGCCAGAAGCCAACTCGCTGAGTTCCGTTCGTTGACTTTGTCTCCGACCGCAACCTAAGATGTACGTCCACGGCGAGAGGCTCGTGCCGCATCGGCCTTGAATCATCCCAACATATGCACGATTTATGAAATTGGCCAGACCATCCAGCTCACAACTGGTGAGGAAAATCGCAGGCCGATAGCAAACGTCTCTCCCTTCAAGGGATTACAGTAAGTGATTCGCGCACGGTTAGGCAAACCCTCCCGGAGCAATTTAACGGTCACGCCGTCGTTTGGCCGCCACCGCGTCTTGGTAACAACGCGGGCACCGTAGCGACTGACGTTCTCGGTTAAGGTGATTTCATCTATAAAGGGTTCATCCGTGCTAAGGAGCTCCACTTCTACTCGGGCCAGAGTCCGACTCTCCATTCGCTTGTGCTCAGGCTTTCTCAGTGCCTCTCGAATCAGGTCTCGTTGAAAGAGAAGGAAGAGTATAAGAACCCCGGCAACGAGGGTGCCTAGAAACACCGCAACAGTTATGACCCAGACCACGATGTTTGCCTTTCATTCGATGCGTCTTGGCCCAAACAAATTTAACACTCCAGGTCGACGCAAGGAATAGCCTCGCTAAGTCCTTCCATGAGAAGGCCGGTGAGTGTCAAGTCGGTTTTTCTTCTTCCTCCCTATAAGAATGACCAAACAGAGTTTCCCGCTGAGCGAGTATTTTGAGCATCTTCCTTTCATAACGGTTCTGCCTACTCAAGCAAACATTTTACGCCGAGTGTTCAGCAGGCAATGGTAAAGACGGTTGACTTGACTGACCAATCCTATGTCAGATTCTGTGAAATTAGAACGGTGCTCCGGCTAGTGCCTGGTAAGTTCTATAAAAGGGAAAGTCAAGAAAAAACACTCCTGCAACGGCCACTTCCGCGCGATGTGCTCGGTTTGCTGGACGCGTTGCCCCAGCGATTTGGGTTTTCTCTACCAGCAGTTTTCATCACTTCTTCGCTACGAAGCCTGTCAGTTCCGAAACCAGCAAAGCAGAACGCGGTCAAATGTGGCGACCATGGTTCTATCCGGGACTCGTGGCCCATAGCTTTTTCTGGTTATCCGAGTGGGCCTAGGGTCGGGTGTGAGACTTGGTGCCCGTAGCACGCAGAAGCCTAACTTACCAGCTGAGACTCGCTCTCGAACCAGAGTGTCTCGAGAACCTGACAGCCACCGCCAGAGAAAATACCCAGAGATGGAGCGGACTCGATCAGAGACACTCAAGCTGTTTGTGATTTCAGATATTTGGCGTCGAAGCTCACTCCTCTCTTCCATACGATCAATACGATCGTGGCAATCTTCCTTGCTAAGGTCAGGCGGGCCATTTCGGGTCGCAGGCCCTTGGCTACCAAGGCGGCGTAAAATTCCTGGAACGGACCCGGTTTGACGGAAGCAATGGTCGCTGCACTCTTAAACAGATTTTTCAGATCGTGATTGCAGTCTCGATTCAGTCCGCGAACCGAGATTTGCTTCTTGGATTTTTGCAACTCTCCCTTCACCGAACGGTAGTCGGCGCTGCTATGCATTTCGATGGCAAAACCGCTGTACTTCCAGAACGGTCGCTTGGTGCGAAAACGATGCGGTGTCTGGATCAGCGCAATCAACAACGCCGCCCGAATCGGACCGATCGAAGGGATTTGGCGGAGCAGTTTGGTCGCCTTGTGCTTCTTACTCTCGGCTAACAGATCGCGCCTGACTACTTGGCGCAAGACTCTCAGGGCATCGAGTTGTTGGTAATAAAATTCTGCCCGGCGGAGCACTCCCACCTCGGTGATCTTCGCGAGCCACTCCGCACGATGACGCGGCGCATAGACTTGCTTGCCGGCACAAGGAATACCCCAACTGCGATAGATGGCCTTCACTCGGCTCATGACTCGTCCGAGATCTTTGCTGATCGTCAGATAGCTGCGTGCCAGTTCCTTCAGCGTGCGGACGCCTGCTCCGCCGTGATAGACCGAGCTGAGCTTGTTCATGTACAACCGATCGGAAAGCTCGCGTGCATCGATCCGGTCATTCTTGTTCCCCTGTCTGCTATTCTTCCGCGGATCGCATACCACCAGTTTCGTTACATGCGGCTTCAGCAGATCGTACAACCAGGTGGCCCAGGTTCCTTCTTCAAGATAAAATCCAGAATGACGTTCGCTTTCGTCTCGATCACACATTCCATCACGAGCTTCCCGGCATCATTCCTGACCGCAATCGAAATGCTTTCCTTGTGCACGTCCATGCCGATATATTTAGTGCCAGTCATAAAAGGGTGTTCCTTTCTGGAGGGTTTGAGGCAAGCACCCAAACCTTACTCCACAAGGGGCGCCCTTTTATATTGCGTCGGATTACCGGTAAAGTTGGTTCTGGCACTTGATCAGCCCAACTTATATGCGCTGGTCTCCAAATTTGGAGTCAAACGACAGGTTCGATGCCGAGTCGATCATTTACAGCTTGTCGGAGCCTCTGCTTGCAGCCCAGGTACTTCTCTGTGGTCTGCACCGATACATGACCGAGCAGGAATTGGATCTGTTCCAATTCGCCTCCCGAGTCGTGACAGAATCGAGCGCACGACCTCCTGAGATCGTGTGGCGCGAGCTTGGAAATTCCTAGCCTCTCCGCGTACTCCTTGACGACGTGCCAGACTACTTTTTCAGTGATGTCCGTTCCCCAAACAGTTCCTTTGCGACAAACGCACCGGAAGATTTTGCCGTGGGCGAGTTGCGCTATCGCCAGCCAGTCATCAATGGTGTGCTTTACCCAATCTGGCATTGGGACCGTACGGATGTGCCCGCCTTTTCCTACAAGGTCAACGATTGCCCAATGATCTTCGCGGCGCTGGATGTGGTCAAACGTTAAATCAATGAGTTCTTTCCGACGGAGCGCACACCCCAGGAGGGTTGCTAGAATCGCGCGATCCCTCTTTCCCTTTAGCGTGTTCCTGTTGGGAAGTTGCCACAGCGAGCGAGCCTCATCCACTGTCAGCCAATTTCCCAGCCTGATGCCCAACTTTTTCGCTCCCTTTACACGACGAATACCGGCGGCCAGATCCGGACCCGTATCGGCTGCCTCATAGGCGAGTCGTCTGACGGCGGCGAGCCTCACATTGATGGTCCCAGGTGCAAGCAACTTGTCTTCGAGATGAATCCGGTAGCGGGTGACCACTGTTTTGTTGAACGAAAGCCGAGGTTCCGAGCAATACCAAGAGACGAAATCTTCGATGGAGCGGCGATAGCTTCGTTGCGATTCCGGTGAACGTAAGCTCACGAGCACCGCTGATTTGACGTGCTCTAGGTCTGGGAGACCCAGCTTGGTCTTGTGTCGATTTGGTTTTTTCGTTCTAATTTTTCTTCGCATGGTTGCCACCTCCTGCTGAGGAAAGTGCAAATGGCATGATTTGCAGTCCCACACAATCCCTGGACACTGCTTGGGTAAGCGAGTATGAAGTCTTTAAGGGAAACGCTGGCGCTAGCTGCTCATGTTCCGTGAGGTGCTGCATGGACATCGATGGGAAAAACTGGAACAGGTAGTTCTTGCATTGTTCCAGATGAATCTGTCTGACGACTCCGGAAGACGCGCTTGGAAAAGTCTTCCTTGGAGCGTAATGGATTCATTGCATCAAAAGGGTTACATCTCCGATCCAGCAACGAAGAACAAGTCCGTGTGGTTATCCGAAGAGGGGGCTAAGCTGTCAAAGGAACTCTTCGAGAAGCTCTTTGCTCCCGAATAGGTTTGTCCGGACGCCCTATGAGGTTGATCGCTCAGGTCCAGTACGAACTTTACCGGTAATGCGGCTTGCCGGGAGCTAGTTCGATTTATTGTGAGAAATGTAATCGAATGGTTGGCCCGAAGTGGTCTCGCGGCCCACATCCGGCTATGATTCGACCATGACAAGCCCGTTCCGCTACAACAAGAAACAACGCAAGAATTATCGAAAGCGAGTAAAAGCCCAGCTGAAAGCAGCGGACAAGGCGGAGGACCCTCAATCTGAGGCCACCCTGCGAACATTGGCCGACATCAACTCTAGAATCAGTTTGGCCAAACGCCGTAAGTAGGCAAGTACTAGCAGGAACTTTACCGGTAAGGCGACTAACCGGGACTTAGCGGTGAGAATCGGGCGATTCCACGAATTCCGCCACATTTCTCTATTTGGTTTTGCAATTCTTTCAGACCTTCTGGTGCTTTGTCGCCGTATACGGAGACCATTTTTACGATATTTCCGATGTGGATTGTTGTTTCGTCCGTAGCTTGGTCAGTTACCTTCCACCGATAAGAAGTGCAGAAATTGAAAAACCCTTCTTCATAGAATTTCTTGGCTAGTTCACCGACAGCCGAAGGGTCGATGCGAAAGTTCCTTACTCCAAGGACTGAAACGTAACGGTCGCCGCGATACTCGACTCGACCGTCTCCAAACAAGTGAACGGTGTACGCTGGGCATGACCCATAACAGGAGGTCCGTTTCAGTTGAATTTCGCAATCCCAGTGACAAGCGCACACGGGACCGAAGCGCCAGAAAAAGCATGTTCCACAGACCCCATGCATTCGGAACAATCGCCATCGGAAATACGATTGCTCGCGCCAGCGGCCAAGCGGGCACCGCCAGGACGAACTGACTTGGCACCTCAAAATAGAACCGGAAGAGCGCAAACACCGTCATGCTTATCAGCAGAAGCAGCGTTGGCACAACAATGCCCGCCATATATGCACGCAGATATAGATGCGGCCGCATGATCCCCTCCATTACAAGTGATAGGCTAGCAGCAAAAGCGCCTTAGGAAGAATCGCCAGCGTGATCGCCACGCCGGTTGCCACGCGCACGCGAATTCTTTGAGATGAGCTTGACCGCGTGCGGAGATACGTATATATGTCTGGTCGTCTAGACAGGTGGAGCGCAATGGGAACCCTGGTATTGAATCGCCGAAGCGTCGTGCCCCTCTACTACCAGATTCAGCAGTCACTGCTCGACCAGATCCGCGCTGGAGAGCTCGTGGTCGGCGCTTCAATGCCCTCTGAGCAAGAGATCGCAACGCGGCTTGGCGTGAGCCGGATGACTGCGCGCCACGCCCTGAAATCGCTCTGCAGTCTCGGAGTGGCGTACAGCCAGAGAGGGAAAGGCACTTTCGTTTCAGCGGGCAAGATGGAGAAGAATTTTCGCCAAGTGCTGTCATTCAGCGAAGAGATGAGGCAACGCGGCTCGCAGCCAAGCTCCAGGGTTTTGCAGTTTGAAAGCGCGACGCCGAGTCAAGAAGTCAAGAAAGCCCTCGGTCTGGGGACGGGCGAGAAGATCGTCCGGCTAAAGCGCGTGCGGCTCGCGGATTCGATTTCGCTTTGCATTGAATGCACTCACCTCCCGCTGCGGTTTTTCCCGGATTTGCTGAAGAGGTACGACCCGCGGACATCTTTGTACGAGGCGCTCGGGAAACACTACGGTGTGCAGATCGATCTGGCGGATGAAGTGGCCGAGGCCAGCGTCGCCACCGCGGACGAGGCAAAGCTACTGAGGATTCGTGCCAAAGCGCCGGTTTTTCGCTTTACTCGCACGGCGTTTTTGCGAACGGGACAACCCATCGAGTTTGTAAAATCGATCTATCGGGGGGACCGCTGCAAGGTTGTAAATCGTTTGACCAGGCAGCTTGAAATCATCAGTTAATTTCGAGGGGGTGGGTGATGCAACGCTTACTTGTTCTGTTGTTGGTAGTGGGGCTGAGCGCCGGACTGAGCGGGACAGCCGCTGCGCAGGATATCACCGGAAGCATTCGGGGTCTGCTAACCGACCAGTCCGGTGCCACCGTCAGTGGCGCGACGGTTACGGTGCGGAATATCGATCAGGGCGTCAACATTCGCACGATCCAATCAACCGGCCAAGGCGAATATGTCGCTCCGTTGCTGCCGGTCGGCCGTTACTCGGTGAACGTGGAAGCAAACGGCTTCAAGAAGTACTCCCAAACCGGAATCGTCGTGAACGCCAACGACCGGCTCACCGTGGATGTAACGCTGCAGCCCGGCGCGGTTACCGAAACCGTTACGGTCGAGGCGACACCGCTCCAGGTTGAATTGGAGAGTCCCGCGCTCGAAGGCCTCATTAGCGGCACACAAGTGCGTGAGCTTCCGCTGAATAACCGCAACTACGAGCAACTGGTGACTCTGCAGCCGGGCGTGACCAGCAACGCCTCGGATCAAATTTACGTCGGCACGACGAATCCGACCGGTTCTGTAAACATCGTCAGTTTTTCGGTCAACGGAAATCGCCAGAGCCAGAACAACTGGACCATCGACGGCGCGGATAACGTGGACCATGGGTCGAACATTACGCTGCTCGTCTACCCGAGCGTTGACGCGATTGCCGAGTTTAAGGTTGAGCGCAGCAACTACAGTCCGGAGTTTGGGCGCTCCGCGTCTGGCCAAATCAATGTCATCACGCGCTCGGGAACCAACGCGTTTCACGGCGGCCTTTACGAGTTCTTCCGGAATGACGTTCTCAATGCCAACAGCGCGCTGAACAATCGCAATGGCATTCCGCGCCCGGTTTTGCGATACAACGATTTCGGAGGAACGATCGGCGGCCCGTTCTTCATTCCCGGCGTTTATAACGAGAACAGGGAGAAGACATTCTTCTTCTTTTCGGAGGAAGTTCGCCGCGTAACTACCCCCGTAACGCAGACCGCGTTCGTGCCGACGGCCCAGCAGCGCCAGGGCATTTTTCAAAGCCCGGTTTGCACCGCCGTCGACGCTGGCGGACATTGCACCGCAACCGGGACGCAAGTCACGAATATCGATCCGGTCGCCGCTGCCTATCTCAAAGACGTATTTAATAAGATGCCCCTGCCGGCATTACCAGACGGCAAGATCATCTCCGTGTTTCCCGGCGTGTTCAATTACCGGGAGGAGTTGGCTCGAGTAGACCATGTCGTGAACAAGAAAGTGGCGCTCATGGGGCGCCTCGTCTACGATCACATTCCAACTGCAGAACCTTTTGGCCTGTTCGGCCCCCAGAGCAGTATCCCCGGTGTCGCGAACACCGCGACGGATTCACCCGGACATCAGTGGATGGGCCGTGCGACTTACCAGATCACGCCTTCGATTTACAACGAAGCCGGTTACGCCTACTCCTACGGGGCGATCGTAAGCGATACCACGGGAACCCTCAGCAGCAAGGTTTCCACCGATGTCGCGGCGGCGGTCAAACTTCCCCACCCGGTAACCTTGGGCCGCATCCCAAACATTCTTTTTGACGATGGTCTCGACAGCTTGGTCGGCTTTGGCTCTTACCGAGACTACAACCGCAATCACGAAATTTTCGACAACCTCAGCTGGATTCGTGGAAAACATTCCATGAGGTTTGGTTTCAGTTTCAACCACTATCAAAAAAAGGAAAATGCGGCCGGGGACAATGCGGGTAATTTTGAATTCGACGCGACGAACGTTCCCGCTAGCGGCGAACCTCTAGAACAGGATTTCGCTAATTTCTTGATTGGCTTTATCTCTTCGGATTTCAGCCAAGCGTCCGACGACCTGACCGCCGACACCCGGCAGAACCTCTTCGAGTTCTACGGCCAAGACGCCTGGAGAATTAGGCCTAATTTGACCATCACGTACGGTGCGCGCTACTCGTTGCTGCGGACTCCCTATGCTGGCAACGGGAATCTCACCACTTTCGATCCGAGCGTCTATGATCCGGCGAAGGCCCCCACGATCACCGCCAGCGGACGGCTCGTCCTGGGAACGGGAGATCCCCTTAACGGAATTATAGTTGGCGGCAAGAATTCCCCTTACGGCGGTCACATCACCCGTCAAGACAACAAGAACATCGGGCCGAGGCTGGGCATCGCCTGGGATCCATTCAGCAAGGGAAAGACTTCCGTCCGCGCCGGCTATGGCATTTTTTATGATTCGGTGGCAGCCGGACTTATCGAAGACAACGTATTCAACAACCCCCCATTTCTCAGTTCCGCGGATTTCGGAGGGGGCTTCTTCTTCTCGAATACCGGCAGCGCGGCCTCGAGCCCTAGCACGATTCCTCCGGCTTTGTGGACGACCGATCCCCGTTGGTCCACTCCATACTCGCAACAGTGGAATCTTGACGTTCAGCATAGCGCCTGGCGCAACTGGCTCTTTGACATCGGATACGTCGGCAACAAGGGTACCCACTTGGTTGGTGTCGTAGACATAAACCAAGTCGGTCAGGGAGCGGCCCTCGCCGCAGGAATCGTGGCTCCGGGGCAGATTCTTGGCTGCAACGCAACGAACAGCAACCTTGGTGCGTGCTCTAGCTCTGCGGCGCCGAGACGCCTCAACCGGATCCGCCCCTTTGTTGGGTACGGCACAATCGGACAGATTTCGCCGCGGTTCTATTCGAACTACAACAGCCTGCAGATGTCCGCGACCAAGCAATTTTCGGGGAACGGCGCATTCAACGCCAGCTACACCTGGTCTCACGGCTTGACCAACAATCAAACCGATAGATCTACCGGAAATATGCTCACGTATTGTCCGCGCTGCGACTACGGGCGTTCGCAACTCGACCGCCGGCATGTTTTCACAGCCAACTACGTTTACGATCTGCCTTGGTATCGCAATCAGGAAGGCTTTGCCGGGCACCTTCTCGGCGGATATGAAGTCTCCGGCATCCTCACCGTAAATAGCGGCCTCCCGTTCACAGTCTTTGCACTGCGCGGATTCGGCGACCCGGCGGCCGTGGGCATCAATTCCTCCGGCGCTCCTAATAACGGTCGAGTGGCGAGTCCCCGGCCAAATCAGATCGGAGATCCGAATTCACAGGCTCCAAAAACATGGGGCCAATTCTTCAACACGGCGACGTTCGTAAACGTCACGACCGGCGGCGCCCCTGGCAATGAACGACGCGGCGCCGTGAACGGCCCAGGCTTGTGGCGATACGACATGTCCGTGATGAAAAACACCCGCCTCGCGGAGTCTGTGAACCTGCAGTTCCGCGCCGAGGCATTCAATCTGTTCAACCATGTCAACTTCCGGACCATCGGCACTACGCTCGGGCTTTCCACCTTTGGCACCGTCACGGCCGTGCGAGACCCGCGCATTCTGCAGCTTGGATTGAAGCTGAACTTCTAGTCTTTGGTTTGAAAATAACCTTAACGAGGTCCGGAGCAATGTCCGCATTGAGGTACTCGCTCAACTGCGCGAGGATTCCGCCGTCACAACCTCGGACACCATGAGATTGAAGAGCTGACGCACATCGTGCTTAGGATGTCGAGTCATTCGGCTGAAGGCGGAATTTGTCTACTTGGCGGTGATCAAAGGTCACTGCTCCGTCCGCATTCGACACCCACAACATCACTGACGCGTTATCGGCGATGATCTGGAAGCGTTCTTCGCTCCTGCGCTTCTCCTCCTGGGCCGACTTCAGTAATCTGTGTATTTGCGCGGGCAACAATCGACCATCGACCTGTTTGACGTAGTGGGACGCGCTCAGAAAAATCGCCGGTCGTAGCAGTCAGGCCCTCCATGCAATTGCGAGGCTCAACAACCGCTGGTAGGTGTTCTTTCGCAGGCAAAATAGCGTTGCCAGGCTCGACGCCAAACCCTCCATCACAGTTTTAGGGGCGTCGGCCGCAGCGGGAGCCTCTGTAAAGTAATGTACTTGTCAGGATCGCAGCACACTCTCCAGGGAACAAGCGCGTAAGTCGTTTGTTTCCTGGCATCACAGACGGCGCGAAACGCCGTCCCCTGCTCGGAAATAATCCACTTGGACGATTAACGCGCAAACCGGGTGCGCCGTGATAAAAGGTGGTGGTCCACAGCGGGAGTAACCCGCCCGGGAACTGGTTCGCTCCACCCGGTAGCAATCAGAGCAGCGGTGGAGGCAACGAAACTGCTGAAGCCTCTGGTGCAGAGGGTCGCTAGGCGACTTGGCGAGCGTGCAGGCCGTAACGTGAGTGAACGCTGAGCAGGCCTCGAAAAGCGTAATGCAGGAGCCGACCCGTCCCGGTTCGAGGGAAGGCCGAAGATGGTGGAATCGTACGAGCGAACAAATTCCATCAGACCTGCCGGGGTATTGGCGACGGCATGTAAGCAAAGTGGACCATACGCAACACGGGAAGTCCCAGCGGTGATCGCGGTGTGGATCAACTGGCAACTCGCGAGAGACCGGCCGGGCCGTTTGGGATGGCGGAGAGGCTCGTAGTACCGACGAAGCCGGGTAATTCCGGTGGAGGGAAGGGGCCTCAGTTGAAGGCGGACGCAAGAAGCGACGACGGAAAGGGAGAATGGCGATAAGCCTAGCAACTCCCGAT
>WNFC01007806.1_pt1 | contig 12137 bp, 10 predicted proteins | sample 5400541 | NCBI WGS metagenome assembly WNFC01 (sample SAMN13153342, study PRJNA577476) | soil metagenome | isolation source: 120 cm saprolite under Douglas fir tree site 2 hole 2 replicate 1 | place: USA:California | collected 2015-04-18 | reverse complement strand
TTACTTCTCGCGGTACTTAAAGAATAATTAAGGGGCCAACGGGATTGAGCTACTGCTTTGAAGTTGTCACGAGTTTGGCGGCGGGAGAGGCGGCGCGCTGCTCGGCTCGGCGTTCTTGCTCGACGTGCTGGGTGCACTCGGCAATTTCGTCATCGATATCTTTGATTTCCCGGGCGAGATGAAAGTTTTGAGGATCCTTTGAGTAGATCTCGAATAGGGAGTTCCTCCTGGCTTTCAAGTCGTCGCGCTTCTTTTTCCAAACACCGGCAGCAGCAACCATAGGTTTAACCTCGGGACTAGTGTGCGCTCTTTTCGGGTTTGACGAAAGAGACTTAAACCCGCGTGCCTAGATTCATACTTGGGTGAATTTGCGTAGCGATGGTAGGAGATTGAACAGAAAGGCGCACAGCCAGGAGTGGCTGAGCCACCAACCCGAAAAGTGGGGCAGGCGGAAAGAGAGCGCCCGACCCGGCCGGGGCGCCCCTACAAGGAAAAGGAATGGAAAAAGATCAGGAGCGGAAGAGGACGGATTCGCGCTGGAACATTTTAATGGCGAGGAAGAGGGCTACGGCGGCATAGACGCAAGTAGACGAGAAGATGATGGCGATGGAGTTCCAGTGATAGGTGCCAGTGACTAGCTCTTTGCAGAGCAGGCTGGCGTTCAGGATGGGGACGAGAGCGAGCTTCGGCGTGAGATCGATGGGAAGCATGGCGGCGACAGCCGGAATGATGACCAGGAACATGAGAGGAGTGACATAACTCTGCGCCTCTTTGTAGCTCTTGGCGAAGAGCGCGATGGTCATTAGCGCCGCCGAAAAAAGGACAGCCAAAGGGAGAACCATGATGAATACGGAGATAACGGTGCCGAGGCCAATGCGAAGCTGCAGTTGGCCAGCGTCACTACCGGCCTTATCAAAAGCATGGAGATGCTCGAGCACGGCGAAGGAAACTCCCATGGATGTGACGGAAAGCGCCGCAGTGACGAGGGAGGTGGTGAGCACCAGGAAAAATTTTCCGAGAACCAGGTGCCTGCGGGAGATGGGACTGGAAAGAATGGTTTCCATGGTGCCGCGTTCTTTTTCACCGGCGGTGAGATCCATAGCGGGATACATGCCGCCAGTCAGGCAGAGCAGAATGACCATGTAACCGATGACGCCTCCGAAAGCGGCGCCGCCGACTTTCTCGGGGGGAGCCACATTTTGCTGCTTTACCTCAAAGGGCTTGAGAACAGCGGCCGGGAGATTCTTGGCGGCGAGACGTTCCTTAACCACGTTGTCGCGATAGTCATTCAAGTACGTTTCAACCTTGCCGGTGGCAATCTCGGACTTCATTTCTCCCTGGTACTTGAGGATGGTGACGGTATCTGGTTTTCCTTCGGCGACAGCGGCCTGGAACCCGGACGGGATTTCGATGGCGGCCCGAACTTCCTTATTGATGATCTGGTCTTTCCAGTTGGGGGTCTCGGGAACGATCTCAATCTTGTCGAGCTTCTTCAGACCAGCGACTAGGTCGGGGGAGTCCTGGCCACCGCGCAGCATGACTTTGGGGACTTCCTCCTTGGCCTTGCCAACGAGAGAGGCGATGGCGGCGCCAAGACCCGCGGTGAGGATGGGAAAAAGAACGAGAGGGACGATCAGAGTAGAGATGAGCGTGCGGCGGTCGCGGAGAGCTTCGGTGAGCTCTTTGCGATAAACGATGCCGACGTTGCGCAGGGACATGTCAGTGGGCCTCCTCGGGCACGTAGTGGGGAGTGACGACTTTGACGAAGATTTCTTCGAGTTCGTGCTCGGCGAATTGGTCGCGAAGCTGTGCGAGCGTACCCTCGGCCAGAAGCTTGCCGGATTGAATGATGCCGATGGTGTCGCAGAGCTTTTCGACCTCGCTCATGATGTGGGTGGAGAAGATGACGGTTTTGCCGCGGTCACGGCATTCGCGAATGAAGGCGGTGATGGTGCGAGCGGTCATGATGTCGAGGCCGTTGGTGGGCTCGTCGAAGATCATGACGGGTGGATCGTGGACCAGAGTGCGGGCGATGGAGGTTTTCTGCTTCATGCCGGTGGAGAGCTTGTCGCAACGGCGGTCGCGGAAACCGTTCATGTCCAGGCGATTAAAGATGTCGTCGACACGCTTTTTCAGCGTGGCTTCGTCTAAACCATTGAGGCGGCCGAAGTATTCGACCAATTCCTGAGCGGTAAGGCGGGGGTAGAGAGCTGTGGCGGTGGAGAGGAAGCCTACATTGGCGCGGACTTTTTCCGGCTGTTCGACGACATCGTGGCCGTAGACGATGGCGGTGCCGTCGGTGGGTTCGAGGATGGTGGCGAGCAGGCGAAGGGTGGTGGTCTTGCCGGCGCCGTTGGCGCCGAGGAGGCCGTAAATCTTGCCAGGCTGGCAGGTGAAACTGATGTTATCGACGGCTCGGATTTCACCACGCTTCTTGTGATGGAAGCGTTTGGACAGGCCGCGAGCTTCAATCATCGAGAGACCTCTAGATGGGCGATCGTAAGACAGGGCACGAAGCGTTCACAGTCTACTACGCAGGGCGGGGGGAAAATGTTACAAGCGGAAAGGGGATGGGGGATAGGGAATAGGAGATGCGAACAGGAAATGCGAACAGCAGGGCCAATTGATGGCGCGCCGGAGTAGGAATTGGGAGCGAGAATTCAGCCTTTGTGACAGATGGGGCACTGCTTGGCATCAAACCTGTCAGGAGTGACGCGGAACATATTATTGCACTGGATGCAGACGCGGTGGATTACGGGACTTATGACGGCACCAGACTGTGGTGATTTGTGCAAGCCGCCCGTGTGAGGAGCGACGGATTTCTCGGGTATGCTCTCAGCGGACATGAATGGATTCTAGCACGGCGAGGTGTATCGTCCATAGGAGCCGACGGCATCCCCAGGACACAAAAGACGCATCCGTTAGAGGTGAGAGATGCTCGATCGCTGGGATGGGTTAAGAGAGAACAGGGCGCAGAATAAGCAACGCCTGCGAGGAATCTAGAGAAAGCCACGCTGCTCTTGTTAGAATGAAGTACCTTGGCGCCTTCCGGACAGGGGTCAAGCAAGCCACGGACAAGTAAGAGAAACGCCGCGCCTGAGGGCTGTGTCCTTGCGCCTTGCGGAGCGAGGGACCGCGCAGAATAGGAAAATATGGATCGCAGGCTGCGAAACCGAATTTTGCTCTACCTGGCGTTGGCCCTAGCGCTGGCGTACGCGGGGGTGGAGTTGAGCGGGCGAAAGCCGATACCGAAAGTTACGGCGGTGACGCCGATGCGTGAAAACCTGGTCTCGTCGATCACCAGCAATGGAAAGGTGGAGCCCATCGCGCCTTACGTGATGCGAGCGCAACTGGATACGTTTGTGGAACAGGTGCGCGCGAAAGAGGGCCAGACGGTCAGGAAAGGACAAGTGATTCTGGAATTGGACGTAAAGGATGCGGCAGCGAGGCTCTCCGAGGCGAAGGGCAAGCTGCTGAAGGCGCAGGACGATTTGCGCGCAGCCAGGGCGGGCGGCAGGGCGGATGATGCGGCGAGAGTTGCGGGCGACCTCGCCAAAGCGCAAGCGGAGCGCGAGCGGCTGCAGAAGAATCATGATGTGCTGCTGCGCTTGATCGCGCAGCAAGCCGCGACGCAGGACGAGGTCGCGGCAAACGAGCTGGCGTTGACGAAAGCGCGAACGGAAGTGACGCGGCTGGCGGCGGCGAAAGAGGAGTTTGAACGGAGCGTGAAGCTGGACACGGACCAGGCGGCGCTGCATGTGCAGCAGATTCAAAATGAAGCAGAGGCGCTCGAGGAAAAGGTGCGGCAAGGACGAATTACTGCGCCGGCGGATGGAACGCTCTACTCGTTGCCGGTGAAAGCCGGAGACTATGTGAAGCTGGGGGAGCTGCTGGCGGAAATGGCGGACCTGCACAAGGTGCGCGTGCGGGCGTTCATCGATGAGCCGGAGCTGGGGGCGCTGGAGGCGAATGAGCCGGTGAAGATCACCTGGGATGCGCTGCCGAGCCGAAGCTGGGTGGGAAGAACGGAGATTCTTCCGAAGCAAGTGGTGCCGCACCAGAACCGCAGCGTAGGTGAGTTACTGTGCGCGGTGAACAACGACAAGCTGGAACTGCTGCCGAATATCAATGTGAACGTGCGCATCAACTCGCGAGAGCGCATCGGCGTGTTGGCCGTGCCGCGAGGCGCGGTGGCGGCGGAGGGCGGGAGGCGCTTCGTTTTTGTGGTGAAAAACAGCCAGCTGGGTGTGGGGAAATCCACGCTGGAGAAGCGGGAGATCCGCGTAGGCATCGCGGACGCCACGAACTACGAGGTGGTGAGCGGCCTCCAAGAAGGTGATCTCGTGGCCCTGCCGGGGGACGTCGATTTGCGAGATGGAATGACCGTCACCGTCATTATAACGGAAGTTTTTATTTTTCCGGAACGATGGAATGGCTAGACGGATGAAGTGGCTGGTCGCAGCTCTTTGCTTCGCAAGCGCGGCGATTGCGGCGACGAATGTGAAGCAGGAAGCGAGCCTCGAAGCGGGACGGCGGGCTTACGAGGCCAGCGATTATGCGAAGGCCATCCTGGAGCTGCAGGGGGCTGCAGCCAAGGAGCCGCAGAACGGCGACGTGCAATTGCTGCTGGCGAAAAGTTATCTGGAGCTACAGGAACGTGACCCGGCGATCAAGAGCGCGGAAAAGGCGGTGGCGATCGACCCGCAGAATTCGACCTACCACGAATGGCTGGGGAGAGCGTACGGAGAAAAGGCCGATCACACCACCTGGTTTTCGGCGATATCGCTGGCGAAAAAGACGCGCAAGGAATTCGAAACCGCCGTACAACTCGACGGCAGGAATTATTCGGCGCGGCAGGCGCTGATCGAATTCGATTGCAGCGCTCCGGGCCTGGTGGGAGGCGGCGAAGACAAGGCGTTGCCGCAGATCAAGCAATTGGCGGAGATGGACGCCGCCGAAGGGCATTTCGCGGCGGGGAATTGCCGGCGACAGAAGAAAGATTTCGCCGTGGCGGACGAGGAATTTGCGAAAGCGTTGGAGAGCCATCCAAAATCTGCGGAATTAATTTACGACATCGGGGATTACGCGGTGAAACGCAGCCAGCCGGAATGGCTGCTGGCAGTAGCGGACACCGGGGAGCGCGTGGCGCCGGGCGACCCGAGGGGGAAATTTTACCGGGGCGTCGCGCTAGTTTTGAAGAGGGAGAACCTGGAGGAAGCCGAACGATTGCTGCGAGAATACGCGAAGAAAGCGCCGAAGCGATCGGGATACCCGCGACCTGCCGCGGCGCACGCTTGGCTAGGGCGCCTCTTCGAAGACCAGAACATGATGGAAGAGGCGGCGATGGAATTTGAGATCGCGCTGAATTTGGATCCAAAGAACAAAATGGCGCAGGAAGCGTTGAAGCGGCTGAAGAAAGGTTAAGAGTTTCATCAGCGGCCGGCGGCAAGATGGGCCGGAAAATTCCGGCCAAAGAGCGATGATGGATATCCGGGAAACGATATCGGTGGCGATCGACGCGCTGCGAGCGAATAAATTGCGCGCGATCCTAACGTCGCTGGGCGTGATTATCGGGAGCGCTTCCATCGTTCTGGTCGTCACCGTGGCGCTGACCAGCAAGAAATTCGTGCTCTCACAGATCGAAAGCATCGGCTCCAATCTGGTGTGGGTGGAGCTGGTCCAGAGGCCGGACAAGCCGCAGCCACTTAGTTATGAAATGACGCTGGAAGACATGGAGGCCGTCAAGACCGTCCCCAATGTGATCGAAGTTGCGGGAACGCGGGAACTTCCGATGGCGGTGATTGCAGGCGGAGTGGAGCGTCCGGTGAATCTGGTGGGGGTGACGGAAGGGTACCAAGCCATTCGGCGGCTGCTCATCCTGCGCGGACGGTATTTCGACGCGGCGGATATGGAGATGCGCAGCAAGGTCTGCCTCATCACTACGCAACTTTCGGACCGTATCTTTGGGCAGGAGAATCCCGTCGGGAAATCCGTTCGAATGGGAGAGCTGACGTTCACGGTCATCGGCGTTTTCCGCGAGCGCGTCGAAACCTTCGGGCTTTCCGACATTCAGGAGAATTCCGTCATCATCCCTTTCACGCTTATGAAGTACTACACCGGCCAGGAGGTGGTGCGCCTGCTTGACGTACAAGCGGCGCGGGCCGAAGACGTGCCTTCCGTCGAACGGCAGGTAGGCCAAGCGCTGCGAAGCCGGCATCCGGACGGAGCAGAATACAAGGTGCAAACGCTGACGGCGATTCTGGGGGCGGCGAAAAACATCTCGTTGGCGCTGACCATCGTGCTCATCATCATCGCGTTCATCGCGCTGGTGATCAGCGGAGTAGGGATCATGAACATCATGCTCGTGACGGTGACCGAGCGGACGAGGGAGATCGGGATTCGCAAGGCGATAGGGGCGGCGCGACGGGAAATCATGTACCAGTTCTTAATCGAATCATTCTTGATCAGCGGAGGCGGGGCAGTTGTCGGAATCTTGATTGGCATCGCCGTGCCGGTGGCAATCCAATCTTTTTTGCCGGGAAATCTGCGGGTTCCCGTGTCCCCGCTGAGCGTGATCATAGCGTTCGCGGTTTCGTGTTCGACAGGACTTTTCTTCGGGTACTTGCCGGCGAACCAGGCGGCGAGCCTGCAGCCGGTCGAGTCGTTGAGATACGAATGAACGACGGAAACAGGGGATAGGAGATCGGTGATAAGCACGGAAAGTGAACCAGGGGCAGCGAATGGCGGCCCTTTTTATTTTTCGGGAGAATGAGTTTCGGCAAAGAGTCCGGAGATTCATTGAACCAGACTGTATGAGCTATTGCTGCGGCGAGCACGTTTAAGTGGCGATGAGAAAAAGGAGCATGAAAATGCTACTACTGCGTCGTGTTGCGGGGATGACTGCGCTGTTAGTGTTGTGCGGTGACGTTGTGGGAGCACAAGAGCCGTCCGTGCCACAAGCGAGTCAGCCTGCGGCACAGGAAGCGCCGAAGAATGGGGCGCCGGTGGCGCTGACGCTAAAACGCGCGATTGAACTGGCGCTGCAGAACAGCAAAGAGATGCAAGTGGCGAAGATTCAAGCGAGCGTGGCGGATCGCGCCGCGCAGATTACGAAAGCGCAGTTCATGCCCAATCTCTATGCAGGCTCCGGAGCGGGGTATACGTACGGCATACCGGAAACGCCGGGCGGACGCGCGCCATCGATCTTCAACGTGTCGTACACGGAACAGATTTTCAACGAACCGCTGCGGGGCCAGGCGAAAGAGACGCAGGAGCAGGCCAAGGCACAGAAGATTTTGCTCGAAGATGCCAAGAACAGCGTGATCACGCGAACCGCGATGGCCTATCTGGAACTAGGGAAGGTGCGGCATTCCCTCGAGCTATTGCGCAAGGAGCAGGAGAGCGCGGAGAAGATTGTGCAAGTGACGCAGGAGCGGCAAGGTGAAGGATACGAACTTCCGGTGGAAGTGACGAAAGCCCAACTCACCAAGGCGCAGGTAATCCAGCGAATTTTGCAGCTCGAAGGCAGGGAAGATGAGCTGGAAGTTTTTCTCAAGTATCAGCTCGGATTTTCGGACACGCAGGCCATCGAGGTCACGCCCGAAGAGTTGCCCGGCGAAGCCGAGCAGGCGGGAGACAATCTCGTGGCGATGGCGATGACACACAATGCCGGCTTGCAACTTGCGGCCTCTGACGTTCGCGCGAAGGAGTTTCGGCTCAAGGGAGAGAGGCGCGGCTATTTCCCGACGCTGGAACTCGTCAGCGTGTACAGCGTGCTGGCGAAGTTCAACAATTACACGCAGTTTTTCCGGACGTTTCAGCGCAACAATTTCAACGCAGGAATCGACGTGCACGTGCCAATCTTCAGCGCGCAGATAAAAGCAGCGATAGGATTAGCGCAGATAAACCTGGAGGCGGCCAAGGTCAATCTGGCAGACAAGAAAACCGAATTGACCGCGGATGTCAGGCAAAGGACGCGGCGAGTGCGCGAGAGGGATGCGGCGAAAGAAGTGGCGCGACTGGAATTGCATCTCGCACAGCAAAATGTGGCAGTGCAGCAGGCGCAGTTTGCCGAAGGGAAATTGAATCTCCGCGAAGTGGAGAAGGCCAGGCTCGAAGAGAACGAAAAGTGGATGGCCTATCTGGATGCAAATTTCCAGAAGCAGCAAGCGCAACTGGAATTGCTGAAGACGGCGGGGCAATTGGATAAGGTGTGGCAGTGAAGAAGTGACTGGTGACTCGTGACTGGTGACTAGTGATGCTCGATCAAGATGGTTTGCCAGCTTTTTTGGAGGCTGTAAAGAAGCTGGACGCCGGGTTTTCCGAATTGCCAGGGTACGAGAGCGGGGCGCCGGGAATCGAGCGGCTTGCGGAAGTGCTGAACGCGACGGCCGAACGGCTGCAAGACAACTATCCGTATTTTCATCCATTGTACGCGGGACAGATGTTGAAGCCGCCGCACCCGGTGGCGCGGCTGGCGTACGCGCTGGCCATGTCGATCAATCCAAACAATCACGCGTTGGATGGCGGGCGGGCCACTTCTGCGATGGAAAAAGAAGCCGTGACGGACCTCGCGGGCATGTACGGTTGGAAAAATTTCCTTGGCCACTTGTGCGGCGGCGGAACGATGGCCAATCTCGAAGCCTTATGGGTGGCGGGACAACTGCATCCGGGAAAGAAAATTCTCGCCAGCGAACAGGCCCACTATACCCACGGGCGGTTCAGCGGTGTTCTGCAATTGCCATTCGAAACGGTGGCGTGCGATGCGCGGGGCCGGATGGACGCACATGCGCTGGCGAAGCGGCTGGAGAGGGGCGACGTGGGGACCGTCGTCGCGACAATGGGGACCACGGCCACGGGCTCGGTAGATCCACTCCCGGAGGTTCTTGCGCTTGGCGAAAAACACAGATTCCGAGTACATGCGGACGCGGCGTACGGGGGCTATTTCGTGCTCGCGGCAAATCTTGACGAAGATGCGGCGCAGGCCTTTGCGCGGATTGGAGAAGTGGACTCGATCGTGATCGATCCGCACAAACACGGCTTGCAACCTTACGGGTGTGGCTGCGTACTCTTCCGCGATCCCGGAGTCGGCCGATTGTACAAGCACGATTCCCCCTACACTTATTTCAGCTCCGCGGAGCTGCACCTGGGCGAGATAAGCCTGGAGTGTTCGCGGCCGGGGGCGGCCGCGGCGGCCTTGTGGGCGACGCAGAGATTGCTGCCGCTGAAGAAAGGAGGCGAATTTGCGCGTGGGTTGGAGCGCGGAAGGAACGCGGCGCTGGCGCTCTTTGAAAAGCTGCGTGCGGATGCGCGGTTTGTGACGACCTTTGCACCCGAACTGGACATTGTCGTATTTGCGCCAAAAGCCACGAGCGTCAGCGAGGCTTCTGTTTTAAGTCGCAAGGTATTCGAAGCTGCGGCCAAGCACGATCTGCATCTCGCGGTGGCGGAGTTGCCGGTTCGTTTTTGGGAGGCGAATCTAGGAGCGATGAAACGTGATCGCGAAACGCTCACATGTCTGCGCTCCGTGCTCATGAAAACGGAGCATTTCGATTGGATAGATCGCATTTGGGACTTGCTCTCTTCATCTGCGCACGAGATCCTGGGCTTCCGGAACTGATCCCCGGAGCGAAACGCTGCGAACCCATTCAATGAAAGAGATAGCCGTTCGCTGCAGGCAACACCCACTAGCAGAAAGGTTTGAGGGGATGCGACGAAATCAGGTAAACTGTTATCTGCTGATTGGGGGGCCGATCTATACGTGTACGTGCGGACCTTCCATTCCGTGGGTCAAGCGCAGAACCCAGTTCTCTGAAACGGCCAAGATTGTAAAGCGAAGGCTGAGGGTGAAGAATGCCGGATGTAATGAAGACATTGCTGTTGAATCCGCCGAGTTTTGAGAACTTCGACGGCGGTGCGAGTTCGCGATGGCCTGCGACGCGCGAGATTGAATCCTACTGGTACCCGGTTTGGCTGACGTATCCCGCGGGAATGATCCCTGGCAGCAGGCTGCTGGACGCCTCTCCCCACAAAGTGAATTGGCAGCAGACCATCCAGATCTGCAAAGACTACGAATTCCTGATCTTGTTCACGTCCACGGTCGGTTTGGAGAGCGACGTTAAGCTCATCCGGAAAATCAAGGAAGCCAACCCCGGCCTGAAGATTGCTTTCGTCGGGCCAACCGGACACATCAAGCCCGATGAGACGCTGAACGCCAGCGCGGACATCGATTTTGTGACGCGCGGCGAGTTCGATCACTCGGTGGTGGAATACGCGCACGGCAAGCCGCTCAGCGAGATCCCCGGTGTGAGCTATCGCAAAGACGGCAAGATCGTGCACAACGCCGAACGCCCGCAGTTGCATACGGAAGAGCTCGATGCGCTCCCGTTTGCCACGGACATCTACAAGCGCGACCTGCAGATCGAACGCTACAACGTGCCGTTCCTGTTGCACCCCTATGTGTCCTTCTACACGACGCGCGGATGCCCGGCGCTCTGCACCTTCTGCATGTGGCCGCAAACGATTTCAGGACATGCCTGGCGGACGCGCTCGACGGAAAACGTGGCGCGGGAAGTGAAGCAGGCGCTCGGATACTTCCCGCAGATGAAAGAGATTTTCTTCGATGACGACACCTTCAATATCCGCAAGGACCGCGTGCTGGATCTTTGCGCCAAGTTCAAACCGCTGAAGTTCCAGTGGTCTTCTACGGCGCGCGTGCACAGCGACTACGAAACGGTAAAAGCCATGGCGGATGGCGGAGCGCGGCTGTTTATCGTGGGCTTCGAATCCGGCGACGCGCAAATCCTGAAGAACATCAAGAAGGGCGCTACGGTCGAGATGGGGCGCGCCTTCATGAAGAACTGCCGCAAAGCCGGAATCAAGGTACACGGCGACTTCATCATCGGCCTGCCAGGCGAGACCAGAGAGACGATTCAAAAGACCATCGAGTTCGCGAAGGAATTGGATTGCGAAACCGTCCAGGTTTCGCTGGCCCATGCCATGCCGGGAACGGAATTGTACGACACCATGGCGCAGCAAGGTTTCCTGAAGGTCGAAGCACTGGCGGATTCCGGCGGCCACCAATTGCCACACATCGAGTACCCGCACCTCTCGAAGTCAGAAATGATGGCGGGTGTGAACCGTTTTTATGATGAGTATTACTTCCGGCCCAAGGTTGTGTGGCGCATCGTGAAGGAAGCGCTGTGGGACAGCCACGAGCGGAAACGCCTGTACCACGAAGCAACGGAATTTCTGAAGCTGCGCGCAGAGCGCCTGAAGTGGGTGCGCAAGGGCGGCGATTTCGACAAGCCCATGGTCTCCGTGCCCGGAGCGTCTCCGGCTTCAGGTAACGACTAACCTCCGCAATATGGCAAGCGAAAGAAGGCTGCGAATCAAGACGCTGGTCATGGTCTTGGCAATGGTGGTGTGCGCCAATGCCGGGGACCTGCTGCTGAAGCGCGGCATGACGGAGATCGGAGCGGTACAACTGACGGCTTCGGGGCTCGCGCAAGCCTTCCGGCTGACGGTGGCCAGCGGGACGATCTGGGTTGCGATTCTGTTTCTGAGCGGCTTCATGCTGAGTTACATGACGGTACTCAGCTGGGCGGACTACAGCTACGTGATGCCGGCGGGCGCGTTTGGATATGCGTTACTCACTTTGCTCGCGGTTGTTTCGTTTGGATATGCGTTACTCACTTTGCTCGCGGTTGTTTTTTTGCACGAGTCGGTTTCGGCGCGGCGATGGGTTGGTGTTGTATTGATCTGCGCGGGCGTGCTGCTGGTGGGGCAAACGAAACCGCGGACGACCTCGGTAGTCAGCGAGGCACCGGCTTAATGCGCGTCATTCTGGCACTTGCCCTTCTGATTTTTGGTAGCACCGGTGGCGAGATTGCCATCACGCACGGAATGAAGGCCACCGGGGAGCCAGCCCGCTTGCGACCGCTGGCGATGCTGCAGTTCCTGGGGCTGGCTGTGCGCAATGGATGGTTCTGGGCGGGCGTGCCGCTGATGGCGCTGTCTTTTTATTCTTTGCTGGTATTGCTTTCCTGGGAGCCGATCAGTTTTGTAATTCCCGCATCGGCGCTGAGTTACGTGGTCGGCACGCTTGGCGCCAAATACATCCTGGGAGAGCAGGTAAG
>WNFC01027418.1_pt1 | contig 12138 bp, 14 predicted proteins | sample 5400541 | NCBI WGS metagenome assembly WNFC01 (sample SAMN13153342, study PRJNA577476) | soil metagenome | isolation source: 120 cm saprolite under Douglas fir tree site 2 hole 2 replicate 1 | place: USA:California | collected 2015-04-18 | reverse complement strand
AACTTATGCCTGTCGACGATATATTCTTGGAGGGTAGATTCCGACACTTCCAGGTGATGACGCACGAGCTGGATCCAAGGCTGGTGAGATCTCACAAGCTGGGGCCAAGTCTCATCGCGCGCTGGTTTTGTTGCGACAATGGCAGAAACCACGAATCGTATGCAGAGAATCGTAGTAGCGTCGGTTACATGTGGCCAATTTTGGACAAACCGCCCAAAGGGAACGGATGCCAGGAAGTCTGACCACTCCCCGAGAAGCACGCGACGCAGGAAATACCAATGCCCCAAGAGGAGTTGTTTAGTTGAGCCCGCTACCCTCATGCAGATTTTGATCCGCTGCAACTTGACAGATTCTGCAACCAGATTGGATGAAAAAGTACGGTCCATCAGCCCAACCAATCCTCTGGACAGCTTTCCTCTATTCGGAGTGATAAACCTTTCCAAGAAGGGATCACCTGATGACGAGGCACAAAGGTCAGGGATGGCGTCGTAGAACTGCTCGAATTCGCTGTCTCGCTTCAAAGACTCGAATGTCCACATGAAGGTGTCGTAAATGAGGTCTTGTGAAAGCGCCTTAGCAGCTTGCACTCTTGCACCGTGCAAACTAGTCGATAGCTGTGCACGACGGTCACTGGAGTGAACACGAGGGCCAGGTAGCCATGGCCCGAATGGGGAGGAACTTAGGTTAGGGAAGATTTCAAAGAGCAGGGAGAATAAAAATTGCATGAAGATCTTGCAGCGCCTGATCAACGATGAAAGTGGTGAATAGTAGGGGCTATCGCGGTAAAGGATCGGCTTGATGGTGATGTATGCGTATCCAATCACTCCGAGCGCAAGCCAAGAAACCACGGGCCAGCAGACCAGAGGGTTAATATTGAACAACCATATCGGAAGCCCGGCGAAGAACAGGAAAAGAGAGACGTGAATGAGCGTCGGTACTGTTCTGACTATGAGGGAAATGCGCGACTTCTCAAGGCCTTTGGCACAAAATGTACGTGTCTTGACTCGTTCTTGAGGGCTCTGCCGTTCCTGAGTGGCCCGAATGTACGAATAAGCCCACTGCTGTACCAGGACCGCTAGTAGAGCGCTCGAAAGACTCATAACCAAGCTCAGGAACCAGAGTGCGTTGACCCAGATTGCGTATCCTGGCGCAGAAAAACCAGGTGGGTCGAGCGGCGTGGGGAGAATGATGGGTTGAGACGTAGTGGCGTTAGCGAGTAGATGATAAATATTTGCGACATAGACCGCTGAGGTATCCTGTGGACTCGACCGAAGGTCCAGGACAGAAACAGCAAGAAGGGCTGTGAGAGCGGCTGAGAAAAGACCAGTCTACAACCTCTAGCATTAACATGGGAGTTGCACTGGAAAGCAAGGGCACCCACAAAGGTAAGCAAGGTACCAGTCTCGTTCTTCCATCTCTCGGTGACTTTGTTATCGTCGTCGTCTGCCCTTTCTAGATACATGGCGAACAAAGCCTCAGACTTGTCCGCACCCTCTGCCCCGGGACCGTTCGCCTCTTCAAGTTGGATTTGTTCCTGCCGATTTTCTAACATTCTTGTGTGACGACGGCGGAAGGGAGATCGATAAGAGAAGCCCACCTGGATCCGGCATTTCCCTCTTTGTTACTCGATGTTTCTCTGACTTGAGATGTTGGAAATCGAAGCCAAGGACGCAAGTGGACAGCCACAATCACAAGGCAAAGATGGACAAGGCAAGGATGGCCTACAGTTACCGTGAGAGCGTCAACGTGATTGGCGTGCTTAAATCCACTGTAAATCCACCACCCACAGTGATCCACATTTAACCTTCAAAATACGTTACGCGCACCGTATGTCGGAGACAGACTACTTCTAACGTTAAACGTTAAGCAGGTATATATGGGACTGCGGAACATACCTCGTAGTACTTTGCCCATCATATCCAAGTCCAATGCCTGCTAAGGGGCAGAGTCCGAGTCGGAGAATGAGAATGACACGCTACCGCATGCTGTCGTGTTCAACCTTGAAAATTTCCAGAAAACCTCGGGCCTTGTTGAGGCCATGATGGCTGAGTGGGCTCAAATACCACTGGCAGTAAACAAAACTCTCATCTCGTCGGGGACGAGGCAGACGAGTTGTTCACTCCGAATCAAAGAAACTGAATAGCAGATACAGGTCCACGAGCTGGAAAAGGCTCATGCTGATGCATCACCAAGGCAGCCGGCGAATATCTCCCATCGTAGCTATCGACAACACGTCGTGTAACTCCGAGTCGTGTTAAGGTTGACATACGCGCATATTAAAAACTACATAGGAAAGCGCGTTTCTTAAGGGGCCTCGAGGGTCAGCTAAGTAATCGGACTCGATCTATGAGAGACGTTTCACGGTGGACTCGGAGAGTTTGGCGGATGTCCTTTTTAGAGAGGCAATGTATCAAATGACACGTTAAATAAATGAAACGTCCCGGCAATCGATTTATTCCAGACAGGGAGACATCGGAACGAGTCTCTGTCCGTACTACATGTACTATTTCTATGTAATGACGTCCGCACCACGTTCCGTGATTAAAACCATATGCTCCTTCTGTGCACTCCTGGCGCAGTTCTAGTTGGTGACATGGGCAAATCAGTCAAAGCGAGACGATGGAAGATAAGAAAAACTATACCTCAGTTGAGGCTGTCCAACCATCGGGGAAAATCCAACTCCTTGGATTGGTTCCTTGAATGAGGCAGGGCTTACGGGACGTCAGCCTAACAACACCATGCCATGCGACTTGCCTACCTCAATAGTGAAGCAATGTCCAGGTAACATGATCCCGGGCTCCTCGTTGCCTGACATTTCACTATCAGCACTTGAACATCATCGACAGCCCGACTTACAATGATGCAGTATCCATGGCGAACGATGAAACACCTCGCCGATCCCGTGGCCCGTAAATTGACTCGATACGGAGTATCTTCGCCGGTCTGCGACATCGTGGATGGCCTTCCCAATAGACTTGAAAGGGTTTCCGGGCCCACAAACAGCAATTCCAGCTTCCAAGGCTTCGCTGGTCGCGGTGACTAACTTGTGCCCTTCCTCGTCCTGGATGGCGGTTAATGTGTGGTTATTGCCGCACCAAGGTAATCACTCACAACATTACCAACTAGAAATGTTCGCGAAGTATCGCCGTGATACCCATTCAAGTACACGGTGATGTCTATGTTCACAATGTCACCGTCTTCGAGAGGTCGACTGGATGTGACATGAGCCGAAAGTCGCAAACTTCATGTGTCGACCACGAACTCATCGGGGATCCCGTGAACTATGACATTGTTCACGCTGGTACAGCATGATTTGGGGAAACCAGAATATCCAAGAGGCGATGGATAGGCTGAATGAGTCACGATATATTCGTGAATTGCTGCGTCCAGCGCGTTCGTGGTGGAGCCAACCTACCTGAACGTCAGCACTATCGGCGAAGGACAATGTCCGTCTCGACCTGCACGAGTGTCCCTGCATATTCCAACACTTCCCGGGCGAGGCGAGCAGCCCGCCGCAACCGCCGCTCTTCGGAGTTATCAAGCCGTATGCGACCGTCGCTGGAAGATCCATTAAGGGTTAAGAGGTCGTGGGCGGAAGATGTCAAGTAGGGCGGTCGTGGAATGTGCGAGGGGACAGGTCGTCGGGGAATGTGAGAGACGCCAAAGACGAACGGCTCAGGAGGCAAAATGACCGAATAATTGCCAAAATACTCGGCATCCGGCTCAACAATATCACTCTCCTCATCGTTCGTGACCGTTCCGTGGCGCTGCGGAGTGAAGGCACGAGAACGAATCGGTCCCAAATGTCCAGGAAGGTGACGGGATAGAGAGGTGGAAAGACCGTAAGGGTGCAGCTTCCGGGAGATAGCGCAAGGGACCCGCCATAACATAGGCATAGTGAGCCAGTTGGTGTTGGTAGTTGTGGCCAGTGTCATTCCCCATGAGGCAAGCGATCACGCGGGCACTTGTACTCGTGCCACGTGCCACCACAGCCATCCACTTTATAGAGGACACTTACAGGGATGAGATATGAGACATGTTTAGAATTACTTCGAGCTAGATGGTATAGTGCTAGTTGGTATACACGACGTACAGGGATGCAATAACTGAGTACCAAAACAAGAGGAGTGCTTCCCCATACCAAAATCATCCATCCAGTGTAACTGGTCTCAGAGAACTCAGGGTATGATTCGCTTGACTCCCAGCCTTCGACCACTGCTTCGGGAGAGGAGTAGCTAAGACGGTTCCCGGAGTTTGTCTTGTAGGAGATGTTGGGATCATGATACTGCTGGATGGCTGAGAAGGCGTACAGTAGCTTTGCTGGTGACCTATACCCAACCAGTTTTGGAGCGCAGGGTGGTCACTACTTGGTGAACAATTACATGCGGCGTAAAGTTCCAGTGATTTTGTGAAACTGTCAGTCGCATTGAACAAAGGCAACGCTGGGTGCAACATCAGGAATTTGTCAAGATGGCAGCATCAGTGAAACATACCTTCGTGTAAAGTCCTGTAGGCCTGCTTGTAGGAAGCGCGCCGACTCCACATAACTGAGCAGCTATTAGAGGTGGCGAAGGGAACAACAAGCTGGCTGCTCACGGTAAGCACAAGTGACGATAGCAGCAGTGGATTCGTTAAGGCAGTGAACGAGAATTCGGCCTCTATTATCTACGGCATCTTGAATGTATTTGCAAATGGCTGGCAATGCAAGGAGAAGGGCAACTTTGTTGGATTGGGGTATTATCTCGACGTGCTTGTGCTTGAGACCGATGTTGGAAGGGAAGTTAGCTGAGGGAGACAATGATATGCAGTGCGTCAAGCCCAAGTATGTAACTAGGCAGGCAGCTTGTTCCGGATCCGATGGGAAGCCACTAGAGCAGGGCTCGTAAGACGAGTGTTAACATAAGGGCCTCGCATTTTTCTTACCTACTGAGGGAGAGCTTTTCGGGTATGATAGTAGTTGTGTCACTTAGACTGTTCAAAAAACTAGTGACATCCTGATGGTGCCTGCGCTTCCAGGCGCGATACATCGTATCTTTCCGCGACAACGAATAATGACAAGCTTCAAAGACATGAAGCTCCTTGATGAAGCCATAGTTCGGCTGTATCTGCGTACGAGCTGCAATGAGGGGGATAAGAGAGTGAGAGGCGGGTGAAGGAGATTAAAGACCTCTCTTGATAGTGGCAATCGCCTTATGGACAGAAATATGGCGAGTCGACATCACTAATTCGTGGTGAGTTTCTGTCGACATTTAATTGTTGCCAGGGAGCCACAATCTCACAATACGCTGCGACTACGGTGGCGCTCCTCGAGATGCCCATAAGACAGTGAACCAGAACGCGGCCTCCGCTGTCCAAGGCATTCAGGATGAAGCGACATGCGTCAGGAAGGTGGATGAGGATGTCATCGTATTCAGAGTCTTGCACAGGTATAACCAAGTGGTTAGGCCCTAGAAAAGGGAAATCCGGGCACACGGAGACAATGTGCGTGATGCCAAACTGTCGGCGGAGGTCGACGGACTTGGCGGCGGCAATACTGTAAGGTAGGGGGGTGTGCGACAATGGGAATGTGGTGAGAACCGGCGAAAATAGCTGCGCCGGATAGTAGACACGCACTTTCCAATGTAGAGCTGAACATCGATGATGGTGTCGATGTTGTGGATAGCTGTATTAGGCATACCCGATGGATAGTGGTGTAGGGGAATGGGGGTGAGATGGGAGAAACCTAAAGAGGGTGAGTATAAAAGAGAGTACTTATGGGGATTGAAAAGAAGGGGAGAGAGCACTTATTGCGATATACGGGTGTGGAAACAGGGTGAAGTGCTGTACGCCGGTGGACCTCAGCACACCATTTGAAAATTTCCTCTTGCGGCTTCCTACCCTTATCTTTCCCCCAATCACTCTCAATGGGAACACCTCGCCACACCCTTGGCTATACCCATGCTGTCACCCACCAACTAACGTACCCTCCGCTCGATGAGTATAGGTTGCTCCTGTCATCACGCCGCCAGAAGATTCACCAACGATGGCGTTACCTCCGCAAAGTCGGCATGTCCGGGACTGAGGACGTCCTCTTCTATCTCTCGCATGCACCTCGTGGGATCTCTCCGCGGCACGAGTTCTACTTGCTCCGGTTATTCGGAGAAGACATATGACCTATGACGCGAGGTATTTTATTCTACATTCGTTGGGCGCAGACCCCAAGTACGCCCCTACAGGTTCTGTACTCGCTTCTTTTCGCCATACACCCCCCGACAGTTCCGTAACGCACGGTGGTGCTCTTCGAAAAGACCTCAGTCATTTGCCATTGCGATAATTATGCGGTATTGTCATTGCTCCGTGATATTCTGATCCAAACAAACACGCCCAGGATAGGAGCCCGTAACGTTGCAGGTGACCGTCGGGGTGTGAAACGTAGCATACATACATGGTAGGGGAATGTCACAGTGAAGCGCTCGATCATCTATTCGAAGGAGCAGCCGCCCAAGAATGTGGAAAACGGAGTGGCTCGATCCACTTTCTAGTCGACGTTCTTTGACGCACGCGAAAACAACTTGACCCCTGGTGTGACAGTTCCCACTGAGCTGCGGAGATATTGAGCATGTCGCATAAAGCGCTCTGATCGCGGTACATCCATGGCGTCCAACAGCAGACTAGCTTTGGTGGGGATAAAAGGCTGAAGCAGAATACCACAGATACGCAGGGTTTCAAGAGATAGAGCATAAACCTTCCCGGTGACTGCCTCTGGCGTGTTCTTGGCCCATGGTTCGGTCGCATTTATCATGATGTTGGCCTGCGAGAGACAAGTGAACAAATGTCCGCTGGCGAAAGAGCTGGACAAACCGCTTTCAACTGATGGATAATAGCCTCTAAGGCCTCACCAACGCGAAGCTCCTTTAGGTGCTCGTCGACTACAGACGCCAGATGTTGTAGGGGATTCGCTACTTCTCTCAGATTCTCAGTGTTTCGTGACTGCTCCAGTGATTCCCGTGAATGCGAGTGGAGGTCTTGAGGTAAGCGCTTTCGAATGGCAGCAGAAGTAATGCGCAGGTAGAAGTTCCCGAGTAATGACTGCAGTTCCGCAGCGTTGTTCTCGAGTTGTTCATTTGACCAGTCTGCGAGCAATCAATTCGGGGACATGTCGGAGGCACAATGACATACCAACGTCATCCTTAAAGCGACCGCCAACACGTGCAAGATAGTACCTGACCAGATCTGTGCCGAAATCCTCCATAACCTGGAATGGGTCCACGACATTACCGATCGACTTAGACATCTTCCGACGGTTGACTGTCCAATGGCTGTGAGCTAACAGCCTTTTAGGAGGCGGTAAGTTTAAAGCTTGGAGCATGGCCGGAAAATATACGGTATGAAAGCTACTGGAGTTAGAGATACCATCCGGGCACACAGAACAAAATATTGCCCACCGAATGATGTCTTTGCCAACGACCTGAAGATCTGGTGGCCATAATGATTGTGATTTTTGCGCTTCCGTGTCCCAGGGGTATCCTGCCCCAGTCAGGTAATTTATCAAGGCATCGAACCATACGTATATCGTATGCGCGGGATCATTTGGGACAGAAATCCCCCAATGTAAGCGATTGCGCGGACGCGATACTGATAGATCCTCAAGTGGTGCAGATAACAGGTCCAGAACGTTGGCATGCTGTTGTGGGGGATAAATCACTTGTGGGTCCGACTGGTATCGCTCAAGCAAGAAATCACGGAAGCGCGACAGACGGAATTTGTAGTTCTCTTCCTCCGTCCATTCAACCACGGATCCTGTCTCCTTAGAGACGACAATCTCCCTATCGGACCCGTTTCGAGTACTTTTACGCCGGTCGATTTGATTGTCCGTGTAGAAACACTCGTCGGAGATTGAGTACCACCCTTTGTGGGAACCTTTGTAAATGAGACCTTGAGAGTCTAATACGTGCTGTAGTGAAGTTAGAAAAAAAAGAAAAATAGCGCCTCTTTGTTGCCTACCCACACATGTTGCACGGCATAGTGGTGGTCTTTCTCTGAAGTCCGGATGAATCTCGTATATGACGTGCCCGCTTTATCTGCAAGGTCCTGGTCAATGACAGTCAGTATGTATGCAAGGGTGCACTGATGAGCATATGAACACACACGAAAGCGATCGCTTATACGGTCGCAGAACTCCCGCGGTTCTAGGTTCTCTGCTTCGGCAGCTCTCTGAATTTTAAGACCGTGTTCATCTGTGCCAGTAAGAAAGCCGATAACACTATCTGGCCGAGCAAGCCTTGCATGTCGAGAAAAGATATCGGTGGTAACCAGTGTATAGAGATGGCCGATATGAGGCACTGGAGTCAAGTCAGAGCGAGGCAGAGAGTCAGACGTGGTGTGACCGTACCAGCATTTGGGTAAAATATAGGCGTTGTCAAGTAATAAGGCTTATCGCGATTATTTGAGGGAGAAGAGTACGGGCGAGTGCTACCTCTCGGAGTTGATGGTAAAAGTCGATGGCCGGCACGGCGGGCGCATGGTCCCAAGAGCATTAATGCTGTACACTGCCAGTGTCAGAGCACCACCACGGAAAGGTTTATGCGGGGCCATGTGGGGCCACTAACGGTTAGGGTTAGGGCTAGCCAATCAGCCTGTTCCTGTCGCGATGCACCCACGCCCACGGACGAGTCTAACTAGTTCGCCATCCAGCGGCCGCGTCGGGAACGCCATCTCCTTTGTACACACAGAAAAATCTACTTCCTTTACCAGTTAACTGCCATGGCCGATTCTTTTGCTGACCTTTGGAACTCCTCCGCTCCCCTGAAACCCTCACAACCTCCTCGTAAGCTCGGCGCGAGCCCTGCACCATCGTCAACTGCCCCAATTCGCCCGAAATATGACGCCTTTTCTATGCTGGCTGCTTCCAGTTCAAATTCGTCGAGTCCTCGCTCCCAGACTCCATCATCTACGGCCACGCCCCCAGCCCAGGGTTCCAAGAGCGGCGCGACGGCCACCACGTCAGGAGACGCGTTCGGTGATCTACTTTCAGGATCATTTGGGAATGGCTCAAGTAATTCCAAGCTAACCATAGCAGAAAAAGCGGCAAAGGCTAAAGCACAGGTAATCCAGCAGCCCGTGGTACCGCCGCGCAGTACAGAAGCCTGGGCGGGACTGGATTCCCTTGCAGGGACCTCCTCTTTCTCATATTCACAACCCTCCAACTCCAAATTGCCCGGAACTGATGATAACTGGCTTTTCGATTCTTCCACAAGTTCCGCGCAGGTAGAACCGCCCAACCCAAAGCCTTCGACCGATGATTCGGGACTTGAAGACTTTATATCCCGTCCAAAGTCCTCTGGCAATGTCCCCCCTGTACCCACATCCCGTGGGACATCCTTATTGGACCTGGATGATTTCGAGTCGTCATCTGAGCGTGATCAGGGCCTCACTTCATCGGCGCAAAGATTCCCGCCTTCCCGCTCCGATACACCTGGCGATTTCGATTTTGGCGATCGTGAGGATGCCTTGCTTGATGACGACTCCGGAAGCGACGACAACATTTTAGGGGACCTGGTTCGACCTGTCCACGAGCGGCCAGCGGAACGCCCCCTTCCACCGGTATGCGGCGTCTCCCTGACAAGGCGGACATGCACGGATCTCCTAACAATCCCCTTTCCAGGATGTCGCGCCCGCATACAGAACACCCTCTCCTCCACCCCATCTTGTTGGTCAGATCGTCGAAATGGGATTCTCCCCTAACCAGGCTCGGGCGGCTCTCGCTTCCACGGAGTCAGGTCTTGATGTTCAAGCTGCGTTAGAAGCGTTACTTTCGGACGCATCCACATCCTCCCCAAACCTCGCAGAACAAACGGCATCTGGAGGATCGCAGAGAGAGCGTAACCGCTTTCAGGACCATGATGGACAAGAAGATGAGCAACATGACCTGGGCTTATCACGGCCACGCCCCAGGCATTCACCCCATCCTTCTCAAGAGCGACCTCCCTCTTCGTCTTCTGAGACCAATTATCAACACCAGGCCGATAAAATTATCTCTCAGGCCAGCGAAATCGGGTCCCATCTATTCCAACGAGCGAACGCCTTTTGGAAGGAAGGAAAATCGAAAGTTCAGAAAGCGTACGAAGAACGTGCGACGAGTTCGCGTACCGGACCCACGGGTTCCAGATATGGCGAAAGGCAAAGCGGGCGGCCTCGGTGGATGCAGGAAGATCCCGATCAGAGCCAACTCTCTCAGCCCAATGAACGCCCTCGAACTAGCTTTATAGATGATGAGATCGAGACCTCTTCGACACAACCCGAGCCACCGACGCGTATAAAAATGCGCCCTCAAGCAAAACTTTCTCCCCCTGATCAGACCAAAATAACAGATCTGTTCAGCGAAGACACACCCACTGCCTACGTGTCTCCCTTTCGTCGTGGCACTCCTCCTTCAGTACCTGCACAGACAGGACCGCTTCGCGCACCATCTCCCGTTCGCTTGTCAGAACGACAGGTGATCTCTGCCTCGCCATCTGCGATCTCTGTATCTGCACAGCATAAGGCGTCCGGTACCGAGATGTTTAAGCTTGGCCGCTTTGCGGAAGCTGAAGTGGCTTATACGTCCGCCATCTCCCAACTACCGGACTCGCATCTGTTACTCGTCCCTTTGCTCAACAATCGCGCATTGTCGCGGATAAAGACTGGCGACATATCAGGTGCCGTTGAGGATTGTACCACCGTCATAACCATAATTGGGCCGTCCTACCACCCGGCACGGGAAGCGAAGGTAACAAGGGAAGAAGATGGCGCTGGTGTTGATTTAGGTGATGGGCTCATCAAGGCATGGCGTCGCAGGGCAGGGGCATACGAGGGTAAGGAGAAGTGGGACCTAGCGCGACAAGACTGGGAGTCCATCGCCGGCGCGGACTTTGCTGGAAGGCACCGTAGCGAAGCCTCGAGTGGCATTGGACGCTGCAGGAGAATACTCAACGCTGATAATACTTCGGAGGGTGCCACATCGTCAGTACCGCGCCCCAACGCACCAACACGACGTTCGACCCACCCTCCGCCGCGGCGCGGACCTACACCACCTTCAGAGGCATTAGCCAGGCTGAAACAAGCCAACCAAGAGGCGGAAGCGGAGGAGCAGGCGCGTCTCGAGCTCAAGGACAGTGTGGACTCGCGCCTCGCGGCATGGAAGAATGGGAAGGAGACGAATCTGCGTGCGCTGGTGGCGAGTCTCGACACCGTGCTCTGGCCCGAGCTTGGGTGGCAGAAGGTTGGAATGGCTGAGCTCGTCTCGTCTAACCAAGTCAAAATCCGATACACCAAGGCCATCGCCAAACTACACCCGGACAAGGTGCGCAGTTTTCTCAGCACTTTGTTTGCCGAATGTGTGCTGACGTCGCTTGTTTTTCCTAGCTCAATGTTAAGAACACTACATTGGAGCAGAGAATGATTGCTAATGGCGTTTTTGGTGCGCTGAATGATGCGTGGAATGCTTTCAAACCATAGATCCAATAGAACGGCGGGCATAATGTAGGTCCATTTGTCCATTATCACGAGCACACTTGTAATTTCTCCTATTGTCTTGTTTGTAATTGAGTTGGCCTCTCACGTTGGGGATATCATAAAACAGCAGACATCCCTGGCACCGACATGCCTTGCCCGCGAGACGTGCGTGGGATGTTTTGTAAGTGATTCTGTATGAGGTACTGGGACCAAATCATAAACTATTATTCCTGAGGCGGCCCACGGTTTCACCGTTTTGTGGAGTAACGCGACACTGAACGGCTCAACAAGAACAGCACAGAAATGCTTTGAGGGAATGTCTGCTTATTTGTGGGACAATAGCTCATCTTCGATTGTGTAGGATTAAAGAATAACTCGAATGAGGGGAGGTTCAAGTTTGATTGTATGTACTGTAACTACATCAAAAATCATTTTCTACGACGCCGCCGGTTAGTAAGAAAGAGCCCAGAAAAGCGGGCATCATGCTGGTTTTCGGGGTGAGCAATAATGTGTGATTTGACTTGGTCTGTGAGCTGTCGAACGGTGCCGGTCATCTTGAGGCCAAGTGCACCGGAAAGCGCAATGAGGTCATCCTTCCGTTTGTACGACGACAAAGGTTCTGGAAAGACATGAGGTGTTGAGTCGTGAATATGCGATTAGGACTCA
>WNFC01007320.1_pt1 | contig 12142 bp, 10 predicted proteins | sample 5400541 | NCBI WGS metagenome assembly WNFC01 (sample SAMN13153342, study PRJNA577476) | soil metagenome | isolation source: 120 cm saprolite under Douglas fir tree site 2 hole 2 replicate 1 | place: USA:California | collected 2015-04-18 | reverse complement strand
GCGCCGATTACGCCACGCAATTTCGTCGCGCTGTGCGACGTGACGGGACAGCGCGAGCTCGCCGATAACCCGCTTTTCAACACGTTGCCGACCCGGGGCGCGAACTGGGCCGCGATGATGCAATTGATCGAGAAATGGACCAAGCGCCACACCGTCGACGAATGCATTGCGGCGCTCGATGCGGCGGGCGTTCCCTGCGCGAGATACCGCGATCCCGGCGCGGCGTTGACCGACCCGCATCTGATCGAGCGCGGCGCATTCGCGAAACTCACCGATGGCGCCGGCGAACTACTCGGCGTGAACGCGCCCTGGAAGATGTCAGGCGCGCAGACGTCGATGCGATCTGAAATACCCGCGATCGGCGCGCACCGGGATGAGGTGCTGTCGCGAGCGCTTGGCATGTCACCCGAGGCGATCGCTGGCTTTGCGGAGGCGGGCGCATTCGGAAAGACGCGGAGCTAGGCCGATCCGGTCGCTCCAGCCATGAGGCGGTTGATGGCTTTGAGAGTGGAAGAATGGTCAAGACGGTGCCGGCCATGAGGTGAAGATGACGACAGCTCGGACCTATCAACCAGGGAGGGAAAGATGCTCGACAGATCGAGGGACAATGCGATCGCCGATCACAAGACTTACGGCAACGTGCAGGCGCAGCATCGGCTATTTACCGAACTGCGGCGCGACGATCCCGTCCACTGGACACAACCTGACGGGTATCGTCCGTTCTGGACGATCACGAAATACGCGGACATCGTCGAAATCGAACGCCAGCCCGATCGCTTCATCAATCAGCCGCGGACGAAATTGCTCAGCATCGACTTCGAGAGCAAGGTCCGCCAAGCCATGAATGGCAGGCCAATGCTGGTTCGGGCCCTGCCGCAGATGGATAATCCGGACCATTCGAAATATCAGAAGCTGACCCATGCGTGGTTCCAGCCGCGTCATATCCGGACGCTGGCCGATCGCATGAACGCCCTCGCGAGGGACAGTGTCGATCGGCTCTGCGCGGCCGGCGGCGCGTGCGATTTCTACAATGAGATTGCGATCTACTATCCCTTGCGCGTACTGATGACGATCCTTGGCTTGCCGAGCGAGGACGAAGCGCACCTATTGAAGATCACCCAGGCCTATTTCGGCGGCGGCGATCCGGAGATGCAGCAAGGCGCCGATCTGATCGACGCGACCATGGCCTATGTCGAATATTTCAAGGACGTTGCGAAGGAGCGGCGACAGAATCCGAAGGACGATGTGGCGACCGTCATTGCTCTATCCGAAATCGACGGCAAGCCGATCGGCGACTTCGAGGCCTATTCCTATTATATCGCGCTCGCGAGCGCGGGGCATGACACCACGAGCGCCACGCTGGCGGGAGGGCTGCTCGCCCTGATGGAGAATCCTGCGGCGATGGACCATCTGAAGAACGATCCTGATGCGTTGCCGGACGCGGCCGAGGAGATGGTGCGCTGGGTCTCGCCGGTCAAGCATTTCTTCCGGACGGCAGCCGCCGATTATGCCATTCGCGGCAAGACGATCAAGGCCGGGGACAATCTGTTCATCAGCTATCCGTCCGGCAATCGCGACGAGGAAGCCTTCGATCGCCCCTTCGAATTCATTCCGGACCGCTCGCCGAACCGGCATCTCGGCTATGGCTTCGGCATTCACGCGTGCATCGGCAGGCACCTGGCGAAGGCCGAAATCGTGGCGTTTTTTCGCGAACTGCTCGGACGGATCGATCGGATCGAACTGGCCGGCGATCCGGCGTGGACCGAAACCTCTTTCCTGGGTGGACTGAAGCGGCTGCCGGTGCGATATCGGGCGCGATCGAGCATGATCCGGCAAAGTGTGTAGCGGTTTTCCCTCGCGACAAACGCGATGCGTCTGCGCGGAGATCATGTTCAAACAATTACGCGCCGAACTGCGCTCAATCTGACGGTGAGGGAGCGTCCGGCGGCGAAGCTTTGGCGATCGCCAGCATGCATTTGAGAAAATGCGCGCGATCTTCCTTGCGCAACGGCGCCAGCATGAGGTTTTGCAGCTCGGCGGCAGCCGGGATAACAGCCAAAAGGGCTTCCTCTCCTTTGGCCGTGATCTGAACCTGGATGGAGCGGCGATCTTCCGAATTGTTCTTCTTCGAAATCAGCTTGCGTGCCGCCATTCTCTTGAGCATTTCGCTCAGCGTATTGCGGTCGCAGCTGATACGTTCCGCAAGAACCGAAGGCGTCAGGGGACCTTGCTGGTACAAGGCGGTGAGTACGCCGAACTGCCGCGGGGTGATGTCGTTCTGGCGGGTTAGATTCTGATAGAGCACGTCGTAGCGCGCTTCGAGCAGCCGGAGCAGAAAGCCAATGCCGCCCTCCAGCTGCCAGTTGCGGGCGATATCGGCGGCCGAACCCGTTTTCATTGCCTTGTCGGCTAACATGCTCGTCAACCTCAGCCATCGTCTGACGCGAAAACGTCCGGTAGCGGTTAGCAGCTTGGCCATTGGCTCTCAACCCCGGCCCAAAAAGCCAATGAGCCCTCTGGGTCCGCCGGCGAACGGATTCGCCCTTGCCAAGCGATTGGCCACATAATATAGTACGTATACGTAACAAATAAACAACCGTGCTGGGCGAGAACCGAAATCTCGCCTGCCCGGGGGAGGATCGCTTGGACCTGCGCGAGCTTTTGTCCGTTCCATACCTCCTGGAGGCCGAGGCCATCGAAACTGAGCCTGGCCAATGGCTCGTGCGGCTCGCTTATCCCGAATTGCCGGGCTGCACGGCAGAAGATCGCGTCGTCGAAGACGCACTCAGGGAATTGGAGCGGCGGCGGATCGAGATCATCGTGAGCCTAGTGGAAGCGGGCAAGGAACCGCCGGTTCCCCGAAAGCCGCTGCTCGCGTCCGACCCGCTATGGACCGTTCACGATCTGGGTTTGTCGGCCCGCATCGCCGCTCTTTTGCAAGACGTGGCGAAATAGCCTCTTCGGATGCCGCTCTGGGTTTGATGGAGAAAGCTCATGCTCTCGCGCGAAGACAATGAAAGACTGGTGAGGGTCGGCAAGGGCACGCCGCTTGGAGACCTCTTCCGGCTCTACTGGATTCCCTTTTTGCCCTCGGCCGATCTCGTCAAGGACGGGCAGCCGAAACGCATCCGGCTATTGGGAGAAGATCTGGTGGCCTTCCGGGATTCCGAGGGCCGGGTCGGGCTGGTCGACCAGGCGTGCCCTCATCGCGGCGCTCCGTTGATCTTCGGACGAAACGAAGATTGCGGATTGCGATGCGTCTATCACGGCTGGAAGTTCGACGTGACCGGCGCGGTCACCGATATGCCGGCGGAGCCGGCTCGCAGCCGCCTCAAGGAGCATGTTCGGATCAAGGCCTATCCCTGCCAGGAACGTAGCGGGATGCTTTGGACCTACATGGGCCCTGACGCCACCAGTCCTCCGCCGCTGCCGAACCTGGAGTGGAATCTGGTCCCGGCCGAGCAAGCGCACATTTCCGTGCGGGTGCAGGAATGTAATTGGCTGCAGGCCGTCGAAGGCGAGATCGACTCGGCTCATGCGCCGTTGCTGCACGGCCGATTGGACGCGCAGGGCACCACGAGCGCGTGGATACAGAAGCGCGACCTCCGCCCCACCTTCGATTGCATCAAGCAGGATTTCGGGATGAGCATCGCCGCCCGGCGGAACTACGACGAGAACACGCTGTACTGGCGCGTCAATCAGTTCCTCATGCCCTTCTATACGCTGGTGCCACCGTTGTCCCCGTTTCCCGATCTGAGCGGACATGCCTGGGTACCGATCGACGACGAGAACACGCTCTGCATTATGTTTTCGTATCACCCTTCGCAGCCCTTGCTGCCGAAGACGCGCCAGGTGTTCGAAGAGGGACACAAGGGCCGGGAGAGCGGACATGCCAGCCGCCATGCTCTCGTGCAACATCCGGTAACGGTTCCCTATGCGGACTATTGGACGAAATACAACCCGCAAAACGGCTTCCAGTTCGATTACCAGTCGCAGCAGACCACCTGGTTTTCAGGGTTACCGGGACTGTGGGTCCAGGATGGTGCCTGCCAAAGCGGCGTTTCGCCGATTTTCGATCGCACCAAGGAGAACCTGTGCTCGAGCGATACCGGTATCGCCATGACCCGCCGGCTGCTGCTCGAGACGCTGGGAGCGTATCGCGACCATGGCACCAAGCCGAAGGGCGTGACCGATCCAGATGTATTCATGGTGCGGGCCGTGTCGCTGCGATTGCCACCGGAGGAATCCTGGGTCGATGTCGGAGCCCCCTTCATGCGGGCACAGCTGGGGGCCGAGTTCGGCTACGAGCTGTGAGCGTATCATGGCGGACGGCATGATGCAGGTGCGGGTCAGGCGGATCAGCTTTGAGGCTGAAAACATCAATTCATATGAATTGGTGGCTGTTGCAGGCGGCGACCTCGTGCCCTTCACGGCCGGCAGTCACATCGACCTCCATTTGCCGAATGGGATGATCCGCAGCTACTCGCTCGTGAATGATCAGAGTGAACGGAACCGCTATGTCGTCGCGGTCAACAAGGATGCCGCAAGTCGTGGCGGCTCGCATTTCGTCCATGAGATGGTCCGCGCGGGAGATGTCCTCACGATCTCGCATCCCAAGAACAATTTTGTGCTGCAGGAGAGCACGGCTCATTCGGTGCTGATCGCGGGCGGAATCGGAATCACGCCGCTGCTCTCGATGATCCGAAGGCTCGAGGCGCTCGGTCGCTCCTGGGAGCTTTTTTATACCGCGCGGACGCGCTCGGCTGCGGCCTTCCTCGACGAGTTGAATGCCCTTCGGCCCCACGTTCACGCGAACATCCATCTGAATTTTGACCAGGAGCCGTCGGGTCGCCTGTTGGACCTCCCGGCAATCGTCAAGGATGCGCGCAAAGATGCGCATCTTTATTGTTGCGGCCCCGTGTCGATGCTTGAGGCGTTCGAAGCGGCGACGGCCGATCGGCCGGATGACCATGTGCATGTGGAGTACTTCAAGGCAAAGGAGAAGCCGGCGGTCGTCGGCGGCTTCGAGGTGAAGCTCGCGCGCAGCAATCGAACGATCGCGGTTCAGGCCGGCCAATCGATTTTGGACGCGCTCCTCGATGCGGGGGTGGCCGTAAGCTACGCCTGCACGGAGGGCGTCTGCGGCACCTGCGAAACCCCTGTCGTCGAAGGCATGCCGGATCATCGGGACCTGTTTCTCAGCAAGGAAGAGCAGGCGGCCAACAAGACGATGATGATCTGTTGCTCAGGCTCGAAATCGCCCACGCTCGTTCTGGATCTCTGAACTCACGGTCATCAACGATTTGGAAAACGAATGAAAAGCCTTTCACATATACTGGGAATATCGCTTCTCGCATTTTGTCTATCGTCTCCCGCCTTCGGCGAGCCGCCGCGATCCATCAAGATCGGCGTCCTCAACGACGCCTCCGGTCCTTATTCCGACAATGCCGGCGAGGGATCGGTTACGGCAGCGAAAATGGCGGCCGAGGACTTCATGCAGAAGCACCCCGATTTCAAGGTCGAGATCATCGCCGCGGATCATCAGAACAAGGCGGATGTCGGGGTTGGGATCGCGCGCCGATGGATCGATCAGGAAAACATCGATGCGGTTGCCGACGTGCCGAACTCGGCCGTGGGTCTCGCGGTGAACGAAGTCGTGCGCGGGACCAAAGCAGGGCTGATCGCCTCAAGCGCGGCCTCGTCCGATCTCACGGGTAAGCACTGCTCGCCCAATACGATCCAGTGGACGTTCGACACTTGGGCCACTTCGCATACGATCGGCGACTATCTCATGCATCATGGCGGCAAGAAGTGGTACTTCATCGCTACCGACAATGCGCTCGGCAAATCGATGGTCCGCGACGGAACTTCGGTGATCAAGTCCAGCGGCGGGACCGTGATCGGCTCGGTCAATGTTCCCATCAACAACGCCGACTATGCCTCCTTTATCCTTCAGGCCGACAGCTCCGGGGCCGATGTGATTGCCTTCGCCACGGCCGGCGGTGACACGATCAACCTGATCAAGCAATCGTCGGAGTTCGGGCTCAAGCAGAACGGACGCACCTTTGCAGCTCTGCTGACCACAACCAACGACGTGGAGTCGAGTGGTCTCGCCGTGGCACAGGGGCTCATCATCACCCAGCCGTTCTACTGGGACCTGAATGAGGCGAGCCGCGCCTGGTCGGCTCGGTTCAGCGAACGGCAACATCAGCAGTCGCCCACCGCCTTCCACGCCGGTGTGTATTCTTCGATGCGGGCCTATCTGGAAGCGGCCCTCGCTGCGGGAACCAACGACGCCCCGTCGATCATCCGGAAATTGAAGGAAAAGCCGATCGATGATGACCTGTTCGGTCCGGTCGTTGTCCGCCCCGATGGGCGCACCATTCACAACATGTACATCCTCAAAGTGAAGGCACCGGCAGCTTCCAAGAGCAAATGGGATCTTCTCGAACAGGTCGGTGTGCTGACCGGGTCTGAGGCGTTTCGGCCGCTAGAAGAGGGCGGATGCTCGCTGGTCGAGCCATCGAAGAACAACTGACAGTGGATATCAAAATGCTGGATCAGCTTGAAGCGGACTTTCCTGAACGTACGCCCCGTCCCGCCAACGCGCCAAAGGCCCTGGAGGGAATAAGGGTCGTCGACTTCACGCATTTCATCGCGGGGCCACTGGCGACGATGATCCTCGCCGACATGGGCGCGGAAATTATCAAGATCGAAGCGCCGGGCCGGGGCGACGATCTCCGCCGATATCCGCCACTGCACCCGGATCTCATGCACGGCGCGCCGTTTCTCTGGACCAACCGCAACAAACGCAGTGTCGCCATCGACCTCAAATCGCCGGAGGGCCTGCAGGTTGTGCGCGAAATGATCGCCAAGGCGGATGTGGTCGTCGAGAACTTTTCGACCGGGGTCATGGAACGATTGGGACTCGACTACGAGAGCTGCCGCAAGATCAGGCCGGAGGTCATCTACTGCTCGGTCTCGGCCTATGGCCGCGACGGTGCGTTTGCCGATCGGCTGGGTTTCGACCCGATCGCGCAGGTCGAAAGCGGGTTCGTTTCCATGAACGGCTATGCTGACCGTGAGGGCGTGCGTGCGTTGTCGCCGGTCATGGATATCAGCACGGCCATGATGGCCTGCAACGCGATCCTCGGTGCGCTGGTCGCACGTGAACGCGGCGGGCTCGGTCAGGCCATCGAGGTTTCGTTGTTTGACAACGCGGTGCTGATGACCGGCTACGCCACGTTGCAACATCTCTTCAGCGGCGCGGACCCGCAGCGATTTGGCAACACCAGTCCCGACACGTGCCCGTCGGGCGTGTTCCAGGCGCAGGATTGCGCGTTCTATATCAACTGCGGGAACGACAAGATCTTTCAGCGGCTGATGTCGCAGGTCATTGGTCGCCCGGACCTGGCGGCGGCGGAGATCTACGCGACCGGGCCCGACCGAATTCGCCGACGCGACGAATTGTTCGCCGTCCTGGGCGAAGCTTTCGCGCAACAACCGTGGTTGTATTGGCAGTCGAGGATGCGTGCGGCAGGCGTGCCGTGCGGGCAGGTGCGCACGGTCGGCGAGGCCATTCGCTCGCCGGAGGCGCGAGAGCGTGAGCTCGTGACCCGGATTCCGCATCCGAAAGTTGGATGGGTGCCGAATGTGCGGCTTCCGATCCGTTATTCGCGCACGCCGATCGTCGATCCCGTGGCCGCGCCTGCGGTCGGCCAGCATACCAAAGAGGTGCTTGGCGATTGGCTCGGCTATGACGAGGACCGCCTGGGCCAGCTTGCGCGGGCGGGCGCGTTGGGCGCTCATCACAAGGCGCCTGAATCGGCGGAAAGCTAGACAAGTGGCCGGGAGAGATCGCACGCTTCGGGGCCGCGTGGCTGTCGTCGGGATCGGCGAGACCGAGTATTACCGGCACGGCGCCGCGCCGGACGCGGAATTCAAGCTCGCGCTCAAGGCGATCCTGGCAGCGTGCCATGACGCGGGGCTCGACCCGCGCGACATTGACGGCTTCGCCTCCTATAGCGATGATCGCAGCGATGCCTCCCGACTGGCCGCCGCGCTGGGGACGCACAGGCTACGTGCCGCCACGATGCAGTGGGGCGGAGGCGGCGGCGGTTGCTGCGCGGCCGTCGCCAATGCCGCGGCTTCGATCGTCGCCGGTCTCGCGGATTGTGTGGTGGTGTTTCGTTCACTGGCTCAGGGCCAGTATGGTCGCTTTGGGCAAACCACCGGTATCGACACCATCTCGGGCGAAAAAGCCTATCTGATGCCTTACGGCGTGCTTGCGCCGCCGCAACGCTTTGCCATGCGGGTGCAGCGTTACATGTATGAGCACGGCGTCCGACAGGAAGCCCTGCGCGCGATTGCGCTGGCGTCCTACCACCATGCTCAAGCCAACCCGCGCGCGGTCATGCATGGCAAACCGCTGGATGCGGAAAAATATGATGCCTCGCGCTGGATCGCCGAGCCCTTTCATCTCTACGATAGCTGCATGGAGAACGACGGCGCCGCCGCGCTCGTGCTAGTTCCCGAGGAGCGTGCCGTGGATTTCCAGCACAAACCGGTCTATGTGCTCGGTGCGGCCGTCGGGTCTGGCTATCGTACGGGAGCCATCCCCCATAATTCGCCGCTCTATGCCAGCGCCAGCTTCGATACCGTTGCACCGGACCTTTATCGGATGGCGGGTGTTGGCCCGTCTGAGGTAGGGGTGGTTCAGTGCTACGAGAATTTTACGGGCGGCGTCGTGATGGCCTTGGCCGAGCATGGCTTTTTCAGGCCGGAGGAGGCCAATGATTTTCTCACGCTCGAGAACCTGATTGCGCCATCTGGACGACTCCCGCTCAACACGAGTGGCGGCAATCTCGCCGAATGCTACATGCACGGATTCGAACTTGTGCTGGAGGCCGTGCGCCAGGTGCGCGGCACCTCGACGAACCAGGCAACGCGGAATGACGTCGCCCTGGTGATCGGCGGCCCCATGGTCACGCCGGTGAGCAACCTTCTTCTCGGCTCGGATGCGGCTTTATGAACAGGAAAGCGAGCTCTTATCTTCCCCCAGGCCTTCCCATTCCAGTGGTCGATCCCGACGGCCTGTCAGCCCCTTACTGGGCGGGGCTGCGCGAAGGCCGGCTGCTGATGCAGCGTTGCGCTCATTGCCAGACTTGGCAATTCGGACCGGAATGGCTCTGTCACCGCTGTCACGCCTTTGACCCGCCATGGGTCGAGGCCGAACCACGCGGCCGCATCTTCAGCTGGGAGCGTGTTTGGCATCCCTCGCACGCAGCCCTCCGGCCACACGGTCCGTATGTGGCCGTGCTGGTGGAATTGCCGGATGCAGGCGGCGTGCGGATGGTCGGCAATTTGCTGGGCGATCCCATGCAAGCGGTGGCGATCGGCGCGGAGGTCGAAGGCGTCTTCGAGCATCATCCGGATTCCGATCCGCCATATTCCTTGCTGCAATGGCGGATGCGCTGAGTCCAGCCCCCGGGAATGGTCATTCGAGGTCGACGTGCGGTCTTCGCGGGAAAAACGGTGAGCGGGCGATGCCAGGCCAAGGTGATGCAGCGGACGCCCACTATGACGGGCTTCCGAGCCAGCCGAGCTACGATAGCGGAGGCACGTGGCGCTGTTGGCCACGCCCGACAGCCTTCTGTAATCCGAAACCGCAGGTTCCAATTCTTTTGGCACAGGTATTCTGCACGACGCGCAGATTGTCCGTCTTGCGTAGCGTCCGCATTCCCGTCGTGTTCGACGACTACCGCTTCCCATCTGGCGGCGAGGCGCCCGGCGATTTATGGAGTGAGAAGAGTTTTGCAAACGTCTCAGAAGTGGCCCGGAAATAGCCGGTTCAAATGTAGGGGGTTTGCAAAACCAGGTGAGAGATTTCAATAGCCTAGCCCGAAAGCAGTTGTGGTCCAAAGCGGACGTCGACCTAGTTGCCCGCCGCGGCGGCCAGTTTGTTAGCTTTTCAGCGATCTGCAGCCAACCTCCGATAATCTTCCATGATCACGAGTCGCAAAATAAAATTTGCAGCCAACTGCAAAAATGGGCATCCCGCGCATGGCGTGACAGGCGCTTAACATAGCGGCGTAAAACTGCGTCCAATTCTCCCAGCGAAAGTGCAGTTGACTGCAAATTGTCCAAGGACAAATTCATCGCCCGTGTGCAGTCAACTGCAAATGGGAAAAGCTCTGTATCGCTGAACGTGGCGGAGAAGATGGCGCTTTGTCGATTTTCCTGGATGTCGTTTGTGATGTCGGAAGGCAATCTCCCGACAGTCTTTGCGACAAAAGTAAAAGCGGGGCCTACGGGACTGTCGAACTGGTAGGTGAAGGCAATCCACTGGAAGGGGGGCTGATTGAAGCTCTGATTACGGGCCGGTCACCCTCAGATGCAGGGGCACGCGTCCCTTATCCGAGTCGATAATATAGAGCTGCAGTTTGGGCAAAATCTTCTCCATGGCTTCTAGATACAGTCGTGTCCTGGTGACGTCCGGTGCCTTTTCATACTCCTTCTGCAACGCCAAAAAACGGCTTGTCTCGCCGACGGCGTCCGCGACGCGCTGTTGCTTGTAGGCTTCCGCCTCGCTCAGCCGCGTGCGAGCCTCGCCCCGTGCTTTGGGAATGAGGTTGCTCGCGTAAGCGCGGGCCTCATTGATCACCTTCTCGCGGTCGGCCATGGCATCCGCCACGTCTTGGAAGGCCTGGACAACCGATCTGTCGAGAGTGATCGTCATGATGCTCGCAGACACGATGCGAATGCCGCTGCGGCGGCGGTCAAGAAGCTCCTGTGTCTTGGCCTTGACCCGTTCCTGCACTGCGACCCGCCCCCTGGTCAGTACCTCGTCGATGGGCATGCCGACGATCGTCTCGGTCAGGACCCCTTCGGCGATGGCCTCGACGAAGGCTTGCGGCTCCTCAATCTGAAAAAGGAATTCCGCCGGATCGCGGATGACGTATTGCAGAGCGAGGGCCGCATTGACGATATTAGTGTCCCCGGTCAGCAGCTCCATGCCGGACGGCGCGGCCGAATCCTTGGCGGGTATCGCAAATCCCACGCCGACCTTCATCACGCTCGTCGCCTTGACGACGTCCGCGCGATCAACGGGCCATGGGAGGCGGTAGTGCATGCCGGGGCCGACCTCCGCCTCGACGGTACCGAACCGGCGCACCACCGCGCGCTCGTCCGCCCCGACGACGTAGAATCCCGAGGCCAGATGGGATCCAAGAAAAAGGACAAGAACGCCAAGGATCCAATAGCGATAGCCAAGCCGGAGGCGCGCTAGTCCCGGACGCGACCGCAGGTCGACGCCGTGCGTCAGATCTTTTGCGGCTTGGTCTGCTTCTCGCCGCGCGTCGCCGCCCAGGCCTTGATCGTGCGCGAATGTCACCGGACCTCCTCCTCGAGCTTTTTGTTCAGGAGTAGATCGGCGCCGGTCGAAATTGCTCCGGGCGGAGGGGACGGTCCGACCTGGAGCGGTTGCGTGTCGAAGTGCAGCATCCGCAGAACGTCAGCGTCTGCAGGAAGGAAGAGCGTCGTCTTGTCGTCGAGGAACTTGTCGTAAGCCCGCAAGGTCCGCAGGAATTGGTAGAATCCTGGATCTTGCCAGAAAGCTGCAGCATAGGTGCGCGAAGCCTCGGCGTCGGCCTCGGCCCTGATGCGCTCGGCCTGTCCTGCGGCCTCCGAGTCGATGCGGATTTTCTCATGATCGGCCTCGGCGAGGATCCTCTTCGCCTCCAACTCGCCCGCCGAGCGGTTCTCCTTGGCGATCTTGGCCCGCTCGGCCCTCATGCGTTCGAAGACATGCTCCCGGTTCAGTTCCGGCAAGTGGAGGCCGCGGATGTCGACGCTGACCACATCGATACCATAGGCCGTTCGGGCCAAGTCTGCGACGCGGCGAACGACTTCCGACGCCATGGCCTGATAGTTGCTCTTTGCTGGGTCGGTGGAGACGAGAACGGACGCCGGATACCGTCCCATGACGGCGCCGATCTCCGCCAGGATGATGTCGGAGAGACGCTGCTCGCCCGCAGCCGGGGTCGCGACCGCGGCGAGAAAGCGTACCGGGTCGGCGATCCGCCACGTCACGAGGCTATCGACGCCGAGGTTCTTCTTGTCGATCGTCAGATACTCGGAAGGC
>WNFC01007319.1_pt1 | contig 12143 bp, 9 predicted proteins | sample 5400541 | NCBI WGS metagenome assembly WNFC01 (sample SAMN13153342, study PRJNA577476) | soil metagenome | isolation source: 120 cm saprolite under Douglas fir tree site 2 hole 2 replicate 1 | place: USA:California | collected 2015-04-18 | reverse complement strand
CTCGAGCATGTGAAGCAGTCCGGCTACGCGGTGGATGACGAAGAAAATAGCCTGGGTGCGCGCTGCCTTGGCGTACCTATCTTCGACGACATGGGAAATGTGGCCGCCGCGCTCGGTGCCAGCGGCACGCTCACCCAAACGGATGAATCCAATATGCCGAGGATTATCGAGTCGTTAAAGGAAACAGCTCGGCGCATCTCGCGCCAATTGCAGAAGGGCGGAGCAACCGGGGCCGCCTAGCTGCGGCCCCGTGCTCCTCAAGGTTTGCCTGCCCTAGCTCATCACGCGGAGATTGTTCTTCACCGAAAACACATTGGGAACCCCGTTCGCGCGCAGGTTGGCAATGTTTTTATCGGTTTGGTTATCCACCACGCCTTCCAGGGTTACGTTCCCGTTCTTCACGATGATATGGATAGACGGCACCGCCTGATTCGAGTATCGCGAGAGCACGCTCTCCCCATAAATGGAGCGATACAGCGCGCGGCGCAGTTGGTTATCCATCGGCGAAAGTGGAAGCACCTCGATCTTGTTCACCACCGTGGTGATTCCTTCGACGCTCTTCACGGCCCCTTCGGCATCAGACTTCAAAGTGGGCCGGGTTACCTGGCCGTATAGAGTCACCTTGTCGCCTTCCACCTTAAACGCCAGGTTGTCGAACACCGAGTACCACGGCAGCATGACCAACTGATGCCGCACTTCCTTATAAAGTCTTTCTTGAGACTTTGGTTCACTGCCCTGGCTTCGTGTTTTCTGCTCCCCAGCCGTGGCGGAATTTGCCAACGCCGCCATCGGCGCGGCGAGCAGCGCTAACATAAACAGGGCTCGTAGTTCCTTTCTCATAATCTCCTCCCGGACATTCGTCCTTTAGTTTCTCTATCAGTTAGATTCAGGATGCATAGAGTTGGCTGCCTGCTTGTGCGCCAGGAGGAGGTGATAGCATACTTTTATGTGGGCGCTAGAAATCGCGAAACTTTCTGAAAAAGAGAAACTTTTTCCGAGCCACGGTGTTGCATTCAGAACGTGGTGTTGCATTAAGATTCCGGCGGAGGGAGCAGCTTAGTGTTGGTCATTGCGCATCGCGGGGCCTCGGGAAACGCGCCGGAGAATACGCTGGCGGCGTTCAGGAAAGCTGTCGCCCTCGGGGCCACCTTCATCGAGACCGATTTGCAGCTTTCCCGCGATGCCCATTTCGTAGCCATCCATGACGAGGCGGTGAATCGCACCACCAACGGCCAGGGCGCCGTTCACGGCATGACGCTTACCGAGCTGCGCCGGCTGGATGCCGGGTCCTGGTTCGGCAGCGAGTTCGCCGGCGAACGCATTCCCACCCTCGAAGAGATTCTGGAATTCTCCAAGAAAAATGATGTGGTCTTCTACCTGGAAATCAAGCCGGGCGGTTCGTGGGGCGGGGAGCACGCGCTCATTGGCTCGCTGCGCGAATCGGGAGAGATCCCGCGCGTGGTGGTCATTTCCTTTGACGCTGCCATCGTGCTGAACCTGCGGAAAATCGAGCCCACGCTAATGACCGGCCTCCTGTATGACGGCCAGATCGAAAATCCGCTGGACAAGGCCGTCGCCATCGGCGCGCGCCAGTTGCTGGTGCGCGGAGATCTGGTGACCCCCGCGCTGCTTGCCGAGGCGCGCAAGAAAGATCTGCAAGTGGTGTGCTGGACGGTGAATCATCCTGCGCACATGCGCATGCTCGCCGCCGCAGGCGTGGACGGCATCATGAGCGATTATCCGGACCGCCTCGCCGCCGCCGTGAAAAGAGATGTCGAAGTTCTCTCCTGAACGCCCAGGCCAACGCCAACAAGTTCCACTCTAAAGACCCAGCACCGCGCAGCATCACGAACCGCGCAGCATAGAATGGACCGCGGCGAATTGCGCCACCGTAAGTTGCTCGGCGCGGGAGTCGGCGCGAAGATTGAGCGCGGCGAGCGCTTCGCGGGCGCGCTCCGGCTTAGCGAAAGACCGCAGGTTGTTCACCAGCGTTTTACGTTTCTGCGCGAAGCATAATTTCACAAAATCCAGGAAACGAGCGTCCGCATCGCGGGATAACTCTGCCTGCGCGCCTGCCGTCGACACTCCGCCAGTGCCGAGCGCTAGCTTTGCACGCTCACCGGGCAGGCGCAGCGTGACCAGCGCCGAGGTCACTTCCGGCGGCGGCTCGAACGCCTCGCGCGGAATTTCGAAAACGAATTCTGGCCGCGCGTAGAACTGCGTGACCACGGAAAGATACCCGTAATCGCGCGTCCCCGGTTGCGCCGCCACTCGCAGCGCTACTTCCGTCTGCATCACGATATGTATTTCGTCGATGACCTCCGCAAACGTGAAAAGGTGATGCAGGATCGGCGAAGTGATGTAGTAAGGCAGATTGCCGTACACCCGCATGCGCCGCCCGCCGGCGATGGCCCCGAGGTCCGCTTTGAGAATGTCCCCGTGAAGGACATGAAAATTAGGAAATTTTTGCGCTAGGCGTCGCAGGCCAGCGATGAGCTTCGCATCGATTTCGATGGCGTGGACTGGATCGCCCGTAGCCAGAAGGTGCTCGGACATTTCCCCGTGGCCAGGGCCGATTTCGATCCAGCAATGTTGCTCACCACGCGAGAGCGGCACCGTGGAATGCGGCGAAACACGAATGGCCCGCGCGATCTGTTCGCGCCAGTCGAGGTCCTCTAAGAAATGCTGCCCCAGCCGTTGCCGCGCCATCAGTGCAACAGTGTAGCAAGACCCTCGCGGAAGCGCTGAAGAGGCGCCTTTCGACTAGTTATCGTCCTCGCCCGGACGGGGTCGAGATTCTGCCCGCTGTTCACGGTTCCTGAAATCTCCAAGCTCTATTGCGTCGCGAAGGAGTTGAGTAAGCTCCGAGAATCGATTATCGGCGATCGGAAACCGCAAGCCAGGAATCACCCACCAGTCGTTCCTCGTTCCCACCTCAAAATCGGTCCCCCTTTACCAGTGACCTCTACCCCTTTGTTTTCTTCTCTTTGCCCGATCATTCGAAAGATTTCGCAACTTGCTCAATATAAGTACTTTATTTTTATTTGACAAAGTAAATAATCCATGGTACCATTAGTCGTGAATTTTCGACTCCATGGTCCCCGCATTTCTCAGTTCCTTAGCCCTCTCTCTCCTTTTCCTTACATCCTTTTCCAATCGTCACGTGACGAAAAACTGGTCACCGCAACTCCCTTACTTCCCGCACTTACAAATTGTGACGCCTGTAACTCCTTTAGAATCCGCTCTTACGAAAAATGCCGGGTAGGGTGGGGCATTTCCCTCAAAAAAACCTTCATCTCTTGCTTTCAATTCTCAGAAAATCGAGGAACAACATGAACGCCACAACGATTAACTCCAGTCCGCTCAACGATTCTCCCGTAATCAGTACATCTCACGACGCCGTCTGCAAGCACCACACCCGCAACGGCCGCTGCCGCCTGCCCGTCGCGGACCCTCTCGCTACCCTCTGCGCCGAGCATGTCCGCCGCCAGCGGAAGCAGGACAAAGCCGCCAGTCTCTCCGCTGAGCTCATCGCCGGTCTCACCGAATTCAAGTCTGCCGCCCCTATCAATGACTTCCTTGCTCGTCTCCTAATTTTCCAGGCTCAAGACCGAATCCCTCCCCGCCGCGCTGCCGTCATGGCCTATACTTGCAACCTGCTCCTTCGCACCCTCCCCGCCATCGCACAGGAAACCGCTCCTCCCGCCGAAAAGGAACATCGCATCATCTTTGACATGCCCGGCCCTGACCGAGAATGGCCCGACCCCAAACCAGCTACAACAAATCACGCCCCGCCAAGCCACCCAGTCATGACTTGGCTTGAGCCAAGCACCGGCGCCCCAAATTCCGAGGAGTCCTCGTCTCTGCCATGACCTTCGTATTCTCACTTTCCGGAAACAAAAAGGCGGCCAGCAGCGTTTCTTCCTCCAGACGCCCTGCAGCACTGTGTGTACCTTGGGGGAAATCATGAACAGCTTCTGGCAAGACATCCGCTTCGGATTGCGCGTGCTCGCGAAGAATCCCGGTTTTACGGCCATAGCCATCCTCACGCTCGCCCTGGGAATCGGCGCGAACACCGCTCTGTTCTCCGTCGTCAACGGCGTGCTCCTCAATCCTCTGCCGTTCCCGAATCCCAATCAGCTAGTCGCCGTCTACACCAAGTCCCCCAATTTCCAGGAAAGCTCCATCTCCTATCCCAACTTTCTCGACTGGCAGAAGGACAGCCACTCCTTCGCTTCCTTGAGCGCCTTCCGGTCCGACGATTTCAATATGACCGGCGCCGGCGAACCCCAGCGCGTTCACATTCACATGATTTCTGCGGAGTTTTTCACCGCCCTCGACATGCCGCCGATTCTCGGACGCACATTTCGCTCCGAGGAAGACAAAGCTGGCGCTGGTCCCGTCGCCATCCTCAGCGACGGACTCTGGAATCGCAAATTTGGCTCCGCGCAGGACGTTCTGGGGAAGAACATCACCCTGAACGGCAAAGCGCACACGATTGTCGGTGTCGCCCCCGGTCACATCACCGGCATCAGCAACACGGATCTTTTCGTGCCCATTGGCCAGTGGAACGATCCCACCTTTCGCGACCGTCGTATCAGCATGGGCACGAACTCCATCGGGCGTTTGAAACCAGGCGTAACCATCGACCAGGCCCGCGCCGAAATGACCCGCATCGCCCAAAATCTAGCCAAAGCTTATCCTGAGGCCGACAAAGACTCGGGCATCTCCTTGATTCCCCTCAAGACCGATGTCGTCGGCGATGTCAAGGGTATCCTGCTGGTTCTCCTCGGCGCCGTCAGTTTTGTTCTTTTAATAGCCTGCGCCAACGTCGCCAACCTTCTTCTTGCCCGCTCGACGGGCCGTTCTCGCGAATTTGCCATACGCGCCGCGCTGGGAGCTAGTCCCGCCCGAGTGATTCGCCAGTTGCTCACCGAGAGCGTTCTTCTCGGCATCGCCGGCGGCTGCATCGGTCTCCTCCTGGCAAAGTGGAGCGTGCGCGTCCTGGTTGCCGCTTTGGCGGACGGCTTGCCACGCTCCGAAGAGATCGCCCTCGATGGCCACGTTCTCTTCTACACCCTCGGCATCTCCGTTTTGACTGGCATCGTCTTCGGGTTGATTCCTGCTCTCAAGACTTTGAGTCCCCATACTCACGAAACCTTAAAGGAAGGCGGACGTGGCGCCAGCGGCGCTCGTCATCGCATGCAGAGCGTTTTCATTGTTGTCGAAATGGCTATGGCCGTGGTCCTGCTCATTGGCGCTGGATTAATGATTCGCACTCTCTCCGCCCTGGGCAATATCAATCCCGGTTTCGATCCGCGCAACATCCTCACTTTCAGCATTTCTTCGACTTCTAACGCCGCCTCCACTGCCGACCAGCTCCGCACCAAGTACCGCGAGACCTTGCGGCAGCTCGAGAGTGTTCGTGGAGTGGAAACCGTCTCCATAATAGGTGGCGCGCTCCCCATGACCGGAGATTCCGAAATTCCTTTCTGGCTTGAAGGCCAGCCAAAGCCCCCAAGCGATAACGACATGCCATTCGCCCTCTTCTATCTGGTAAATTCTGGCTACCATCAGGCCTTGGGCATTCCTGTCGAGCGCGGCCGCGCCTTGACGGAACGCGACGACGAACACAGCCCTGCCGTGGCGCTGATCGACGCAAGTTTCGCCCGCAAATATTTTCCCAATCAGGATCCCATAGGAAAACATCTCAACCTCGGATTGTTCGAGACGCAGACGGAGATTGTTGGCATTGTTGGCCATGTTGAACACTGGGGTCTCGGCTCGCGAGAACATCAGGATTTGCAGGCCCAACTCTATCTACCGGTTTGGCAGGTGCCGGACCGGTTCTGGCCGCTACTGGCCAACGGCAGCGGATACGTCGCTCGCACAGCAAGTGGAGCGTCGGACGTTGCAAATTCCGTCCGGCAAGCTGCGGAGAAAGTCGAAAGCACTGCTGTTCTGTACGATCTCCGGCCCATGGAAGAAATCGTTTCTCGTTCTATTTCGAAGCAGCGGCTGACCATGTTTCTGCTGACCGCTTTCTCCGCCCTGGCTCTTGTACTTTCCTCGGTTGGAATTTACGGCGTAATTTCCTATTTGACCGGCCAGCGCACTCACGAAATTGGCGTGCGCGTGGCCCTCGGCGCATCCAGTAGCGACGTCCTGCGAATGGTATTGGGAGAGGGCATGCGCATTACGCTGATTGGAGTCGCCATCGGACTGGCCGCCGCCTTTGGATTGACGCGCTTGATCACCACAATAATCTACGGAGTCGGCGCCACGGATCCCATCACCTTTGCAGCCGTCGCGATTCTGCTTTCCGGCATCGCGTTGTTTGCCTGCTACATCCCCGCGCGCCGCGCCATGCGCGTCGACCCCATGATCGCCCTGCGCTATGAATGACGGCGCTAGCGTCGGGGAGGATGAAAGGCAGCAGGTTTAAATCAGGATGCGCCGGAAGAATGGTTTTCGAGGAATTCGAGGCGGTTGCCCCAGGGATCTTCTGCATGGAAACGGCGGATGCCCGGGAGAGAGACGTCGTCGGTGACTTTGGTGCCGCGAGCCAGCAAGGCATGCCGCAATTCGTCGAGGTTGGTGGTAACGAAGGCGGGATGGGCTTTCTTAGCGGGGCGGAAATCTTGCTCGACGCCGATGTGCACTTGCTGGGCGCCGCATTCGAACCAACAGCCGCCTCGGGCACGAAGCGGCTCAGGCTTCTCAATTTCTCGCATGCCGAGGAGCACGCCGTAGAATTCACGCGCGGCGGGTTCGCATCCTTCTGGAGCGGCGATCTGGATGTGATCGAGTCGGGCGATTCGAAACTTCATATTTAGTAGAGAATACCAGCGCCCGGTTGATTTTACTTCCGGGGAAGACAAATGGAAGTGTGCCCGTTTCCAATTTGAGGGTTAATCGTCTAAATGGTCTTCCTGTGCATTTCATTCGGTGCGAAGAGCCTGAATGACGTCAATGCGCGCGGCGCGCGCCGCCGGCAGCATCGAAGCGACGATCGCGGCCGTTAGCAGCACGAACGCAGAGAGGATCACGGGCAAGGCGCCCGGCATCTTGACGTCCAGGAAATAGCTGCCCACCAAACGCGCTGCCACGAACCCGAATGCCGCGCCCACGAGGACGCCCGCCGCAGCCATCACGGCGCCTTCTGCGATGACACCTCTCAGGAGACGCCGCGGCTGCGACCCAAGCGCCAAGCGGATGCCGAATTCGCGCGTCCGCGCGCTGACCGAAAATGCCAGCACGCCTGCAACGCCAACCAACGCAATCGCCAACGCGACAGCCGCGAACACGCCGAACACCAGCGAGTTCAAACGGTCCGGCGTGAGTACCTCCGCGCGCACGTCTTCGAGAGTGGCGGCGTGCTCAATGGGCTGTTCGGCGGACATGTCGCGAATAATGCGCGTGACCGGCATGACCAGCGAATAAGGATCTGCGCTGGTGTGGATAAAAAGATGCCCGCCAAAGAGTGGACCCTCTTCAAAGGGGTTATAGACAGTGAGGACGGGCTCAGGGACGATGTGTTGGTCGTCAATATCGGCTGTGACGCCGATGATGCGGTGTGGGGCTGGGCTAATCCCGGAGGCGAATTGGAGCACGGGATCCGTCCAAAAGACGTGCCGATCGAGAGCATCCTGATTGGGGAACATGCGCCGTGCGAGAGTCTCGCTGACGATAACGACGGGCTCTTTACCCCTTTGGCCGTCGAGTTCGTTGAAATCACGGCCGGAAATGATGGGAACGCCGAGCGAGGCAAAGAATCCGGGAGAGATGACGCGCAATTGCGCGCGAGGATCCTCTCCGGGGGTATGGACATGACCGTCCGCGGAGAATTGGAGGCCGAAGCCGGTATCGCGCCAGGGAACAACCATGCCGAAAGCGGTCTTGTTCACGCCGGGTAGCGCATCAATGCGGCGAATCGATTCCCTGTAGAAATCGACCACTTGCCCAGGCGTTTTTCCGAAGGACATAGCGGGAACGTTGATGGTGAGGACGCGGCGCATGTCGAGGCCGGTCTGCGCCGTTTGCAGTGCGATCAGCGTAGTGATCACCGTACTTGCGCCGGCCAGCAGCACGAAGGATGCAGCGATTTGTATCACCGCGAAGATCCGCTGGCGGCGGCTGGTGCTGCCGGTGATCCGTGCGCTGCCGCTCGATAGGCTATGGCCATTGGACGTGTCGGCCGACGGCAGGCGCGGGACAAACGCCAAAATCACCGCAGCGACGACGGCCAGCGCCGCTCCCACCCACAGCAGGCTGGAATCGACCGTCAAATCGAGCGCGCGGACCGAGAAGCGCGAGGCGTAACGGGCTAGGATGGCCACCATCGGCTGCGCGGTCCATACACCGACAGCGGCCCCAGCGCCGCAGAGCAGAAGGCTTTCGGCCAGCAGCATGCGCCGCAGCGCGCCTGTGCTTGCGCCGAGCGCCGCACGGGTCGCCAGCTCGCCCTCGCGGCGAACTGTCCGCGTAAGAATCAGGTTGGCGACATTGGAACACGCGATGATGAACACCAGAGCCGACGCCGCGAGCAGCACCAGCAGCACGGTCCGTGCGCCCGAGGTGATCTGTTCGCGAAGCAGCTTGGCGCTGATCTTGTAGTCCCCTTTGGCCGGATATGCTTCGGGATGTGCATTGGTAATGGACCCGTAGACGGAGCGCAACTCAGCGCGAGCCTGATCGAGGGTGGCACCGGGAGCGAGACGGCCAAAGAGCTCCGTCATGCGATGGAGGCGGCTAGTGACCATGGTTGCAGAGAGGTGGTGCGGGCTGGTGACGATGTTGGCCATGATCTCGGTATCTTGGGGATAGGGGACGGAGGGTTCGAGGACGCCGATGATGGTGGCAGATCGATCGCCCATGGGGCCCCAGCCGAGGCGAATGGTTTTGCCGAGGACGGAAGGATCCTTCCCAAGGGTGGCTGCCCAGAAACGATAGGTGAGAACGACGACGCCGGCAGCTTTTGGACCGTCGTCTTGAGGTCCGATGAGACGGCCGAGGACAGGGTGGAGGCCCATGACTTCGAAGTAATTGCCGCTGACGACGCCAGATTGAACTACGCGAGGCTCACCCAGGCCGATCATGGTGAACTCGAGGGTCGAGAACTCGCCAAATGCGCTCAGGGTTTTAACGCTGGCGCGCAAATCCTGGATTTCGGGCACGGAGAACGCTGTGTTCTCGTCGCCGGTGCCCGGGGCGCTCTGGCGGACGTAGATCAGCCGGTCCTCGTCGCGGTTGACGAGCGGCTTGAGGAGCACGCCGCGCACCAGAGTGAAGATGGCGGCGTTGGCGCCGATGCCCAGCGCCAGCGTCAGGATCACGGTGAGCGCAAGCCCTTTGGTTCGATCGAGCGAGCGGAACGCAACTCTCAGATCGTTAACGAATGACATGAATTTGCTCTTCCTTTCCGGAAGTCATTCTCCCAAGCGATACAAGCAACCAACTTTGCATGCGTTTTGCCTCATCTTAGCGAACTGATGTCGAAGATGGAAATGCAATTGGCAATCCACCGTACCGGTCAATCTAAGCTCTTTCCCGTGATTGTGTTACTCCCAATATGCCAGGCTGCTTTACGCCTTGCATTGCGCGGTTTTGGGATGCTTTGTCCAGATTCGGACAGCCTCCCGTCGTGCAAGCTGCCGAGCATGTTCTTCTAAAATTCAGGCTTTATCCGGGCAAGCGGCGAGCTGGTCCAGCGTCCCTGTGAAGCCCTACGACATGGATTTGAACCCGCCTCGAAAGTCTTGCGCTGAGCGATACGAGGCAAAGCGCTGACTTGACGCGCACTTACCGCACAGTTACGCTTTCGTTTGTGTCGTTGTGTGCGGAGAAGATGGTCGCGGAAAGTTAACACGAACAGGTGCTCGTAAGGTACTCGTGGCAGACACTCCTTTTCAGGTTACCGGCCGGGAACGCAAAGAAGAAAAGAATACCTCCGTCACCGCATTGTTGACGGATGCCGCGAAGAACGGCTTGGCGGCCGTTCAGGACTACGCGCTGCTCTCCGGGCAAGCGGTGGCAAACATTTTCGTCGGTCCTCACTACGTGCAAGACACTCTCGAACAGATGGATTTTATCGGCGCCGGGTCGATGCCCATCATCCTGCTGGCAGGATTTTTTATCGGCGCCGTGATGGTGTTGCAAACGGGCGCGCAATTCATCCGGTTTGGACAAACTTCGCTGACCGGGGACGTGGTGGCGATAGCGCTGGTGCGGGAACTTGGTCCGGCGTTCACGGGGCTGCTGGTGACGGGCCGGTGCGCGACGGGGATTGCGTCGGAGCTGGGGTCCATGCTGGTGACGGAGCAAGTGGACGCAATGCGCGCGATGGGCACCGACCCCAGCCGCAAGCTGGTTGTTCCGCGAGTGCTGGCAGCAGTGCTGATGCTGCCGCTGCTGACGGCGATCATGGATTTCATCGGCTTGATGGGGGGCTGCGTGGCTTCGGTTTTTTCCCTGCGGCTGAGCGCGGTGGAATTTTGGCGGCGCGCGATCGATGCGCTGGATTTTGCGGACTTGATGCAGGGATTCACGAAACCGGTGGTCTTTGGATTCATTCTTGCCACGATTGGATGCTACAAAGGGCTCACCGTGCGCGGAGGAACACAGGGAGTGGGACGCGCCACGACGCAAGCAGCAGTGCTAGGCTCGATTCTGATCATCGTGGCGGATGCCTTCCTGACAAAGCTGGCACTGTTTCTTGCGGACAAAGTTTTTTAGCGCGCTTGCGGGGCAGACGAGACCTCTGCAGAGTTCCGCTGCGGCTAGCACGACAATCGCCGCCTACAATGCGCGATCGCTTCGAGGCGCCAGAGGCGAACTAAAGTTCGCCCCTACACCAATGCACAATCACCGCTACGAGGCACAATTGCCGCTATAATGATGGGCGCATCCGATGAGCAGCGCCGTCACAGCTCTTTCCGACAGCGGACCCGCCATCCATTTTGAGGACGTTCGAATTGGTTTCGACGAAGGAGATATTCTCCGTGGTGTGTCATTTCGCGTGGAGCCGCGGGAAACGAAGATATTGCTGGGCGAAACGGGAACCGGGAAAACGTTGACGCTGAAACTTGCCGCGGGGCTGCTCACTCCATCGGCGGGAACGGTCCGTGTGCTGGGCAAAGAAGTTTCGGACATGAGCGAAAAGGAGTTGCTGGATTTCCGGCGGCGGGTGGGATTTGTATTTCAGGAAGGCGCGCTTTTCGATTCGATGACGGTGGCGGACAACGTGGCGTACCGGTTGCGGGAAGACGGCGTATCGGAGGAGGAAATCGAGCCGCGAGTGCTGGAGGTGCTGCGGTTCGTGGAGCTGGAGCACACGCTGGAGCAGTTGCCGTCGGAATTGTCTGGCGGCATGAGGCGGCGAGTTTCCATCGCGCGGGCGCTGATCAATAGGCCGCCCATTGTGCTTTACGACTCGCCCACCGCGGGGCTAGATCCGGTTACTTCGCAGACGATCATTTCGCTGATTCTGCGTTTGCGCGATGTATACGGAGTGACGGCGCTGCTGGCGACACATCGATTGCAGGATGGGTTTGCGCTGGCAAATTTTCATTTTGATGCGGAGGCAAAATGCGTGGTACCAAACGCCGAAGATGGAAATGCTGCGTGGGCCGCGGGAAGGGCGGCCGACACACGGTTCCTGGTCTACCGGGATGGGGAGATTTATTTCGAAGGTGAGCCGGAAGAGATCGCGAACACAAAAGATCCGTATCTGCAACGATTTCTCGTGTAGTTTTGCGGTAATCTTCGGTGATGTGGTGAACTGGATCGAGTTGGAGAGCACAGGCTAAAGCCTGTGCCACAATTGGAGGCGAAGTACGGAGGGAAGCTAGAGATGGCGCGAAAACAACTTACCTGGACAGAATTGCGTGTAGGGATCTTCGTGCTGGTCGGGCTGTTCGTGTTGGGCGCGGGAATATTTTACGTGACTGCGCCGGGAATTCTGGGGCCAAAGTATGGATTAAAGACGTATTTGCCGGAAGTCGCGCAGCTTTCGAACGGCGCACCGGTACGGCTGGATGGCGTAGAGATCGGCAACGTGGATGGCATCAAGATCGTGCCACGGACCAAAGGAAAGACGGAAGACCGGCGGAAAAACATAGAAGTGGACATGCGTGTGGATAAGA
>WNFC01030628.1_pt1 | contig 12145 bp, 13 predicted proteins | sample 5400541 | NCBI WGS metagenome assembly WNFC01 (sample SAMN13153342, study PRJNA577476) | soil metagenome | isolation source: 120 cm saprolite under Douglas fir tree site 2 hole 2 replicate 1 | place: USA:California | collected 2015-04-18 | reverse complement strand
CATCTCAAGTGGCTATGGGGCACGAGCGCCAAGCTCGACGGCTTCACCCCCTTCCCCGACGGCATCATTCGCCTGCAGGGGATGAATTTGCGGCCGTGAGGCCGATGGCATGGCCGTCGTGCGTCCTTCGAGACGCGCCTGACGGCGCTCCTCAGGATGAGGTAGATTGTAGATGGCACAGAGAAAGCTCCTCATCCTGAGGAGCGCCCCGTGGGCGCGTCTCGAAGGACGCACCCCGTCGATCCAGGAGTCTGTCGTCGCTTGACTGTCGCCACCAGCTTTCTCGATCTCGCCCGGCTCGAAGCGACGCCGCTGGCGAGCGATCCCTTTCCCCATCTCGTCGTTCCCGGCTTCCTCGGCCGCGCCGCGCTCGACGCTGTCGCCGCGGATTTCCCGCGCATCGACAGGCCGGGCAGCTTCCCGACCAGCGAGCTCAGCTTCGGGCCGTGCTTTCGCGCCTTCCTCGCCGAGCTCGAAGGGCCGGCGATGCGCGAAGCCTTCGCGGCGAAATTCGCCATCGACCTCCGCGACCGGCCGACCATGGTGACCGTGCGCGGCCGCGCCCAGCGCAAGGACGGCCGCATCCACGCCGACAGCAAGAGCAAGCTGATCACCGTGCTCATCTACATGAACGATAAATGGGAGGCGCCGGGCGGAAGGCTGCGCCTGCTGCGCTCGCCCGACAATCTCCAGGATTACGTCGCCGAGGTGCCGCCGGTCGAGGGCACCCTCCTCGCCTTCAAGGTGACGCCGCATTCCTGGCACGGCCACGAGCCGATCGAGGGCGAGCGCCGCGCCATCCAGCTCAACTGGGTGACCGACGAGGCGGTCGTCCGTCACGAGCAGGCGCGCCACCGTTTCTCGGCCCGGCTCAAGCGGTTCTTCGCGCCGGCCTAGCGCCGCCGCCATCCTGGTTGCGGCGGCGGTCTCTTGACGGGCGGTCTCTTGATTGGCGGGCTGGCCGACGCCAGATATGGCTAGCGATGCCGTCAGGGATCGCAACTCCTGGGTGCCCTGTGGGGACCCGCCACCGTCTGCTCGCTCAGCTCCGAGGAGGAGGCAATGACCCGTCTGTCGCTGTTCAACTCGCCGCTCTTGCTCGGCTTCGACCATTTCGAGCGGGCGCTCGACCGCGTCAGCAAGGTCGCGGCCGACGGCTATCCCCCCTATAACGTCGAGCAGACCGGGGACAACGCGCTGCGCATCACGCTGGCGGTCGCCGGTTTCGCCATGGACGATCTCGCCATCCGCGTCGAGGACAACCAGCTCGTCGTCCGCGGCAAGCAGACCGACGACAAGGAGCGGGTCTATCTGCATCGCGGCATCGCCGCAAGGCAGTTTCAGCGATAACGGGCTGCTCCATGTCGATCTCGTCCGCCCGTCGCTCGAAAGCCGGGTGCGGACGATCGAGATCAGGCAGGAAACCGCCGGAACCCAGCGCCGGGTCGATGTCGGTGCGGGCGGGGTCGGTGCGGGCGGGGTCGGCTCGGGTGGGGTCGGTGCGGACGGACCGGCGGCGCGCGGCGGCACCCGCCGTTGACCAATTCCCCCGCCAAAAGCGTTAAGGGGGCAAAAGCGTTAAGGGGGCGAAGCGTTAAGGCCTCTAGATTATCATCCACGACCGCGCGCTGGCCATCAGAAGCGGCGCTGCGACAGTTGCGAAAGGGTAAGCACATGAACCAGATCGAGAAGCTGCGGCACATCTCGCCTCAGGAATTCGCCACGCTCGGCATGCAGGTGCTCGCCTATGTCAAGCGCGTCACCGTCAACGATACCGTGGCGTTCGCCATCCATGCGGCGGATGGCACGCAGCTCGCCCTCCTGCCCGACCGCGATACCGCCGTCGCCACGGTTCGCCAGAACGACATCGAGCCCGTCAGCGTGCACTGAGCCCAGCTGAGCCCAGCCGGCCGTGAGCGACGGCCAATAAAGGACGGCGCCGCCGCCTGCTCAGGCGGCGGCGCTCGCCGTGCCGTCGGTCAGCAGCGCGTAGAGCGCATCGGCATTGTCGGTGCCGCGCAATTTCTCGCAGATTGCCGGGCTGCGCAGCAGGCGCGAGACGCGCGCCAGCGCCTTGAGGTGATCGGCGCCGGCATTCTCGGGCGCCAGCAGGACGAAAATCAGATCGACCGGGCGGTCGTCGACCGACGCGAAATCGATCGGCTTGTCGAGCCGGGCGAAGAGCCCGTGCAGGCGCGTGAGCTCGACGAGCTTGCCGTGCGGGATCGCGATGCCCATGCCGAGCCCGGTCGAGCCCAGCCGCTCGCGCTCGACCAGCACCTCGTAGACCCGCCGCTCGGGCAGGCCGACGATCGGCGCGGCGCGGCGCGCGAGCTCCTGCAGGGCCTGTTTCTTGCTCGCGACGCGCAGTGTGGCGATCACACTGGCCGGCGTGAGGAGATCGGCGATATCCATCGAAGAATTGCGCCTAAATCTTGGGTTTGCCGCCCGCCGCCGGGCCGTTGAGATCGGGGTCCACCCAGCCGATATGGCCGTCTCTACGTCGGTAAACGACGTTGAGCCCGCCATGTGCCCGATTGCGGAAGATAAAGCTCGGCACGTCGGCGAGATCCATGCGCATCACCGCCTCGCCGACCGTCAGGCTGGGGATCTCGCAGGTCATCTCGGCGACGATGACCGGCTGATCGTTCAACGCGGCGTCGGCGCCGTCGGCCAGCTTCTCGGTCTCCTCGGCGAGCACGTAGCTGCGCGCCGACAGGCTCTCGGCGACCGCCTCGTGGGTCTGGCCTTGGCGGTCGCGCAGCCGGCGCTTGTAGCGTCGGATCCGCTTGGCGATGTGCTCGGCGGCGCTGTCGAAGGCGGCATAGGCATCGGCCGCCGAGGCCTGGCCCTGGACGAGGATGTCGCGGCGCAGATGCACCGAGAGATCGGCGCGTATAAGGGGGCCCTGGCGCGAGAACACGGCATGCGCCTCGATCGCCTTCTCGAAGTATTTGTCGACGATGGCGGTCAGCGACGTCTCGACATGAATGCGCAGCGCGTCGCCGACGTCGATCTGCTTGCCCTTTACGGAAAGCTGCATGTTATGCGTTTTACTTGCCTGGGGTCGGTCGTCGATCGGCTTCAAGCAGATCGGCCCGACCTTGAGGAGGCGACCCTACGAGTCCGAAGCGGGCGAGTCAAGCGCCCCTCCGGCCGCTCCGGCGGCGGTCCCGGCAATGACATTTTCCGGCCGCCGAAATGACACGCCGCCGCGCCCCGACCGCCTCTCACAGCCGCATCGTCTTCTCGCGGCGGCGCTGCACCGAGGATGGAATACGCAGCGATTCCCGATATTTGGCAACTGTCCGCCGGGCGATATCGACGCCGTCCTTCTGCAGGATCTCGACGATGCGCTCGTCCGACAGCACCTCGCTGCCGGCCTCGGCTTCGACCAGCGCCTTGATGCGGAAGCGGACCGCCTCGGCGGAATGGGCGTCGCCGCCGCTCGAGGCCTGGATCGATGAGGTGAAGAAGTATTTCAGCTCGTAGATGCCGCGCGGCGTCATCATGAACTTGTTGGTGGTGACGCGGCTCACCGTGCTCTCATGCATGTTGATGGCGGCGGCGATGTCGCGCAGGATCAGCGGCCGCAGGAACTGCACGCCGTGCTGGAAGAAGGCGCTCTGCTGGTTAACGATCTCTGAGGCGACGCGCAGGATGGTGATCGCCCGCTGATGCAGCGACTTGACCAGCCAATTGGCCGATTGCAGCCGCTCGGTGAGATAGTCCTTGTCGGCCTTGCGGCTGGCGCCGCGCGCCACCGTCGCGTAATAGCGGTTGTTGACGAGGACGCGGGGCAGCGTCTCGTTGTTCAACTCGACCAGCCAGGCGCCGTGCGGCTGCGGCCGCATGATGATGTCGGGCACGACGATCTGCGCGGTGACCGGGTCGAGGGCGAGGCCCGGCTTGGGGTCGAGCGACTTGATCTCGGCGATCATGTCGGCGAGGTCGGCGGCATCGACGCCGCACAGCCGCATCAGGCTGACGCCGTCGCGCGAGGCGAGCAGCGGCAGATTGTCGAGCAGGGCCTGCATCGCCGGATCGAGCCGGTTGCGCTCGCGCAGCTGCAAAGCGAGGCATTCGGCGAGGTTGCGCGCGAAGATGCCGGGCGGATCGAAGCGCTGCAGCCGCGCCAGCACCGCCTCGACGCGCGCGAGGTCGCAGCCGAGAACCGCCGCGACGCCGGCGAGATCGTCGGTGAGATAGCCGGCATCGTCGATGAGATCGATGAGATAGGCGCCGATCATGCGGTCGACCGCATCGACGATATCGAGCCCGAGCTGGGCTGTCAGGTGATCGCGCAGATTCTCGGGATGGGCGCGGCCCTGGTCGAGGCCGGCCAGCCGGTCGCCGTCATCGACCTGCCCGTTGCGCTGCCGCCACGCCTCGGGATCGCCGGCGAGATCGAAATCGCCCTCGCCCTCGCTGCCGGCGGCGGCGTTCCATTGATCGACATCCTCGCCGGCGAGCGGCGGCTCGGCGGTGCCAAGACCAGCCTGCTCGGAGCGCGGCGGGGCGGCCGGCTCGACGCTGCTGGCATCGGGGCCGGCATCGGAACCGACGACGACGGTGTTGCCGCCCTCGGGATCGCTCTCGTCGCGATCGAGAAGCGGGTTCTGCTCGAGCTCCTGATCGACGAAGACGGCGAGCTCGATATTCGACATCTGCAGCAGCTTGATGGCCTGCTGCAGCTGCGGCGTCATTACGAGCGCCTGCGTCTGCCGAAGGTCGAGCCGCTGAGAGAGTGCCATGGTTAAAGGCTTATAGGCTAAACCTTTCGCCGAGGTAAACCCGGCGAACGTCGACATCGGCGACGATCTCCGAGGGGCGCCCCTCCATGAGCACCCGTCCCTCGTGCAGGATATAGGCGCGGTCGACGATCTCGAGCGTCTCGCGCACGTTGTGATCGGTGATCAGCACGCCGATGCCGCGATCCTTCAAATGGGCGACGAGATCGCGGATATCGTTGACGGCGATCGGATCGATGCCGGCGAGCGGCTCGTCGAGCAGGATGAAATGCGGCTGCGTCGCCAGCGCGCGGGCGATCTCGACGCGCCGTCGCTCGCCGCCCGACAGCGCCATCGCCGGGGCGCGGCGCAGATGGGTGATCGAGAATTCGGCGAGGAGGGCGTCGAGCGCCGCCTCGCGCACCTCGTGCACGGGCTCGACGACCTCGAGGATGGCGCGGATATTGTGCTCGACCGAGAGGCCGCGAAAGATCGACGCCTCCTGCGGCAGATAGCCGATGCCGAGGCGGGCGCGCCGATACATCGGCAGCTCGGTGATGTCGTGGCCGTCGAGGCTGATCGTGCCGACATCGGGGGCGATGAGGCCGGTGATGATATAGAAGCAGGTCGTCTTGCCGGCGCCGTTCGGGCCGAGCAGACCGACCGCCTCGCCGCGCTGCACCGCGACATTGACGCCGCGCAGCACCGGACGTTTCTTGAAGCTCTTGCCGAGGCTGGTGGCGATCAGGCCGGTATTGTTCGCGACCAGGCGGGCCACGCTCTCGGCATGCTCGCCCTCGGCGCTCGGCGGCCCGCCCTGCGGTGCGATTTCGTTCACTGTGCCGGCGCCGGCTTGGGCGGCGCCGGCGGCTTGGTCTGGCCGCGTGGAATCACCAGCCCCTGCACCGGCGCGCGCCGCGTTGGATCGCCCGGCGGCGAGCTGAGGAGACGGCTAACGTTCTTGTTGAGATCGACCACGCCGTATTGGCCCCGCATCTCGTTGTCGCCACGCGTTATGGTAACCCCACCCGCAAGAGTTGCGATGCCGCTATCGACATTATAGACCCCGGTAGCGCCCCGTGCGATCTCGTTTATCGTCGTTACCACGACATGGCCCTGGGCGTCGATGCGGCTGATCCGCGAGGGGCCGTCCGCCGGCTTGATGACCTGTGCGGTCAGCACGTCGCCGGCGAGACGCTTGGCATCGTCGCGCACCGAGAGGGCATCGCCGCGGGCGACCGCGATCTGCTTGTTGTCGTACCATTCGAGACTGTCGCGCGCCGTCACCACGTCGCGCGGCGTGACCAGCCGCAGATGCTTGCCGGTGACGATCGCGGTCGCGCTATCGAGGTCGTAGACGCCGTGATCGCCGAACACGGTCTGCGTCTCCGTCTTGAGGCGGACATTGCCGTCGGCCTCGATGCGGTAGATCTCGGTCGAGCCGGTGAGCGAGCCGGGATCCGGCGGCTTGGCACGGTCGGGTGGCACGGGACGGTAATGGGCGATCAGCGTATCGCCGTAGAGCGTCGCGTTGCCGCGGGTCGCCCGCGCGTTGCCGCGCGCGATATAGACCTGCTTGTCCTGCTGCCACTCGATGCCCTGCTCGGCTTCGACATCGAGGGGGCGGTTGTCATTGCTGCCGGTCAGGCCGAGGCCCTGGCCCGGTGACGGAGCCGGATTCGGGCTCGGGCCTTGGCTCTGGTTCTGGCTGGGCGTCGGCTTCGGGCTTGGGGCGGGCTTCGGGCTTGGCGCCTGCTTCTGGGCCTGGGCGGCGAGCGGGGCATAGGACGCGGCGGCGAGAACTCCCAGTCCCGCCGCGCACGATACGAGGAAGATCCTGGCCAGCGGGCCGATGCTCACTGCGGGCTCGCGGATTGCCGCGGGACGGTATGCAGCTTGGCCTTGCCGGTGAAGATGATGGTCTGGCCGTGATCGAGCAGGCGGAAACCCTCAGAGGTGATGTCGCCGAAGACCCCCTGGCCCTGCACCGGGTCGTGTCCCTCGGCGGTGCCGGCGGTCATGTCGATATGCGCGGTGTCGGTGGTCAGCTCGTAGCCGCGGTCGTGGTAAAGCTTGACGTCGCCGAAGAGATCGAGGAGCTGACCCTGGGTCAAATAGACCCCGGTAAACGAGGTGATGGCGAGCCAGGCGCCGTTCTGCAGCGTGATGTCGCCCTTGGGCCCTTCGAGCGCCATGAGATCGTTGCGGTCCGGCATCTGGCGCGCGACATCGGCGGTCAGCACATAGGGACGGTGGCGCTTGTCGAGGCCGCTGAAGCGCGCATTGACCATACGCAGATCGCGGGCCTCGCTGAGATCGAGCCGGGCGAAGGTGAGCTTGAGCCGGTCGAGTCCGGCCTGGATGCGCGGCCAGGCGACGACCAGTAGCAGCAGGCCGATGGCGACGGCAGGCAGCAGGAACTTCATCCAGTTGACGAAGCGGCTGTAGCCGCCGCCCGGACGCGCCAGGCGGCGCGCCGGCACGGCCCCGGCGCTCGCCGCGGCGTCGCGCGTGAGGTTGAGCGATTGCAGGGCGCTGTCGCGCATCTCAGGCGGCTCCCGCGCGCAGGCATGCGCGGCGTCTGCGCGTTCATCAGATTGAGCGCCTCGCCGACCAGGGCGCGCGAGCGGATGGTTCGCGGCTTGCGGCTCATCACCGCATCGACGGTCGAGGTCAAGAGCTCGCCGCTCATGTGACGGCGCAGATCGCCGTCGGTGATGATGCCGATCAGCCCGCCGGCGGCATCGACGACGCCGACGCAGCCGAAGGATTTCGCCGACATGGTGAGAATCGCCTCGGCCATCGCGGTACCCTCGGCGGCGAGCGGCATCGCCTCGCCGTCATGCATGATGTCGGCGACATGGAGCAGCTTGCGGCCGAGCGTGCCGCCGGGATGAAGGGAGTGGAAATCGTGCGCCGAGAAGCCCTTGCGCTCGAGCAGGGCGACGGCGACGGCATCGCCGAGCGCCAGCATCATCGTCGTCGAGGTAGTCGGCGCCAGCCCCATCGGGCAGGCCTCGGCCGAGTCCGGCACGATGAGGGTGATGTCGGCCGCCTCGGCGAGGGCGCTGGCGGCGCGCCGCGTCATCGCAATCAGCGGGATGCGGAAGCGCCGCGTATAGGCGACGATGTCGGCGAGCTCCGCCGTGTCGCCCGAATTGGACAGCGCCAGCACGGCGTCGGCGGTGGTGATCATGCCAAGATCGCCGTGGCTGGCCTCGCCGGGATGGACGAACTGGGCGGGCGTGCCGGTGGAGGCGAAGGTCGCCGCGATCTTGCGGGCGACATGGCCGCTCTTGCCCATGCCGGTGACGATGACGCGGCCCTGCACCGCGGCGATCCGCTCGATGGCGGCGGCGAAGCGCCCGTCGAGACCGTCGATCAGGGCGCGCAGCCCGTCGATCTCCATGCCGAGGACACGGCGCGCGACGGCGATGCTCTCGCTGGCTGTCTCGGCTGGTATGGTCGCGTCTTTAGGCATGAACCGCCGAAATCGTTACGCCGAACCGTTACACCGAACCAGGATGCGAACCGTGCCCTGGGCCGGCGCGGCCGAGCCGGGTTGCCCAGACCTGTTTACCCCAGACCTTTTCGCCCAGGCCGATTCGCCCGGGTGCGCTGCGAGGTGAACCCCTCGGCGGAATATGCGCATGACGCCGGCGATGTCAACCAACCCGGCCGCCACAGGGCGCGGCGCCACTTCGCCGGTCAATGCGTGAAAATATCCTCTTCCGGCCAGCCGGCGAGGTCGAGCAGGGCGCGCGTCGGCAGGAATTCGAAACAAGCGGCGGCGATGGCGCTGCGCCCCTCGCGCGCCAGCATGACGTCGAGCTTGGCGCGCAGGGCATGCAGATGCAGGACGTCGGAGGCGGCGTAGCGCAACTGCTCGTCGCTCAGCTCGGCGGCGCCCCAATCGGAGGATTGCTGCTGTTTGGAGAGGTCGACGCCGAGCAGGTCGCGGCACAGATCCTTGAGGCCGTGCCGGTCGGTGAAGGTGCGCACCAGCTTGGAGGCGATCTTGGTGCAATAGACCGGCCCGGCCAGCACGCCGAGATGATGGCGCAGCACGGCGATGTCGAAGCGGCCGAAATGGAAGAGCTTGAGCACCGTCGGATCGACCAGCAGGGCGCGCAGCCGCGGCGCCTCGTACTGCCCGGGGGCCAGCTGCACGAGATGGCAGACGCCGTCGCCGGCCGAAAGCTGCACCAGGCACAGCCGGTCGCGATGCGGGTTCAGCCCCATCGTTTCGGTGTCGATGGCGACGACCCCGGTGAAGTCGATGTCGGGCGGCAAATCGCCGCGGTGAAGATGAATGCTCACGGATGCTTGCTCGATGATGCCCCATTTCGGTGGTGCCCAGGAGAAGACTCGAACTTCCACGAGCTTTCGCCCACAGGTACCTGAAACCTGCGCGTCTACCAATTCCGCCACCTGGGCAGGCAGGGCTTTGAGGGCTTTGTGATTAGTGCCGGCACCGGGTAAAGTCAATCGGCTTTCACCCGGTCCGGACGCGGCCCCGCCGTGACGGCGAAAGCTCGCGTTTTGCCGACCGGTTCCACCGACAGGAAGAGATCAGCTGAGATGAGGTATCGTCGCGTCGCCGTGATCGGCGCCTCCGGGTTCATCGGACGCTACGTCGTGAAGCGCCTGGCAGCGCGCGGCGCCGTCATCGCCGCCATCGTGCGCAATGTCGAGGCGGCCAAGTTCCTCTCGCCGATGGGCGATGTCGGCCAGATCGCCCGGCTGAGCGCCAATCTGCTCGACGAGCCCCATCTCGCGGCGGCGATCGCCGGCGCCGACGCGGTGGTCAACCTCGTCGGCATCCTGCACGAGAGCGGCAGCCAGCGCTTCGATGCGATCCATCACCGCGGCCCGGCGCGGCTCGGCGCCCTCGCCACGGCGGCCGGCGTCAAGCATCTCGTGCATATCTCGGCGCTCGGCGCCGATCCTGCCGCGCCCTCGGCCTATGGGCGGAGCAAGGCGGAAGGCGAGCAGGCGCTGCGCGCCAGCTTTCCCACCGCCACCATCCTGCGCCCCTCGGTGGTGTTCGGGCCCGAGGATTCCTTCTTCAACCGTTTCGCGACCCTCGCCCAGTTCCTGCCGGCCCTGCCGCTGATCGGCGGCGGCAAGACGCGCTTCCAGCCGGTCTATGTCGGCGACGTCGCCGATGCGGTGGTCGCGGCGCTCGACAAGCCAGAGGCTGCCGGCCAGACCTACGAGCTCGGCGGGCCGCGCATCTACACCTTCAAGGAACTGATGGAGTTCATCCTCGCCGAGACGCGGCGCAAGCGACTGCTCGTGCCGGTGCCCTGGGCGGTGGCGCGCTGCCAGGCCGCCTTGCTGGAATGGCTGCCGAACCCGCCGCTGACCCGCGACCAGGTGCGCTCGCTGGAGCGCGACAACGTCGTCTCGCCCGGCGCCCGCAGCTTCAAGGATCTCGGCATCACGCCGGACGCGGCCGAGGCCATCGTTCCCGCCTATCTCGACCGCTATCGCCGCGGCGGTCGGCTTGGCAATCCGCACGTCGTAACCTAGGTTTTCCGCGCTCGGGGGCGGTTTTCCGTCTCTCGAAATGCGGTCGAATTGAATAGTCCTGATTCGGACCTATTATCGCCCGAACTGCGTGAAACGGAGTTGCCTAATCGGTAGGCAGCGGCGACAGACTCGTATATAGGTAAGCAAAGTTGTCTTTTCGGCACTTTTTTGCTCGCGTAGCCAGTTAAACTAGCGTATTAGTTACCAAGCTGGCGGCCGGAGCAGCAATGCTGCCGGCCGCCCATCATGCGAGGGGACATGGCGCAGAAGCTGTTGCAATTCGTGACCGTCGACAAGGCGATGCCGGACAAGCGTCTGGCCGCCGAGCGGCGGCACGATTTCGCCGAGATCTACGGCGAGTTCGAGCGCCGCGCCGCCGAGGCCCAGGCCGGGCGCTGCTCGCAATGCGGCATTCCCTTCTGCCAGGTCCATTGTCCGCTGCAGAACAACATCCCGGATTGGCTGAAGCTGACCGCCGAGGGGCGGCTCGAGGAGGCCTACGAGATCGCCGCCGCGACCAACAACATGCCCGAGATCTGCGGCCGCATCTGTCCCCAGGACCGGCTCTGCGAGGGCAATTGCGTCATCGACAAGGGCTTCGAATCGGTGACCATCGGCTCGGTCGAGAAATTCATCACCGAGAACGCCTTCGCCGAGGGTTGGGTCAAGCCGCCGCTCCCCCGCCGCGAGCTCGGCCAGTCGGTCGGCATCATCGGCGCCGGGCCGGCCGGCCTCGCCGCCGCCGAGCAGCTCCGCCGCAAGGGCTACGCCGTCCATGTCTATGACCGCCACGACCGCGTCGGCGGCCTCCTCGTCTATGGCATCCCCAATTTCAAGCTGGAAAAGCACGTCGTCGCCCGGCGCCACGAGCTACTGGCCACCGGCGGCATCAAATTTCATCTCAACTTCACCGTCGGCAGCGACGCCAGCCTCGAGAAGCTGCGCGCCCGGCACGACGCCTTGCTGGTCGCCTCGGGCGTCTACAAGGCGCGCGAGATCGCCTGCCCGGGCGTCGGCCTCCGGAACGTCGTGCCGGCGCTCGACTATCTAGTCGCCTCGAACCGCAAGGGGCTGGGCGACGCCGTCCCCGCTTTCGACAGCGGCGATCTCGACGCATCAGGCAAGAACGTCGTCGTCATCGGCGGCGGCGACACGGCGATGGATTGCGTGCGTACCGCGGTGCGCCAGGGCGCCAAATCGGTGCGCTGCCTCTATCGCCGCGACCGCGCCAATATGCCGGGCTCGCAGCGCGAAGTGCGCCACGCCGAGGAGGAAGGCGTCGAGTTCGTCTGGCTCGCCGCCCCCGAGGCCTTCCTCGGCAGCGACAGCGTCAGCCATGTGCGGGCCCATCGCATGCATCTCGGCATCGCCGATTCGACCGGCCGCCAGGTGCCGCAGCCGATCGAGGGCAGCCATTTCAACCTCGAGGCCGATCTGGCGATCAAGGCGCTCGGCTTCGATCCCGAGGATCTGCCGGTCCTGTTCGGCGCCCCCGAGCTCGCGGTGACGCGCTGGGGCACCATCAAGATCGACCACCGCACGATGATGACGGCGCTCGACGGCGTGTTTGCCGCCGGCGACATCGTACGCGGCGCCTCGCTCGTCGTCTGGGGCGTGCGCGACGGCCGCGACGCCGCCGAGCAGATGCACCTTTACCTCAAGGCGAAGGCGGATGCCGTTCCGGCGGAGGCGGCGGAATGAGCGGGCTGCGGGTAATTCCGGCGGCGCCGTGCGCCAGCGAGATCGGAGCGAGGAGCGCGCGATGAAATTTATCGACGACTACCGCGCCAATGCCGCGCATCTCGCGGCCGAGGGACTCTACGATCCCGCCGAGGAGCATGATGCCTGCGGCGTCGGCTTCGTCGCGGCGATCGACGGCA
>WNFC01017546.1_pt1 | contig 12145 bp, 11 predicted proteins | sample 5400541 | NCBI WGS metagenome assembly WNFC01 (sample SAMN13153342, study PRJNA577476) | soil metagenome | isolation source: 120 cm saprolite under Douglas fir tree site 2 hole 2 replicate 1 | place: USA:California | collected 2015-04-18 | reverse complement strand
CGAGACCTGAAGGCGCTGCCTGCGCAGCCGCGCGACGAGCTGGTCTTCGTGGGTCGTCAGCAGCGCGGCAGCGCCGCCATCGCCTAGCAGGTGCCGCGCGAGCCGGGCGGTGGCGTCGAAGAGCGCCAGCCGGCCGTCCACCGTGACCTGCTTGCCCCAGGGCATGTTTCCGGCCACGATGCCGGCCCTGACCCTCGGCGGCGGGCCACGGCGGACGTCGTGGGTGAAGACACGATGCCGGAGCGAGGCGGCGGTGTCCGGCGCGGTTCCCGGCAGCTCGGCGGCCAGCCGCCGCCGGGTCAGCTCCGTCGCGCGCTCGTCGATGTCGGAAGCGAAGACCGGCAGGCACAGGTGGGCGGCCTCGGCCACGACGGTGCCGGTTCCGCAGAACGGGTCGTACAGGCCGCGCCCTGCCACGTCGGGCCGGGCGCCGCCGATGGCGAGCCGGACCAGGGCTGCGGCCACGGTCGGGCGCAGCGCGCCGGGCCGGCCCGGCCCGGCGTCAGCGCGCTTCCCGATCGGGCGGCTCCACAGATTCAGCGCGATGTGAACCGCATCGCCGTCGGCCTGCACCCGCAGGTCGACGGGGCTGCGCTCAGCCGCCCGGAGGTCAGCGCCGGGAAAGTGCCTGGCCAGGGCCGGCGCCGGCGTCCAGGCGGGCGCGTCGCGCCAGGACGGACTCCGGGCGGACAAGGTGACCGACCAGGGATCTGACGAGTGCCCGTCACCCGGCGCGAGCACATCACGGACCTGCCCGGCCGCTGCGGCGCACAGGGCAGCGAAGCCAGCCTCGCTCTCGATCCGCTCCGGGCCGGCCACCAGCAGGCGCGCGTCATCGACCGTGCGCGCCTGCCGGCCGAGACGCGCGGCCTCGGCGGCCGTCAGTGCCAGCACCAGGAAGCGATCGTGCTCCTGCACGATGGCCGCCGCCGGGACGATTCCGGCCGCCTCGGCGGCGACAACGTCGCCGAGACCCTTGGTGAAGTACAGCACGAGCCGGATCCGGGTCGCCCCGCCCTGCCGGAGAGCCAGTGGTCTCATCGCCGCTTTCCTGGTTACCTACGGTTCAGCGGATTCGCCGGCCAGTTTCGGCGGCTGCCTCAACACGAGCCGGACCCTGCCCGCATTCTCGCAGGACGTCGGCCGAGCCGGGGATCGTCGCCCTCAACAAGATCGACGTGCCGCGGCCCGCGAGCGCTCCGGGCAAGTGGCGGGCAGGCTGCGCCGGCCGGCCAGCCAGCCAGCGCGCAAGGCCGCCGCGGTGCAGCCGAACCTCTGCTGGCGCTGTGCCCGCTAGTCGAGGCCGTCGCGGTCGGCCCACTCCAGCAGGGTGTCGAGCGAGTAGGCGGTGTCATCGATGCCCTCGTGCAGGTCGCCGAGCCTGGCGAAGCGGCCGGGCACGGTGGCGATGGTGAACTCACGCGGGTCGATGTCGTCGATCTCGTCCCAGCTGACCGGGGTGGACACGGTCGCCTGCGGCACGCCGCGCACCGAGTAGGCACTGGCGATCGTGTGGTCCCTGGCGTTCTGGTTGTAGTCGACGAACAGCTTGGCGGGGTCACGGTCCTTGCGCCACCAGGTGGTCGTCACGTCGCCAGGCGCGCGACGCTCCACCTCCCAGGCGAAGGCCTGCGCGGCCCGCCGCACGTCGGCGAAGCCCCATCGTGGCTCGATCCGGACGTAGATGTGCAGGCCGTTGCCGCCGGAGGTCTTCGGCCACCCGGCCGCACCCAGCTCGCCGAGTACCTCGTGCGCGACGCGGGCGACCCGGCGCACCACTTCGAACCCGCAGCGCGGCATGGGATCCAGGTCGATGCGCCACTCGTCCGGCCGCTCGGTGTCGGCTCGCCGGGAGTTCCAGGGATGGAACTCCACGGTGGACATCTGGACGGCCCACACGACGCTGGCCAGCTCGGTGACGCACAGTTCGTACGCGTGCCGGCCGTAGCGCGGGAAGTCCACCCGCACGGTCTCCAGCCAGGGCGGCGCGCCATGCGGAACCCGCTTCTGGTGCACCTTCTCGCCGGCCACTCCGGACGGGAAGCGATGCATCATGCAGGGCCGCTCACGCAGCGCGCGCACGATGCCGTCGCCGACCGAAAGGTAATAGCGGGCCAGGTCAAGCTTGGTCTCGCCGCGGGCAGGGAAGTACACCCGGTCCGGATTGGAGATACGCACCGTCCGGTTCCCGACCTCAATCTCCACCTCTGCGGCCATACCGAGAAGCTAGCCGCAATGCGGTGCGCCCGCCCCAGCACCCGGTGTTACCGGGTCGGCGAACTGGATATTCGGCGCGGGCACCTGGGCTGCCGACCGCCCGACGGCGACGCCATCGAGGCACGCTGCCTGACCCCGGCGGGGCCGGGCGGAAGCCGCTGTTCAGGTGCTTTGCGTGGCAGCAGCACCGCTTGCGTTACTATCCAGGGGCTTTGCCCTGCCCTGACCTGCTGTGAAGACTCGCGCGACTGGCGAGCCACGGAGCGGCGCAGAGCACCGGGGGGTACCTGCCCTCGGCTGCAGCACAAGAGAACGGCTGGGATCCATTGAGCTTGGGACTGACCGGCAAGACCGCAGTCGTCACCGGCACGGCGCATGGCATCGGTATCGCCATCGCCGAGGCGCTCCGAGGCTGCGGAGCGGCCGTGCACGGCGTCGACAAGGAAGCTGCCGACCTGACCGAGCCCGATGCGGTGCGGGAGTTCTTCTCCGGGCTCGGCGGCGTCGACATCCTGGTCAACAACGCCGGGGGTGTCTGCGGGCAGGTTGGCCACCCGCTGGAGGAGGTGGCCGACGACGACTGGCATCAGATAGTCAACGCCAACCTGACCAGCACCTTCCTTTGCACGCGCGCGGTTGTGCCGGTGATGAAGAAGCGCCGCTGGGGCCGGATCGTCAACATCTCCTCGGCAGCCGGCCTGAGTGTCAGCCGGACCGGGATCCAGGCGTACGCCAGCGCGAAGGCTGGCCAAATCGGGTTCACCAGGCAGATGGCGCATGAGCTCGGGCCGTTCGGCATCACGGTCAACTGCATTGCCCCCGGCTTCATCATCTCCAACCCGACGACCGAGAGGCAGTGGGAGAGCTACGGCGAGGAAGGCCAGCGGCAGCTAGTGGAGGGCATCGCGCTGCGCAGGCTCGGCCGGCCAGCGGACATCGCCAACGGCGTGCGGTTCTTCGCCGCCGAGCAGTCCTCCTGGGTGACCGGGCAAACGATGGCCATCGACGGCGGCCATGCTGGCCTTTGACCCGGTTGATGTCGGCTACGTGCGGGGGACCTCGCCGAGTTCGCCGCCACGCCCTCAGCGGCCGGCCAACGGGCCCCGCGCGCGAAGGCGTCGCTCAGCCGCGCAGCCCGTCTCCGGGCTGGTTCACGGCCTGATTGAGAACGCTTCCGCAAGTCTCACTGGCCCCCGGCCCCCACTCGTTGTCGATCGCCTGAGCTGCGACCTCATCGGCGCCCCGGCAGGTGGTCGCGGTGTCGAAGCACAGCCCTTCCGCGCGCTCAAGATCTTCGAGCCCGGCCCCCGTCGGGGCGGGTGAACCGGCGGCCGGCCATGATGAGAACGTGCTAACCGCTCCCCTTAGCGGCGAGGTTCGCGTTCGGCCACTCCATTGGCCGATGTCAGCGTCCGCCGGTGCGGTCTTCGCGCTGTCCGTCGGCGACACCACGTCTGGTGACTGCGCCTGGCCGCAGGAACGAGCTTTGCTGCCCGAGTTCGAGTCCGGCGTCAAGGCGCCGCCGCCGCTAAGGGCCCGGCCCGCCGCCTTCCCTGATGCTCGGCAACCTCATGTCCGAGGCGACTTGCCGGGCTGCCCTCCTAGGAGGCTTGACATGGCTAATCAGGCTCAAAGCGACGCAGGTACGGCCGCCGCCGACCGAAAGTCATGGCCAGCCCGATGACCGTGCTGGTCGGCCGCCGCGAATCGTTCAATGCCGCGCACCAGCTGTACGACCCGGGCCTATCCGACGACGAGAACCGGCGTCTGTTCGGGAAATGCGCGAATCTGCACGGGCACAACTACGTCCTGGAGGTCGTGGTAGCCGGGGAGATCGATCATGCTAGCGGGTACGTCTTGGACCTGAAACTGCTTTCGGACGTTATGAGCAGGAAGGTCATCCAGGACGTGGACCACCGCAACCTGAATACCGATGTTCCGTGGCTCGCTGGGCGTATCCCGACTGCCGAAAACCTGGCTCTGACCTTCTGGGATCGGCTCCGGCCGGAGCTTCCGGAGGGCCTGCTGCGGTCAGTCCGCGTATGGGAGACCGACAAGAACTGGGCCGAAGTCGGTGATCAAGTCTGAGACGCCGGCCAGCGTGGGCCGGGAATTGCGGAGGCGCTACACCGCCGCGGACCTCCGCGTGTTCACCCGCGACGAGGCGAGCCGGTTTGTTCCGCACGGGGACGGTGATCCGCAAACCGACGTCGTGCTGGCCTGGGAACTGCTGTACCGGCTCGAACCGGAGCTCTATGACCGGCTAGCCAGGGCCGAGCGCCTCCATCCCGGCGTCCTTGAATGGCTGCCGCACAGCGCAGACCGGATCGCCGAGGTGGGCGCTGGCGCCGGACGGCTGACGCTTGAGCTCATCGAGCGTGGGCGGGAGGTCATAGCGATTGAGCCGGCGACGCCCTTGCGCCAGATCCTGAAGCGGAAGCTCGCGGAAGCAGATCACGGCAACCGCGCACGAGTGACCCACGGGTTTTTCGACGACCTGCCCCTGCCCGACGATTTCGCTGACCTGGTCGTCGCCTGCTCGGCCTTCACCCCCGCCTTGGGACATGGCGGCGAGGCCGGCCTGTCCGAGATGGAACGCGTATGCAGGCCTGGCGGCTGCGTCGCCATTATCTGGCCGAACAACCTCGACTGGCTCGCCGCCCGCAACTACCGGTACGTCTGCTTCGACGGACCGATGTCCGTCGAGTTCGCCAGCCACAAAGAGGCAGTTGAGCTGGCCGAGATCTTCTATCCCAAGGCGGCCGAAGAGGTCCGTCGGCGTGGCCGACGGCAGGTCCCTTTCGAGGTTCTGGCGATCAACCCGCCGCGCGATCTCGCCTTCAAGGTGCTGGCACGATGAAGATCGCAATCATGGCACCGCTCGTGACAGCCATCCGCGAGCCCCAGCGTGGCGGTTCGCAGGCCTTCGTGTCCGATCTTGCCCGCGGCCTTGCCAGCAGGGGGCACGAAGTTCACGTCTACGCCGCCTCCGGATCGGAGATCCCAGGGGTTAAGGTGATCGACACCGGAGTCGATCCCCGGGCTTTGACCGGGACGCTCTACCGGGCCTTTGGGCCAGCCGGTTCCGAATCAGCGGCGGCCGAGTCTGCTTTCGCCAGCGCCTACATGAGCGTGCAGCAGATCCGATATGACGTGATCCACAATCACGCCTTCGACGCGCCCGCCGTCCGGCTCGCGACTGCGCTGCACGCGCCGAGGTGCACACGCTCCACCTACCCCCGGACGAGGCTGTGGCGGCGGCGCTTCGTCATACAGCTCGGTGCGGCAGACCGCCAGCGGTTGCCGCCGTGTCTGTTTTCCAGGCGAACGCCTGGCGCCGTATCGTCCGCGTCGATGCGATCCTCCCGCCTTACGTACCCACAAGTGTCATCCCCTGGTCGCGGACAGCCGGGGATGGCGCCGTATTCGCTGGCAGATTGAGCCCCGAGAAGGGCGCCGCCGAAGCCATCGACATCGCCCGCGCGGCCGGAGTCCCGATCGACGTGTACGGCGACATCTACGATGCCGAATACGCCCGCGAACAGATCGGCCCGCGACGTACTCGGCCAGGCGTGGCGGTTCATCAAGCAGTGCCCCGGACATTGGTGTGGGTGGCCATGGCTCGCGCAGCAGTGGTTTTGTATCCCGCCAGGTGGGACGAACCCTTCGGGATGGCCGCAGCCGAGGCGCAGGCGTGCGGGACTCCGGTCGTCGCGTTCAGGCGCGGGGGACTCGGTGAGGTGATCGCGGACGGTGTGACCGGTTTCCTGGTGCCGGCCGACGACATTCAGGCAGCCGCCGACGCCGTCGGGAGGGCGGCCGGAATTTCGCGCCCGGCATGCCGCGACCATGCCGAGGGTCATCTCGACCTGGAACGAAGCCTGGACGCTCACGAGCGGCTCTACCGGCGAATGGTTACTTCTGGTGCCGGGGCGGCAGGCGATGGGTGACCCGATGCACTGGCTGGCCGGACGGGTGGCTGTAGTCACCGGCGCCAGCCGCGGGATCGGAGCTGCCACCGCCGAGGCCATAGCAACGGCCGGCGCTCACGTCGTTCTTGCCGCCCGTGACCGCGAAGCTCTCGATGGCGTCGCCAGCCGTATCCGGCACGCAGGCGGCCAGGCTATGCCGGTGCCCACGGACGTGAGCAAGGTCACGGATGTCGAGCGCCTTTTCGCTGCAGCTTCCGGAGTCGGCCGTCTTGCCGCGCTGGTCTGCGCGGCCGGGGTGCTGACGCCCGCGCCGTTCGCCGAAACGACACCCGAGATCTGGGAAGAGACGCTGGGGGTCAACCTGACCGGTTCGTTCCTCTGCTGCCGCGCGGCATTCACCGCTATGCGCCCCGCCGGGGAAGGGCGGATAGTCAACATCGCCTCGCTCTCCGGCGTCTACGCCACCGAGAAGTTCCCGGGCCTGGCCGCATACAACGTCTCCAAGTACGGAGTCATCGGCCTCACCGAGGCGATCGCGGTGGAGGGCAAGAAACACGGCATCAGCGCCATTTGCATCAGCCCGGGCGCCGTCGACACCCAGATGCTGCGTCAGGCCAATCCCGAGCTGCGTCCCGGCCTGACCCCCGGTGATGTCGCGGAACTGATCCTCGCGCTGCTTGACAGCCCTCCGGCCCCGGCCAGCGGGGCGAACATCCCCCTGTTCTCCAACGCCTGACCGGGACGGCACCAGCGGTTGATGGCGGCAGTCATGCGCCAGCGACCACAGGTCTATGTGTTCATCGGCCAGCAAGCCGCGAGCCGGCCGAGCTCGCCGGGCCACGAGGCGGGCGCCGGCCGCCATCTCGCCGCCGAGGTCCAGTTCGGGATCGCCGCCACGGTCGAGACCAACAGCGGCCTGCACGAGCCCGTCCAGCAGGTAGAAGCCAACCAGCTTCCCTTCATCCACGCTGCCGCGGACAACGAACTCGTCCCACTTCGTGGCGTGGCCGGCATACTCGATCTTGTGCTCGTACTGATCGGACCAGAAAGTATGGATGTACCCATAGGGGGTAGCCGAGCCGAGCATCGACCTCGCCGCCGCGGCGCCCTGTTTTTCGGCGTTGTTGAAATGCTCGACGCGGATCCGCCCGAAAAGCGGGTGACGATGGTTCGCGACGTCGCCAGCCGCGTAGACGTCAACCGCGCTGGTCCGGCACAGCTCGTCGGCAAGAATCCCGTTTGCCCGCGCGATCGATGATCCCGTGACCGCCGGAACTTCCGGATCTATCCCGATGCCAACGACGGCGAAATCGCACGCGACACGATTGCCGTTGGCGGTCGCGACCGCCTCCAGCCGCTCGGTCCCTTCGAACGCGGCAACTTGATCTCCGGCCAGCAGCTCGACCCCGTTCGCGTGGTGGATGGCGCCGATCAGCGCTCCGACCTCCGCGCCCAGGACCCTCTCCAGCGGGACTCTGCCAGGAAAGACCGCGGTCACGCGAACCCCAAGCTGCGTCAGTGAGGCCGCCAGCTCGCACCCTATGAACCCCATGCCCGCTACCACCGCGCGCCGATCCGCCACCGCCTCCGATTTGATCGCGTCACACTCGGCCACCGTGCGCAGGTAATGGATCCCGGACAGCTCAGCCCCCGGAACCGCCAGCCGCCGATTCCGTCCTCCGGTGGCTATCAAGAGCTTCTGATACCTGAGCTCTTGGCCCGAGTCCAGGACCACCGCCATACCAGCCTTCGAGATCCTCCTCCGACCGCAGGTAAGTCTTGGACAGCGGAGGACGACCAAACGGGACGCCCGGTTCTTGGCTGATGATCACGACCCGTCCGCTGAAACCCTCCTCCCGAAGGGTTGCGGCGGCATTGCCCCCCGCGACGCCACCGCCGACGATCACGATCGGACTCCCGCCGATTCTCTCAGACACGGAGTACATTCTGCCGTCGCAGCTTCAGCGGGAAACAGTGTCCTGCCGCCGGAAATCCGGTGCAGGAACCGGTGCGGTCCCGGCGGCAAACGGCGGGGGCGGGGCTACATCAGCAGCTGGCGGGCCATGACCACGCGCTGGATCTGGTTGGTGCCCTCGTAGATCTGGGTGATCTTAGCGTCGCGCATCATCCGCTCGACCGGATAGTCACTGACGTATCCGTAGCCGCCGAGCAGCTGCACCGCGTCGGTGGTGACCTCCATGGCCACGTCGGAGGCGAAGCACTTGCAAGCCGACGACATGAACGTCAGGTCGTCGCTGGCATCGCCCTGCATGGCACGCTCTGACCTGGCCGCGGCGGCGTAGGTGAGCTGCCTGGCCGCCTCGACCTTCATCGCCATGTCGGCAAGCATGAACTGGACGCCCTGGAACTCCGCGATGGCCTTGCCGAATTGCCGCCGCTCCTTGACGTAGCCGGCCGCGTAGTCGAGGGCCCCCTGGGCGATGCCGAGCGCCTGAGCGGCAATCGTGATCCGGGTGTGGTCCAGGGTCGCCAGCGCCGTCTGGAACCCGGTGCCCTCTTCGCCGATCAGGCGGCTGGCCGGGATCACGCAGTTGTCGAAGTACAGCTCCCTGGTCGGCGAACCCTTGATACCCAGCTTGTGCTCGGGCGCTCCGAAGGAGAAGCCGGAGTCGCCCTTTTCCACCACGAACGCCGAGATCCCGGCGGCGCCGGCGGACGGATCGGTCACCGCCATCACGGTGTAGTACTCCGAGACGCCTGCGTTCGTGATCCAGCGCTTGGTCCCGTTCAGGATGTAGGCATCACCGTCGCGGACGGCACGCGCTTTCATCGCTGCCGCGTCGGAGCCTGCCTCAGCTTCGGACAGCGCGTAGGAGAACATCGCGTCGCCGCGGGCGACCGGCGGCAGGTACCGCTGCTTGAGCTCCTCGCCCGCGGCGAGCAGCAGCGGCACGGTGCCCAGCTTGTTGACCGCCGGGATCAGCGACGAGGAGGCGCAGGCCCGCGCAACCTCCTCGATGACGATCACGGACGCGATCGCGTCGGCACCCGCGCCGCCGTAGGCCTCCGGGATGTGCACGGCCTGCAGGTCGGCCTTGACCAGGGCATCATGGGCTTCCCACGGGAACTCGGCAGCCTGGTCGACCTTGGCGGCGTGCGGGGCGATCCTGGCGTCGGCCAGGGCGCGAACCGCCTCGCGGAGCGCTTCGTGCTCTGGCGGCAGGGCGAAGGCGGGGAAATCGATGCTCATGTCCCCGATGGTAGTTGCCCGTCGTCACGCAGCCTGGCCCGCAGCGCGGCGCCCTTGGCCTGCGCGGTTTCGTTGAGCTGCTGCTGGAATGCCGTCATCCGGTCTCGCAGCCGGCCGTCCGATGCCGCGAGGATCCGGACGGCCAGCAGTCCCGCGTTGCGCGCGCCTCCGATGGCGACCGTCGCGACCGGGATGCCCGCGGGCATCTGCACGATGGACAGCAGCGAGTCGAGCCCGTCCAGGTGCGCCAGCGGCACCGGCACGCCGATCACCGGCAGGGGCGTGACGGCGGCGAGCATGCCCGGCAGGTGGGCCGCGCCGCCTGCCCCGGCGATGATCACCCGGAGGCCGCGCTCCGCCGCGGCCGCGCCGTAGCTGATCATCTCGTGCGGCATCCGGTGCGCCGACACGACATCGGCCTCGCACGGCACACCGAACTCAGCCAGCACCTCGACCGCGGCCGCCAGTACCGGCCAGTCCGAGTCGCTGCCCATGACCACGCCTACCAGCGGCCCGACGCTCATTGTCACGATCCCTTCCGCTGTCCGCTGCCTGTTGCCTGCACCGACCGGATGCCCGCTTTCCCGGCCGGCCGTCATCTCCGCCTGACGCCCCTGGCTGCTGTCCCCCGACCGCGCCTGACCGCCCCCGCGGCCGCGGCCCCGGCCTTGCCCTACGGCTCCTCGGTCCCGTGGCTCAGGTAGCTGGCCGCACGCCTGGCCCGGTCACGGAGCCGCGCTATATCGTCGCCGACCACGGTGACGTGGCCGACCTTCCGCCCCGGCCTTACTACCTTGCCGTAGAGGTGAACCTTGACGCCCGGATCGGCAGCCATGACGTGGATCAGCCGGTCGTGCAGGTCCGGGTCATCGCCGCCGAGGACGTTGACCATGACGGCGGACCGGCCGGCCAGGCCGGGCGCGCCGAGCGGCAGGTCAAGAACCGCCCGCAGGTGCTGCTCGAATTGCGAGGTCACCGATCCGTCCATGGTCCAGTGACCGGAATTGTGCGGCCGCATCGCCAGCTCGTTCACGAGCAGGCCGTCCGCGGTGTCGAACAGCTCGACAGCCATCAGCCCCGTCACGCCGAGCTCGGCGGCAATGGCCAGCGCCAGCCGCTGCGCCTCCGCCTGGCGGCCAGCAGGCAGCCCGGGGGCCGGCGCCAGCACCTCGTGGCAGATGCCGTCCCGCTGCACGGTCGCCGCGACCGGATAGGCAGCGCCCTGGCCGGCCGGCGAACGCGCGACCAGTGCGGCAAGCTCGCGGGTGAACGCGACATGCTGCTCGGCTATCAGCTCGAGCCCGCGGGAGCCGGCCTGCGCCAGCACGTCGGCTGCCTCGCGCGCCGTGCTGCACACCCAGACGCCGCGGCCGTCGTATCCGCCGCTGACTGCCTTCAGCACCACCGGCCAGCCGTGGGCCGCGGCGAAACTGGCGATCCCGCCGGTGCTGGCCACCGCGGCGAAGGGCGGGCAGGCGATGCCGCGTTCGGTCAGCCATTCCCGCATGGCACGCTTGTCCTGCGTGAGGCGGAGCGCCCGTGCCCCCGGGCGGATCACCACTCCGGCCCGCTCTAGCGCGTCAAGCTGCGCGCCCGGCACATGCTCGTGGTCGAACGTCACCACGTCGCAGCCGGCCGCGAATTCCATCAGGTCGCTGCCGCTGCGGTAGTCGCCGAGCTGGGTGCCCGCGCACACCAGGGCGGCGCTCTCCCCGGCGTCTGCCGCGAGCACGCGGAACCTGACGCCAAGGCCGATCGCCGCCTGGCAGGTCATCCGGGCGAGCTGCCCGGCGCCGACCATTCCGACGACGGGCTCATCGCACCGGCCGGGAGCGGCTGAGGCGACCGCGGTCCCGGTGTCACCGGCCTGACTCGTCACCAGCCGTAGCCTACGAGGTGCCCGGGCAGCCTGCGCAACGCCGGCGGCGGCTGGCCATGCCACGGCCGTCCGCGTGAAGGCCTGGCACCGGTGGCTGCCTGCACGACGGTCCGGGAAAATCGTGTGCGCAGGCCCAGCCGCACCACACTAAGCGTCTTCCCGCTAGATGAGTCTCGGACCTCGGCAACCGGGCGACCGTGGTCAGTGGTGACGTAGTACGGCGGCATCTCAGAGACCGCGGCCTGGGCAGGCGGCGGGCCGGTCACGGCGGCCTCAAGGAGAAAGGGCTGTGCGCAGGGCTATGCGGAGGGCGCGAAAGCGATCGCGGACGGTAACCGCACAGCCAGTCCAGCCGGCCGATACGTTAACGCCCCGCGAACATGAGATGGGCTGGCCGTTACCGTTTGATGGGCTGGTCCTGACCTGGGTAGTACATTCGGCTGTAAGCGGACATCGCCCTGACGGCGCCGTGTGCGCATGCCACGCCAGAAGGGATGCCGACGCCACCCGTGAGACTCGTCGCTGACCTGCACCGTCGATTCGCCACGCTGATCGCCGAGCTGACCAGGTTCGGCCTCATCGGCACGCTCGGGCTGATCATCGACCTCGGCGGAGCCGCCCTGCTGCACGGCAAGGCCGGCTTCGGACCGCTGATGGCAAAGGCCATCTCTGCCTCGGTGGCCATGGTCGTCTCCTATACCGGTCACCGGCTCTGGACCTTCCGGCACCGGGCCAGCCAGGGTCTTGTGCGCGGCGGGCTGATCTTCTTCGGGCTGAACCTGATCGGCCTCGTGACGTCCCTGCTCGTGATCGGCTTCGTTACCAGCGTCCTCCGCCTGCAGAGCCTCGCCGCCTACAACGCGGCCCAGGTCGGCGGCGTGCTCCTGGGCATGCTCTTCCGCTACT
>WNFC01011266.1_pt1 | contig 12145 bp, 13 predicted proteins | sample 5400541 | NCBI WGS metagenome assembly WNFC01 (sample SAMN13153342, study PRJNA577476) | soil metagenome | isolation source: 120 cm saprolite under Douglas fir tree site 2 hole 2 replicate 1 | place: USA:California | collected 2015-04-18 | reverse complement strand
CCAGTCCCTGCGGAGAGCGAGACCGTTCGTGACGTGACCCAAGTCGGCGACGGGCTTCGCCGCCCAGTGGCGGCGCGAGGTCTCCAGGAGCCACGCGGACGTCGGGTCGGCGATCAGGAACCCGTTGTGGTACGGCCACTCCATGTGCACGTGGCCGGACCCGCCCTGGCCGTGCGCCTCGATCAGGTCCGTCATCGCCTCGAGCGCCTCGCTCGCCGTCCGCCCGCGCTCGAGTCCCAGGCGGACGAGGTCCATGCCGGTCAGCCCGACCGGACCGAGCAGCTCCTTCGTGTAGACGGTCTCGTTGCCGATCGCGACCCGATGCTGGTTGACGCCGTGCTCGAGGCCCCAGAGCCAGTACGGCTGCGAGCCGACGATCGCAGCGGTCTCCGGCGCGTCGGGGATCTCCAGGTACTGGCAGCGGACGCGCGCCCCGGGGCCGTTCGTGCGCCGCGGGAGCTGCACGATGCGCTGGCACTCGAGCGGCGGGCGGTCGCTGTTCTTGGCGAACAGCGAGAGCCCGTCCTTCGTGACCGGCCCGAGCGCGACGAAGGTGTCACACACGTCCGGAAGATTAGCGGGTCACGCAGGCCGGCACGAGAGCCGGCCCGCGCCCTCCCGCCGTGAGACCGTTCCCGGGTCCGCACGCAGCCTTCGGGGCCCGGCCGCGCTACTTGCACATCTTGTGGCAGGCGTCTCGCGTCGCATCGCAGGCGTGCTTCGCCTGATCGTGCGGGGCGTTGAGCGGCTTGGTGCACGCATCACGTGCGTCGTGCGCCGTCTTGGAGCACTGGTCGCGCTTCGCCTTGGCGTCGTGCTCACACTGCTCTTGTGCCGCTCCGCAGGACGGAGCGCACGCCGCCAAGTCACTGGCGAGCGTTGCGTTGCACGCGAGCCGCGCCGTCCGCTCGTTCAGCTGGCACTGCGAGCGGCTGATCGCCTGCTGCAGGTCTGACTGTCCCTTGCACATGTCGCCGGCCGCGTCGCACTGCCGCTCGCAGAGCGGCTTGCATTGCGCTCGCGCCACATCGACGCCTGCGGAAAGCGCTCCTGCTCCGGTCACGACGGTGAACATCAATACTGCAGTCCGTGCTTTCATCGTGCCTCCCTTGCGGTATTGCGTCTGGAGAAGCTCTCGAAACCACGCGCTCCGAATAGCCTGTTCGACGGGCCCAACGTAGCAGAGCCGCGTCGGCGTCGAGGTCGGGAACGCCACGCCGTGCTGATGGTGGGCGGCGCCTCCCGGCCTCCGTTCGGCTTTCTATTGCTCGCTCCCTATCTTTGGAGCGCCGCGCTGTCAATCGGACTACGGCCGATGGCGTGCAAGGCGTCGACCCGGTGGGATGCCTTAGATGGTGAGCCGGCGGCCAGGGGTTCGCAGCCGCTGACTCGCGTCGCCCGCCTCACGCGTCCCGGAACTTCGCCGCTCGCTTCTCGAGGAACGCCGCCACGCCCTCCCGGAAGTCCGACGTACCCGCGGCGAGCACCTGGTTGCGGTCCTCCAGCGCGATCACCTCCTCGAGGCTCCCCGCATCGAGGCTCATGCGCAGGCACTCCTTCGGTCGAGACGGGCGCCCGCCTCGGACGGGTGCGCCTCGTCGCCGGCGCGGACGCCGCCTACGATCAGGACGGCGAGCGCCTGGTGGCGGCAGTCGTCGTCATCGCCCTGCCCGGCCTCGAGGTCGTCGAGGAGGCCTCGGCCGAGGGACGGGTTATGTTCCCCTACGTACCGGGCCTGTTCGGCTTCCGCGAGGCGCCGATCGTGCTCCGCGCCTGCGCGCGGCTGCGCGCCCGGCCCGACGTGCTCGTGTGCGACGGCCAGGGCATCGCCCACCCCCGCCGCTTCGGCCTCGCCTGCCACGTCGGGTACTGCCTCGACCTGCCGACCGTCGGCTGCGCCAAGAGCCGACTCGCCGGCGAGCACGGGCCGGTGGGGATTCGGCGTGGCAGCTGGTCCTGGCTGCGCGACGGGGGCGAGCGGCTGGGGGTGGTGCTGCGCACGCGCGACGGCGTGCGGCCGGTCTACGTCTCGCCCGGCTGGGTGATCGGCTTCCGGGACGCGCGCGCTCTCGTGCTCGCCACGAGCGCGGGCTACCGCCTCCCCGAGCCGACGCGACGAGCCAACCTGCTCGTCAACGCCCTCCGCCGCGGCGAGCCTACTCCTCCTCCGGCTCCACCAGGTCCCGCATCTGGTCCGCGCGCGTGAGCCGGTCCAGCTCGGGCTTCAGGTCGCCGACCTTCAGGTCGCCGGGCCCGAAGAGCTTGTCGAGGAGCGCGGTTTGCCCCGCGCGCATCTCGCGCACGAGGGCGCGCGTCTGCGCGCGCCGATCGGCCATGATCTTCTGCACCTGCGCCTCCTGCTCGTCGGTGAGATTCGCACTCCGCAGCAGGAGCGGCAGCATCATGGCCGGGCCGTCGCCCCCGGGCCCCATCATCATCGGCCCCATCCCCATCCCGAACCGCGGCCGGGCGTGCACGGTGGCGAGCCCCAGGGTGCTGGCGGCGATGACCGCCAGGAACATCGTGCGCTTCTTCATCGAAGAAACCTCCTTCACGGCCCTTCGAAGAGCAGGGCCAGCTCGTCGTCCTCGTCGAATGCCGCCGCCTCGTCGGACTGCTCCCCCGCCGCGGTCACCTCCGATGTCGCGAAGAGCGTGCCGGCCAGGTCCTCGACCAGCGCGCTGACGTCGCCACCGCCCGCGGGCGGCGCGACGGGCGCGCCGCGCCACAGCCATGCCGCACCGACGGCCAGGGCGACGGTCGCGGCGAGCGCGCCGACCGCCCGCCAGCGCAGCGGCGGGTGCGCCCTGCCCGGCGGGGGGCCTGCGCGCAGCGCGTCGGCGATCATGCCGAGGTCGTCCTCGAGCGCCCGGTAGCGCGCCGCGCACCGCGGGCACGCGCGCAAGTGCGCGCGCTCCTCGGCGCCGCCCTCGCCCGCCTGGAGGAGCATCAGCGTCCGTTCCGTGAGACATCGGCTCATGGTGTGCCTCTGAGCACCGCGCGCAGCTGGTGAGTCGCCCGGAAGAGGTGCCGCTTCACGCTGCCGCTGCTCAGTCCCAACGTTTCGGCCACCTCGTCGGTTGACCAGCCCTCGAGCTGGCGCAGCGCGAAGACCTCCTGCTGCCGCGGGGAGAGGCGACGAAAGACACGCCAGATGCGTTGCCGCTCCTCCAGGCCGAGGGCCGCTTCCTCCGGCGTCGGACCATGCGCGGCGTGCTCGGTCTCCACCAGCTCCCTGCCGCGCTCCCGCCACCGCCGCCACCACCCGGCGCGCCGCCGGTCCCGGCAGGCGTTGACCGCGACGCGCGTGAGCCAGCGCTCCGGCGCGGGCGGCGCAGCGCGCTGCTCGAAGAGCTTCACGAACACCTCGTGGCAGACCTCCTCGGCCTCGTGGTGGTCGGCGAGGAGGAGGCGGCAGAGCGAGCGCACCCGTCCGTGCTGGGCGCGGTAGAGCGCGTCGTGGTCGAGCTGGCCGCTCGCGGTCGGCTTCACGTGCCCTGCCCTTCCGCCCTCACCTGTTCTGACGAAGCGACCCCGGCCGTGGTTGACTCCTCCGGGCCAAGCTTGCGGCGCGGCGGCCGCCGAGGCAAGTGCAGGGGCATGGAGCCTGCGCTCGCCCGCGCGCTCGCCGCGCTCACCACCGGCATCTACGTCCTCACGGTGCGCGATGGCGACCGCCGCCACGGCATGTCGTCGTCGTGGGTGACGCAGGTGTCGGGCGACCCGCCGCTCTTGATGGCGTCCGTCGACCGGCGCCACTTCACCCACGACATCCTCGCACGCAGCGGGCACTTCGCCCTGAACATCGTCGGCGAGCGCGGCCGCCGCCTCGAGGACTACTTCTACTCTGCAGCGTCACGCCGCCCCGACAACCTCGACGCCGTCGCCTGGGACGACTCGCCCGACGGCCTCCCGCTCCTGCGCGACGCGATGGTCAGCCTCGACTGCCGTGTGGAGCACGTGATCGCGGCCGGCGACCATACCCTCTTCGTCGCCGCGGTCGAGCGCGTCACCTCGCGCGAGGATGACCGCCCCCTCACCTCGCAGGACCTCGACTACGTCTACGTGGGCGAGGTGGTGCGGCGGCCGAGGTGAGAGCCCGCCGACGCAGCGGCGGCATGGGTCGCCCCCGGCCGCGGCGGTGACCGCCGCCTCCCACCCGGTGCGCCTGCAGCGCCTCGTCGGCCTCGCTGCGATCGTGCTCATCACCGCGGTTGCCTATCTTCCGATCTTCCGCGGGGGCTTCATCTGGGACGACGAGACCTGGATAACCGACAATCGGCTGCTGCGAACCCTTGCCGGGCTCCGCGCCATGTGGCTGGAGCCCGGCCGATCGCCCCAGTACTACCCGCTCACCCAGACGACCCTCTGGCTCGAGTATCATCTCTGGGGCCCGCGCCCCCTCGGCTACCATCTCGTGAACGTCGCGCTGCACACGCTGAACGCTGGGCTCGTCTGGCTCACCCTCGCCAGGCTCGCGGTCCCCGGGGCGTGGGTCGCGGCGGCGGTGTTCGCGCTCCATCCGGTGCACGTGGAATCGGTCGCCTGGGCGGCAGAGCTGAAGAACGTCCAGGCGGGCGTCTTCTCTCTCCTGGCCCTGCTCCTCTATCTCCACTTCGCCCTCGGGCGGCGCTCGGCGGCGCTCTACGTCCTGGCCTTCGTCGGCTTCGTGCTCGCGGTCCTCAGCAAGACTGTCGCGTGTACCGTGCCGGCGGCGGCCCTCGTCTGTGTCTGGTGGAAGCGGGGATCGCTCGCGCGCCGCGACGTCGTGCCCGTCGTTCCCTTCTTCCTCGTCGGCCTGGCGGGCGGGCTCGGGACGGCGATGGTGGAGAAGTACCAGGTCGGGGCACAGGGCGCGGACTGGACCCTCTCCGCGGCCGACCGCTGCGTGCTGGCCGGTCGCGCGCTCTGCTTCTACGCCGCCAAGCTCGTGGCCCCGATCCGGCTCTCCTTCATCTACCCGCGCTGGGAGATCGACGCGGGCGCCTGGTGGCAATGGCTCTTTCCGCTGGCCGCCGTCGGAGTCGTCGCCGCGCTCTGGAGGCTCCGGGATCGGATCGGGAGAGGGCCGCTGGCGGCGGTCCTCTATTTCGCGATCACGCTTGCGCCGGCGCTCGGCTTCGTCGATGTCTACCCGTTCCGCTACTCGTTCGTCGCAGATCATTTCCAGTATCTCGCGAGCCTCGGCCCGATCACGCTGCTCGTCGCGCTCGGTACCGCTGGGGTGCGGAAGGTCGCCGCGCTTGGTGCGGCGGCCCGCCTCGCGTGCGCCGGGCTCCTCCTCGCCCTCGGCGCCGCCACCTCGAGCCGCGTGCACGTCTTCGCGGACCTCGAGACGCTGTGGCGCGATACGGTGAGCAAGAACCCGGCGGAATGGAGCGCGTACAACAACCTCGGCTCGCTGCTCCTCGAACGGGGACGGCCCGCCGAGGCGGTTTCCTTCCTCGAGCGCGCGCTTGCGCTGCGTCCCGACGTGCCCGAGGTCCACCACACGATGGCGGATGCGTGGCTCCGCCTCGGACGGCGGGACGAGGCCCGCGCCGAGTATGCGCGCGCGCTGGCCGTCGCGCCCGGCTACGCCCCGGCGCACAACGGCCTCGGCCTGCTTCTCCTCGACGAGGGAAAAGCGACCGAGGCGATTGCCGAGTTCGAGCAGGCGATCCGCCTGCGACCGGACCTCGCCGCGCCGTTCTACAACCTCGGCAATGCCCTGGTGGCGCTAGACCGCTGGCGCGAGGCCGAGCCGTACTACGAGCGCGCCCTGCAGATCGATCCCGAGTTCGCGCAGGCGCACAACAATCTCGCCAATCTCTACGCCTATCGCGGAAACCTCGCGAGCGCGATCGAGCACTACGAGAAGGCGCTCGCGCTGGAGCCCGCCCTGAGGCAGGCGCGCGAGAACTTGAACGCCGTCCGGGCGCAGCAGCACGGCGCTCCGGCCCGCTGAGCCGCGATTGCCGGAGCCTCAGGGATGGCCGGCGCCGACCAGACTCGAGCGCGGCCCCTCACCGCCGCGCCGGAAACCACTCGGGAATCTTGGAGAGAAGCGCGAAGTCCCCCTCGGCGCGGTAGAGCCCCTCGCGCAGCGCCCGCTCCCCGTCGAGCTCCCCGCGCACGATCTGCATCCACACCGTGTCCGGCGTGTACACGGTCAGGTCGGCCGCGGGCGCGACGCCCTCGAAGCTCCGGCATCTCCCGCGTGCGATGTCGAGGTAGTAGTCGCCCGGCTCGCTGCCGCTCACCCGGAACTGGATGCTGGCGCGCGTGTCGCGCGCCGCCTTGCGGTCGAAGACCAGCGGCATGCCCATGATGAGCGGCTCGACGGCGCTCGGGAGGGCGGGCGGGAAGACCTTGAAGTAGAGCAGCGGGAGCCAGACGGTCGCGGTCATGCCGACCCCGAAGATCATGAGGTTCGGGTAGAGGAAGGTGAAGCGCCAGTCGGTCGGCGCAAAGGCCGCCAGGCTCGCCGCGGTGAAGAAGAGGAGCGTCCAGTACGCCGTCAGCACGCGGCTCACGTCGTGGAACTCGGGCACCTTGAGCTGCCAGCGCGGTATCTGGCGGCGCGCGTAGTAGTAGGTGAAGGTCTCGCGCCCGAGGAGGAGCGGGATGAGGGCCGTCAGGGCGAGCGTCACGAAGAGGAGCGTCGGCGAGTAGCGCTGGTAGAGCCGGAGCACCGGCTCGACACCCGCGCGCGTGGCGAGCGTACCCGTCGCGAACAGCGTCCAGATGCCGGCGTCGAACTGCTTCGCCTCGCCCTGGCTCCAGGCGAGCGCGATGTACGCGCTGTCCACCAGCAGGGCGACGAGGAGCGCGTGGCGCACGCCGTCGGCCGCGAACTCCGCCCGCCCGCACAGGTAGAAGTACGCGAACACGGGGACGAAGCTCCCGATCTGCATGAAGAAGAAGCGGGCTGCGCGGCGCATACGCCTGCCCGTCTACCGCCGTCGCGCCACGAGCGTCAACGCCGTTGACGGAGGCGACGGCGCGCGTCTAGAAGGCGGCGGCGATGGGGAGGCAGCGGCGGCGTGCGCGGCGACGCGCGTGGGGAGTCTGGGCGCGTCCCGGGAGCGAGGTGGCAGCGCTGGTCGCGACGGCGCTGGTGGGGGTGATCGCCGCGCTCGGCTGGCTCGCCGATGCGGTCGAGGGCGCGAGCCCGTGGTGGCGCCTCGTCCTCTTCGCCGCCGGCGTGCTCGCCCTCGGCATGGGCGCGGCGACGCTGCTCCGCGCCTGGCTCGCCGCGCGCCGCTGGCTCGCACGCCGCGCGGCGGCGCTGCCGGCGGGCGCCGCGCTGGCGGTGGCGGGCCTCGCCCTCTGGCTCGCCTCGGGTCCCACCTTTTACGCCCGCCTGACGAGCCTCCGCACGCTGGTCGGCGGGCGCGCCGAGACCGAGCGCCTGACGCTCGCGCACCAGGTCTACGCCGCCTACCGCCGCGCCGACCTGACCGCGCTCGCCCGCGTGCTCGAGCGCGCACGCGTCTACGAGCCAACCGTGCTCGAGGCGGCCGCCGCCTTCGGCGTGGACGCCGAGGTGCTGATGGGCGTGGGCGCGGCCGAGTCCGCCTTCTACCCGCGCGACAGCGCGGGCGGCGGGCGCGGGCTCTTCCAGATCACGGCGCCGCCCGCGGAGGCGGTGAGCGAGGTCCGCCGACGGCTCGGCGTCGCGGAGCTCGACGCGCTCAACCAGCGCCACAACGCCTTCCTCGCCGCCGCCACGCTCCGCCGCTACCTGGACGAGATGCACGGCGACCTGTTCCTCGGGCTCCTCGCCTACAACATCGGGCCGCGCAACGGCGGGCTGCGCGCCATCATGGAGCAGTACGGCGCGCGCGACTTCGCCACCATCCAGCCCTACCTGAACACCCTGCCGCGCGACTACCCGATCCGCGTCCTGTCCGCCGCCCTCGCCTACCGGCTCTGGCGGACCGAGGGCCGGCTGCCGCGCTACGAGGACGGCACCAACGCGCAGCACATCCAGAGCGTCGGCGTGCCGGGGCTCGTGGCGGCGCGCGGCTGATGCCGGGCCGCCATCACCTCTACCTCGTCCCGGGCTTCTTCGGGTTCACGAACCTGGGCGAGCTCAGGTACTTCGCGCACGTGCTCGACTTTCTGCGGGCGCGCTCGCGGGCGCTCGGCGTCCGCGCGGAGATCCACGTGGTGCGGACCCATCCCACGGCCTCCCTGCCGCAGCGCGCGGCGCGCGTCCTCGAGACGGTCGCTGAGACCATGGGCCGAGCGGGCGCGGTGCACGTGATCGGGCACTCGAGCGGCGGGCTCGACGCCCGGCTCGCGGTGGCCCCGGGGGTCTCGCTGCCGAGCGACGCGAACGTCGAGCGCGTCGCGCGGCGGGTGCGCACCGTGATCACGGTCGCCACGCCGCACCATGGCACGCCCCTGGCGTCGTTCTTCGCGAGCCTGCTCGGCCAGCGGCTCCTCCGCTTCCTCTCGCTCTGGACGGTCTACGTGCTCCGCTTCGGACGCCTGCCGATCTCCGTCGTCGCCAAGCTGGGCGCGCTCTTCGCGCGCCTGGACGACCACGTGGGCCTGAACATCGCGCTCCTGGACCAGCTTTTCGGCCAGCTCCTGGCGGACTTCTCGCCCACCCGACGCGGCGCGGTCGAGACCTTCTTCGCCGAGGTGAGCAGGGACCAGGCGCTCCTGCCCCAGCTGACGCCCGAGGGCTTGGACGTGTTCAACGCGACGACGCGCGACCGGCCGGGGGTGCGCTACGGCTCGGTCATGACGCGCGCGCGCCCGCCGGGCGTGCGCTCGACGCTTGCCACCGGCCTCGACCCCTCGGCACAGGCGACCCACGCCCTCTACCAGGCGCTCTACCGGCTCGCGTCCCGCACGCCCCGAGGCCGGGTGCCCGCCCTGACCCCGGCGCAGGCGCGCCGGCTGCGGCGGGCGTACGGCACGCTACCGGGGCCGGGCGCGAACGATGGCATCGTGCCCACCCGCTCGCAGCCGTGGGGCGACCTCATCCACGCCGCCCAGGCCGATCACCTCGACGTGATCGGCCACTTCCGCGACCGGGCGAAGCCACCTCGTCACACCGACTGGCTCACTACGGGGAGCGGGTTCGACGCGGAACACTTCGAGGCGCTGTGGGCCGATGTGGCGGGGTACGTCCTCGGGCGCCGGTAGGACCCCTGGGATCCCACAAGGTATTGTTACGGCCCCTTCTTGACCGAAGTGAATATTTGGTTCAGATATTCACTCCATGCATGGAGCGGCCGAGGCGAGCGACTCCCCCACCCGGGCCCGCATCATGGCAGCCGCCGAGGAGCGCTTCGCCGCCTTCGGCTACCGCCGCACCGGCATCGCGGAGATCGCCCGCGACGCCGGGGTCGCCCCGGGGACGCTCTACCGCTACTTCGAGAACAAGGAGGAGATCTTCCGCGCCGTCATGCGCGAGGGCCTGGCTCGCTGGCTCGAGACGGCGCGGCGGGTCCTCGCCGAGCCCGGGACCGCGCTCGAGCGCCTCGCGCGCCTCGGCGAGGCGAGCATCGACCACAACCGCGAGAACGCGCTCATCAACTCCGTCTACCGGCGCGACGGCGAGATCATCTTCGCTCCGCTGCTCGAGGAGCTGCACGAGCAGCTCGTGCACGAGAACGTGGCCATGATCGCCGACGTCATCCGCGACGGCATCCGCGAGGGTACGCTGCGGGAGGTCGACCCGGAGCGCACGGCCTTCATCCTCTTCACCGGAGGCGACGCCCTCTCGAGCCAGAGTCATTACCCGTACCAGGAGGTACTCCCGCTGTACGGCGAGATCGTCATGCGCGGCCTCGTGCCGCGCTGAGCGCAAAGGAGGGCCGCATGAGCGCGTTCGTCGCCGAAGCCACCACCGCCCGCACCATGTTGCCACCCGGGCCGCGCACGCCGCGGCTCTGGCAGAGCGTCCGCTACGCGCTCTGGCCCTACGCGACGGTCGAGATGGCGTCGCGCCGCTGGGGCGGGCGCTACACGGCCACCTCGATCGGCGAGCGGGGAAAGATGGTCGTGTTCACCGACCCCGAGGCGATCAAGGACATCTTCACCGCCGACGGCGACGACCTCCGCTCCGGCGAGGCGACCGCACCCATCCTGGGGCCGATCCTCGGCTGGCACTCGATCCTGCTCCTCGACGGCGAGCGCCACTCCCGCGAGCGGCGTCTCATGAGCCCGCCGTTCCACGGCGAGCGTATGCACGTCTACGGCCGCCTCATGCGCGAGATCGCCGACCGGGTGATCGACGCGTGGCCCATCGGGCGCCCGTTTCCCATCCACCACGAGATGCAGGCGATCACCCTCGACGTGATCCTGCGCGCCGTCTTCGGGGTCGACGAGGGCGCGGCCTTCACCCGGGTGCGCGAGCGCGTCGAGCGCTTCGTCTTGCAGGCCAACGGCCCGAGCGCGCCGTTCATCGCCTTGAAGTCGTTCCAGATCGACCTGGGCCGCTGGACTCCCTGGGGCCGGTTCGTGCGCAACCGCGACGCGATTCGGGCCGTCCTGCTCGACGAGATCGCGCGCCGTCGCGCCGAGGGGACCGCGTGCCGCAGCGACATCCTCTCGCTGCTGGTCGACGCCCGCGACGAGCAGGGCGCGCCCATGAGCGACGAGGAGCTCCTCGACGAGATGTTCACGCTCCTCATGGCCGGCCAGGAGACGACCGCGACCTCGCTCGCGTGGGTGTTCTACCATCTGTTGCGGCATCCCGACGCGCTCGCGAAGCTGCGCGCGGAGCTCGCGCGCGTGGTGGGCTCCGGCCCCGTCGAGGCCCAGCACCTCCCCCAGCTCGAGTACCTGGACGCCGTCACCAAGGAATCTGCGCGCCTGACCCCGGTCGCGACCAACGTCATGCGCCGCCTGCACGTGCCGGCGCGCATCGGCGGGCTCGACCTCCCGGCGGGGATCAGCGTGTCGGCGAGCATCTACGGGACGCACCACCGGCCCGACCTCTGGCCGGACCCCGAGCGCTTCCAGCCCGAGCGCTTCCTCGGGGCGCGCCCGAGCCCCAACACCTTCTTCCCGTTCGGCGGCGGCGTCCGGCGCTGCCTGGGGGCGGCCTTCGCGACCTACGAGCTGAAGACCGTGCTCGCCGAGGTGCTCTCGCGCGTCGACCTCCGGCTCGCGCCCGGCTACCGCATGCGGCCCGTCCTGCGCGCGATCACGGTCGCGCCGTCGCGCGGGGTGCCGGTGGTGGTGGAGCGGCGGGTCGGGTGACGTAGCCGGGCTGGCGTGCGCGGCGGCGGGGGCCGTCGCGGTTGTCCCGAACGGGACGCTGCGTTGCGGTGTGGGCGCGGTCGCCCGAGTCTGCGGCGCGCGTTCTCTCAATTCAGGGCATGCGCCTATATAGCTCCACATCCGTGCATGGGTTGCCTGCGGGGTCTCGACACCCGCCCGCAAGGAAACTGTATTGCAGTTGATACTGCAGCTGACGGAAATCCTCCGTGACATAGCCATTGTAAATTTTGATCCACTTATCAGCGCCCCAGGCGCGTACCCCACTGAGTCTGCGCCCATTCAACTTGAAGCGGCCGACCTCCTTTTCATCCCCTTTCAGAAATTTGCCGTATTTCTCATCATCCGCATCAGCAACCCAAATCAGTGATAACTCCTGGGTCTTCTCCTTCATTTCAAGGCGGTAGTGATCCCGGTAACTGAGCGTCCCATCTCGATTCACAAAACGCCACGTACCGATCAGGGAGCGGATGTTGGCGTCGCTGGCGGGCCCGCGTGTCGCAAGGTCCCTCGTACCGGTGCAAGCCGCTGCGGCCAATACTACGCACGCCAGGCCGACGACGGCATGGAGAGGCATGGCCCATGCCCTTCCGGTGGCAAGCGTGGTGAGCCTACAGACTCTCGGCACGAGCGCTCCGCCTCTCATGCGCCCTTCGCCTGCTTCGGCGGGCGACCTGGCCCCCGCCGCCGCCGTGTCTTCGACCCCGGCGGCCGTCCCGGCCCTCGACGTTTGCGCCGCCCTCTGCGGCCGTTCTTGGCCTTCTTCTTAGGCGTGGCACTCCCCAGCAACCCGTGGATCGCTCGCTGGACCTGCTCCCGAACGAGCTTCTGGACGACGCTGATGAAGTTGGTCGGTCGTGGCATCAGGATCCTCCTTTGGATTCAGAGCCGTATTTCACGATTTTCAGACGCCTGTCCA
>WNFC01016784.1_pt1 | contig 12147 bp, 14 predicted proteins | sample 5400541 | NCBI WGS metagenome assembly WNFC01 (sample SAMN13153342, study PRJNA577476) | soil metagenome | isolation source: 120 cm saprolite under Douglas fir tree site 2 hole 2 replicate 1 | place: USA:California | collected 2015-04-18 | reverse complement strand
GAGCGGATGGCGGCCACGGATGTCGAGGCGGTGCGCGCGGACAAGAACCTGGCCTTCGCCTCGATCACCAGCCTCGGCTATGTCGGCATCACCTTCAACGTCGCCAATGGCGAGATGGCGAAGACGCCGATCGACCAGGATTCAAGGCTGCGCCGGGCACTGGACCTCTCGATCGACCGGGATGCGATCAACCAAGTCGTCTTCAACGGCGTTCATCAGCCGGGCAATCAATGGGTCGCGCCCGGGAGTCCCTACTACGCGGACAACGTGCCGATTCCGAAGCGCGATGTCGCCAAGGCGAAGCAGCTCCTCAAGGAGGCGGGTCAGCCGAATCCAGCATTCACCTTGATGGTTCCGATCGGCCCCGAAACCGAACGGGTCGCTCAGGTGGTCCAGTCGATGGCGCAGGAGGCAGGGTTCGACATCAAGCTTCAGGTCACCGAGTTCGCCTCCGCGCTCAAGCTCGCCACGGAAGGCAATATGCAGGCCTTCCTCATCGGCTGGAGTGGCCGCACCGACCCGGACGGCAACCTTTACAGCTTCGTGGCATGCAAGGCGCCGCTCAATGATGGCCACTACTGCAACGAGACGGTCGACAAGGAACTCGCCCTGTCGCGCTCGTCCGCCGACGTTCCAGAGCGGCTGAAGCACTATAAGGCGGTGGCAGCGCAATTCGCGCAGGATGAGCCGCTCCTCTACCTCTATCACGTCAAATGGCTGTGGGCGTATTCCCCCAAGCTCAAGGGCTTCCAGCCCGTACCCGATGGGATGATCCGGCTCAAGGGGCTGACGCTCGGATGAAGAGCCGCAGCATATCATACCCCTCTCCCCTCTGTGGGAGAGGGGATCCTCTGCTGCTGCGGTCGCGGGGTTAGCGCGCCATGTTCGCCTATCTCCTGCGCCGCATTGCCGTCATCGTCCCGACGCTGTTCTTCGTCTCGATCCTGATCTTCGGGCTGCAGCAGCTGCTGCCCGGCGATCCGGCGCTGGCGCTTGCCGGCGAGGACCGCGATCCCAAGGTCATCGAGTTCCTGCGCGCCAAGTATCATCTCGACCAGCCGCTGCCGATCCGCTACGGGCTGTGGGTCGTCGCCTTGCTGCACGGCGATCTCGGCGAATCGATCCGCATCAACCAGCCGGTGCTCCACCTCATCGTCGAGAAGCTGCCGGTGACCGCCGAGCTCGCCGGTCTCGCCATGGTCTTCGCGCTGCTCATCGGCATTCCCGCCGGCGTGCTCTCGGCGGTGAAGAACGGTACGGCGTGGGATTATGGCGCCAATGTCTTCGCGCTCTGGGGCCTGTCGACGCCGAATTTCTGGCTCGGCTTCCTGATGATCCTGCTGTTCTCGGTCGAGCTCGGCTGGCTGCCGGCCTCGGGCTTCGTCAGCCCGCGCGAGGATCTCAGGCAAAATCTCGGCGCCATGGTCATGCCGGCCTTCGTCCTCGGCAACGCCATCGCCGCTGTCATGATGCGCCACACGCGCAGCGCCATGCTGCAGGTGATGAGCACCGACTATATCCGCACGGCGCGCGCCAAGGGGCTGAACGAGCGCGTCGTCATCTTGAAGCATGGGCTGCGCAACGCGCTGGTTCCCGTCGTCACGCTCGGCGCGCTCGAATTCGGCCAGCTGCTCTCCGGCGCCGTCCTGACCGAGCAGGTCTTCACCATCCCCGGTTTCGGCAAGCTCATCGTCGATGCCGTGTTCAACCGCGACTATGCCGTGGTGCAGGGCGTCGTGCTCTTCACCGCGACCGCGTATATCCTGCTCAACCTGCTCGCCGACCTCGCCTATTTCCTCGTCAACCCGCGCCTGCGCGCGTGAGACCGTCATGACCGCGACCACCATCGAGACCACCGCCGCCGCGCCTCCGGAATCGCAGCCCTGGCGCCGCGCCGTCCGCCGTCTCGTCAAGCGGCGCGGCGCCATGGTCGGCGCGGTCGTCGTGCTGTTCTTCATCGCCATCGCCGTCTTCGCGCCGCTGATCAGCCCGTACGACCCGATCGCCACGAACTGGTCGCTGGTGCGCAAGCCGCCAAGTCTGGCGCATTGGTTCGGCACCGACGAGATCGGCCGCGACGTGCTGGCGCGCATCATCTACGGCGCCCGCGCCTCGCTCCTCGCCGGCGTCGTTTCGGTCTGCATTTCGCTGATCTGCGGCGTGCCGATCGGCCTCATCGCCGGCTATGTCGGCGGCTTCCTCGACGGGCTCCTGATGCGCATCACCGATGCCATGCTCGCCTGTCCTTTCCTCATCCTGGCGATCGCCCTCGCGGCGTTTCTCGGGCCGAGCCTGACCAATGCGATGATCGCCATCGGCATCTCGGCGATGCCGGCCTTCATCCGGCTGACCCGCGCCCAGGTGCTCAACGCCAAGGTCGAGGATTACGTCGAGGCGGCGCGCGCCGTCGGCAACCCGCATCTGCGCATCGTGCTGCGCCATATCCTGCCCAATATCGTCGCGCCGATCATGGTGCAGGCGACGCTCGCCATTGCCCTCGCGATCATCGCCGAGGCGAGCCTCTCCTTCCTCGGCCTCGGCCAGCAGCCGCCGGCGCCGAGCTGGGGCAGCATGCTCAACACGGCGAAGAATTTTCTCAGCCAGGCGCCGTGGATGGCGATGTGGCCGGGCATCGCCATCTTCTGCGTCGTGCTCGCCTTCAATCTGCTCGGCGACGGGCTGCGCGACGCCCTCGACCCCCGCCACCGCGGCTGATCGCTATTCGGTGCGCCAGGGTTTGTCGTCGAGCGCCGCGCGGAGGAGGCGCCGCGCCAGCACGTTTGGCGTCAGCGGGCGCAGCCCATAGGTGAAATGCGGCGTCACGCTGCCGCCGATAATGGCGTAATCGCCGGACGCGGCGGCGGTCAGCAGCCCGCCGAGCCGGCGCACGATGTCGAGCCGCGTCGCCAGCATGCGGCGGATCGGCAGGGCGCGGAAGGCGTCGACGATCTCCATCGCCTCCTCGGGCTCGAGATTGGCCGGCAGGACGAGAACCGGCTCCGCCCGCGCCGAGCGGACGAGAGCGGCGAGGGCGTCGACCGCCTGGCGGTCGAAGGGATTGATCCCCGCCGTGTCGATGATGATGCGGCGCCGCCGTCCGGGCAGCGAGCGGGCGAGCGTCTCGGCGTCGTCGGCCGTGCCGAGCGTGATGCCGAGCACGCCGGAATACTCCGCCAGCTGCGCCGTGACGCCGACCCGCGCCGTGTCGGTATTGACCAGAATCGGCCGGCTGCCGCGGGCGCGGGCGGCGAGCTTGCCGGCCAGCGTCGTCTTGCCGACGCCGGGCGGCCCGACCAGGGCCAGCGCGCCGCCGCGCCACAGCCCGGCGAAGGTCGCGAAGGACAGGCAGTCGTCGAGCGCGGCGGTGAGGTCGCGCAGCGGATCGTCGCCGGCTGCGCTCGCCGAGCCCGCAACGGCGGCGATGAGCAGGCGCTCCGCCAGCGCAGCGGGGACGCGATGAAAGGCCAGGACATCGTCGATCCGCAGGCTCGGCGCGGCCGGCCAGGCAAGCGGTCCGCCCGCCTCGCCGTCACTCTCCGCGATCGCGGCGAAGAGCACGGCATCGCCGGTGCCGCTCGCTGCCGCCGCCTCGTCGATTCGCTTCAACCGCATCGAAACCTCGCTGTCAGGAGGCGAGGATCGCCGGGAAAGCTTAACAATCCGTGGCCGAGGCCGCGCCGCTTTGCTCAGCCGGCAAGACGCTCGCCGTGCCACGCCCGACCGAGGACAATTCCGGCGACGGCGCCGAGCCCGGCGAGCGCCGCCATGACGAGATAGGCGCCGGCGCCGAATGCGCCGTAGAGCTTGCCCGAGACCGCCATGACCAGGCCGAAACCGAGCCCCGAGACGGTCGCCGCGTAGAGCGACTGGCCGGTCGCCGCCCAACCCGCCGGCAGGGCGCGCGCCATGAAATGCATGGCGCCGAGATGGGCGGCGCCGAAGGTGAGGGCGTGCCGGCCATCAGCCCCCAGCGCAGCACCCCGGCGCCGCCGGCGAGGACGAGCAGCCGCGCCGGGCCGAGCCGCGCCAGCAGCCGCGCGCCGGCGGCGAAGAGGGCGATCTCGGCGACGACGCCCTCGGCCCACAGCCAGCCGATCGTCTGCGACGAATAGCCGAGCGCGTACCAGTGCAGCGTGCCGAAGCCGTAATAGACGCTATGGCTGGCCTGGATCGCGGTCGCTGCCGCCAGGAAGAGGAGCTGCCGGCGATCCAGCAGCAGGCGCCGCCAATCCGCCCGCACGATGCCGCGCGGCGCGGCGACCGGTGCCGGCAGCTGCAGGCAGGCGAGAACGTTGAGCGCGGCGGCGCCGATCAAGAGGGTGAGCACGACCTCGCTCGCCGCCGCGGTGACGAAGGCGCCGGCGCCGAGCGCGCCGAGAATGAAGCTGACCGAGCCCCAGAGGCGGATGCGGCCGTAATCGAGCTGCTTCGCGTAAACGATGCCGAGCGCCAGCGTCTCGCCGAGCGGCAGCAGCGACGAGGCCGCCGTCGTCGTCAGCGCGTTGACCAGCAGCAGCGGCCAGAGTCCGTCGATCGGCAGGAAGAGCAAGAAGCCGGCGAGATTGATTGCGGCGAGGAGGATCATGACGCCGCGCCGCCTTCCGCTGCGGTCGGCGAGCAGTCCGGCGAGCGGGTTGACCAGCACTTTGATCCACAGCGCGGCGGCGAGGACGAAGCCGATCTCGCCGGCGCTCAGCCCGCGCCCGGCGAGGAAGATCGGCCAGAACGGCAGCTGGATGCCGACGAGGAGGAAGGCGGCGGCGTAGAACGCGGCAAGGCGGGCGGCGACGGGCATCGCCGCAGAGTAGTCGGCGAGCCGCCGCTTCGCCCGCTCTTATTCCGGCCTTGCCGGCGCCGGGTTAGCCCGGCGTCATCCAGCCGACCACTGCGCCGGTCGGGTCCTTGACGATGGCGATCCGGCCGACCCCGGCGATGTCCCAGGGAGCGCGCATGATGGCGGCGCCGAGCTTCGTTGCCGCCGCGACGCGCGCATCGACGTCATCGACCGCGATATAGGCGAACCAGTGCGCGGGGATGCCGTCGAACTGCGGCCCCGTCATCTCGAAGATGCCGCCGACGATCTTGTCGCCCGATTTGGCGAGGTAATAGGTCGAATCCGGCATCGGCATGGCGTCGAAGGTCCAGCCCAGCGCCTTGCCGTAGAAATCGCAGGCCCCCTTGGGGTCGCGCGTGTTCAGCTCGTTCCAGTGGAAGCTGCCATGCTCGGTCATGTCGCTCTCCGATGCCATCGCGGGTTGCGGCGGGAGCTTACGCGGGATTTATGACGAAACGGGCGCCGGCGCGGCAGCTTGCGAGAGGAACGAGGTCCCGTGCGCCAGCGCCGCGACGCCGAGATGCGCCGCCAGCGTCTGGCCGATATCGGCGAAGCCGTTGCGCCGGCCGAGCGGGCGCGCCGCGATCTCCGGCCCGAAGGCGAGCACCGGGACGTGCTCGCGCGTGTGATCGCTGCCGTGCCAGCTCGGATCGCAGCCGTGATCGGCGGTGATGATGGCGAGATCGCCGGGGCGCAGCGCCTGACGGAATGCCGGCAGGGCGGCGTCGAAGGCGGCGAGCGCGGCGGCATAGCCGGCGACGTCGCGGCGATGGCCGTAGAGCGTGTCGAAATCGTTGAAATTGGCAAAAACCAGCGATCCGGCCTCGGCCTCGGCGGCGGCGCCGCAGAGCGCCGCGAAGGTCGCCGCGTTGTCCGCCGCCCTCGTCGAGCTGGAGATGCCGCGTCCGGCGAAGATGTCGGAAATCTTGCCGATGGCGTGGACTTGGCCGCCCTCGGCGATTAGGCAGTCGAGCAGGGTGGGCGCCGGAGGCGGCACCGAATAGTCGTGGCGATGCGCGGTGCGGCGGAAGCTGCCCGGCGCGCCGATGAAGGGGCGCGCGATGACGCGGCCGATATTATAGGGATCGGCGAGCTCGCGGGCGATGCGGCACAGCGCATAAAGCCGCTCGAGGCCGAAGCTCTCCTCATGTGCGGCGATCTGCAGCACGCTGTCGGCCGAGGTGTAGACGATCGGCTTGCCGGTGGCGATATGCTCGGCGCCGAGTTCGGCGATGATCGCGGTGCCCGAGGCGTGGCGATCGCCGAGAATGCCGGGCAGCCCGCCGCGCGCGATCAGCGAAGCGGTGAGCGCGGGCGGGAAGCTCGGTGGTGCCTCGGGAAAGGTCGCGAAGGCGAAATCGACGGGGACGCCCGTCATCTCCCAGTGGCCGCTCGGCGTGTCCTTGCCGCGGCTATGCTCGACGGCGAAGCCCCAGGCGGCGTTGAGGGCGGGGGCGGCGGCGAAACCGGCGGGTAGGCTTCCGCTGCTCGCCTGGGCCGCGAGGCCGAGCCCGCAACGCTCGAGATGGGGCAGGCGAAGAGGCGCGGCGGCGGCGATATGGCCGAGCGTGTCCGCCCCTCGATCGCCGGGCTCGGCATCCGCCGCGCTGCCGATGCCGAAGGAATCCATCACCAGGAGAAAGCCGCGCGCCATCCTGCCTCCGATCGCCCCGCCGCCGCGCCCATCATGCGGCAAGCCGGTCTTCGCGTATAGGGCGGCTGGCTGTCCCGTTCCTGTGGGTGAGCGGGTCGCGCCGCAAAGACCGATCATGGCGAGAACCCGCCGCCGCATGGTCGGGTTTCGTTATATGACCCGTGAAGAGGCTCACAAAGTCGGACGATTTGGTGTCTAATTGCCTGCCCGATCGGTTCAGGAGGGGATCATGACCGTGCTCCTACGGCGGCTCGCCGGCAGCTTCACCCTCGCCGTCACGCTGTTGTTGTCAAGTGCGCCCGCCGTGCTCGCCGCCTGCGCCGCGGTCGCCGCCCTGCCGCCGCTCTGGTCGCCGGTTTCCTTCACGGCGGCCAGCGCCCTGCCGCCGGGCCAGGTCGGGTTGACCTTCCTCGGCCATGCCAGCTTCCTCATCGAGAGCCCCGGCGGCGTCACGGCGGTGACCGACTATAACGGCTACATCAAGCCGGACCGGCCGCCCGACATCGTGACGATGAACCATGCGCATTCGACGCATTACACCGACAGCCCCGATCACGGCGTCAAGCTGGTGCTGCGCGGCTGGGATCCCGGCGGCGGCGTCCCCGATCACGACGTCACGCTGGGCGACATGCACGTCCACAACGTGCCGACCAATATAAGGGACGGCGGCGGCACCGAGTTCGGCGGCAACTCGATCTTCGTCTTCGATGCCGGCGATATCTGCGTCGCGCATCTCGGCCATCTCCACCACACGCTGACGCCGCAGCACCTCGCCCAGCTCGGCCCGGTCGACGTCCTGCTGACGCCGGTCGACGGCACCTGGACGCTCAGCCATGACGATATGATCGAGGTGATCGAAGCGATCCGCCCCGCCTTGATCATCCCGATGCATTATTTCTCCGGCCGCAGCCTCGAGACCTTCATCGCCGATTCCGCAGGGCGTTATCCGGTGCGGCGGAACGACACGCCGAGCATCGCTCTGTCGCGCGCGGTCTTGCCGAAGCGCACCGAGATCCTGGTTCTGCCGGCGCGCTCGTTCTACTAGTCCGAAAGCAGCGGCTCAGGGCCAACCGCGCATCGCTCGTCTGGGTCCCCTTGCGCGGGGGGCGGCGGAACGGTTCGATTTGAACCGGCAAGCGCCGAGCGCAGGGAAACGCTGGCGTCGCCCGGCGATTCGCCGTATTAAGGCGCCCGCCGCGCCGGCCTTTTGCGGGCGCGGACCCGATTCATCCTGCCCAACCATCCTGCAAGGCGAGACGGCGCATGGCGGCTTGCGGCCTCGATTTCGGCACCTCGAATACGACGCTCGGCGTGGCGGCGACGGGCGGATCGCCGCGTCTGGTGCCGCTCGAGAACCAGGCGACTACCCTGCCGAGCGCCGTCTTCTTCGATTTCGACAGCGCCACCATGGCGGTCGGCCAGGCCGCGATCGATGCCTATGTCGCCGATGGCGACGGGCGCTTCATGCGCGCCCTCAAATCGGTGCTCGGCACCGCGCTGATCGACGAGGAGACGACGCTGCGCAACGCGCGCATCGGCTTTCGCGCCGTCATCGCCCGCTTCCTCAGCGAGGTCAAGCGCCGCGCCGAGGCGGCCTGCGGCGCCGCTCTCGACACCGTCGTCCATGGCCGGCCGGTGCGCTTCGTCGACGGCGACGCGGCGGCCGATGCGCGGGCCGAGCGGGCTCTCGCCGAGATCGCCCACGGCATCGGCTTCCGCCACGTCGCCTTCCAGTTCGAGCCGATCGCCGCCGCCTTCGCCTACGAGCGCCAGATCGTCCGCGAGGAGATCGCGCTGGTCGCCGATATCGGCGGCGGCACCTCGGATTTCTCGATCGTCCGTCTTGGGCCGGATCGCCGCCAACGGGTCGAGCGCGCCGCCGACATCCTCGGCAATGAGGGCGTGCGGGTCGGCGGCACCGATTTCGACCGCGATCTCAACCTGGCGACGATCATGCCGCTGCTCGGCTATGGCAGCGCCATGCGGCGGCGCGGCCTCGCCGCGCCCAACCTCTATTTCACCGATCTCGCGACCTGGTCGAAGATCAACTTCCTCTACAGCCCCAAGGTGATGGCCGAGATGCGCGATGTCCGGCGCGAATCGGCGCATCCGGACTTGCTCGACCGTCTCATCCGCGTCATCGAATTGCGGCGCGGCCATACGCTCGCCATGGCGGTGGAGCAGGCCAAGGTATCGCTCTCCGAGACCTCCCGCATCGCCATCCCGCTCGATTGGATCGAGCCCGACCTCGCCGCCGGGATCGAGCGCAAGACGCTGGAGACCGCGACGGCCGCCCTGGCCAGGCGCATCGGCGAGCGCGCCAAACGCTGCCTTGCTCAGGCGGGGCTCGCCGCCGAACGCATCGACGCCGTGTTCCTCACCGGCGGCTCGACCCTGCTGCCGCATGTCCGGCGCAGCATCCTGCGGGTCGTGCCGGAGTCCCGTGTCGTCGACGGCGACAAATTCGGCGCCGTCGGCCTCGGCCTCACCATCGACGCGCTGCGGCGCTTCGGGTAGTAAGACGGTTCGGATTTACCTACCGATAGTTGACCTCCGAGTGCGAATATCTTATGTAAAGAAGGAAGAAAATTAGGAAGAAGACTCCTATGGCGCTCAACATCAAGCACCCGGAAGCCGATAAATTGGCCAGAGAGCTGGCGCGTCGTCGAGGTGAGAGCATTACGGATGCCGTGCTTTCAGCCATTCGCGAGCAGCTGAAGCGGGAGCGGGCCAAGACGCGGGCTCCCGGTCTGGCAGAGGAGCTCATGGAAATTGGCCGCCGCTTCTCGTCGCTGCCGGTCGAGGACGAGCGCAGCGCCGACGAGATCCTTGGCTACGACAAAGATGGCCTGCCGTCCTGATGGTCATCGATACATCGGCCGTGATGGCGATTCTTCAGCAAGAGGAGGAGGCCGAGCATTTCTCGCGTCTCATCGAAGACGCGACCGTCAAGCTCATGTCGGCAGGTACCGCGCTGGAGACTGGCATACTCGCCGAGAGCAGACGCGGGAGGGCGGGGGCTAGCGAGCTCGAGAACTTTATCTTGCGCGCGCGGATCGAGATCGTCTCCTTCGACATCGATCAAGCAACCATTGCCCGCGACGCGCATCGCCGCTATGGCAAGGGACGCCATCCCGCCGGTCTCAACATGGGCGACTGCTTTTCCTACGCCCTCGCCAAGGCGTCGGGTGAGCCGCTTCTGTTCAAGGGTGATGATTTCGGCCGCACCGACATCACCTCTTGCCCGGTAGGCACGTCGACTCCTTAGCTCGCCAACAGCTCGCGCACCGCGTCGTCGAGAAATTTGGCGTCCGCCGAATTTTGCGTCGGGTTGCCGGCGCGGTGGCCCCAGATCGACGGAATCGGGCGCAGCTCGGCGTTCGGCATCAGCGCCACCTCGCGGCGGTTGTCCTCGACGCGGAAATAGAGGTCGGTCTCGGACGGCATGACCACGGCGCGCGCCGTGATTGCGCCGAGCGCCTTGGCGAGATCGCCATCATAGAGCTCGTTGGCGCTGATATCGGCGTGCTGCCAGGTCCATAGCGCGGCGAGCAGGTCGTTGGCGTCGCGGCGCCGGAAATTGCCCTCCCAGCCGCTGATCAGGAAATCCTCGAGCGAGGAATAGCCGAGCGTCAGGTCGAGCTCCTCGCGATAGAAATCCTGCGACAACGCCCAGCCGGCATAGATGCGCCCCATGGCGCGCAATCCGCGCAGCGGCTGGGTCACGAACCAGCCATCCTGCCAGGCGGGATCGGCGGTGAGCGCCGCCTTGATGCCTTCGAGGAAGACGAAATTGTGCCGCGAGGTCTTGGCCGTGCCGCAGATCGCGGCGATGCGCGCGACCCGGTCGGGGAAGAGCGCGCCCCAGTGGAAGGCCTGCTGCGCCCCCATCGAGAAGCCGTAGACCAGCGCCACGCGCTCGATGCCGAAGGTCTCGGCGAGAAAGCGCTGCTGCACGCGGACATTGTCGGTCGCGGTGAAATGCGGGTAGCGCCCGCGATCGAAGGGCGGCGGCGTGTTGCTCGGCGAGGAGGAGAGGCCGTTGCCGAACAGGTTGGGGATGACGATGAAGTATTTCGTCGGATCGAGCGCCTTGCCGGCGGCGATCAGCCATTCCGTGTCGGGGTGCTGCGCGCCGTAGGAGGTGGGGTAGACGATGACGTTCGACTTCGCCGCGTCGAGCGTGCCGTAGGTCTTGTAGGCGAGCTTGGCGTTGCGATAGGTCAGGCCGGATTGCAGCACGACGTCGCCGGCCTCGAAGATCTGGTAGTCGGTCATGGTCTGTCGCGCCCTGCGGAATTCTTTGCTATCCGACGTGTCTGAACGGATCGAGAAGCTTGACCCCGAGGCTCTTGAAGTCCTTCGTATTCCGCGTCACGACCGTCATCCCGTGAACGAGCGCGGTCGCCGCAATCATCGCGTCCTCGAGCGCGGCATTGGGATTGTGAAAGCGGAGCTGTGCCCAGCGGCGGAAGACGCGACCGTTCATCGGGATGATCTCGTAACTCATCTCGACGGTATCGAGCCAGTGCTCGATCTCTTTTGCCTTGCTTTCGTCCCGCTGTCGGGTTGCCTCGATGCCGTCTTGAATCTCTCCCACCGTCACGGCGGAGAGATGCAGGTGCTCGGGCGGCGCCTGTCGTAGCCAAGCGAGGACAGCACCGTGCGGCTTTGGCCTCCTCAGCTCGGAAACGACATTCGTGTCGAGCAGGAACATGTTCAGTCGAGTGCCGTTCGAGCGCGCCGTCGGTGCTCGCCGCGGGGCCGCACCAAACTCTCGGTGCGCGCATCGGGAGCGAGGAGCATATCCTTGAGGCTCGGTCTCATTGCGCGCTCGACGCGCCGCCATTGCTCGATCGGGACGAGCACTGCGGTCTCGACGCCACGGCGCGTGACGATCTGCGGCCCGTCTTTCAGGCTGGCCTCGAGGAATTCGCTGAATTTCGCTTTTGCATCTTGAACCTGCCAGAAGCCCATGGCCGGCGCTCCTCTATCTAGTCCGTTAGATAGTCTGACTATCTAACGGACTAGATAGATTTGTCAAGGAACGCCGCCTCATCCCGCCGCGCGGTCGATCTTGTCGCGCAAGCGGTACCAACCGCCGACCAGCGGCAGGAACCACGGGTTGCCGGTGTATAAGGGCCGCGCCGGGAATTCGACATCCTCGAAGGCGCTCACCCGGTTGCCGCCGCCGATGATCTTGCGCGCGGTCCGGTGGCCGAGATAGCTCATCATGGCGATGCCGCTGCCGTTGCAGCCGAGCGCGTAATGCAGCCCGTCCATCACCCCCATATGCGGCAGGAAGTCGAAGGTGAAGGCGACGTTGCCGGTCCAGGCATGGGTGATACGCGCATCCTTGAGCTGCGGCAGGCGGTCGGTCATCATCTGGTGCAGCCGCGGCGCGCTGACCTCCGGCCCGACGGCGGTGAAGCGGGCGCGGCCGCCGAAGATCATCCGCTTGGCGTCGGGCGACATGCGGTAATAGGTGAGGATGCGCGGCGTGTCGCTGATGGTGCGGCCGTGCGGCGTCAGGCTCCCGGCGAGGTCGGCCGGCAGCTCTTCGGTGGCGATGATGTGGCTCGCCACCGGAATGAGGCGGCGCTTCAGCTGCGGCGTCGCGTCGCCGGTATAGCCGTTGCTGGCGATGATGATCTCTTTG
>WNFC01027240.1_pt1 | contig 12148 bp, 7 predicted proteins | sample 5400541 | NCBI WGS metagenome assembly WNFC01 (sample SAMN13153342, study PRJNA577476) | soil metagenome | isolation source: 120 cm saprolite under Douglas fir tree site 2 hole 2 replicate 1 | place: USA:California | collected 2015-04-18 | reverse complement strand
GAGGCCAAGCAAAAGGCGGACGCCGAGGCCAAGCAAAAGGCGGACGCCGAGGCCAGGCAGAAGGCGGACGCCGAGGCCAAACAGAAGGCTGACGCCGAGGCCAAGCAAAAGGCCGACGCCGACGCCGCGGCGCAAAAGGCGGCGGAGGCTGCCGAGACTGCCCTGAAACTCTCGCCGCAGGACCGTACGCGAATCCAGGTGGCTTTGACGTCGCTCGGCTTCGACACGCACGGTGCCGACGGCGTTTTCGGGCCGCACTCACGGGAGATGATCCTGGGCTGGCAGCAGGCGCGCAAGCAGCCGGCAACCGGCTTCCTGACGGGCGCGCAGCAACAAGCATTGCTCAGCGAAACCGCGCCGGCGCTGGCAAAGTATGACGACGACCAAAAGAAAGCCGAGGCTGCAGCCAGGGCGCGCGCCGCAGCGGCCCCATCGCCCGCGCCGGCTGCTGCTCCCGCTCCGGCTGCTCCCCGGCCAACCGGCTACGGCGTTTCATGCCAGGACACGTCCGGCCGGCGCATTGATTTTCCAAGTGCCACCTCTTGCCCTTATGGCCTCACTCAAGTGCGCTGATTGCTGGCGTCAACAATCTGTGGAATTGTCGTTTGATGCGACGATCGCGCGGGGGGCTTGCAGACTTGAGGGGACTGGTTGGTTGGCTCGGATGCCTGGCGGGAGCCGTTTCGCTGCTCGGCGTGGCGTGCCCGTCCAGAACAGCCTTCGCCCAGGATTCGTGGAACTTCACCGCTGAGATACCCTGCGCCACAGCGCCGGTTTACGGCGTGCCCTTCAATCAATGCTGGGTCTCGAACACGCGGACCTTCCGGGTCGGCAATATCCGGGCGTGGCGGCTCGTCTACACCGATTCGAAAAGTGAATTTGCCATCGGCTTGTACAGGCTCGTCGAGGCGCACGGCGTGGGCGGCATGAGCCCCGCCGGAGCATCGGGCATGGTTGAATGGCTACGGACAGCGGATGCCCTCAAGAACGTCACGTCAGGTGCATCTGGTTGGGCATTGAGCGGACCCCAGTACGTCACGTTCCAGAAGCCCAACCGGCAGTGCATAGGTTTCGTGCGCAATGGGCCGGCGGTTAGCGGGCAGATCAATTGGATTCTTGGTGCTACATTCTGCCGAGAGTCCGCCTCTACGATACCGAACAGTGAGGCGCAGTTCATCGCCGACGCCGTCCAGGTGAGGGACTAGGCGCGGGGCCGCGCCGACACAAGAGCCCAGCGAACCGGATATTCACTTTGTCGCCTACCGTTCACGATTTGCAAACATCTCTTCGCAACTTTGGGAGGGGCATATGGTCCAGGGGTTGCTAACCCATGGTGGGAGTCTCTTTTGGAACCTCAGCGCCGATGTCGGTCCAGGACAGCCGAACAGGCCCGATGACGTGGAGTTTGTGCGCTTCGGTTATTTCCTGCTGAAAGATAATCCTAAAGCAACGTCCGGTACGTTCGTTGCCCTGAAGGCCGTCTGCCAGTCGATCACTCCCACGGGTGCCTTCGATGACGCCCTGGCAGCAGTCATCCGTACCCATCAAAGCCTCAGGGGCGGCACCCAGGATGGCAGGGTCAGCGTAGCGAGGGAGAATAATTTCAATAAAGGCGCATATGACGGCAAACACATCTGGATGGTCTTTCCGCTGAACAACTCCATGATCGACATGGCGCCTGATATCTACCCCCGGATTGACCTGCATCCACGATCCGGGCCGGCAGTGAGTGCGAGCGTTCGCAAGATTTGCCTGCACGGCTAAGCGCGCGTTGATCGGCGACCGCGTTTGTGAGGCCAAGCGCAGTCTCATCGGCGTGCGTCAGTAGACGGCAGCACAGGTTGCGACGCCGTGCGGGCACGAATGATGCCTGGTGGTGCCTTTGATAGGCAGCTCGGGCTCTGGCTACCCGTCGCGGAGCGGCGCTGGGCGGCTGCAGGAGAACCGTTTCGCCTGCCAACATCCACCGAAAAGCATGGCGCCCTCCAGATTCGACTTCTTTCATTTTGTATTCAAAGACTATATTCGCGCATTGCAAGAGGTTCGCGTGGTGTTCTGCAATCCATGATCGTCGAGACTGCCTTGGCCAGGCCGAGGACGCCCGCCTTGCGCGGGCCTTCTGGCAGGCGCCGCGTCCTGATCGTGTGCGCCCATCTCCGTCCGGGGCGCATCAAGCGCCGTTCAAGTTACGTTATGCAGTCCATTGCCGGCCTGCACGTCGCCTCGTTGATCGACGCCGGTCGCTATGACGTCACGCTTTACCACGAGGATTGGCACGGGCCTTACGACACGACGCGCCCGGAGACGTATGACATTGTCTTCTTGAGCGGCCTGCAGCCTGACTTCGACCGAATGCGGCAGCTCGCCTTTTTCTTTCGGCGCGGCGGCAGCATCGTCGCCGCCGGGGGCAGCGTCTGCACGCTGTTTCCCGAATTCGCCACGCAATTCTTCGATGTCGTGTGTGCCGGAGGTGTCGATAGCGCGCGCGACGTCATGGAGGATTTCGAGAGCGGTACCCTGAAGCCGATATATCGCTCGCCGATAAAGATGATCTCGAGCTATGACGTCGACTACTCGGTCCTGACGAGGAATGGCATAAGCCCGAGTGTCCATCTCGTCGAGTCATCCCGCGGCTGCAGCTTCAAATGCAAGTTCTGTGTGATCCCGTCGGAGGTCGGCGACCATTCCACATACGACCTCGCGGCCGTCAAACGCGCTATCGACAATTCGTTGGCCACGAGTCCCCGGTTCAGCTTCCGCCGATGGTTTCCCCTCATCATCTTCCTGGACAACAATTTTTCCGATGACCGGTCGTACATGCTGAAGGTCTGCGAGATGATGCGAGCAGACCGGCGCATTCGCGGCTGGGCCGCCCTGGTAACCCAGAACATCCTGGGCGATCGCAAGTTGATCGACCATCTTGCCGCCTCCAAGTGCATGACGCTCTTTGCCGGCATCGAATCGTTCGATGAAAACATGCTGCGCGCCTACAATAAAAAGCAGAACCTCAGCCGCAAGCGCAACGTGCTCGACGACATCGCCTACGCCGAACGGCTCGGCATCGGCATCGGCTATGGTTACCTGTTCGACCCCAGGCAGCAGTCGGCCCAGGCGATGGCCGAACAAGTCCGCTTCATCGCGCGCGAGCCGCGCCTGCCGATGCCGGTCTATCTGAGCGTCGTCGCGCCGTTGGCAGGCACCGAGAGCTTCTGGGAAGAACTTGAAGCCGGCAATCTTGCGGCCAACCTGCGGCTGCGCGACCTCGATGGCGAATCGCTCTGCCACGCCAACCTCGCCGATGACCCGGTCCGGATCGTCCAGTTCATAGAGAACCTGTTCCGCCGGCCGTGGGTCATAGCCGGCCGCTGGGGCATTCTCTTCAAGACGCTGCGCCGCATCGCACGATCGGGAAGTTGGGACCCGATCCGATGGTACGTCATCGCGGCTGCGAACCTGCACTGCTTTGTGTGGTCCAAGACCTCGCCTGCGATGGGACGGACCTATCGCGCGGGCGACAACGCGCTGGACCCGCAGTATTTCGAGCGGCCTGCAGACATTTCGGCGGAGGATCTGAAGCGCTATTTCGAGCCAATCGCGCTGACCGACAAGCACGGGCAACCGTCGGGATGGTTGGAGCGCTATATTCCTGCCCCGAAGCGCAAGGCGCGGTCGCTCGCTCCGATGGGAGCTTCTTCATCTTCGAGCTGACTTGGCGCAGTTCGCGTAGGGGAGCGGCGATGACGGCAACCGGGGTGGCAACACCGGAGACGACGGCCCCGCCTTTGATGGCCGAGGATGCCGATCCTTTGCCGCCGGTCCGGCCTGCTGCGTCGGTCGGGCCGCTCCGCCTGCTGCAGGCCTTCCGGTCGGACGTGCTCGCCGCCTTCAGCACCAGCGCCTATACCGACCTGCGCGTGTCGTTTCGTCAGTTTGGCCGCCAGTTCATCTTTCTGAGTGACCCTGACGACATCAACCACGTCCTCAACACGCACATGGCCCGCTATCAGCCGAACGTGCTCGCGGAACGGTTGCTGGAGCCGCTGACCGGCCGCGGGATCGTGCTGCTCGAAGGCGAGGAATGGCATCAGCTGCACCGGCAGTTGATGCCGGTTTTCCAGCCTCGGCATATCGAGCGGTTGATCCCGTCGTTTCACGACACGACGGCCAGCCACGTTGCTACATGGTCCAAGGCGGGCGATTGCGAGCGCAACCTGCTCGTCGACTTTCGCAGGCTGACATTGGACATCATCGCCCGCTCGATGCTTTCCATCGAGGACGAGACCAGGACGACGCAGCTCGCCGACTTCGCCAGCATGGCCGAGAGCGCCGGAGCGCTGTTGAGATGGCAGGACTATGTCGCCTTGCTCATGTGGAGAAACATCGCCCAACCGGCCGAGCGGCAGGCGGTCGGTGCGCGATGGCGTGCCTGGGTCCAGGGCCTTCTCGACCGCCGGCCGCCGATCGACGATCCCGACCAGGCGCGCGACATGCTCGATGTGTTGCGCGCCACACGCGATGGCGGCAGCGGCGCCCCCCTGACAGCGGATGCGATCTGCGACCAGATCGGCACGATGCTGGCGGCGGGTTTTGCCACAACATCCCTCGCGCTGTTCTGGACGACGCTGATGCTGGCGCTCTTTCCCGCCCATCAAGAGGCGGTGCGACAGGAGCTGTGCCAGGGCCCGATGACGGCGCCGCCTGACATGCAGGCGCTGCGTTCGAGCCGGGTGGCGACGGCGTTCTTGTACGAGAGCCTTCGGCTTTACCCGCCGGCCTACATCATCGCCCGCGAAGCGCGGCTCGACGATCAGATCGGAGATTTCCGCATCCCGCGGGGTGCAGCGGTGATCATCGCCCCATGGCTTGTGCATCGGCACATGGCGCTTTGGCAGCGCCCGCATCGCTTTGACCCGAACCGTTTCATCCAGGGCGGGCGGATTGTAATGCCGAAGGCATGGATGCCCTTCGGCAGCGGACCTCGGGTCTGCATAGGCAGCGCCTTTGCGACGATGGAAATCCTTGTGATTCTCCGGTGTCTTCTTGGGCGCTGCAGGATCAGTCTGCCCGGCCCTGCCCCTTCAGCCGTCGGCCGGGTGACATTGCTGCCGGACTTCCAGCCGTTGTTTCGGCTGACGGCACTATAGCCGTGCGCTGACGGCTCGCGTGCAAGAGCATCTGCTCGAGTCGTCACGCATTGATACAGTCCGCAAACGCCTGGTTGTCTTGCGCCGACGACAGTCAACTACGCGACGCATCCGCCATGCTGTCGATGTCACAGGTCGGTCGATGGCGGTGAAGGTGCAGGGGTTGCATTGGCTGTCTTGAGGTGATGAGATTGAAGGAAGCAACTACCCGTGCTCACGTCTCAAATGGGGACATGCAGGACGTAGTGCGCATCGGGGTTGATGTGAGAATCGAAGCTGACAGCCCAAGCCCGCCGGCCGTCGCTCGGGAGCGGCGATATCTGACGATCGTGTTCAGCGATCTGGTCGGCTACACACAGCTGTCGGAATGGATGGATCCCGAAGACCTGCGGGATTTGCAGTTGAGGTACCAGCGCGCAGCATTGACGGCGATGGAGGATTACGGCGGCTTCGTCGCGTCGTACAGCGGCGACGGTATCCTGGTCTATTTCGGATATCCCACCGCTCATGAGAACGATGCCGAGCGCGCGGTGAGAGCGGCGTTGGACCTCCTCAAACGCGTTCCCACCCTGAAGGTGAACCGCGGCAATGAGTCGGACACGCCTCTCGCGTCCGTTTGTCGCCAAGCGGCTCGGAGGCGCCTGTCAACTCCGTTGTGGTAACCAAGGAGACGCTTGAGCTTATCGATGGGCTTTTCGACTCCGAGCCGCTTGGCGACAAACGGATCAGAGGATTGTCCCGCACCATCCCGGTCCACAAGATCGTCGGGGCGAAATTCGCCACCGCCCAGACGGGACGAATGCGTCGCGGCGCGACGCAGATGGTTGGACGACAGCAAGAATCGGAGCAGCTGCTCTCGCATTGGCGCGAGGCCACGCAAGAGTCGAGATGCACGATGGTACAGGTTGTGGGCGAGGCCGGCGTTGGCAAGACGCGGTTGATCCAGGACTTTTGCCGAAAACCGGCGTTCTCGGGTGCCACCATCCTGCGCATGAACTGCCTGGAGCTCTTTGCAACTACCCCGCTCTACGCGGTCGCGAGCTTCTTCGGGTCGCGTCTTGGGTTGGTCGCCGAGGACGATGAAGTCGCCCGGAGTGCAAAAATATCGGCATACTTGAGCGGTTTCGACGCCAACACGCCGGAGAACGCCGGAGTGCTCGCAAGTGTTCTCGGTTTTGCGCTGACACGTGCAGGCAGCGCCGCCCCACCCACGCCGCTGGCCGTCAAGCAAGAGCAATTCACCTTTATAGCCCGGCTTTTCGCGCAGATCGTGCGCAAGCGACCCGTATTGCTGTGGATCGACGATGCGCACTGGCTCGATCCGTCTTCGGCCGAGCTTCTGCCCAGGATTGTCGAGCAGTTGGCGCACGCCCCCGTTTTGGTGCTCTTGACCACGCGGTCCTTTCCCAAAGGCCCTTTGCTTCCGGTGCCGGACCACGTCATCCGCCTCGAACAGCTCGAGCGCGAGGAATGCCTTCAGCTCGCAAGGTCCGTGCCTGGGGCGCAGGTGGTGTCGGAAGAGCTGCTGACCCGGGCGGCCGCGGCGTGCGACGGCATCCCGCTGTTCATCGAGCAGCTGGTTCTCTCGCTCATTAGCGCGCGCGCCGGAGGCCGACACCAGACGCCGGCCGATCTGCCGCTCACCTTGGGCGAGATGCTGTCCGAAAGGCTTGACCGCCTCGAAGGCGGGCGGCGCGTCGTTCAGGCCGCGGCTTGTATTGGACGCTCGTTTGCGGCGGACTTTCTCGGCACGTTGTTGGCGGATGCCGACGCGCCGGTCATCGAGCCGTTGGAGGCGCTGGTCGAGGCGGAGATCCTGCGGCGACGGCACGATGACGCCAAGCCCACGTATGAATTTCGTCATGCTCTGTTGCAGCGCGTCGCTTACGAATCGATGATGCAGGCGGACCGCCGCACGACGCATGCTCGCATAGCCGAGCTGCTGAAGCAGCATTCCAATTCCGAACCCATAATCCCCGAGGTGATGGCTCATCATCTGACGCAAGCGGGGCGCAGCCATGAGGCGATCAATGCCTGGCTCGATGCCGCGGACGGTGCGAGCCGGCGATCGGCCCTGGTCGAGGCAATCGCGCACGTCAGGAGCGGCCTCTCGCTGCTTGAAGGTATTCAACAACCGGAGTTGCGACGCCAGCTCGAGCTCAGCCTGCAGGCAGCTCTCATTGGACCGCTTACCGGCACCAAGGGACCAACGTCTGACGAGGTTTCCCAATGTTGCGAGCGCGGCATGGAGCTCAGCCTGGCAGGTGAGCCGACACCCCTGGTCTTTCCCTTCTTGTTCGGGCAGTTCACCTTCTTGATTGCGCGTGGGCGCACGTCGGAAGCGATATCGCTGTCCGAGCGCTTTCTTTCGCTGGCGGACCGCCTTTCGCACGGCTCGGCACGCGTTGTCGGCCATCGGCTGGCGGGGATGGCCTATGTTCACCAGAGCGAAATGACGAAAGCGAAGGGTCATTTCGAGCGCTCGCTCGAACTCTATTCGCTCGAGCGAGACGACGCCGCGACCCACATGTTTGGCCAAAACACCCAGGTCCACAGTCGGTGCTTGCTAAGCCTGACGCAGTTCTCCCTCGGTGAGGTCGATCAGGCATTGCAGATCGTACTCGACACCTTGCGATCGGCGGAGGAGTTGCGGCATGCGCATTCGACGGCGCTTTCGCTCAGCTATGTCGGGCTGATCGTCGGCATGTGCGGGGCGCCAGAGGCGCTTATGGGCGCAGCGCGGCGCTTGACGGCAGTTTCGGAGCAACACGGCCTGCGGCCTTTTCTGACGGTCGGGAAGGCTTTTCTCGGATGGGCCTTGTGCCAGCAGGGAGACCTCGAACAAGGCATCGCTGTCATGGAAGAAGCGATCGCGGCAGCCGAAGCGGCCAAGAACTCTCTGGGTCTGGCCCGCTATCTCGCGATCCTTGCCGATGCGCGCCGGCGCCATGGCCAACTGCAGGGCGCCCAGGCCGCCTGCATGCGCGCGGCGCTGGCGGTCTCCAGCGATTCGAGATGGGTCGAGCCGGAGGTGCGCAGGATCGAGGCCTTGCTCGCCCGCGATCTTCGCCCGCAGGAACCGAAGGAGGCAGAGGCGGGCCTTGAACGTGCGGCTGAATGCGCTCGAACATTGGGCTTGCCGGTGTTCGAGCTGCGCTGCCTGCTTGATCTCAAAAGCCTGCTTGGCCCGTCGCGCCAGAGGCTCGATGTCGACTCCCGGATCGACGAATTGGCGTACGTACGGGATGTCGACCGTCGTGCCGAATCGGCGGTGCGTACGCGGGCGCCAAGTCTTTATCTCGAGCAAGGCTGACAGGGTTCGGGGTTGCGAACGGTCGTCAGCGCAGGCGTTCCGATGGAGGAGCGCCTTTGGGCAGCTCGATGAACCACCGCAGCGCCAACGCCCGCTGCTGCTCCGAGCTCAGCGCGTCAATGTATTGCTTGACCGCGACTTTTGCCGGCAGCATTGCTCTCGTTGCCGCGAGCTGCTCGATGTGTAGCCTGACGTTTTCGAGTTCTTCCTTCGGTGCGGGCGTGAGGGTCGGAGTTTGCACGAAGGCCTGCGCTGCTCCGGGCTTGATCAAGCTCAACAGAGTGGAGCGGACCGCCGGGTAGTCCATCATTGTCATATGTTCCAGGTCCACGGACGCGTTCATATCTCCCCGTATCGTATGAATGTTCGCTTGGTCTTGCGTGACGAGGCGTGCCGACCACGCCGGAATGACTCCGTCTCCGGGACCGCCGAACGTCTTTATGACGTCTGCCGCCTGCGGCATCCGGTTTTGGGTGACGTCGTACCAGCCCCACCGTTGCATGATCTTGGTGGCCGCCGCGTCGGCCCCGCCGCTGGTCTGAACGCCTCTGATGTTGTGCAGCTTGCTTCGCATCGACGCATCGAGCGGCAGGGCGGCACGGGCATAGTCCTTCAAGCCGCCATTTAGATAGCCTTCGAACCATGTCCAGTTATTGGCCGGATTCGGGCCCTTGATCGGATATCGGCAGAGGTGCGGGTTCTGCGGATTGCTCGCCTGGAACTTGTAAGGATCGACGCGGATGCTGTGATCGTCCTTGTCGAAACTCGGGTAGCGATCGAGCGGAAAATCCGGATCGGCGGACAGCTTTCCTTTGTAGTCGTCGTAGGTCTGGCTATCGAGAAAGAACAGAGAGTAGCCGCCCGGCATGGTGGCAATGGTCTTCGTGACGTCATCGGCATCGTAGAACGGTCCCAACATCGGTTCCGACGTGAACAGCCGCTGGGTCTGCCCGGTGCTGCCGTAAAACGGAGTGGCCACGGTGATGGCGAGTCGCAGGTTCTGGCAAAACGGATCGTCATACTTGTTGAGAATCCATTTCACGACCATGCCGCCGAAGCTGTGTCCTACCATCGTGGCGCCCTTGAAAGGATCGCCCAGCCCCCGTTGGCTTGCGCGTCGTCTCACTTCCGGGACGAGGACCTGCAGGAAGAAGTTCACGTTCCAGTCGGCGTTGCGGCGGAAATCCCATCCCACCATCAGGAGATCGAGGTGGTTGGCCGTGCACCACGTGGCAACATTGTCGTAGGGGTGCAACGCGCAGTTCTTCAAAGCCCCGTTCGCAAGAATGAACCGATTGGAGGAGTCCTGGTTTCCGTTCATCTGCAACAGGAGCGCGGCTTCCTCCAGGATGACCCTCATGAGATCGACCCAGAGCGTTTCATAGCCATAACTGCCCCCCGGCAACCCGGGATTGAAGACCTTGTTGGAGCGCACGAGCTCGGACCCCATGCCGCCGGGAAAGAAGATAAATGATCTTTGAAGCGGCTCCCCTTGGTGGGTCGCGAAACTGTCGAGAAAACTCTCGATCTCATCCTTCATCATCCCGAGTTGCTCTGACGTAAGACGATCTTCGTATGCAGTCATGATGCTGGACTCCAGGATACCGGCGGAAACAGGTGGCGGCCTTCACGGCAAGGCCAACAGCACCCCATACTAGCCCATCTTCCACCATAACCGTCTGCATCACCGTGGGCCGCCGCCGCCGATTCACCATTGCTCGCCTGCACCGACGAGCCGGGAGGTAGGTCCGCGTTGAAACAACACTGCCTTTCTGATGGGAAGCAAATCGGCGCCGCAGATCATTCGTCGTAAATATCTCCGTTGCTCAACTCTAGGAAGTAAACGTACCACAAGCGGCAAGAGCCGCCCTGCGCTCCTTCGGAGCTTCGGAAGGCACCCTTCGCCCTGTCAAGCGAAGTGGCCTGCCACCCGAAGCCCGTCAGGGCGAAGGCTGGCGGACAGGGCGGGATTCGAATCCGCGGTGGCGGCTCTTGCCGGCGGCGCGCCGCGGCCGACGGTGCGCCGAGGGGCAGACCTTTGAATCGCCGCAAGGTTCGCGCTGGCACTAGACGATCGTTGGCGGATGGATCGCCGCCGCCTCGACTTCGCTTTCCGTTTTCGTCTTCTTGACCTTGAACCAGATTGCATAAAGCGCCGGCAAGAACACGAGGATCAGCACAGTGCCGCCGGCGGTGCCGCCAATCAGCGTATAGGCCAAAGAGCCCCAAAACACCGATTGCGTCAGCGGTATGAACGCGAGTACGGCTGCGAGTGCGGTCAACAGCACTGGTCGGGCACGCTGGACCGTCGCTTCGACTACGGCGTGATAGTTGTCGAGCCCCCCGGCCTGATTGGTGTGAATTTGGCCAATCAGGATCAGCGTGTTGCGCATCAGGATGCCCGAGAGCCCGAGCAACCCGAGGATCGCGTTGAATCCGAAGGGCTGATGGAAGATCAGCAGGATGGGCACGGCACCGATCAGGCCCAGCGGCGCGGTGAGGAACACCATGGTCATGGCTGAGATCGACCGCACTTGGAAGACCAGCACCATCAGCGTGAGCACCACCATGATTGGGAAGACGGGCGCCAATGCGGCGTTGGCCTTGAGCGAATCTTCGACGTTGCCGCCGGTCTCGATGCGATAACCGTCGGGCAAAACTGCCTTGAGCGACTCCAGCGCCCGCTCGATCTGACTTGAAACTTCGGGTGGCTGGAAGGCCTCGTCGATATCGCTCTCCACCGTGATTGTCGGAATGCGGTCGCGGCGCCGGAGGATCGGATCCTCAGAGCGCGTCTCGATTTGGCCGATCTGGCGGACCGGGATGATCTTGCCATGCTTGTTGGATAGCGTGAGATCGCCCAGCTTAGCGGGGTCGAGCCGGCTGGGCCCCGCGCTGCGCGCGACCAGATCAACCGTGCGAATGTCCTCGCGGACTTCAGTGATGCTCGTGCCGGTCAACAGGAATTGCAGCTGCTCGGCGGCCTCGGCCGGGGATAGCCCGATAAGCTGCAGCCGCTGCTGGTCGAGCACAAAGTGCATCGACGGCACGCGCTCGCCCCAGTCCTGACTAACGTCCCGCGTGTTGGGATTATCCCGCATGACCGCCGCGACCTTGGCCGCGATTCCGCGTAGCACACCAGGATCCGGTCCCATGATCCGGAACCCGACGGGAAAATGCTGATAAGGACCGAACACCAGTTGTGCCGCGCGCAATTTCGCTTCCGGCGCTAGTCCCGCCGCAATGCGCTCACGCAGGCGAACCTTCAACTGATCGCGCGCCTCGGCGTTGGCCGTTAGCACAATGATCTTGGCGAAGGACGGGTCGGGCAGCTCTGGATTATAGGCGATAAAGAAACGCGGTGCGCCGCCACCGATATAGGCAGTGACGATCTTCGCCTCAGGCTGCTGCACCAGCCATGTCTCGACCTTCCTGGCTACGGCATCGGTTGCTTCGATGCTGGTCCCCTTTGGCATTTGTACTTCGGCCAAAAGCTCGGGCCGATCGGAGTCGGGAAAAAACTGCTGTTTGACCGCGGTCATGCCAACGCCCGCCAAGAGAAAGGCGCCGACAACGGCTCCCGCCACCACGAATTTGTGCTGGACCGACCAGGCGACAAGGCGGCGGATTTTATTGTAGCGTCGCGTCGAATAGATATGCGCGTAAGCGTGATCGAGCTTCTTGATCTCCG
>WNFC01014189.1_pt1 | contig 12148 bp, 8 predicted proteins | sample 5400541 | NCBI WGS metagenome assembly WNFC01 (sample SAMN13153342, study PRJNA577476) | soil metagenome | isolation source: 120 cm saprolite under Douglas fir tree site 2 hole 2 replicate 1 | place: USA:California | collected 2015-04-18 | reverse complement strand
CCCTCCATCATCGCGGCGCTGTTCACGCAGGCCATCATGTTGTTGATGGCCTTCACGGTGTTGCCGGCCCCCGCCGGCCCCACGTGGAAGATGTTGGGGCCCATCGCGCGCAGGACCGGCTCGGCGCGGGAGAGCGCCGCCTTGTCGCCGCCGACCATGATGGCCAGGGTACCCGCGCGCGCGCCGGTCACGCCGCCGCTCACCGGCGCCTCCAGGAAGTGCACGCCCCGCGCCCGCGCCCGGGGCTCGATCTTCCGGGGCGTCGAGGGCAGCACGCTCGACAGGTCGATCAGGATGGTGCCCGGCTTGGCCCGGTCGACCAGCCCGCCCGCGTCGAGGTAGATGGCCTCCACGTCGGGGGAGGCGGGCAGCGAGGTCAGGAGCACCTCGGAGGCGTCCACCACCGCCTGTGCGGAGTCGGCGCGCCGGGCACCGCCTTCCACCAGATTCGCCATCGCCTTGGGGTTCATGTCGAAGACCGTCATCGGGAACCCGGCCTTCAGCACGTTGGCCGCCATTGGATTGCCCATGTTGCCGACACCGATGAACCCGACCGAGAGAGCCATGCGCGCCTCCTTGGGCGACCTGCGGGATGACGGGGGTCGATTCGAACGCGCCGAGCATAAACCTCCGCGACGAGCGGAGCAACGTGCGGTAGACTCCGCTCTAGTGTTACGCGCCTTCGCGCTCGACCCGATCGGGACGGTCTCCATCGAGGAGATGTCGTCGGTGGGTCTTCTGAAGCTCTCGACGCGGACGTACTGGCGCCGCGTCTGGCCCGCCGGGGTCGGCCTGGCCTCCTACATCGTCGAGCGCTTCGGCACCGAGGGACTGCGCGACCGCGACGTCCTGGACCTCGGCTGCGGGGTCGGCCTGGTCGGCATCGTGTGCGGCCGGCTGGGCGCGCGCGTGACCTTCCTCGACCGCGAGGCGGGCGCCCTCGCCGCGGTCCGTCGCAACTGCCGCCGCAACGGCCTGGCCCCGGGTGGTCCAGCGCAAGCTGCGCGGCGCGTTCCGCCGCAGCGGCTTCACGGTCTCCCGGAGCCGGCGGCGGGTGAGCTGGCCGCCGTGGCGGACCACCCACCTGCGCACCAAGGACATCAATATCTACGAGCTGGGCCGGCGCCCCACCCTCTCCCCTCAGGGGAGAGGGCAGGGTGAGGGGCTCATTCCCCGGGTAGATCCGATCTCGTGATACGGCCGACGCGGAGGGTCCCGACCTCGAGGTCGGCGATCTTCAGCGAGCGGATCTCGCCCCGCCCGAGCTTGAGGCTCCGCACCACCAAGCGCCCGATGGCGAGCGCGCCGATCGCGAAGGCCCCGAGCGCCAGCGCGCCGAAGGCCAGCGCCCCCACCCGGCCGGCGCCGACCAGCCCGTCCCGGACCACGACCCGCGCCACCTGACCGTGCCCCGGGCCCGGGCTCGGGCATGGCGGCGCTCAGCGCGGCGGAAGCGGCCAGTCGAGCCAGTCGCAGACCGCGCGGCCCATGACCAGCTCGAGGTCCCGTCCCTTGAGCCAGGGTAGCTCCTCGGTGAACAGGGTCACGCACTGCCGCCACGGGCAGGGCATGCGGGTGATGTCGGTGCCCCAGAACATCCGCTCCGGCCCGAAGGCGTCGTGGATCCGGCGCAGGTGGTCGTGGATGTTCCGGTAGGGATAGGGCGCGCTCGAGTAGCTGGGGGCACCGGTGGCCTTGATCGCGACGTTCGGGTGCTTGGCCAGCGCCAGCATCTCCGGCAGGTTGGCCCACGCCGCCTCGTCCTTGGTGCCGGAGGGCCGGCCCAGGTGGTCGATGATCAGCTTGAGCCGTGGATACTGCTCGGCGATCTCGCCCACCGTCGGCAGGTAGGTCGCGGCGAGGAGCGCGATCGGCAGGCCCGCGCGCTCCGCCGCGGGCCAGAGCCAGTCCATCGTCCCGTCGGTCGGCCACGTACGCTGGTGCGGCTGTAGCAGGGCGAAGCGCAGGCCGAGCATCCCCGGCCGCCGGTTCCAGCCGTCGACGAGACCCCGGCTCGCGGGAGCGTCGAGCGGGAAATTGCCGAGGATCGCCAGGCGATCCGGGTGGCGGCGGGCCGCCTCCACCGCCAGCTCGTTGGAGTCCGGGTCCCACGAGGCGGGCGGGTGGATGACCGCGGCGTGGACACCCCCCTCGTCCATCTCGGCCAGGAGGTCGTCCGCGGAGTAGGTCTCGACCTGGCGGTGGTTCGCGTTCGTCGGCTTGTGGTTGGCCCAGATGTGGACCTGCGCGTCGACGATCAGCATGGGGAGACTCCGGGTCAGATGATGCCGCGCTTGGCGAGATCCGCGATGTCGGCCGCGCGGTAGCCGAGCGACCCCAGGATGGCCTCGTTGTCCTGCCCGAGCTCGGGGGCGGCGGCGCGGATGGGGTTGCGCCGCTCTCCGTGCGAGACCGGGTGGCCCAGGATCGTGAGATCGCCGAGCGCGGGCGAGTGGACCGGCTGCGCCATCTCGAGGTGGCGCACCTGCGGATCGGCGAAGGCCTCGTCGACCCGGTAGATGGGCCCGCACGGCACGCCCGCGTCGTTCAGGATCTGGATCCAGGTCGCGCTGTCCTTCTGCCGGGTGACCGGCATCAGGACCTCCATCAGGAGGTCGCGGTGCGTCGAGCGCGTCTTCGCGGTCGCGAAGCGCGGATCGGAGCGCAAGTCCGGGCGCTCGATCGCGCGGCAGAACCGCTCGTACAGCTCGTCGCCCGCCGCCGCGATGTTGATGTGGCCGTCCTTCGTCTCGAAGACGCCGGTGGGGATGCCGGTGGGATGGTTGTTGCCAGCCTGGGGCGGGATCTCTCCGCTCATGAGCCACCGCGAGGCCTGGAAGTCGAGCATGGAGAGCATCGCCTCGAGCAGCGAGGTGTGCACCCACTTCCCCTGCCCGGTGCTCTCGCGCTCGATCAGGGCCACCAGGATCCCCTGGGCCAGCAGGATGCCCGAGCAGAGGTCCGCGATCGGGATGCCGACCCGCACCGGCCCCTGCCCCGGGATGCCGGTGATCGACATGAGCCCGCCCATGCCCTGGGCGATCTGGTCCACCCCGGGCCGGTCGCGATAGGGCCCGCTCTGGCCGAAGCCCGAGATGCTGCCGTAGATCAGCCGCGGGTTGAGCGGGCGCAGGCTCTCGTAGTCGATCCCGAGCCGGCGCTTCACGTCCGGCCGGTAGTTCTCGACCACGATGTCGGCGTCCTTCGCGAGCCGCTTGAAGACCGCCACCCCGTCCGGCGGACGCAGGTCGGGCCGGCCCGCGCCCGCGTCAGGTCGAGCACGGTGAAGCGCGCCAGGGGCAGCGCGCCGTTGCCGTTCATGCCGGCCAGTAGACGAACCCGCAGCCGGTCTGCGTGCAGTGGGCCGCGGTGTACTCCACGAACTTGGCCGGGCGGTTCATCGCGGCGGCCGCGCTGATCCACGCGCGCACCTCGCCGGTGCCGGAGCGCATCGTGTCCGAGTCGAAGGTGAAGAGGTGCTCGAGGGCGGCCAGGTCGTTGCGCTCCAGGCGCTCGAGGATCCAGCGGTCGAGCGGCTGGTCGATCCAGCCCGCGTTGAACATGCCCGGGAAGTGGGAGAGGCCCCCCGAGGCGTAGATGGCGATGCGCTCCGACCGCTCGTTCACGATCTGGCCGATCGCCTCGCCCAGGCGCGCGCAGCGCTGAGCGCTCGGCAGCGGCGGGAAGTACTCGTTGAGGAAGACGCAGACCAGCGGGATGCGCAGCTCCGGATCCACCTCGGGCACCAGGTTCGAGACCATGTGCGAGACGCCGCGGGCCGGGTTGCCGCGCGGGTCGAACTTTCCCACGTTGGAGACGTCGAAGCCGCGCTTGATCAGGCCCTTCAGGAGGTAGCGGGCCATCTCCGCGTGCTGGGGGAAGACCAGCTTGGTCCGCTCCTGCGGCGGCGTCGTCATGGGATCGCGCGCGCTCCGGCCCCAGATCGGCTCCTCCCCGGTATAGATCGAGAAGGTCGGGTTGTTGGCGTCGTCGAACATGTCGCCCTGGTCGTCACCGATCATGACCAGCACGTCCGGCCGGTAGGCCTTCACCTGGTCGCGCAGGACCGCGAAGGCGGCCTCGATCTTCTGGATGTGGCCCTCGATGATGCTGGGCGTCGCGATCTCCAGCCGGGCGCTCTGCGGGAGGTGCTCCCGGGCCACCTTGGGGATCCGGTCCACGACCTTGGGCCAGTACTGCGCCTTCTGGAACATCATGGGGGCGTGCGACGAGGCCAATCCCAGTCCGAGCATGGTGGTGTCCTCCCGCCTGGAAATCTAGCACGCCCGCGGGCCTATGCAATCGGCTAGGATTCCGGGCGGGAGGAGCGACCCCATGATCCTCGAGCGCTTCAAGGTGCCGGAGAAGGACCAGGTCCGGGTGTCGGAGGCGGCCCTCCGCGAGGCCGTCACCCGGATCTTCGAGAAGCTCGGCGTGAGCCCGGAAGACGCGGCGGACGCCGCCGACGTGCTCACCATGACCGACCTGCGCGGGGTCGAGACCCACGGCGTGTCGAACATGCTGCGCGCCTACGTGCGCGACTACCGGGCCGGCAAGCTCGACCCGCGCCCGGGCTGGCGGATCGAGCGCGAGGCGCCCGCCACCGCGGTGATCGACGCGGGCAAGCGGCTCGGCATCATCGTGGGGCCGAAGGCGATGCGCCTGGCCATCGAGAAGGCGCGGCGGGTCGGCGTCGGGGTGGTGACGGTTTACAACAGCGGGCACTTCGGCGCGATCGGCCACTTCGCGATGCAGGCCGCGCGGGAGGACATGGTCGGGGTCTGCTTCACCGCGGCCGGCCTGCACGTCGTGCCCACCTTCGGCGCGAAGCCTCTGCTCGGCACCAATCCGATCGCGCTGGCCGCCCCCGCGCGGCGGGAGGCGCCCTTGCTCTTCGACGCGGCCACCTCGGCCATCGCGGGCAACAAGATCCGGCTCGCGATGCGGATCGGCTCGCCGCTCCTGCCGGGCTGGGTCACCGACAAGGACGGCACCCCGATCATGGAGGAGAAGCCGGTCTTCGACCGCGAGGACTTCTACCAGGCCCCCCTCGGGGGCACCCGCGAGCAGGGCTCGCACAAGGGCTACGGCTTCGCGATGATGGCAGAGGTGCTCTCGACCTTCCTGGCCGGGGCGCTGCCCACCATGCTCAACCCGGCCAGCGGCTCCAAGAACCAGTTCGCGGCCTACGACATCAAGGCGTTCACCGACCTCGACCGCTTCAAGGACACGATGGACGAGATGCTCCGGACCCTGCGCACCGCCGCGCCCGCGCCGGGCCAGGAGCGGGTGCTCTACCCGGGACTCTCCGAGGCGGAGGAGGTCGAGCATCGCCGGGCCCACGGCATCCCGCTCCACCGCGAGGTGATCGAGTGGTTCGGCGAGTGCACCCGCGAGATGGGCCTGCCGCCCCTGGCCGTCATGAGCTGAGACGCGGCCTGGTCCGCTCTGACGAATCAGGGCCAGGGCCAACGGTCCTGCGTTTCTGCGCAAAAACCCGACATCTTCCCATTTCTTGCGATAACCACGCCCGGGAACGCGCCATCGCCCTCTGTCGAGAATCAAACTCGTGATGAGATTCGAGCCAGCCAGCGACCAGCCCTAGAGCATGTGGATCGTCCGGCTCGCTCTGCGCCGGCCCTACACCTTCGTCATCCTCGCCCTGTTGATCGCGGTCCTGGGCATCGCGTCCATCGTCACCATGTCCATCGACATCTTCCCCGCGATCAACATCCCGGTCGTCACCGTCATCTGGAGCTACTCCGGGCTCTCCCCCACGGAGATGGAGAATCGGATCGTCACCATCAGTGAACGGGCGTTCACCACGACGGTGAACGGGATCGAGCACATCGAATCGGTGTCACTCCGCGGGGTGGCGGTCACCCGGCTCTATTTCCATCCCAACGTCCCGATCGAGGCGGCCATCGCCCAGGTCAATGCCCAGGCGCAGCAGATCGTCCGGGTCCTGCCGCCGGGCATCTTTCCGCCGCTGATCATCCAGTACAACGCGGCCAGCGTCCCGGTCCTGCTCGCGAGCTTGAGCAGCGATCAGCTCCCCGAGCAGCAGCTCAACGACCTGGGCAACAACTTCATCCGCACGCAGCTCGTCACCATCCAGGGGGCCTCGGTGCCGGTGCCCTATGGTGGCAAGGTGCGCGTCGTGAACGTCGACATAGACCCCGACGCGCTCTACGCGCGCGGGCTGTCCCCCCAGGACGTCGCCAATGCGATCCTGACCCAGAACGTCATCCTGCCGGCCGGCACCGCGAAGATCGGGACCCGCGAGTACGACATCGCGATCAACAGCAGCCCGGAGCTCCTGGATGACCTGAACCGGATCCCCATCCGGTACGCGAACGGGGTCATGGTGTACGTGGCGGACGTCGCGTTCGTCCACGACGGGTTCAATCCGCAGACGAACCTGGTGCGGCGCGACGGGCGCCACTCCGCGCTGCTGCCCATCCTCAGCAACGGTGGCGCGTCGACCTTGGCGGTGGTGGGCCAGGCGCGCCAGCTGATGCCCAAGATCCTCGCCGGCCTGCCGCCGAGCCTCAAGGTCGACTTCCTGTTCGATCAGAGCGTGTTCGTCCGGGCCGCCGTCTCCGGCGTCGTCCGCGAAGGGGTCATCGCCGGGTGCCTGACCGCGCTGATGATCCTGCTGTTCCTGGGATCATGGCGGAGCACGCTCATCGTCATCACCTCGATCCCGCTGTCGATCCTGACCTCCGTCATCATGTTGAAGGTCCTCAACCAGTCGCTCAACGTGATGACGCTGGGCGGCCTGGCGCTCGCCGTCGGCATCCTCGTCGACGACGCCACGGTCGAGATCGAGAACAACCACCGCCAGCTGGACCTGGGCAAGTCGCTGCGGCAGGCCATCCTCGACGGGGCGGCGGAGGTGGCGACGCCCGCGTTCGTCGCGACCCTGTCGATCTGCATCGTCTTCGTGCCGATCATGTTCCTCGGCGGCGTGGGCGGGGCGCTCTTCGCGCCGCTGGCGATGTCCGTCGTCTTCGCGATGCTCGCCAGCTACCTCCTCTCCCGAACGCTGGTACCCACCATGGTGCTGTACCTCCTGGCCCCCGAGGTACGGGCCCGGCATGGCCGGGACGGCGACCACGACGCTCCGATCTCGCGGTTCGGACGGATCTCCGACTCCTTCGAGGCCGGCTTCCGCAGGCTCACCGGAGCCTACGCGGGTGCCCTCGAGTGGGCGCTGGCCCACTCGCGCGTGGTCATCGCGGTGTTCCTGACCTTCGCGATCGCCTCGCTGCTCCTGTACCCGTTCGTCGGTCGGGACTTCTTTCCCGCCGTGGATGCGGGGCAGCTGCGCCTCCACGTGAGGACTCCACCGGGGACGCGGATCGAGGAGACGGAACACTACTTCCAGCGGGTCGAGGACTACATCCGGCAGCTCATCCCCGCCGACGAGCTGAACGTCATCACGGACAACGTCGGCGTGCCGAACCCCATCAACCTGGCCCTCAGCGACAGTGTCACGGTCGGACCGGCCGATGGCGAGATCCTCGTGGCGCTCAACCCGAAGCACCAGCCCACCGCCGGCTATCTGAAGCGGCTCCGGGACGAGCTGCCGCGCCGGTTCCCGGACCTCGAGTTCTTCGCCCAGCCCGCCGACATCGTCAGCCAGATCCTGAACTTCGGCCTGCCCGCACCCATCGACATCCAGGTCACCGGCCCGCTGGCGGAATCCGACACGAACTTCCGCGTCGCCCAGCAGATCGCGGCGGAGCTCCGGGGCGTCCCCGGGGCGGTGGACGTGCACGTGCAGCAGATCCTCGACGCGCCCCGGATCATGGTCGACACCGACCGCGCGCTGGCCCAGCAGGTCGGCCTCACCCAGCGGGACGTCGCCAACAGCCTGCTGATCTCGCTGACCGGCAGCGGCGCCACCACCACCAACTTCTGGCTCAACTACAAGAACGGCGTGAGCTACCAGGTCGTGGTCCAGACGCCCCAGCATCGGATGGCGTCGCTCGACGAGCTGCATCGCACGCCGGTGGCGATCGCGGGCCAGGCCGCGCCCCAGCTGCTGAGAAACCTGGCCGACTTCCATCGGACGACCACCCCGCTGTCGCTCAACCATTACGACGTCCAGCCGGTCTTCGACGTGAACGCCAGCGTCCAGGGCACCGACCTCGGCTCCGTTTCGAGCGAGGTCAACCGGATCATCGCCAAGTACCAGGGGCGGGTCTCGAAGGCCAGCTCGATCGTCGTTCGCGGGCAGGTCCAGAGCATGAACCAGTCGTTCTTCCAGCTCGGCCTCGGCATCTGCTTCGCGGTCCTGTTCGTCTATTTCCTGATGGTCGTGAATTTCCAGTCGTGGCTGGATCCGCTGATCATCCTGATGGCGCTGCCGGGCGCCCTGGCCGGCATCCTGTGGGCGCTGTTCGTTACCGGGACGACCATCAGCGTGCCCGCGCTGATGGGGTGCATCATGGCGATCGGGGTGGCGACGTCGAATAGCATCCTGATGATCACGTTCGCCAACGAGCAGCGGCGCCCGGAGTTCGGCGGCCACGAGGCGGAGGCCGCCGCGCTCGCGGCCGGCCGCACGCGGCTCCGCCCGGTGCTGATGACGGCGCTGGCGATGCTGCTGGGCATGCTCCCGATGAGCCTCGGCCTGGGTGAAGGGGGCGAGCAGAACGCGCCCCTGGGCCGGGCCGTGATCGGCGGCCTGATGGTCGCCACGTTCTACACGCTGTTCTTCGTCCCGGTGACCTACCGGGTGCTGCGCCGGAAGCCGCCCCCGGACCTCAGCGAGGAGCACGCGACATGAGCGGGGACACCCCGAGCCCGCATGATCATCCACCGCCGCCGGTCCGAACGCGAACCATCGTCGTCGTTGCCATCGGCACGCTGTGTCTCTTCCTGATCCTCCTTGCGGTCGGGGTGATCCCCCGGGTGCGCAATCACCGGCAGCTCACTGCGGCCGTCCAGACCGCCAAGAACACGGTGCCGGACGTCTACGTCATCCGGCCCGAGCCGGCGTCCGAGGCGGACCTGTCGCTGGCGGCCACCACCCAGGCCATTCAGGACACGATCATCTACGCGCGCACGAGCGGGTATCTCACCAAGCGGCTCGTGGACATCGGGGACCGGGTGAAGGCGGGCCAGCTCCTGGCGGAGATCGCCTCTCCCGAGATCGACCAGCAGCTGAGGCAGGCCAAAGCCGATCTCCGGCAGTCGGAGAAGAACCTGGATCTGCAGACGGCCAACCTCGAGCTCGCGCGGACCACGCTGGCGCGGTACCAGGCGGCCGACGCGGAAGAGGCGGTCGCCAAGGTGACCGTCGATCAAAGCGTCGCGACGCACCGAACGACCCAGGCCGCGGTGGCGGCCGCGGAGGCCAATGTCGAGTCGAATCGGGCCAACGTCCAGCGCCTCCTGGAGCTGACCTCGTTCCAGCGCGTCCTCGCCCCGTTCGACGGTACCGTGATCCAGCGCAACGTGGATGTGGGCGCCTTGATCACCGCCGGCAGTCCCACCAACAACACCGCGGTGGCGCCCTCCAGCGTGACCGGCGCCGCGAACGGGCTGTTCGAGGTCGCCCAGATCGACGCGCTCCGCGTCTTCGTCAACGTTCCCCAGGCCTACGCGCCCGAAGTGAAGGTCGGTCTGCCGGTCCGGGTGACGGTCCGCGGGCAGCTCATGCAACCGGTCGCCGGCACCGTCACTCGAACCGCCAGCGCGATCGATCCAGGCACCCGGACCCTCCTGACGCAGGTCGACATCCCGAACCCGTCGCACCGGCTGCTCCCCGGCATGTTCGTCTACGTCGGCTTCAAGATCGGCCCTTCCGGCACGCGCTGGCGGATTCCTTCGACCGCGGTCATCTTCGATGCTCAGGGCACCCGGGTCGCGATCGTCGAGGCGGGGAGCAAGCTGCACTTTCAACCGGTGGTGCTCGGGCGGGACTTCGGGACCTCGATCGACATCCAGGGCGGACTGCAGGGCCACGAGACGATCGTGGAGCAGCCCACCGTCTCCCTCCTGGAGGGCCAGCTCGTCAAGCCCATCCCGTCTCGAACCCGCTCCGGAGGCTGACCGCCGGTGCGATCCCGCCTGGGTCTGAGCCGAGCTCGTGTCGTCCTCGCCGCGCTCGCGACGGTGAGTACGGCGGTCGGGGGCTGCGCGGTGGGACCCGACTACGTGCGGCCGGCGGTGGAGCAGCCGGCGCAATTCAAGTCACCGGCAACCGGCGAGGCGGCGCCCCCCATCCCGATGGAGTGGTGGCGACTCTATGGCGACCCCGAGCTCGATCAGCTCATCGCGACCGCCCACGCATCGAACCTGAACCTTCGGCAGGCGGTGGCCCGCGTGGATGAGGCCCGCGCCCTCGCCCGGGTCGCCGGCAGCTATCTCTACCCGACCGTCTCGGTCGATCCCACCTTCTCGCGCACGCGCTACTCCGCGAACCGGGACAGCACGATCACGGGCCGGAAGGTGGCCCAGGGCGTGACCGTCAACAACTGGCTGATCCCGCTCGATCTGACGTACGAGCTCGACGTGTGGGGCCGCGTGCGCCGATCCTTCGAATCCGCCAAGGCTCAGGCCGCGGCGAACGCCGATGACGTGGGAGTGGTGCGGCTCACGGTCGAGACGGATGTCGCCCGGTACTACTACACGCTTCGCTGGCTCGACGCGCAGGCCCAGATCCTCACCGACACCGTCGTGTCGTATCGGGAGCAGGTCCGCCTCCTCTCCGCGCAGCTCCGGAGCGGGCTCGTGAGCGCGATCGTCGTGTCTCAGGCCCAGGCCCAGCTCCAGGCCACCCTGGCCCAGCAACGGGATGTGGAGCGCGCCCGCGCCGACCAGGAGCACGCGCTCGCGATCCTCTGTGGCCGCCCCGCTCCGTCGTTCGCCGTCGCTCGCAACCCGTGGCTCGAGGCCGCACCACCCGCCCTACCCCCGGGCTTACCCGCCCAGCTCCTGGCCCGCCGGCCGGATGTCGCCCTCGCCGAGCAGACGGTCGTGGCCACCAATGCCCAGATCGGAGTGGCGACCGCCGAGTTCTATCCGCGCTTCATGCTGATGAGCTCCGCCGGGTTCCAGAGCGCCAACCTCGCGACCCTGTTCAACTGGCAGAGCCGCGTGGCCGCCATCTCCCCCAGCATCTCGATCCCGATCTTCCAGGGCGGGCGGCTCCGGGCCAATCTCGACGCGACGAAGGCCCGATACCGGCAGGCCGTCGCCGCGTACGTGAATCAGGTGCTCATCGCCTACGCCGACGTCGAGGACGCCCTGACCGACGTGCATGCCCTCTCCGACGAGGTCGGATCGCTGCGCGAAGCGGTCGGCGCTTCCCAGAACTACCTTCGCCTCGCGCAGTCGCAATTCAAGTACGGCCTGGTCGACTACCTCATCGTCATCGACGCCGAGCGGACGCTGCTCGCCAACCGACTGGCCCTCGCGCAGGCCGTGAACCTCCACGTGGCCGCCAGCATCCAGCTCGTCAAAGCCCTCGGCGGCGGGTGGGACCCATCCGAGGACAGTCCGCCCCGATGAGCAGAGACGCGGCGGCAAGGGTGAAGGCTCAGAAGGTGTACTGAATCGCGCTGTACAAGAAATCGCTGTCCCGCGACGGACCGGTCTTCCGGATGAACTCGCCGGGGAAGAAGTGGCTGTAGCCGACATAGCCGAGCAGATGCCGGGTGAAGTCATAGTTGGCGAGCAGATCGATCTCCGCGCCGACGTACCTGGCGGTGGTGCCGCTGCCCGGCCGGAAGACGGTGCCGGACTTGTTGTAGAGCGCATCGCGCTCGGATGCGCGCCAGAAGACATACTGCTGGAGGGAGAGCGTGAGATCGCGGACCGGGCTCAAGGCGACGCCGGCGCTCGGGCTGACGATGTTCTGCCGCCCGATGTAGTCGATGTAGCCGAGGTACGAGTGGTTGTTCGGAAAGAGCGGGTTGAAGGTCCCGACGGCACCGCCGCGCTTGCGGTCTCCGCTCGCGTAGTCGAACTCGGCGTAGACGCGGGGTGACATCCGCGGGACCGGCAGCGTGTAACCGACGTTCGTGGTGAACATCGACGCGGCGACGTCGCCGCGGCCTACCGTCCCCACCTGGGCCGCCCCCTCGACCTCGAAGTCCAGGCCGGTGTAGCCGATCTTGCCCCACGTCCGCCC
>WNFC01029650.1_pt1 | contig 12151 bp, 13 predicted proteins | sample 5400541 | NCBI WGS metagenome assembly WNFC01 (sample SAMN13153342, study PRJNA577476) | soil metagenome | isolation source: 120 cm saprolite under Douglas fir tree site 2 hole 2 replicate 1 | place: USA:California | collected 2015-04-18 | reverse complement strand
CCTTGGCATCGTCAACAGCCTGGCTCGACCGGGTGGCAATGCGACCGGCCTTTCCTTGAGTTCGGTCGAGCTGAGCGTAAAACGGCTGCAGCTGCTGCAGGAACTCATTCCCGGCCTGGGTCGCGTCGCAGTCATCATGCGGAATGATCCTGGACTGGAGCAAAGATTGCTGGATATCCGCCGCAGCGCCAATCGGATGGGGCTCGAGGTCGTGGACTTCGTAGTGACCACGGGAAGGGCCGTCGAGCTCGCCTTCATGTGGCTGCGCAGCGACCGCTGCGATGCGATCTATCTGGCTTCTGGTCCTCTGGGCCCCGCCAAACGCGCTACGATCATCGCGCTGGCCGCGGAATATCGCATTCCCGCGATCTACTCTTTCCGGGTATTTGCCGCCGCTGGCGGCTTGTTGTCCTTCGCAGCGGACGAGGACGACCTGTTCCGCCGCGCCGCGCTATTCGTCGACAGGATCCTCAAGGGCGCCATTCCGGCCGACCTGCCGGTCGAAGAACCGACCAAGTTCGGGCTGGTCATCAATCGTAAAACGGCGAAGGCACTTGGGCTCCTCGTACCGCAATCACTCCTTGCGCGTGCCGACGAGGTGATCGAATGAGGGCCGCAGTGTGGCGCCCCGGACACCGCAGAAAGCTCGGCATTCGCAGAGGGCGGGGTCCGGAATTTTTTTAGCTAGTGTGAACTAGTTCACACTCCGTCGGGCATGCGGGGCGTATTTTTCCGCCAACCCTAGCGTAACCCGTACTCTGGGGAAGGGAGGCGGGCCGTGAAGCAGACAATTTTAATCCGGTGGATCGAAACGGCAGAGGCGCGCAGCGTTCGCGAGTTTGCGACGGAGAACCCCAAATGGGCCACCACCGCCGTTTTGCCCCACCGGCATCTGAGCCAAGCGACACTCGCCAAATTGAAATGTCTGCCAAAGGCAGCGCATCGGCTTGCTCCGTTCCGTCGAACGCGTTCCGCAGTTTAAGCGGGCTTGCCCCGCCATTTCGGTGAAGCCGCATCTTCGCGCGAGGCCGCATATCCGCGGCTTGTTTGATATGCGTTGGTCCTAATTCCAAAGCAGCTGCGCCACGCCGGCGAGGGCAGCCGTATTCCGCGATGATGCTCCGGCAATCGTTGGGGCGCTATCCGGGTATTGCTCACTGCGATGGACCCGAAGGCATCAGCTGATGGCGCCGAGGTAGCCAATGACGCCAGCAGCCTGCGCTGACTCGCGCAGCGCACCCGAGAACTTGAAGCGAATTCCCTTATAAAACTGGTCAGACACGCCGACTGCTCGTCGGCATCTCTCCGTCCGTTCATGACGCTTTGGCTCTCACCTGTACTCCGGGCCCGTTTCCATTGAGGAACTCGATCCTGGCGGCGTGAAAGGCGGTGGTGATTTGGGCGAGGGTTTGCCGCCGTGGGCTCGTAGCTCCCCGCTCGAAGTCGGCGATTGTCTTCTTGGTGATTTTCGAGTGGGCGACGAGGTCCTCTTGCGACCAGTTGAGGAGCGCGCGGGCGGCGCGGCATTGCGCGGGGGAGAGGGTCATTAACTCTCTTTCTACACTATTGATGTGGACACGGCAAGCCATCAGAGCTACATCAGCGGTGTAGGAAACACCTTGTGAGGCGCCCCCTCATGCGCCCCCCGATCGCCGCCGACCGTGCCTTCAGGACCCCACCGACCTCGCGCTGGTCGCCTTGGAGAAAGCCGCGGGTGCTGGTGCGGCCGCTTCCGGGCTTTTATGTGATGCGCCTCCGGCGCGGCGCGCCGTTGGTGCCAGCCTTGATTTACCAGCTCTGTCCGATGGTGGTGCCGCAGTCGACCGCAGTTGCTGGGCCGGACCCGGATGACTGGTGCCGGCCGTTCGACCGCGGCCCGCGCTATGCGGCGCTGATCGACGGCCAGCCCGTCTCGCTCGAGCGGGTGTGGCTGGCGCGCGCCTTGCGGCCGGTCAGCCTCGAGGAATACGCCTTCCGTCTCGGGCCGTTGCGCCGCTGGGCCCGGGCCCATCCCGGGATGCCGGAGGCGAGACCCGAGAAGCCCGTCGATCTCGCCGCTCTCCCCTCTCTCTTCTGAGGAGCGATCCCTTGGACCAGCTCGCCCTTGCCTTCGCCCCGCCCCCCGGTTTGGGGCACAACCAGCCGCCCGAGCCGATTGACCCGATCGCGGGGCTCGGCGAAAGACTCGCGACGAGCCACGCCGATCTCGTCGCCCGCTTCCGCGATCTCGAACTCGGCTGCGCCCGGGTCCCCGATCCGTTGGAGAGCGAAGAGGATGCCGCGACGCTGACCGACTTCATCGCCCAATGCCAGGCGCATGTCCGCACGGCCGAGGCGGCCCATAAAGCGGAGAAGGCGCTGTTCCTTACCGCCTGCCGGGTAGTCGACGGTTTCTTCAAAGGGCGCTGCGATCAACTGACGGCAGCGCTCGCCCCAGCAATCACCCGGCTCAAGGCCTATCGCGATCAGGTTGCTCGGATCGAGCAGCAGCGCCATCAGGCAATCCGGCATGCCGCGGAAGCAGAGGCCCGCCAGGCCATGGCCGAAGCCGAGCAACACCGCGCCACGGCCGAGCGGCTCGCCCGCGAGGGAGAAAGCCTCGAAGATCGCCGTCATGCCGCCGAAGAGTTGCGCCTTGCCGAGGAAGCCGCCGAGCGCGCAATGGCGGCCGGCCATCAAGCGACCCTTCCGCTGGAGCCGACGCGGCTTCATGGCGATTACGGTTCGACCGCCTATGTGACGCGGCTTTGGAGTTTGTATATGAGCCTCGATGTCGCGGTGGTGCGGCAAGCGATCACCCGGGATGGTGTGCGCAAGATCCCCGGGCTGCGGATCTTCCAGGCCGAGTCCTTGCGGGTCAGAGGAGCCCTCTGAGATGCCCCGGGATAGCAGCGCAATTAACGGCAAGGCTCCGACAGAGACATCGTCTGCTCCCGCCACCCGCTTCGAGGTGCCGGAGTTCATGGTGCCGAAGTCCTTGGCCGAGGTGCGCGAACTGGTGCGGCTGATCGCGCCGGCGGAATGGGCCCCCGACAGCTATCGCGACCTGGAAGGCAATTACGTCCAGCAGAAGATCGAGCTGGCGATCATGCATGGCATCACGGTCGGGCTCGGGCCGATTGCCGCGATGCAATCGATTGCGGTGATCGACGGCATGCCGACGATCTGGGGCGACGGCGCCTTGGCGATCGTCGAGCGCTCGGGGCTGCTTGAGGACATGCTGGAAGAATACGAGGTCCACCCCGAGGAGGGGCTGACCGCGATCTGCACGATGCAGCGGCGGCGCCGGCCGACCCCGATCCAGAACCGCTTCTCGATGGCCATGGCCGAGCAGGCGCGGCTCACCCAGAAAGAGGGGCCGTGGCAGAGCTACCCGCAGCGCATGCTGCGGATGCGGGCGCGCTCCTGGACGATCCGCGACGGCTTTGCCGATGTGTTGCGCGGGCTGCATATCCGCGAAGAGGTCGACGATTTCGTCGAGATCCGCGGTCTGCGGCCCGCCCCGACCACATCGGCGCCAGACCCCTTGCCGATCATGCTGCGCCCACGCCGCACCCCGTACCCGCCGAAGCGGTCGGAGCCGCCGGCGGCGACAGCCCCGCCGGTGCCGGAAACCGCGCCGCCGGCAGCCGCGGTGGAAACCGGCGCCGCGACAGAACCGGGAGTGCCGGTACCCGGCTCGGCGGACGCGGCTCTGCCAACACCGAAACCCGCGCAAGGGTCTCAGATGGCGAAGATGGCAGATGCGCCGGCAGCCGCGGTGGAAACCGGCGCCGCCCAGGAATCCTCCGGGATCGAAGCCGGGACCGCGGCGGCCGAGGTGCCGCGCGAGGAAAGTTTTACCCTGGCCAATGCCGAGGGCGAGTTTGTCGAGGTGGTCGGCGGGGCGGTGTTGCGCGCCGAGTGGGAGCGGATCTTTGCCGCCAAGCACCTCTCGCCCGACCAGATCCGCGCGCTGTGGGAAGCGAACGACGCGGCCCGCGCGGCGATCGAGAGGCTGTTTGGGGCGGAGGCTCTGGAGATCGCGGCCGAGCGGTTGCGAGCGGCAGAGGCCGCCGGAGAAGAAGCGGTCGGGGAGATAATGGCACGGGCGCGACAAAGCCCGGACGCGCGAGCGAAGTCGAACGGCTCGAGCCCAGCCGACAGCACGAAGCCGGTACCGAGCCAGGCTAGGCGCGGCACTAGGCAGCGATCCGTCGCGGCTCCCGCGCTCGGCTTGACGATCGACCCGGGCTGGGGCGACCAGAAGGTGTTGCGGCACTACCGGGCGGCGCTGATTGCCGTGCATAACCAGAACTCCGGCGAGGCCTCCGAGATCGCGCGCTTCCGCGAGGCCAATGCCGCGGTTGAAACCCGACTGCGAAGCAAGCTTCCCGAGCGGATGACCGAGATCGACGCGATCTACGATCTCGCGCTGCGGCCGGAATAGCGAAGATGTCTCAGGCCAGCGGCATAGCCTGCGCCGCGGGCGAGTGCGTACAGAGCGGATCGGTGACAATTGCGCTGATCCCGGTCATCTCATCGCAACTCGCGGCGATCGGCTATGACGAAGAGACCCGCGAGCTGGTGATCCAGTTCCGCGCCTCTGGCCGCAACCGCAATGCGACCTATTCCTATCAAGGGGTGCCGCCGGAACTGGCCAGGGGGCTCCTCGCTGCCGCGAGCCCGGGCACCTTTTTCCATCGGCATATCCGCAATGGCTCCTTTCCGTACCGGCGCCACGAGAGTGGAGCGCTCCAAGACGAGGAGCAGCACTCTGGTGAGGAGGCGCCATGCGGCTGCCCGACAAGCTGAAGCGACCCCGGATGGCGGTGCGGCTGCCGGTACAGAAGATCTGGCCGCGGCACCGCCGCTGGGTCAGATCGCATGGCTGCTGTGCCCCCGACTGCCAGGCGGTGAGCGTCGACTTTGCCCATCTGCGCTCGGCCCGGAATGCCGGCAAGAGCCAGAAGCCCCACGACATCTTCGGGGTCAGCCTGTGCCGCATTCATCATGACGAGTAGCACCGCATCGGCGCCGACGCCTTCGGCAAGAAATACCAGATCGACCTGTGGGCCTTGGCCGCCGAGTTCGCGCGGCGCAGCCCGGATTGGCAGATGCGTGCTTCGTTGCGGCTCGTCTCTGCCGCCGAGATCGGCAGCGGGTGAGGGGGTGAACTCTGTCTCGACGCTCAATCCCCAAGCCACAGAGGAGGCTTCCCGATGACACGGCAATATCGCCAGGGTGATGTGTTGCTGTGCGCGGCCGATGCGATCCCGCCCGGTGCGAAGCCGGTCCCCCGCGACGGCGATCGGGTGGTGGTGGCCCTGGGCGAGCTGACCGGCCATGCCCATGCCTTCGCCGCCACCGGTGTCAGAATGCTGCGCGAGAAGGGGAGCGGTCGCTCCTTTCTGCTGATCGGCGAAGGCGGCGCCCGGCTATGCCATGAAGAGCACGACCCGATCCTGGTGCCGGAGGGGTCCTATGAACTGATCCGGCAGCGGGAATATGCCCCCAAGGCGCCGCGCTTGGTCCGGGATTGATCCCGATGTGGACGCCTCGCCTCAGCCCCGCAGAGCGCGCCCGCATCCCCGAGTTTATCGAGAAATGGACCGAGATCGGTCTGTCGAGCACACCCGTCGATCACCCGCAGGCCGAACGGGCGCTCCGTCATCTCTATGCCGCGGCCGGGCTCATCGCACCGGAGATCGTCTGGGCGCCGTGCCCGATGACGGCGATGTTGAGCGCGATCGTCTATACGACGATTCGCCGGAGCGGGAAGGAGAACAAAGCCCGCAACGACAAAGCACTCTCTGAGATCACCGAGCGGATCACGCAGGACGCGCTGACCCGAACGGCCGCGCCATCGGCGCAGCGGCCGATGCAGCTCGCGATCGAGCGGACGGTCGCGGCGGCCTTGGCCGGCATCTCCCGGGTCTGGAGCGGCTGGGATGCCGCCTTGGCGATCAACGGCACCCGGCGGGCGGCACTCGACCGGGTGGCCAACCGCTGGCTTGACGATAGCGTGCACAGGAGACTGCATACCTTACTGGTGGAGCCGGTCCGCGCCGGGCTCGGGATTCTGAGCGGGCTCCTCGAACCGGCCCTCTACAGCGTTGGCTCCGGCGCCCAGCGCATCAAGATCCGCCAAGCCGCTCTGGCGTATTCCGGCGCACCCCTGTGGGCCCCCTATGCCGGAAAGATCGATTACGCCGAGCAGGTTCTCGGCATCGCATTCGACCGCAACTTTATCGACGCCGTGGAAGCCTGCGGCTCTTCTGGATGCTCGACGGGATCTGCTTCGCCGCGGAGCGCCCGACGCATATCAATCGGGATGAGGCAGGCCATCTGCATTGCGAGGTCGGGCCGGCGGTCGCCTACCCCTCGGGGTGGAGCTGGTGGCATTGGCATGGGCTGCGGGTGCCGCAGAGCCTCATCGAGGAGCCCGAGCGGATCACGCTTGAGAGGATCGAACAGCTGCGCAGTCCCAGCCTGCGCCGGGTCATGATCGAGCGCTACCGCCATGGTCACGAGATCCATGGCGCCGCGGCTTACCTGCGCGATGCCGGCGCCCGGCGGCTCGACCATGACACGGCCTTTGGCACGCTGTGGTGCCATGACATCGGCGAGGAGGCGCTCCTGATGGTGGAAGTCGTCAATCATTCCCCGGAACCCGACGGGTCCTACCGCCACTACTTCCTGCGCGCCGACCCCAAATTGCGCCCGATCCTGCGCGATGGCAGCTTCGGCGCGCCGCAGCCCTTAACCGCCCGCAACGCCGTCGCATCGACCTTCGCATTGCGAGGCGCGGAATATAGGCCCGAGGCCGAGTCGTAGATTGAAGGGCTTAGGCCGAGGGCGGTGCAGCGCCTCTAGCTAGCGCCGTGCTCGACACTTAGACTAGCTGGCGCCGATCTCATCGTCGGGTCCCGACACCGAGCGGCGTGTCCCGACCCGCAAGAATTAGCAAGTTCGATGCACAACCCTGGAACGCTCGTAATCTCGCACCATTGCGAATTGGCCATAAAGCGAGATGCGTCCGGGATTCGTGACCGCGATCGTGATCCACTGTGGGGTAGGCCGTAGCAGCCCGTTGAAACAGATCGACATCGCTATCGATCTCGGTCTGCCGCACCAGTCGTCAAATGCGCGGTCCGCCTTTCTCGATAAAACGATCAAGCGGCGCCGATACGGCGGCGCCGCTTGACCCGCTAACCACGCTCGTCGAGAACTTCGTTAAAGCTCCAGGTCGTCACCTCCGAGCGCATATTCAGCAAGACTGGCGGTTCGGAACTCGTCTTTTGCCGTCCATTCTCGCCAACGCGCCCTTGTCTTTAGCCAGAAGATCATCGCTGCGACATTGCCTTTTTTCGCGGCGTTGAACAGCCATCCGGCAACCATTGTGTTGGCATCCGCTACGCCGCGATCGAGATCATCTCGGAAATACAGCCGCAGCGTCTTTGGTGAGCAACCGATGCCCGCGGCAATAGCGTGCTGAGGAACACCGATGCCAGCCAGCATATGCACCTTCCTGTGCATTTCTTCGGTTGTAACAAAGGCTTCACGAGTCATGGTGATATCCTCTTTTACGTAGGGCGATGTCGGAATGACATCGCTTGCGCCAGAGGATTTACGGCCGTCGCGGCGGGGGAAACAGTCCTAGATGCTGATGTTGGCCGGAGCTTTCATTCGGAGCTTTCCCGATCCTAATGGGATTTTGGACCGTGCTTGCCCTGCCCCCGTTTTCGGCAGGATTCCAAATGCACCCATGCCTTCTTGAAAGCCTCCGGATAAGCGTTGGGCACCTCGGCGAGACACCGCTCACGTGCTTTGGCCTTGGTGAGCGGCGCCTCAGGTGTCGAGATCTCCCGCAGATGGCGCAGGATTGTAGCTATGACGGCGATGGTCTTCTTGATCCGCTCCGGCCATCCGCGAAGCACATCCGATCTCGAAAACCACGGCGATGTCCCAACCGGGCTCCGGCGGGAGCGCGACCACACGAGCACCGGTTTAGCCGGATCCCCTGTGAGGCGGAGCACCAGGTCATTCGCCTCCGACGCCGAAACGCTACTCCGCTCGCCGTCATTTCCATCGAGGCGGATCATCGTCATCTGCACATGGCGAATCTGCACGCGCCTCATCACCTCTCGCAGGAGTTGGTCTGATGGCAGCGTGTTCGGCTCCGCGGTCGGCAAATATTCGGCTCTGCGCTGTAGCTCTACCTGGCAGGCCGGCGGGGGCGAGTCGTAAAGCTCAGAAATCGTGACGGTGGCTTCTAGGTTGGGGAGCAGCGCCCTATTGAAAAAGGTGGAGGCTACTGCGTCGACCTCGCTCATGTGCCACAGGCCAGCAACCCGATCGTAGTCGCGCGTGCAAATCCACATGACCGTTTCGCCCAGGTTCCAACCTGTCTTTTGCTCCGCGGCACTGCCCATCCCAGGTTTCCCAACCCAACAGATCTGTCCTGTGCTGATATGTACGGTAGGTTTGGCGAAAGGTCCCCGCCAAATGCGCAACGGCCGGCGAGACGCGGTAAATTCCGGGTCGCTCTTATATTCGCAACTAATTGAAGAAAAAGCGATTTTAGTCGACAAGTCCCACAGGCGGTCGCGACGACCCTTTTATAGACGGTAAATTGGATGCTGAACGGGCCGCACCCCCGGAAAATGAGGGTTGATGCCGTGCGGTGGCTGCTGCGCCGCGCGGATCAGGCGCGGCGGGCGGCGTCGATCTCCTCGGCGGTGTAGCGCAACGCGCGGAACACCCAGTTGTTGAGCCCGGCGCGGCCGGTCTCCTGGAAGAAGTGCGGGTTGACATATTCCCACACCACCTCGCCCCCTTGTGTCACCTCGAAGATGCGGCCGTGGCAGCCCTCGCAGATCAGCGTGTTGCCGTTGGCGAGGCGCTGCGCGCCGGAGATGTAGGGGCTGAAAAACTCGAACAGCGACTGGTCGATATATTCCCAGACGATCGCGTTCGTCTTCGGATCAACCTCGATGACCCGCGAGAAGGTGGCGGGATGGTCGCGGCGATGGGTGCCGTTGTCGAACACCAGGATGTTGCCGTTCGGCAAGGGCTGCGGATCGTGCTGCTGCGCCAGGGGCGGGCCGCCGATCTGCCACAGGATGTCGCCGGTGGCGCGCTCGATCATCGCGACCGTCGAGATGTTGCGGAAGCTGACGAGGATGTGGCCCTCCGCCGTTTCCACCACGGTGTTACCGTGGGTCCATTCGGCGCGGTGGTCCTGCGGCGTGATCGGGTAGCGCTCCGGTTCCATATGTTCCCAGCTGCGCCATTCCCATACGGTTTCGCCGGACGTCGTCACCTCGAGCAGATAATCGGCGTAGATCACCCCGTTGGCCTCGCTGCCGGGCAGCCCGCCCTGCACCCGGCGGGCGATCTCCGCCGGCAACGGCCGCAGGCACAGCAGCAGGACATTGCCGTTCTTCAATAGCCGCGCGTCGTGATGGTGATCGGGGTGGCGCACCTCCCAGACGACGCGCCCCTGCCAGTCGACCTCGAGCGCGGCGCCGGCCTTGAAGCGGGCCCACGCCTCGAAGCGGTCGAGGTCCTCCATGACCTTGCCGCCGTAGAACAGGTGGCCGTTAGGGAGCAGATGGCCGTACAGCCCCGGCCGGTAGGGCAGATGCCAGCTGTGCGCGACCTCGCCGGCCATATCGACGAGGTAGACCGTCCCGTCGCCATACATCGGCGTAAACAGCGTGTAGCGGGGCTGCGCCAGCGCCGGGTCGTGGGCGATCAGCCCGGTGCGGCTGCGGCGAATCTTCTGCTGGTCGACGATGGTCAAGATCCTTTCTCCTCTGATGTTGCGCAATTTATGTGGAGCAAGGCGCCCAACTCTGGCGTTATCCCGGTGGCGTCAATCCGGGAGGAGGCCCGTGAAAACCATCGCAACGGCGCTTGCCGCCATCGTCCTGTCCGCCCTGTTCTGGTCGCAGCCGGCCGAGGCACGCTGCCTGTGGAACGGCTATCGGTGGCACTGCACCCATTACCGCCACCATTACTGGCACACCCGGTATTATCCATATTATTACCAGCCGTACAGCTACGCCTATTATCGGCCGGCTTACTGCTTCCCGTTCTGGCCGTTCTGCGCCTACTGACGCCGCCGGCCCGCGGCCGCCATAGCTGAACGGCCGCCTCCCGGCGGGGTGCTCCGGCACCTCACGGAAGCTTATTGCCGGAAAAACCCGGCTGGCCGACAATCGCGCTCCCGGTATCTACCGATCCGGGAGGCGGCTGTGCCGCGCGAAAAAGGGGGGCCGCATGACACGGTTGCAGGGCCGGCGCTGGTCTCTGGCGTTTGTCGCGTCGCTGTTTGCCGCGAGCCTGGTCCTTGCTGGCGCCGCCTATGCCGCCGACGGCCCGGCGCCGGCGGGACGCGCCGTCATGGCGTGGCATGTGACGATCGCGCCGAGCTGGTTCGATCCCTCGACCGCGCCGGCGCAGATCACGCCCTTCGGCATGCTCTACGCAATCCATGACGCGATGGTGCGCCCCTATCCCGGGCAGAAGATGGGGCCGAGCCTCGCCGAATCCTGGCAGGAGAGCGAGGACGGCCTGACCTATGAGTTCAAATTGCGCGCGGGATTGACCTTCCACAACGGCGATCCGGTGACGACGGAAGACGTCAAGTTCAGCTTCGAGCGCTACAACGGCACCGGCGCCAAGACCCTGAAGGAGCACGTGCGGGAGATCGAGATCGTCGATCCGCGGGTGATCCGCTTTCATCTGAAGGAGCCGTGGCCCGATTTCATGACCTTCTACGGCACCACGGCGACCGCCGCCGGCATCGTGGTGCCGAAAAAGTACCTGAGCGAAATCGGCGAGGACGGCTTCAAGAAGCATCCGATCGGCGCCGGCCCCTACAAATTCGTCAGCACCGACCCTGGGATCGAGGTCGTGCTGGAGGCCTTCACCGGCTATTGGCGCCGCGTGCCGAGCGTCAAGACATTGGTCATGCGCAGCGTCCCCGAGGCGACGACGCGCGCCTTGATGCTGAAGACCGGCGAGGCTGATATCGCCTATGCGCTCGACGGCCCCGACGCCGAGGACATCAAGAACACGCCGGGCCTGCAGGTCGTGGCGTCCAAGCACGCCTCGATCTTCTGGGTCGAATTTCCCGACCAGTGGGACGCCAAATCGCCCTGGCATGACGAGCGGCTGCGGCTCGCGGTCAATTACGCGCTCGACCGCCAGATGATCAACGAGGCGGGGTGCCTCGGCTTCTGCCCGCCGGCCGGGGTTATCGTGCCGCGCGTCATGGATTTCGCGCTGCAGGTCCCGGCATTGCCGCAGGATCTGCCGAAGGTCAAGCAGCTGCTGACCGAAGCGGGCTATCCGAAGGGGTTCGACGCCGGCGAGTTCACCCCGAACCCGGGCTTCCCGACCGTTGCCGAGGCGATCATGAACGACCTCAACAAGGCCGGCATCCGCGTCCATATGCGGCAGATGGAGCGTGCGACCTTCTACGCCAATTGGCAGGAGAAGAAGCTGCACGGGTTGGCGATGCTCGGGGCCGGCAACTCGGGCAACGCCGCCAGCCGGGTCGAATCCTTCATCTATTCGAAGGGCGCCTACGCCTTTGGCGGCTATCCCGATATCGACGAGATGTTCCTCAAGCAGGCGGGCGAGCGCGATGCCAAGAAGCGCGAGGTGATCCTGCACAAGATCCAGCAATTGACCATTGACCGGGCGATGTTCGCGCCGGTGATGGATCTGCGCGCCTTGATGGGGATCGGCCCGCGCGTCACCAAGCACACGATCACCGATGTCTGGATGAGCCCGTTCCCGTCCTACGAAGACATGGAGATCAAGGGCTAGGCGGCCGCGCCGCAGGATCCCGGCCGGCTCGGAGGGGAGGGATGGCCGACATCGTCTTGATCAACCCGCGCTTCGAGGTGTCGTTCTGGGGCCTCGAGCATGCGCTGCCCTTCATCGGCAAGTCCGCGGCATTGCCGGTCGCCGCGTTGCCGTTATTGGCGGCGTTGACCCCGGACGGACACCGCCTGACGATCATCGACGAGAATGTCGAGCCGATCGATTTCGCGCGCTGCGCCAAGGCCGACATCGTCGGCGTCACCGGCATGGTGGTACAGCGCGTCCGCATGCGCGAGATCCTCGGCGAATTGAAGCGCCGCGGCGCGTTCAC
>WNFC01007309.1_pt1 | contig 12151 bp, 11 predicted proteins | sample 5400541 | NCBI WGS metagenome assembly WNFC01 (sample SAMN13153342, study PRJNA577476) | soil metagenome | isolation source: 120 cm saprolite under Douglas fir tree site 2 hole 2 replicate 1 | place: USA:California | collected 2015-04-18 | reverse complement strand
CGTACGCGGTGACCACGCTTTACAACCAGGCGCAGCTCGAGACACCGTGGGAGATCACGAACGTCAACGGAGGCGCGGTTCCTCTCGGCCACCCGTATGGGATGTCGGGGATCCGCTACCTCGGTTCCACGCTGCTCGAGCTCGCCCGCCGCGGCCGTCGCCGCGCGATAGTTGGCGTGTGTACCGCGGGTGGGATGTCGACTGCCGCGTACCTCGAGAGACCGTAACGAGTGGCCGCCCCTCAGCGCGTCACGAGAGCTTAGACCGCGGCAGCTCCGCCCTTAGGTTTCTTGGCCCTCACTATCGGTGCCTGTTTTCCGTCTCCGAATTTGATACAGGTGCCGCCATGGGCAAAAGAGCGATTTGCTATTTATTGGCCGCACTTTTCCTGTCGAACCCAATCACCGCCCTCGCCGAGCTCAGCTATACGACGACCTGGGTGGGCAACACCTATGGGACCGAGGCCGCCCATGTTGGCAACTGTGCCCGTTCCATGTGGATCGCACCCGAGGGTGTTGTCTACACAGCCACCATGTGGGACGAGAATGGGGGCGGCATCGCCATATATCAAAACGGACAAACCATAGGTTCAATTGGCGCGCACGGTGAGATGCAAGGCGGCGCCATTACCGGTAACGCAACTTCCGTCTTTGCTGCTCTGCAATTCAACACCACTCTTGGCGGTAGCGGCTACGTAGGCAGGTTTAATAGAGATCGCCGCGCGCGCGATCTCGTCATCTCGGTCAGTGAGACGAGGACGGAGCGACGCGCGGACGTGATCACGGGACTTGCGATATCCGGGACGCTGCTTTACGCGAGCGACCTTCCTGGCAATCGAGTCAGGGTGTTCACCACCGACGGTGTGTGGCAGCAAGATATCAGCGTCTCAAGCCCGGGCGCGCTTGCCGCGGACGGGGCGGGAAATATCTGGGTCGCGCAAATGAGCGCGGGAACGATCCTGGAATTCAGTCCGTCCGGAGCGCCGCTAAATACCATCGACATGGGAGCCGCCTCCCGTCCCTCGGCGCTGTATTTCGATGCCGTCAACACACAGCTTCTGATCGGCGATCAGGGGCCGAACATGAACATTCAGATCTATGACATCGCTGGTGTTCCGGGCTGGGCCGGCACTTTTGGCGTCCAGGGCGGTTACCTCGACACGACCACCGGAATTAAGGGCCAGACCGGCGACAAACGATTTACCCGGGTGACCGGCATCGGCAAGGACGACGCGGGCAACTTGTACGTGCTCAACAATCCCTGGGGCGGAACCTGGGATCTCGGCCGCAACGGCGGAACCGACGTCCACTCTTACGACGGAAGCGGCACATTGCTGTGGACGGTTCAGGGCGTCAACTTCGAAGGGGTTGCCGCTCCGGACCCGGGAACCGATGGCGCCTACCTCTATGGCGCAAACATCATTTACACCGGATCGGGCGGGGCTGGTTACGTGGCCAACTCAGTCGATGCGATCACTTACCCCTCGGATCCGCGCCTCGACATCGGCGACCACGGTCGAGGCGAACACTTCGGGCAACTGGCCACGGTCGGCGGACATCGCATACTCGTGGCCGCCGGCCAGAACCCGGACAGCTTTTATTTCTCCTATTTCACCGCCGACAGTGGGTTTACTTCAATACCCCTTGACTCGCTGCCGGGGCCCACGTTCAACACGACCGCGAGAGTCAGGAATGGATTTTGCCTCGATTCCAATGGGGATATCTGGGTGGGCCTGGATAGGACCACCGCGATCACGCACTATCCGTTGACCGGGTTCGACTCCAATGGCAAACCGCTGTGGGGGCCTCCTACGATGATTCCCACGCCGAGCACCATCGCCCCCTTGGGTCGCATCGAATACGTCGCGGCGACCGATACCATGATTCTCGCGAACGCGCGCACCACGGATTGGACCACACCGGGGGGCAGGGTTGAGGTGTACCATGGCTGGCAGGCGGGAAACACGACGACACCGAATCCAGTAATTACCTTGACCAGCACCAATCCCAAGGCGCTGACGGCCGCGGGCAACTATCTGTTCGTCGGCTACGTGCATACTGTGCCCAATATCGATGCCTTTAATCTCACGACGGGAGTCTTGGATATCACCATGACCAGTGCCGACCCGAACGTGTATGTCGGAAACGACGTGGATTCGATGTACGGCATCAATGCCTATCAGGCGCTAAACGGAAATTACATAGTCACCAAGGACAATTACAATGGCATTTCGGTTGTAGTTCATACCTTGACTGCGACTGCTGACTGCGGGCCCACCAATTCCTCCCCAAGTGGCCGCGCCAAGCTGGGCAAGTAATCGCGCGTTGCACCAGACTCGCCGTATGCATATCCCAAGCGAGCCAGCGCCATGGGATGACCCCTGCGCAGGGCAGGATCATTTCGCAGCGCGTGACCTGGCTGCTCGAAAGTCCAGCAAGCCAACGCACGGAGCCCGCGCTATACTTGAAACTGGGGCGCAAGCGATGTTTTCACCTCTCTTCGCGATTACGGTAGCTATCTTGACCCGCTCGCTGCTGAAACCGCGAGGGCGACCGCCATCCCCCAAGACAGAGTTCCAGCCACCCCCGCGTACCCCTTTGTGGCTCGTCTGGTCCAGCACCTCGGAGGTGAGACCGCCAATGGGACGCGACAGGACTGCATGAGCGACACATCAAGCGAGCTCCTACTCCGCGCGGCGACCTTCGCCGCCGAGAAGCACAAGAACCAATCGCGCAAGAACGCGGCCGGGACGCCCTACATCAATCACCCCCTGCAAGTCGCAGACCTTCTCGCGCGCGAAGGGCGCATCGATGACATCACGGTGCTCGTCGCCGCGGTCCTCCACGACACGATCGAGGACACCGAGACCACACGCGACGAGCTGAAGACCCTGTTCGGTCCGGAGGTCGCTGGAGTTGTCGCCGAAGTGACCGATGACAAGTCCGTTCCTAAGGCGGAGCGGAAGAGACGCCAAGTAGAGCACGCACCGCACTTGTCGCCGAGAGCAAAGCTCGTGAAGCTCGCAGACAAGATCTGCAATGTCCGAGACGTCGCGGACGATCCACCCAAGGACTGGCCGCTCGCACGAAGGCAGGAATACTTCGACTGGGCAAAATCAGTCGTGGACCGACTCCGTGGCGTCAACGAGCCGCTGGAGTCCAAGTTTGATCAGCTATACGCCCGTCGGCCGAGGTGAAGGATTCCGCTGGCGACGCAAGGTCGCAGCGTTTCAGAAAATCCACGACCCGCTCAGTAGACGCGACGAGACTGCTGCCAAGATAAACGAGACAACTGAATCGTTTCATAATGCCCTCGCATCATGGACGCGCGTGTTGCCAAGCGCGTTGGCTGTGGTATCGGGGCGGGAATCCATCCGTCTGGTTGGCGGGTAGCCGCGCTGAGGATCAAATGCCTTCCATTTCGAAGTGGTTCGCAAAGAACCCTCCGGAGGACGCAACCTGACCCGCTCTGACGGACCAGCGACACCGACGGTCATTGGGGCCTGGAGAGCACGGCGTCGCCGTCCGGACCGCACGTGCGGCGGGCTGGTATGGTAGCGCCCATTTATTGCAGGAGTTGCGATCATGTTGGGTGCGCCCCGAGACGTGCTGCCCACTGGAGTCTTCCTCGCGAGCGTCGTGCGACGCGCTGAGCTCGACTCCTTCTTGCTCGCGCAATGGACCGCGGCTTGCGTCCAGCATATCGAGCCTCATGTCCACGCCGAGGCCCACTTCATGCTGATCACGAGTGGACGCTACGCGACAACAGCTCGCGGTGAATGCGCGTCCGGAGGTCTGCTGATCTTCAATCCCCCAGGAACTTCTCATCAAGATCACCTCGAGACCGGGGGCGCCTTTTTCACCGTGACTTTGGCGGCGCAGATGAGCCGCGAGGGTGGGGCGGATATGTTGCCCGCCGGTCCAATCCAGATCGCAACCCCTGGCCCACACGCGCTGATGCGGAGACTGCTGAGAGAGCTTTCGCAGTGGGAAACGGATTCCGATCTCCATGCAGAGAGTCTCTGCCACGAACTGATCGCCGCGACAGCCGGGCTTCCGACGCCTCGCGCCGCGCCTGGCTGGTTGCATCGCGCACGGGAATACCTGGACGACGCCTATGCGTATTCGGTCAGCTTGGCCGCGGTAAGTCGAGCCGTTGGCGTGCATCCCCATCACCTGACCCGCGCATTTCGTTCCTTCTATTCCTGTACCCCGGGGGAATACCTGCGAGCTCGCCGCCTCGACGAAGCCGCCCAGAGGCTGTCTGGCACCGGCCGCCGAATAGCGGACATTGCGCTCGAGACGGGCTTTGGCGACCAGCCACATTTCAGCCACCGCTTCGGGCGTGCATACGGCCTATCGCCCGTCCAGTACCGGCGCATGACACGCGGATCGCAGGATTGATGCGTGTTTCGGACAAGACGTGAGGCGCTCTGGGTGGCGATCTTCCGTCCATGAATGCCCTCAACCGATTCCTGTTCTGCATCGTTGCTGCGGGTTGTGCGTCGAACCGTCCAGGGCCGCCCCCGAACCCCCGAATCTCGTCGAGCGCGTGGCGGGAGGATCTCGAAGTCGTCAGGAAGGAGCTTCCGCGGCGGCACGCCAATGCATTCCATCTCATTTCCCGCGCCACCTTCGAAGCAGCGGTCGACGATCTCGCGTCAAAGGCTGACCAGCAGGACAGCGATGTCAGGTTTGTCGGACTCGCGCGCGTGCTCAATCGGGTCGGCGACGGTCACACAGGCTTACTGGCGCCGGTCGATCGGGCGTATTTCCCTGTCCAAATTCGGGAGTTCGATGGAGATCTCCGAATTGCCCGTGTGGCACCCGGTCTCGAAGCCGCGCTGGGCGCGCGGGTGCTCAAGGTCGGCGACACGCCTGCACAGCAAGCGCTGCGCAGAGCCCTCGAGCTCACCCCAGAAGACGAAAACGCGCCTCTTCGTCATGCATTGGCGGCCAACTATCTAAGCAGAGGTTTGATGCTGCACGGGCTGGACCTCATCCCCGAACGGACGCGCGTGACCTACACCCTGGCGGACGACACAGGACGGGTGTACCCGCTCGAGGTCAAGTCGATACCCTCGCCCGACTGGGAGCACTGGTCGCGCCCCTATCCGCAGCCGCCGCTTTCAGAGAGGCATGTGGGCGAGCCCTTCTGGTGTGTCAACCTGGCGGAGGAGCGGACCGTCTACTGTAACTTCCGGGCGTACGATGGCCTGGGGAGCCGAGCGGCTGAGATGGTCAAAATGGTTCAGACCGCGGCCCCGGAGAAACTCGTCATCGACCTGAGGGACAACGGCGGCGGCGACTACACTGAAGGCGAAAGGCATGTCATTCGGCCAATCCAGCGCATGGTGTCGATCAATCGCCAGGGCCATTTGTTCGTGCTGGTCGGACCGTCCACTTTTTCCGCAGCCATGAACAACGCCGTGCAGTTTCGGAGCATGACAGCCGCCATCCTTGTCGGAGATACGATCGGCGAAAAGCCGAACAGCTACCAGGAACCCCGGGAGTTGACCCTTCCAAACTCCCACTTGACCGTGCGTTATTCAACCGAGTGGTACGCTTTCTTAAAGAACGGACCGAATGTCGTCGAACCGGACATTCGCATTGTGCCGAGCTGGGCGCAGTACGCAGCCGGCAAAGATCCTGTGCTCGAGTACGTACTGGCCGCCCGGGCTGCCGGGTTGCCCGTGTCTGAAGCGCGCCGCTATTGACTACAGATGTCGTCATGGCTAATGATGAACATGCTGACACTTGTAGTCGAGCAGACGGAGAGGGACGAGATGGCCAAGCGAACCCTGGGCGACGAAGAGCTCAAGCTCCTTCGGTTCGTCGCCGAGCACGGCCCATTGAGTGTCGGAGAAGTGGCCGATCAGTTCGGTGCGTCCGAAGGGCTTGCGCGCTCGACAGTTCTCACGATGATGGAGCGGCTGCGAAAGAAGCGATACTTGAAGCGACGGCGTGATGGCGGCGTGTTCCGCTATGCCTCGCCGCTTCCGTATGCGGAGCTTCTCAAGGGAATAGTACAGACGTTCGTGGATACCGCCCTCGCCGGGTCGCTGTCGCCTTTCGTTGCCTATCTGGCCGGTTCTTCAAAATTATCCCGCGGCGAAGTTGCCCAGTTGGAACGCCTCGCCGCGAGACTGGAAGAGCGCGAGAAGGAGAAACCATGATTGACCTCGCTTCGCACGCCTGGGATTTATGGATGTCGCGAATGTGGCTGGCGATCTGGCAAGGGGGTCTGCTCGCCCTCGCAGCCTATTTGGTCACCCGGTTGGTGCCCCGCCTGTCATCGCGCACGCGCACGGTGATCTGGTGGTGTGTCTGCGCCAAGCTGCTCGTGACTTTGATTGCGACAACGCCCATTCGGTTGGGGCTCCTTCCAACTGCTGAGCCGGCAGCCGTCATACCTTCACCCGCTCCCGTCCTGGCCAACGCCCTCCCGAGCCGACCCGCGATCGTCTCTTTGACCCCCGTGTCACAGGCTGAGTTTCCTTGGGCCGGTCTCGCCTGGACGGTGTGGTTCGTCGGATTCCTGGTACTGGCGGAACGTCTGATTCGGCAACACCGCGACATTTTGGAGCTGATTCAGCGATCTCACCCCGTCAGCGATCCGCGATTGCTGGACAGCATGGACAAGCTGGCGACGGCGATGGGACTTAAGCAACCGGTTTCCCTTCGCTCCTGTGTCGATTTAGAGGCCCCGTTGATCACCGGCGTGCGGCGTCCGGTCATCATGTTTCCTGCAAGCGCGCTGGGCTCTTTGGAGGAAAGCGCGCTGAAATTAGCTCTGGCGCACGAGCTGGCACATCTGAAGCGCCGAGACCTCCTTTGGTCGTGGGTGCCCATCTTGGCGCATACCTGTTTCTGGTTCTTCCCGGCGAGCTGGCTGTCCTTGCGAGAATATTCGCAAGCGCGGGAAGAAGCCTGTGATGCGGACGCCCTCCGCGTCATGCGCGGCCAGCCAGACACCTACGCGCGTTTGCTCCTCGCCTTCGGCACTTGCCATCAACGCTGGGCTGCAATTGCTGCCTGCGGCGCGTCACCCCATTTTCATCATCTGAAACGCAGGCTCACCGCGTTGCAACGGTTTTCGGCTGACGCGCGGGATAGAGCGACGCTTGCCTTTGCTGCGGTGGGCGCACTGCTGCTGGTTCCCATCCACGTCGTCGCTCGGGAAGCGAGATTTTCCCAAGCAATTGTGGCCGAAGCGCCATCCGCACCTGCTTCTCCGGGGCCTGTTCCCGACATCCCGCCCGCCCCGCCGCCTTCAGTTGTTCCCCCGGTCCCGCCCATACCCAAGCTGATAGTCAAGGAGATCAACCTGATCGGCGCGATCAAGGTACCGGCCGACGACCTCAAGGGAGTGATGTTCACCCGGGTGGGCGGGACCTTCCGCGAGGAGATCTTCCAGCGCGACCTCACCATCCTCCATTTGCCCTACTACGACCGGGGCTTCATCGATGTGAAGATCGACAACCCGCCGGTCTCGATCTCCGCCGACAAGCGGTTCATCTACATCAGCATCAAAATCGAAGAGGGCGAGGCCTACAGCCTCGGCAAGCTCGACTTCTCCGGCGATCTGCTGGTGCCGAAGGAAGGGCTGGGAAAGTTGATGACCTCACGCGAGGGCGAGCTGTTCAACCGGTCGAAGCTCACCCAGGACATCTCGGCGATCACCGACATCTATCTGGATCAGGGCTATGCCTTTGCCAACATCACCCCACTCACCCAACTGCACCCCGAGCAGCGGCTGGTTGACCTCACCTTCGACATCCTGAAGGGCAGCCAGGTCTACATCGAGCGGATCGACATCCGCGGCAACATCAAGACGCGCGACGAGGAGATCCGCCGCGAGATGCGCATCTACGAAGGGGAGCTGTTCTCCGGCACTGGCGAGCGCCGCAGCAAGGAGCGGGTGACCGCGCTCGGCCTCTTCGAGACGGTGGAGGTCCAGCACAAGCCGGGCAGCGACAACGCGAAGGTGGTGGTCGCCGTGGAGGTCAAGGAGAAGGCGAACCCCGCCGCAGATAAATAATTCACGCCACTTGCTCACTGCCAGTCATTGAGGCGCTCGTAAGCGGCTCTCCCCGGGTCAAGGCTTCCACCGTCCCAGGTGTTCGCCCTCAGCGCTAGCCGCACCGATTGCAATGAGAATAGACTCGCGGTCGGCGCGGTGGCGTGGGTCGCCCAAATCCCCGATCGAGGAGCCGTGTCCCAATAGACCGTTCCGTTCGACTCGCGAATACGCCAGCGGTAATACTGCTCGGTCGAGGAATACGGAATCTCGGCGAGCCTCGTGATGGTACCGGCAACCAACGAAATCGCATAGAGCGTTCCGCTCTCGTACAACCATTCCAGCCGATTGTGATCGTCCATCTCGATTGAGAACCTATTGTTGACATTGCCCTCTCGAACCACCTCCGGGACGTTCACGTGCGCGTCCGAACCCAAAAGCGAATACGCTGCAATGCTCTTGACCGCCACTTGCGCGTCACCCGCGCCCGGGTCGGGAATCAGCAGGAGCCTCCCAATGTCGAAGGTTTCAGATCGAGAGATCCGGCCAGACACGGCTTGGGCGGCCCACAGTGCAGGATTAACGGGCAGACTCATGAAATTGTCATACAACCGTGAGACGGTAAACAGTGGTGTACATGCTTCATTGGCGCACGGATTCGGCGATACGCCAAAAACGCCATCCGATCCCCTCCAGCCAAGATACCGTCCGTCGGGAGAATAGCTGAGGGAGACAGCGTGATGTACCTCCCGATCGTAAATCGCGAGAAGATCTCCCCTGGCGTCCCAGATGCGGACGATAACAATTGGGAATTCATAGTGGCGCTCGACGTAAGACAACTGGGCCAAGGTGCCGTCCGGGGAAATTGCCAGCGAGCCAATCAAGGCGGGAAGATAATACCCTTCATAACCAATCAACTTTCCATAGATCGCGACGAGCTGTCCGCTGGCGATGTCGAAAGACAAAATGAAGCCGCGCTGCGATTCGTCGCAACGAAAATCGAAACCGCAAGCGAATACCACTGTCTGGTTATCGGGCAGATAGCGCGCGATGTTGGGCGATCGAACAGGGAATGTTCGCAGGCGCTCGCCCGTAGCGACATCGAACAGGTTGCTGCCAACAAGAAGTTGCCGGCCGTCCGGCGAAAAGGACAACGGCCCGGACTCGGGCAAGGTTGAGAGCAGATTGAGATCAGGCACCGTTCGGAGCTTCGTCTCGCCAGGCGTGCGCTCCGCAAGCATTCCGGCGCTGGAGATCGCTATTTCACTGGCAGGCTCGAAGAGTCTCTGCACGCGCGAACCGTCGGGCAGGCTCCACGATTGCATTCCGCCCTCACCGCTCGAGACAAGGAATCGACTATCCGGCGAAAACGAAACGGATCGAACCTGCGCGCCGGTGAGTAGGGTTTGAACCAGAGTACCGTCGTTGGTGCGTCGTAGGCGGATGTTCCCCAGGTTTCCAAAGCCGGCCGCTGTCAATTCGCCATCCGGTGAAAATACCAACTCGGTGGTGATCGAGGAATCTTGCACCAGGGTGGCGCGAGGTGTTCCCTCCGGAATATTCCACGTGTTGATGGCAATGCTCTTGTCGCCGCGCATCACCGATACGAGAGAGAGGCTGTCGGACGCGAAAGCGAGGTCACTGATGTAATCGGGCGAGTAGCCACCCACTGGCCAGGTCGCAACGGACGAAAAGGCCCCGGTTTCCCAAAGACCGATAGATGAACGTCGATCCTCGAATGCGGCCGCAATGAACCGGCCATCGGGCGAGAGGACCGGCTCGCGCGCGAACCGAGCAGAGAGGGTGGCCAGCCGCTGCGAAGGGTCGGTCAACGTTATAATTTGCAAGCCATCGGGTGCCACCAGTGCGATCCAGTCGTTTCCCAGCACCCAGTGCGAAGAGGGCGAACCAAGACCCGAGAGCGGGGTGACGTCCACTCCGTCCGATATCCGGAAAATCCGAGGCGACGGGAGGGAGTCACCGCTTTTGAGGGCAACGAGCAGTGAATCTGGTGAAATAGAGATCGACGAGAATTCACAGGTGCCCGCGGAAGTCGCCTGAACCGTCCATGTCTCGGTCTCAAAGACACGGGATCCCATCCCCGGCCAGGAGATCGAACAGAGAACCAGCGCGCGTCCGTCCGGAGAAAAAGCCGCGCCGTACGCTGACATCGGTAGCTCTGCTGCCATGCTCCAGTCCGCTGTCCGTAAGACTTGGACATGCCAGGGATTGAACTCCAGGGCGACAAATCGCCCATCGGGCGAAGCGACGGCAAAGAGACATTCTGAGTCGGCGGGAAAGCCGGGCGCTGGAAGGGTTTTGATCACCTTCCCATCGGATGCTCGTATCAAAAGGCAATCTCTGCCATTGGCGGTGAAGAACGCTCCATCCGGACCAAAAGAGGGAAGCTGCGGACCTCCACCGCGTGCAACGCGCCGCCATGAAAAATCAGGTTCGCCCTGCCCCAATGCGGTGGCTGAAACACTGAATGAAACCGCCAGGCCAAGAATCCGGGTCGCTAAGCTCACGCCCACTCCTCCCATCCAGCCCCAAAACTGATCGTGTTCTTAAGAGTCGAGCGTATCTAGATGGTGCCGGAGCGCCCGGGAGTCAACTGGCAGTGGAGACTGGTGTTACGCGTTGGATAGGTCGATCGGTCGTCTCGACCATGGAGGCGCGACGCAAGAATAGACCAGCGGGCACCCCAGGAGGTAGTCGGACAAACGGGACACCATGCTGTTTCAGTCCGTCTTTAGATTTACTATGGTCACAGGTGAATCGCAGGGACAACTAATGAGAACAGGAACCGAATCCAATGCCCAAAACGCCAGCAAGAGACGACTACTTCGCGCAGTCCTTCCGATTTACGCCCGAGCAAGCCGCCACCATCAAAGAGGAGGCGAAGCGGCTGGAGAGCACGACTGCGTTCGTGCGAGAGCTCATCGACGATCACCGAACCATGTTCGGCCTACCCGGCATCCAAGTGGAGTTGCTCAAAGCCGATATGAAGAACCTCAAGATCCAGACGCCCCGAGAATACGTTCGGCATCTACTCGCTCTCAGTTACCAAACGCTCCTGGAGGAGCGAGCTGTGAACAGAAAATCCGGCAAGCGATGAGAGATTTGCCTCAGAGCAATGGCTGCAACGATGAACACCTGATGCCGGAGAGCACCACACGCCTGCGCAATCGCGCCAAAATCAACGCTGACGAAAGTTACATGGGAAATTACTTCCAAACTGACAGCCAGGGTTACTGGGGATTTGGTAAGTCTCGCTGTCATCCGGGCTGTAACCCTGACGGTAAGGTTCGCACGGCGAAGTTGGGGTTTTGCCTCGCGATTCCGCCCGGCCCCTGCCGCGCTGGAAGCAGTGCTGGAAACAACACCCCGCCCGCTGATCCCTCCCTCACAACGACGAGGAAGGGATCAGCGGGCGGGGATGGCAAAAAACAACTCAAGAGCGGCAGGGGCGGGGCTCCATCTAGGAGCAGAATCTCAATGACAGAGCAAACACCAGAACAGCTGTGATTAGGCAGATGATAGTTGATATTTTACCCAATGAAACACCGAGAAGAAGCGCGCAGCGGGCGCGGCCGGACGCAGCGGTAACGAAGGCGCGATTGACAGACCGGGACAGACAATTGACCGGACTGTTGGCCGTTGCGCGATACCTTTCCACAGAACAACTGTCCAAGCTGCTTTATGGCGGACGGAATATCGACAACATGAGAAGGCGCTTTCTGCGTCTCGCCGGCGAGGGTCCATGTGGTTTCAAGCCCGCGTACATTAGACGTCTCTTTTTTCGAACGTACGAAGGCCAGCTTTTCGACCTGTGGACCCTGACAAACACCGGCTACGCCGTCGCGGAGGTTGTCCTAGGTACTGTAGTCAAGATTCCCAGGCACGATGTCAGCGCCGCATTTCGTGAGCACAGCATCGTGCTCAACGAGCTGTTCGTGGCGCTGATGATGCCCTCCGGGCGCGGCTATGCGCGAGCGAAGCAGAGTGACTTCCGTTGGATTGCCTCCGACACCGTTCGACTGCCCTGGAAGGAACATCTTGGACGCGGAAGCAGGACTCCAGATCGCTTGGTGCTTCCCGACGCCGTTCTCGAGCTTCCAGGCGCCCGGCG
>WNFC01007308.1_pt1 | contig 12152 bp, 10 predicted proteins | sample 5400541 | NCBI WGS metagenome assembly WNFC01 (sample SAMN13153342, study PRJNA577476) | soil metagenome | isolation source: 120 cm saprolite under Douglas fir tree site 2 hole 2 replicate 1 | place: USA:California | collected 2015-04-18 | reverse complement strand
TTCTGGGAATCGAAGAGTTGTCAGACGAGGACAAACGCACCGTAGCGCGCGCACGAAAGATCGAAAAATTCCTGTCGCAGCCGATGTTCGTGGCCGCCCAGTTCACCGGCCTCGAAGGCAAGTACGTGAAAATCGAAGACTCGGTGCGCAGCTTCAAGGAAATCGTGGAAGGTAAGTACGACGAAGTTCCGGAGCAAGCCTTCTACATGGTTGGCTCAATTGACGAAGCGCTGGAAAAGGCAGAGAAAATGAAGGTGGGCGCCTAAGCAAGGCAATGCTTCCCGAGTCCATCGAGCTGGTCATCGTTACGCCGGAGCGGCAGTTGCTGCGCCAGACGGTTGTGGAGGTCACGCTACCCGGCGGAGACGGCTGCCTGGGCGTTCTGCCCGGTCACGCCCCGTTGATCACGGAACTGGGCATCGGGGAGCTGACGTATCGCGTGAAAGGTGCGGGCGAAGACGGGCGTCTGGCGATCATTAGCGGGTTTGCGGAAGTTTTGGGCGACCGCGTCACGGTGCTTGCGGAGACCGCGGAGCGGCCGGAAGAAATTGACGTGGCGCGCGCGGAAGAAGCGAAGAAGCGCGCGGAGCAGCGGCTGGCTTCGGCTTCGAGCGATCCGAGTGTGGACTGGGGGCGCGCGGCGGTCGCGCTCCAAAGGTCGCTGATTCGCATCCAAGTGGCGCGAAAGCGGCACGGCGCGCCCGTCTCGATCGAGTGAAACCGATGGAACCTGTTACGATGTACACCACGCATTGGTGCCCGGACTGCCGACGCGCGAAATATTTCCTGCAGCAACGCGGCGTAGCGTACCGGGAAGTGAACATCGAGGAGAACGAAGGCGCCGAAGCAATCGTGCTGAAAGCCAACAACGGCAAACGCAAAGTGCCGACACTGCAAGTGGGCGACCGCTATATTGCTTGCAGTCCGTTCAATGCGGCGAAGCTGGCGTTGGAATTGAACGTGCCACTGAATCCGTAGTTAATTCAGCGGCAGGCCGCGCGTCCACACGTTTGTCACCTGAAGATTTTCATCCAGCAACACAATGTCCGCGTCGGCGCCGGTTCGCAGCGCGCCCTTCTTGAACTCAATTCCCAGCAACTTTGCGGGATTCGCGGTGAGCATGCGCAGGGCGTCCTGCAGCGGGATTCCGAGCGCAACGACATTTCGCAGAGCGCGGTCGAGGGTAAGCGTGCTGCCCGCTAGTTTCCCTTCCGAATTGCGGCACACTCCGCCGGACACGGTGACTTCAAACTTGCCGAGCATGTACTTTCCGTCGGGCATGCCGGTAGCGGAGAGTCCGTCGCTTATTAGAATCACGCGGCCGGCGCCTTTCGCTTGCAGGAGGATGCGCATGGCCGCTTCCTCGACGTGGACGCCGTCAGCGATCAGTTCCGCGGTGACTTCCGGCGAGGTGAGCACGGCACCGATGACGCCGCTGTCGCGATGGGAAAACGGGCGCATGGCGTTGTAGACGTGCACGGCGTGACGCACGCCGAGGGCGATACCGGCGCGGGCTTGCTCGTAAGTGGCGTCGGTGTGCCCCATGGCGACCACGACGCCGGCATCGCGCGCCGCTCTTATACACGGCACGGCTCCGAGCACCTCCGGAGCGATGGTGAGGATGCGGGCGTTGCCGGCGGCGGCTTGCAGAAAGCGCTGCAGCAAATCGGCGGATGGCAATTGGATCCACTCCGCGGGATGCACTCCACGGCGCACTTTGTTAAGGAATGGGCCTTCGTAGTGGATGCCGAGGACTTCCGCCTTCGGCTGAAGGGCCTCGAACTGTCGGGTGATGTAGTGTGCAATTCCTTCGACGCTGCGACAGGTGTCGTCGGCGCTGGCGGTTACGGTGGTGGCGAGAAGAGAAGTTGTGCCGTGGCGCGCCAGCGTTTTTGCCACCGTGGACATGGCTTGCTCGCTGCCTTCCATTACGTCATGGCCGCCGGCGCCGTGGATGTGGACGTCGATGAAGCCGGGAATGGCGGTTTGGCCGCTTGCGGAGACTTCCGTTGCGCCGGAAGGAAGGCGCATGTCCTGGCGAGGGCCTATGGCCTCAATCACGCCGTCGCGAATCAGGATTCCGGCACCTGGGATTTCCGTCGTAGGAGTCAAAGCGCGAGCTACGTTCAGGAGAATGGTGGCCATAGGCAGGTTGACATCGTAGCGGAAATTTCTCGGGCGACAAAACGAACGGGCGGGAGCAAGGTCCCGCCCGTGGTGAACGATAAATTCAGGGGTTGTTACTTATTGGTCTTGGCCGGAGCCATGTCGATGCTGGCAACGGTGATCGTGTCCCCCTCCACCGATCCCTTCACGGTGACGTGATGGCCGGCGTGGGCTGCCACTTTGTCCTGGTCAGCGATGGCGTACACCTTCTTGTCAGCGTCGTCGACGAAGACGTACTTCGCGCCTTCTTTGACGCACTTCACCGTGCATTCGGCCGCGCCTTCATGGGCAGCCTTCGCGCCGCATTTGCTGTCCGTGATGTACCCGGTTAAACTGGCGTCACCTGCGAATGCGAATGCGCTGACGAAAAGGGCAACGACTAGAATTGAAGTAAATCGGATCTTCATGACATTCCCTCCTCAGACTGCACTGAGCCCGGGCCAGGTACTCTCGTGCTGCGGTTTCATCCCGCCTGGCTATAGTACGACTTTTTGGCATCGCTGAATAAGGACAAAAAAATAAGGGGAGGATGCTCTGGAATCCTCCCCTCAATTGCTCCGTAAATGGAGCATTTTGATTGTTTTATTGACCCGAGGTGGAAGCGCTTGCCGCCGTGCTCCCCGCAGCCTTAGGTACGCTCAGATAGCCGGAAGCGCTCGACTTGGTGACTTTGTTGACGACCAGTTCGAGAGCCGCACGGCTCCCGCCAGTGTAGAAGAAAATCGGCTCGTTGACGGAGCGGTTCTTCTTCTCGAAGGTCCTGTCATCCGCCAGGACGTTGATGGTGAATTGACTCTTCTTCTGGTTCGTGCTCTTCAACTCTACCTGGACGGCGCCGACCTTCTGCGCGCCAGCCCTGCGATTGACCGTAAATTCATAATAGTCACGCGTGCCCATATGGCGGAGTTGATCGATCTCGTCATGGTTACGGGCGATGAGGGTGCCCATTTCGCTGCGCGCCATTTGCAAATTGTTCTTGGCGGCGTCGAGATCGCTTCTCACGCCGGTCACGTCGGTGTTGAGCTTGTTGACGTCGTCGGCGCTAGCCTTGGCGGCGAGCTGTGTATTCACAGAGCTCTCCAAGCCTGCAATCTTCTTGTCCACGGCGACGGAAGACTGCTTGTTCTGTTTGCGGGCCTTGACCAAGTCCGCTTGCGTGACGTTCAACTTATCGGTGACGACCTTGAGGTCGCTCTGGAGTTGCTGATTAATATCATCTTCCTTGGCGAGTTTTTGCGCCAATGCATCATTGGCCTGCCTCACCGTGGTTTGCGTCGCCTGCTCCACGTTATTTGCGTGGTTGAGGGCGCTCCATCCAATTCCGATACCAAGCAGCGATACTCCCGCTAACACCGCCAGGGCAATTCCGACCCAGCGCGGCGTTGTGGTAGAGGTCACCTGAATCGGTTCTTGATACTCGCTCATTGACTTCGTCTCCTTGTACAGCAATACCCTGCGTCGTTAGAAACGAGCACCTGCTGCACCAAACCTCCCATGGCGGGCCAAGGAGTTCGAAGTGTAAGAATCGGTGGTACTTAGCACTCAACTGCACGGGAAACGGAGCCAAGCCAAAAAGTACTAGGACCAGTAAAGTTTACGTAGTGCCTGCATGACCGCCCGACCAGCGCAAAATAGGCTGGAAATTCGCACACTGGCGGTGATCCTAAGGCTTCTTCTTGAGGTTTTAGGCGACTTTTGCGTCCGCAGCCGCTTCTTCCGCGCGACCAGGCCCAAAATAGCGATCTAGCGTGGTGTTGGCGGCGTCCAAAACAACATGACAATCCGGGCACTCTCGAAGGTGCTTCTCGATTTCATCTTCGACCGATGGCGAGAGCTTTCCCTCTAAATACCAGCAAATCAAATGGATAGTATCACGACAACTCATATCTCCGCCCCCTGGCGGCCCCGTTTAACGCCCACCTTCACTGGTTATGTGCACTTCCTTTACCAAAGGATTGCGAGAATCCTACGAGGCTTAACCCGAACAGAATCAAGCTGGTATGAATTTGCGGAACACGGCGAGATAGGTTTTCCAGGAAATCTTTACATCAAGGAAGGCTTTTCCATCCACCGGAGGCGGGAACTTGTCCTGGGTGCCGGTGTCCAACGCAGGGAGGACGCGCGCAACCTCACATCCCTGCGAGCGCGGCGCCGGATTCCTGCAGAAACAGGCGGGGTCCGGCGTCGCAAATTCTCGACGCCCAGGCTCGCACCATTTTGTGGAGGTGTGTGATGTCGCTCGATCCTAAATTCGTAACGCGGCAAAATTTCGGTTCGCTGCAGAGCTGTTTAGTGGAAGGCGATCTCGAGCAACGTACTCGCGAACGCAGAGTGCGTCGCAAAGCGCTAATTACGTCGGTGCTGCTGCAAGCCAGCGTTCTCGCCGCGCTAATACTTGTGCCTTTGTTTGCCAAGCCGGCGCGCTTGGTCATGGCAATCGCGACCCCGATTCCACCCTATCGGCACGTTGCTGCGCGCCCACAGGACACGCCAAGACCACCAGGTGACAAGCGAGTTTGTCTTGTGTGCTTCAACTCGCGGCCTGCGGACCTGACACATGGCGTGACGGCTGAATCGAGCCAGCCCGCGGATCCTTTCGCGAATTCGCCAGGGAATGACGTTCTGGCGGTTCCGTGCCCAAGTTGCATCAACATCCCGGCTGCCGGGCCGCAGGCCCCGACCGTTAGCGAGCCGCGGCGACAAAAGCCGCTGCTAGTCACGCACATTGATCCCGCGATGCTTGTTCATCGTGTGGAGCCTACGTATCCGATCCTGGCGAAACAAACTGGACGTTCTGGCCGAGTTGAACTCCGGGCGGTCATAGCGACGGACGGAACAATTCAATCGTTGCAAGTGGTGAGCGGAGACCCGCTCTTTTATCAATCTGCCATGGACGCGGTGCGCCAGTGGCGCTACAGACCGACGGTGCTCAACGGCGAGCCCGTGGAGATCGACACCTTTATCACCGTGATTTACAACATCAATCGCTGAGGAAGGAACTCGGAAGAATACAAAACGGTGCTCAGGGCCACGCTCTGCCCGTACTGCCGCGCGGCCCTTCTGGCGCACCGTGCAACCGACGCTCGTTCGCCGCTTCTGAGATTGGTTAGAAGCGGAACACGATTCCGGTCGACACGCGCAGATTGTTTTGGTTTTGCGCGTTATTGGTGTTCAATTCGTTGAAACGAGTCAGCAGGTAATCGACCTTCAACGGACGAATCGAAAACCGCGAGCTGACGCGATAGTCGACTCCGCCCCCCACCGTCATCGCAAACGCATTCTGACTATTCGTCGTGTTGAGCAGACTTGCGCCCGTATGCGCAACTCCGAACAGCACTTCACCGAACGGTGTCACGCGCCCAAAGCGACGGTAGGAAACGCGCGGACCGAAGAGGTACGTCGATAGCGTGCCGTCGAGGCCTCTGTCAAGACCGTTGGTGCTGTGATAGCCGCCGAAATCAGCGACTCCGCTTAGCCAATTATTGAAGTTGTATGCTACCGACGCGCTGCCGCCGTTCAAGCTGAACTTGGCGCCGGAAGCGGATGGATTAGCGCGAACGTAGGAGTATCCGGCGAAAACATCGATGGTCTTGCGCTCCTCCTGAGCCTGCGCGGTCACCCCGAACAGCGAAGCAAAAGCGAGTAAAGACACCACGACCCTGAGTTTCATAAAGCCTCCATTCAAGTTTTATGTTGCGGCGCAGGCCGGCAGAATCGCCGCGCGGCCGCGCGTTTCGCGGAGCGCCCCAGGCAGGGAGGCTGCTATCCGCATTTGTCCATGCTTTTTACTTGCACATACAGATGCGCGAACCGCGACGGAAGTTATCTGAGATTACTTGCGGGCTGCGGGTCCGGGAGTAACCAGTGGTCGATTAAAGCAGCGGCTCCGGAACGTGGCGAGCAATTGCCGCGCGCGTTTCATCGCGCAAGTGAATGAGTTCGTGCCAGTCCGAAGATTCGCCGCCGTCTGCGGCCCTGTTCTCCCGGTGCGGATAAATCGGCGCAGACAAAGTGATCGTCACACTGGTCGGCCGCGGTAGGTACGTGCCGTCGCGGAGAAACTTGCGCGTGCCCGCAAGCGACACTGGAACAATCGGCACGCCCGCCGCCACAGCTGCTTTGAACGCGCCGAGTCGGAATGGGCGAACACCATCGTCTGCAGTAAAGGTTCCTTCGGGAAATACGAACACCGATTCGCCGCGGCGCAGAATTTCCTCCATCTCCTCCGCTTGCCGCAGGCGCGAATTGGGGTCCGTGCGATCGAAAGAGAGATGCCCCATCTGCCGCAAGAACGTTCCGATGAACGGCATCCCGCGCACTTCCATTTTTGCGACGAAGCGATACGGCACGCCTAGCCCCAGCATCAACGGGAGCACGTCGAAATAACTGGTGTGATTCGAGGCGAACATTTTCGCGCCGGGTGTGTCCATGTATTCTTTGCCGATCACCCGCACACGACAGCCCACCAGAGCAAACAAAACCTTCAGCGCGGAGGACGTAAAGCGCCCCGCCGCGCGGTGATCCTTGATCAGGCTTACGCGAGCGCACGCCGGCACGATCCACAGAAAAAAAACGATCCCGGAGTACAGCCCATAGACAATCTCCAGGGCTCGGCCAAAACCGGCGGCCACGATCTTGCCAAAGCTTCGCGCCGCGCTTCCTGTGCTGAGCCTCACAATTTGCATCCACGCAGGGGGTTTCGCGACGCGAAGATCACCGCTGAGAAAGAGCCGCTTGGTCTCTTCGCGGCGCAATTTGCCGCTCGATGTTTTCGGAATGCTTCCCAACGGAATCAACTCCACGCGATCCGGCGGAAGGCCCAGTCCTTGCGAAACTTGCTCGGTCACCGCGGCCGCAATGGCCGGGTGCTTCCGCGAATCGCGTTCGCGCACCTCGGCAACCACCATCAGCTTTTCCGTGCCGGAACCTTCGTCCTTGATCCCAAATGCGACGATGCAGCCTTTGCGAAGACCGTCGGCGCGCGCAGCCAATTCCTCCACTTCGTGCGGGTACAAATTTCTGCCGCCTTTGATGATGATGTCCTTAACTCGGCCGGTGACGTAAATCTCCCCATCTGCGCGATAGGCGCGATCTCCGGAATTCACCCAAGCGAATTCATTCTCACTGGCCGCGCGACGCGCGGGAAACAGTGCTTCCGTCGCAGCGGAATTTCGGTAATAACCGGCGGTCGCCGACGGCCCGCGAAACCACAGGAATCCCTCGGTGCGATCGGAGACTTCGTTTCCGTTTTCGTCGACGATGCGAACTTCGTGGCCGGGAAGCGCGCGCCCGGAGGACACAAAGGAAATGACCGATGCCGATGCAGATTGCGCCGGCATCGCGCTTCCGTGCGTAGTAAAGGTCTCACGCTCGACGCGGTCCACCAGCGGGCCGCGGTTGAGCGGCGGAACGGTCACCGCCAGCGCGGCTTCCGCCAAGCCGTAGACCGGAAGCTGCGCTTCGCGCCGAAACCCGTATCGCGAGAAACGTGCCGCGAAGCGCTCCAAGGTTTCGGGGTTGACGGGTTCGGCGCCATTTAGCGCCGCGCGGCACGAACTTAGGTCCAGCCCCTCGATGTCCTCGTCGGCAATCTTCCGCACGCACAGTTCATAAGCAAAATTCGGCGCCGCCGTAATCGTTGCGCGATGTTTGTGAAACGCCCAGAGCCACCGCTCGGGCCGCGTAAGAAACGCCAGCGGCGACATTACCGCCAGCGGCACACCGTAATGCAGCAGCGTCAGCCATGCGCCGATCAGTCCCATGTCATGGTAAAGCGGCAGCCAGCTCACCCCGACGTCGCCGGGTCCGAGCTGCACCGCCTCGCCAATGGCTCGCATGTTCGCGAGCAGATTTGCATGCGTGAGCACCACGCCTTTGGGGTCGCCGGTCGAGCCGGAGGTGTATTGCAGCAAGGCAATGTCCGCTGATTTGCGCACGCGGCTGCCGCTCAAATGCGCGGGTAGAGCGCGCGGGCCAGGAGGCGGCGCTTTATCGGCCGCGTCAATCAGCTTTTCCGCGTCGACGACCGCGGCCAGCGAGCGCACGCGCGGTTTGAGCAAGTACGCCACGGTCTCGGCGCGGCGAAAGGTCAGCAGCAAGCACACTTCCGCATTGTTCAAAATGGCGGCCTGTCGCGCGGCATATTCTTCGATGCGATCCGCGCGGAAAGGAGGATAAATCGGAACGGGGATCGCACCAGCAAGGAGGATGCCGGCGTAGGAAACAAAGAACGCGCGCGAGGTGGGCAGCATCATCGCCACGCGACCGCCTGCCGGCACGCCGCGGCGCGCCAATTCGGAGGCGACGCGCTGCGCCGCCGCGTAGAGCTCGCCGAACGTCAGGGTTAGGTCGCGGGCGCCGTCTTCGGTGTCCTCGCTGATGAGCAGATGCGCGCGCTCGGCGTCATGCGCGGCACGAAAGCGCAGAACATCGATCAGGGTTTGTGCGGCAAAGACTCCAGTTTGCGCTGCTTCACGATGCAGCGTTTGTACCGCGACCGATGCCCGAAGCGCGGAATATGCCTTTTCTTGGCTGGAGTCGGCCTGCGGCGCGTCCAAAATCGCGCGCGCCAGGTCCCCTGGTGTATTGGCCTCGGATGCCGCGCGGTCTGGAAGACGCACGCCAAATTCGGTCTCCAGTCGAGACAACAGCTCGACGCGCTCCAAACTCCCAAGCCCTAGCTCGCGATCCAGATGCGAACCGGCGTTCAACACCGGCAGCGCGGCGAAGCTGCCCAACTCCTGCAGCACTTCACGCACGATTTCCAGAACGCGCTCTTGCGTGACCGAGCGGTCGAGTTGTGCTGTGGTTGTGGCCACAATTCCAGCCGGAGAACCCTGTTCCCGCGCAGGCTACCTCGCAGCAGCGTCCATTGCCACTGACAACTGCCGCAAGCAGTCAAGAAGCCAGCACCCGCTGCGAGTGCTAAGCGCTCTTTTGCTTGCTCTGCGCAGTCCAGCCCTTGGGCATCAGCGTGGTCGAGAGGTCCACGCCGGAAAAATCGGCGCCGCTCAGGTCTGTTTCACGCAGGATGGCCACGCCCAGATCCGCACCCATGAACTTGGCTCCCCTCACATTGGCCCCGCGAAGGTTGACATTGCGCAATTGCGCTCGCTGAAAATTTGCGTTCGACAAGTCACAGCGGAAAAACTCGATGCCGCTCGCTTGCGCTTCTGTAAGGTCGGCGCCGGGCAGAATTGCTTCGGTCAAGTCCGCGTTGCGCAGATCGGCCTGGCGCAAGTTCGCGCCCGAGAGGTCGGCTCCAGGAAGCTTCGATCGCCGCAGATCAGCACCTTCAAGATTCGCATTGCGCAGGATGGCGCCGCTGAGGTTCACGCCGCTCAGGTCCGCGCGCGCAAGGTCCGCGCCGGCGAGATCGGCCCTGGCGCCGGCATCTTTCCCCTGAAAAAACAGCGCGTGCGCCTCGAGTATCGCGGCCACGGTCTTGCCGTTGTGCCGAATGCCTTTCGTCTTCCTCAATCCCATGATCGTCCCGCCATCTCCCGTGTCTGCCGCATCTATTCTACTGAAGCCAGAGGCAACCGGAAAGCCGCACCGCGCACCTATTCCAGTATTGAGCGGGACGCTTACGTGCTGCCGCCACCTTATTCTCGGTATCGGCTCGATGGCCTCTGGCCTTACGATATAGCTGTAATGAATCACAACAACCATCTGCGGCATTCCCTGTGGCTTGCCGGCAGCTTTGCATTGGTTCTGGTTTTTTTGTGCCTGCACACACGGGCAACTGCGCAAACGCTAGCGCCCGAAGACGAGATCGTCGCCAATCTTGCCGGAGGCCGGGTGATTGTCCACGTCGCGCGCGACGCTAACATCGTTTTCGCAGCCATCAATGAACCCGTGGAAGCTGGAGGCGTCCCACCTCGCGTGGTGGAAGTCGACTCTACCCATGTTGCCGTCCTGCTGGGCGCTTCGGAGTGGCGCCTTCCCGCGGACCCCAATCCCGTGCGGCTAGACCGCAACTTTGAGCGCGTTCACGCGCGGGATCCTAAATATCAATACGATGCCGGAGAAGCAGAGCCGGATCTTGAAACCATCGGCGTGGCGGTTCTTGAGAGATTGCGTCCTCTCACCGCGCAGCTCCATCACAAGATCGACCTGCTGCCCGATGAGCCCCTGCTCGAGTTAGTGCTCATCGGCTATGCGCCGAATAACTACGGCCCCGAGGTTTGGACCGTCGAATACCGCGTGCAGCAGGAGCAGGTTGCGACGCGCGGCGAGTATTGGCAGACCCGCATTCTGCGGCCGCGTTTCACGCAACTGTATCCGCCGGAAAAACATGCGCCGCGCATGATCGTGGAGGCCCGTTATCCTGCGGATCTGAAAGCGCCCACGCTTATGGCGTTAATCCAAGGGAACGACCCGACAATTGCGCAGCTCGGTGGTTCGGACGCGCGCTTTGCAAAAGTGATTGAAGCGGTGGACAAGGGGCAAGCGCAAAAGGCCGCTCCGGCCGATGCCGCCGATTTCCTTCGCGCCGTGCTGCCGCTGATAGCCGGCGAACAGTCCTTTATCCTCGCCAAAATGGAAGAACAGCACGGCTTTAACTGGATTGTTCCACCGGACGAGCCTGTGGAACGGGCCAAGAAGGGTGAAGAAGACAAGAACCGGCCACCAGATGCGCCGAGCTTGCGCCGAAGGCCTAATCCCCCGGACCGCTAGGAGATTCTTTCGATGTTGTCGCCGCGCCGAATCATGCCGCCGGCAATTACGCGACACAACATCCCGCGACGCCCGCGCAGCTCGCGCCGCAATCCAGGCCTGATTTTTTCTAGTAAGTCGCAGGGCGTGCATACCGCACCGACTTCCAGTTGCGCCTCCCCGACGCGAAGGCGCTGCCCCGTAGGGAGCCCATTTACGTTGATCCCGCGAGTGGTGATATTTTCCCGAATACTTCCTGGCTGCAGGTCCATCAACTCCAGGGTTTCGCTGTCCATGAGCAATACTTGGCGTGGGCTGCCGGTCCTTGCGTGCGCGCACCCTTCAAGTCCTGAATCCTCCAACGCGCGAATCTCCGCAAGCGCCTCCATTGACAGGCGCCGTTGCGAGGCCCGGAAGAGGTGCAACACACTTGCCATGTCTTCAGTCTCCAGCCGACAGCCCTCGACCCACATGGGCTCCGATATCCCTGCGATAGTGCATGCCCTCAAAGCGAATCTTTCCAGCAGCCTCGTACACTTTTGCTAGTGCCGTCCCTAAAGATGCGTCCCGAGCGGTCACGCCGAGAACGCGGCCACTGCTGGTGAAAGTTGAGTCACCTTGGCGACTCGTGCCAGCATGAAATACTTCCACACCGTTAACACCCCCTGCATCGGTTAGCCCTTCGATTCTTTCTCCCGTCACGAACTTGCCTGGATAACCTCCTGAGGCGATAACAACGCACACACTGGCACCGGGTTTCCACCTTAACCTGGAAGGCTCCAGGGTTCCGGCGGCAAGCTCTGCAAGCACTTGCGCCAAGTCGAAGTCCATCCGCGCCACGATTGCTTGTGTTTCGGGATCTCCTAACCGGCAATTGAACTCAAGCACTTTGGGCCCGGAGGCTGTCAGCATCAGGCCAACGTAGAGGAAGCCCTGATACAAAATTCCCTCGCGGGCCAGGCCGTGCATCGTGGGTTCGACAAGGGAGTCCAGGATCTGTTGTCGAAGCTTGGGTGGCAGGAGTTTGTCTGTGGAATAGGCGCCCATACCGCCCGTGTTGGGCCCGCGGTTGCCGTCAAAGACCCGCTTGTGGTCGCGTGTCGGCACCAGGGACGCATAGCGCTGGCCATCCGTAACGACGATAAAAGACAGCTCTTCTCCCTCGAGCGTCTCCTCGAGCAAGAGGCGTTTCCCGCCGCCTCCCAGTTCGTCCTTGTCCATCACCCTCCGTATAAAATCTTCGGCGGAAGCTACGTCTTGAGCGACAAATACGCCCTTGCCGGCGCACAAGCCGTCCGCCTTTATGACCACCGGCCAGTCCACACTCG
>WNFC01007306.1_pt1 | contig 12153 bp, 7 predicted proteins | sample 5400541 | NCBI WGS metagenome assembly WNFC01 (sample SAMN13153342, study PRJNA577476) | soil metagenome | isolation source: 120 cm saprolite under Douglas fir tree site 2 hole 2 replicate 1 | place: USA:California | collected 2015-04-18 | reverse complement strand
CCCTGGTCCGGGCCTACCTTTCGGATTTATTGGACCAAAGGCGCACTAAGGGCACAGCCCAAAAGTGAAAAAGGCACTCTACGGCGGGCACAGCCACCGCCGCACATCAGGCGGCAAAGCCGAAGCCGCGTGTGCACCGGAAAAACCAGTAAGGCTGGTATCATAATGTGCTCCGCCTAAATTCATCGTTACGCCTATGGCAAAATTCATAGCTTTCTTGCGCGCCATAAACGTCGGCGGCCACGTGGTGAAGATGGACCAACTGCGACAGCTTTTCGCGGCCATGGGTTTCACCAATGTCGAAACTTTTATTGCCAGCGGCAACGTAATATTTGAATCAAAATCCAAAGATCCCACAACTTTGCAGCGCCAGATTGAAACGCATTTGCACAAATCCGTGGGTTATGAAGTGGCCACTCTGGTGAGGACGCTTGACGAACTTGACCGAATCGCGAAATACCGGCCGTTCAGTGAAAGTGAATTGAACGCCCAGGGCAACACTCTTTACGTCGGCTTCATCGCAGACAATCCCGGTAAGGCGAGCTCGCAAAAAGTGGAAGCTCTCGCAAACGATGTGGACGATCTGAAGGTGACCGGCCGTGAGGTTTATTGGTTATGCCGCACGAAATTCAGCGATTCCAAAATCTCCGGTGCTCTTTTGGAAAGAACTTTGGGAACGAAGGCCACGTTTAGAAACATCAATACGGTGCGGCGGATTTTGAAAAAGTATTCATGACCTGCGCTGGGTTTGCACAAAAGTCTGATTACGGATCGACGCGGAGCGTTCTCATTAACACCGTGGCTTCAGCCCGGTGACCAGGGCTGGTGATCATGATCTGTGCAACCGTTTCAACGGTTTCCGACGTCCCGCTAAACCGTTAAAACGGTTAAGGAGAGTGGAAGCGTCCCTTATCACCGGGCTGAAGCCACGGTGTTAATGAGAAGGCTTCACGTGATGAGTGTGACGCGAATGCTGTTAACGGTATTAGCCGCGTCAGTCATGGCGACTTTTTTGCAGGGGAACCAAGAATTCGGAGGCTTTAAATGATCATTGTCTTACGTCTTTTTATGATGTCCATCATTCTCTGTGCCATCGCAGGCGCAGTCGTTGCTCAACCAAAGTCCAGAGGCATAATGCGCACACAATCCGTCGAAGAGCGCGTCAAGAAACTGCACGAGCTTCTGAATGAACAGTGGGAATACACGCTGCGTACGAGTCCCGAGCTTGCCTCGATCATCGGCGACAAGCGTTACAACGATAAGCTTAGCGATTTTTCACAGGCGGCGATCGATAAAGATCTGCGCCAGACTCGGATTTTTCTACAACAATTCGAAGCGGTCGACACGACCGGCTTTCCCGAGCAGGAACAACTCAATCACGATCTGATGGTGCGCGACCTGGGCCAACGTCTCGAAGCCGCCAGGTTTAAAGAATGGGAAATGCCGGTAAGCCAGTTTGGTGGCATACACATTGACACCCCGCAATTCGTCACGTCGCTGTCGTTCTCAACCGTTAAAGACTATGAAGACTACATTGCGCGCTTGAAGCAATTACCGCGCGCCTTCGAAGAGACCATGATTCAAATGCGCAAAGGGATGGCAGATGGCCTGATGCCTCCCAGGATTTTGCTCGTGCAGGTGGCAGAACAGGCTGAGGACATCGCCAAACAAAAGTCGGAAGAGTCTCCCTTCGCGCAACCAACAAACAACTTTCCCAAAGAGTTTTCTCAAGCAGAACGCGATCGCGTGCGTGCTGGTGTCCTCGCAGCTATTCGCGATCAGGTGCTGCCGGCATATGTGGCTTTTGCGAAGTTTGTGCGCAACGAATATGCGCCGAAAGGCCGGACTGACATTGGAATCTGGGCATTACTGCAAGGGAATGAGCGTTATGCGTTCGATGTGCGACATCAGACGACAACGAACATGGCGCCGGAAGAGATTCATCAACTCGGCCTGCGCGAAGTGGCTCGCATCGAAGCCGAACAACTGGCTATAGCTAAACAACTTGGCTTCAGTGATCTAAAAACTTTCAAAGAGTCACTCCGGAAGAACCCGGACGTGCATGCGAAATCTCGTCAACAAATTCTCGAAGAGTATCGCACTTACACCGATCAAATGTGGAAACGACTGCCCGAGTATTTTGGCCGGTTGCCCAAAGCTAAACTCGAGATACTGCCAGTCGAAGCTTTTCGCGAGAAGACTGCGTCCACTTCATACAATCAGGGCACGCCAGATGGTTCGCGTCCGGGCCACGTCTTCGTCAACACTTACGACTATGAAAATCAGCTGACGATTAATAACGAAGACACTGCATACCATGAAGGCGTGCCGGGTCATCACATGCAAATTTCGATTGCGCAGGAACAATCGGATTTACCGCCATTTCGTCAACAGGCTTTCTACACCGCATATATAGAAGGTTGGGCGCTCTACTGCGAACGGCTTGGCAAAGAGATGGGTTTTTATCAGAACCCCTACAACAACTACGGCCGGCTCGATGATGAAATGTGGCGCGCGGCGCGACTGGTGGTGGACACGGGCATTCATTATAAAAAGTGGAAACGCGAGCAGGTGGTCCAATACCTGCGCGATCATTCCAGCCAAAACGAAGCCTACTTCCAGGCAGAAACGGATCGCTATATCGCCTGGCCAGCGCAGGCGCTGGCATACAAGGTTGGTCAGTTAACAATTTTGCGTTTGCGCGAAAAAGCGCGTACCGAGCTCGGTGCGAGATTCGACATTCGCGCGTTTCACGATGAGGTTCTCGGCGGGGGCGCGTTACCGTTAGATGTCCTGGAGCAACGCATCGATAGGTGGATCGCGCGCGTCAAAGCGCAGCCGGCTGATTAGCAATCTTCAGTCATAAAACTTGAAAATTTATCGGACATGAAGCAGCGAGAAACTACAGGAAGCTTCGATCAAGTAAAATGGGACGCTAAGAAAAAAGCGACTGCTAAACCGGCCGTCACCGGCATCGAGCGCACTCGGCTACTGACCTTTGATGTCCGATAAGCTTTTTTAGCTTGTCGTAGCGGCGCGACAAACTAAAGTTCATCGGACATTGGTTCTGTAACCAGTTAGCCGACTCGGCTACGAGTGCGTTACATTGTCTGCCATAGCAGTAGAAGTTTGATCTCAACAGGAGTGAATGATGAAACGTAAAGCTTCAGCCGTCTGGCTGGGCGGCCTCAAGGATGGCAAGGGAACCATTTCGACCGACAGTGGCGTGCTCGCAAACACACAATATTCTTTCAGCACGCGTTTTGAAGATGGCGCCGGTACTAATCCCGAAGAGTTGATTGCGGCCGCGCATGCAGGCTGCTTCTCAATGGCTCTGTCAGGTCAATTAGGTGCGGCCGGCTTGACGGCGGAAGGCATCAACACCACGGCGAGCGTGAGTTTGGAAAAAACTGACGCCGGGTTTGCCATCACTAAAGTGCATCTTGACGTTACGGCAAAGGTGCCGGGTGCCGATCAAGCGGCGTTTGAGAAAGCAACAACCAACGCCAAGACTGGCTGTCCGGTGTCGAAAGCATTGAATGCAGAAATAACGATGAATGCGACGCTTGAGCAGTAGGCGAACAACAGCTGGAACCATCCATCGCGTGACTGTTAACCGCAAACTGAAGGAAGTTCTGATCAAATGTCTTCGACGCGTAGCGTCGGTATGAATTTAGCCCGGCCTTTTAAGGCAGGGAAAGAAAAGTCAAAAAGGTCTTCGCGTCGCGTAGCGACGCCTGAAACTAGAGCTGCTTCAATCGTCGCTACGCGACGAGAATTACAATAACCTGATCCCGGCGTTGAAACGCCGGGCTAAATTCATACCGACGCTACGCGTCGAAGACATTTGATTAGACGTTCCCGAAATTTGTCGCTCACTCAAAAAGAACTGAAGGAGCAGATCATGCTTCAACGCAAGACTTCACTCTCAGGCTTTGCAGTTCTCTTCCTTTCTCTCTCGATTTTCTGCTTGAGCGGCTACGCGCAAACAGACACGAACCTTAAAGAGCTAAAGCAAAAAGTTGCCGAACTAACCAAACAGACGCGCTACACAGAAGCGTTGCCACTCCTCGAAAAGATTGTGGCGGCTGAGCCGAATAATGCGGAAATGAATTTCTATCTTGGTTTCGCGTTGTTCGCCCAGGCCAATATGACCATTGAGACTTCAGAGAAACAAGCGTTGCGAGTCAAGGCGCGCAATGCGTTCATCAGAGCCAAAGAGCTCGGAGTGCAGGAGCCGGTGGTTGAGGCGTTGATTCAGAGCCTGCCGCCGAACGGCTCAGACACAGGTTCGTTTTCGCAAAACCTGCTGGCAAACGCGGTGATGATTGAGGCGGAAAGTCTGTTTGGCCAGGGCAAGCTCGACGAGGCGCTAAAAGATTATCAGAAGGCGCTGGGTCTCGATCCAAAGCTCTACCACGCTGCCTTGTTCTCGGGCGACGTTTATATGCAAAGGGGCGATTTTACCCAAGCCTCTGCGTGGTACGAAAAGGCAATCGCCATTGACCCCACGAAAGAAACTGCCTACCGCTATTCCGCCACGCCATTGATGAAGCAAGGCAAGACGGAGGCTGCACGCGAGCGCTACATCGAAGCGTTTATTACCGAACCCTACAATCGTTTTGCGCGCGCCGGATTGATCCAATGGGGACAAGTCACCAAAACAGCTCTCGGACATCCACAGATTGATATTCCAACGAACGTGACCTTTGATGCAAAGGGAGACGCGAAAATAAATCTCGATGCCAGCGTCCTGTTGAGTGCAAAGGATGACGGCTCGTTCGCGTGGATCTCTTACGGAGTGACGCGTTCAACCTGGCGCAAAGAGAAGTTCGCCAACGTATTTCCTAATGAGCGAGTTTACCGCCACTCTTTAGCTGAAGAAGCCGATGCCTTGAGAAGTGTTATTGCGCTCGCAACCGCCGACAAGAAAAGTAAAAAGCTTAGCTCCTCGCTGGCGATGTTAAAGCAGTTGGATGATGAAGGATTATTGGAAGCTTATATTCTGCTGGCGCGTCCTGATGACGGCATTGCTGCCGACTACGCAGCGTATCTAAAAGCAAATCGCGACAAGCTGCATCGTTACATAGCTCAGCATGTTATCGGCCAAGTCGTAAAGCCATGAACAAAACCCGCGTTATGGATTCACCTTCTGCGCTTCTTCGTTATCTCTCTTCCTGACGTAAACCCCACCGCGCGGTGTCAGGCCGGCCTTTTGGGCCAGTGTATACAAGGCCGAGTCGACAATACCCTGATTTTCCAAACGAAAGCTGCTCGTGCCACTAGCAAGTGTGTCGGGATCGCTGAATTGCACCGTCAGGTACCGCACCTTTGTTTTGATGAAGCCAAGCGGAAATCCAAAATAAGGAACATTGCTGGCCACGGTGGCAGCGGAAGGTCTTCTCTTCTGAGTGTCGGCAAAGGCGGAATTCACTGCCTTGTAAGGAATGAAGAAAGTTTCCTTGCCATCCTTGCGAAAGACCAAGCGCGCGTTGGTGTCGTCAAAGCTGAGCGTGCCGTCCATGGTGTGGGTGTGGCCGAAGATGCCGCCCTCGTATTTCGCCTTCATCGTTTGCGGCGCCGGAGCAGGTGTCGCTTTCGATGCATCTGTAGCGGTGTCGACAGCTCGCGGGCGCTGCGCAAAAGCGGTGACGCTCAAAATTGCGGTCAGGAATAGAATAGTCACTAACTTCATTTACTTACCTCCAACCAAACTTCAAAACTACTTTGCAAAGGGTCGCACACGCTCAGCCGATTCCTTAAAATCAGAATCATTTGGAGCAAGGCTCAAACCTTTTTCATAAGCGGCCAATGCTTTTGCATATTGTTTCGTAACTTCGTAAGCGTAACCGAGCTCGCGGTAGACGTTGACGTCGTCCGGCGACTTTTGACTTGCCGTTTGCAAGGCGGCGATTGCTTTGGGGAAATTCTTCGCGCGCGATTGCGCCACTCCCAACAAGTAATAGGTCACACCTTTTGCGTCCGGTTGCATCGTCGCGCGTTCCAACGCCGCTGCGGCCCGCGGGTATTGCTGTGAACCGATCAAGGCCTGTCCAAATAGCGTTACGGCTTCCGCGTCGGTGCGTACTTTGATCAGCCCTTCACCAGCGCGAACCGCATTTAAATAATCGGCAGCGGCTTTTGTGGTGTCAGTACTCAATGCAGCGCGGCGTAAATAGGCTGACGTCAACAACGTCCACGCGGCGGCGAAACGCGGATCGATCACGGTCACCCGATTGAGCGACGCAATCGCGCTGTCCAAATCGTTTTTGCCGACGGAGATCTGCGCCAGATAAAAGAGTGAGGCTGAATCTTTTGGATTCGCCTTGACGACAGCGTTAAAGGTCCGTTCTGCGTCAACAAGTTTGCCGGTTTTGTATTCTGCGAGTCCGCGGTAGTAAAGCATCGCCGGATCGGGTTGCGTGCCCGGGCGCGTAGTTGCAGTTACCAGCAATGGCAAAGCACGATCGAATTTTTCCGACAACACGTAAGCCTGGGCCAACGCGTCCGCAGTGTTGATGTCCTGGCGTTTGGAGACTTCCTGGAGATTTATTGCCTTCTCCAGATCGTCAATCGCTTGGCTGTACTGCTTCAGGTTCAACTCAGCAAAGCCGGCAATCTTCCAGGCTTCCGGATCGTTAGGAAACTGCGCAGTGAGAGCCTTCGCTTCTTTGACCGCTTCGGCAAACTGTTTCTGTTGCAGCAACTGATATGCGTGTGATGTGTCACCGGCAGCAACGGTATTCATGACCGGCTTAACGGGTTGTACATCGATCAAGGGCCGGTCGGCGTTGTTGCGCGCCGTCGGACTCGGCCTAGGCTCGGGCCGTAACAAGGGGTCCTCGGCAGGTTTTTGCGGCTGCCTGTTGACCCGTCGCGGCCGGCTGGATTGGGCCGATGCCGCGGCGGTAATCAGAAGGGAAAGAGTGCCCAGTAAAAGCGTACGGCGAAAATATCGATTAAGCATAAAAGGTATTCGGGGAGTAGTTTTGAAATCGCGGACCGGTAAACTGAGCGGCCTGATTTCGGATGCCTCAGGCTGCGCTTTAGTTTGCCCGGTTCCGGCGAAAAGACTACTAACTAAGGCCGCAAAAGAAAAGCGACCGGCCGGTGCCGATCGCTTCTTAAATTTGAAATTTGAGATCCCAAAAGGAAGGCCTTACTGCCTGTCCTTAAAACCGAACTCTGAAAAAAGGGACAGACACGAAAGCTTGTCCCTGAGATTGAAATTGAAAAGGGACAGGCAGGAACGCCTGTCCTACTTTTTAGAAGTTCAGTTTGAATCCTAACTGAAACTGTCGCGGGTCATAGACCGCGGTCGGCTGGCTATAATAACGGCCATTGCCGGCGCGCTGGTTGAATGCGCCCACGGCGCGGAAGTCTGGATTCGCGGCCGCTTCGTTGAAACGATTGAAGAGGTTAAAGCCTTCGGCAATCAAATCCAGTCGCACGTTCTCGCCAAAGCGAATGCCACGCATCACGCGTAGATCCAGCGACGCGTAACCGTGCGTAATGCCGCTGTTGCGAGGCAGGTTTCCAGCCGTGAACGCGGTCGTCGGAGCGAATAGGGTGCCGTCGGCAGCGAAGCTCGGACGATCTGTTGAGCCTTGCAAGTCGCCGTTGGTATCTGAGCCCGTCAGGATATTGAAAGGACGGCCGGAAGATATTTCAATGATCGGAGCGACTGTAAAGTCGGACAGGAAGCGATGCATAGTGCTCGAAGAGCTACGCCAGGAAACGGGTGAACTGATTGCGCCGCTGAACACGAAGCGATGCCGTTGATCAAAAAGTGAGTCAGCGCGCTCAGCGCGGAAGTTACGATTGTCCTGCGGCTTCAGTAACGTTTGCAGATCGCTTGAATCGTCGATTGAATGCGACCAGGTATACGAAGCCAGAAACGTGAAGTTGTTTGCGAAGCGTCGCTTTAATTCCAGGTTCAACGCATTGTAGTTTGAGTTGCCATCCGACAACTGCGCGTCAACTTCACCGAAGGGTGAAATCAGGCCAGGCGTGCGCACCGTATTCGCGCCAGCCAGGGCTGCATCAAACACTGCCTTGGTCACAGCGCCACCCGTTACTGAGGCCACGAAGAAATAGTTGGGGGCATTGGGACGGAAGAAATTGGCGGCAATCGGGCTAACAACCCCTTGACCTAAAGCGTTAACCCCTACGAGGCCGGGAATGACAACAGTATATCCCGGTGGGCAGCCGGCACCCGGACAAGCGGTCGGTAAAGCGAAGAACTCCGCCGCGCCGCTACTCGGCGGGTTGGCTCCCGCAAAGCGGCGGAAATTTTCAATCAACAAATCGGCACGTGGCGCGTTGACATCTTCGGGGTGCGGCAGATGATGTGCGCCGACGAAAATCCAACCGGCCGAGAATGACATGTTCTTCGTCAATTGATGTTCAACAGTCAGATTCGCCTGGTTGGCGTAGGCATATTGGAAATCCTTGGCAACGCCTAGTGTGAAGGGGAACAGTGGACCAAAGCCGACAAACGTCTGGTCATTGAAGCGCACGCGTCCAGGAAGATATTGGGCTGTGGTGGCGACACCTGGCGTGGTCAGACCAGCCGGGCAGAGGGCGTTAGTCGTTGCCGTTGAGCAAATAGTTCCCTGAAAAATTTGCAGCAAGTTGATTGATGCAGTAGACGCCGGGCTACCAGGTAAGACGTTAAAGTATTGTTGTTGCTGTGCGGCATCCGCAATGTCCGAGTTGAAGGCCACCGCCAATAGCGGGTGATCGTAGAACAAGCCGTAAGCGCCGCGCAGCACCGTCTTTCCTTTGCCGTTGATGTCCCAGGCAAACCCGACGCGCGGCGCAAAGTTGTTTGTGTCGCGCGGGAAGCCCTGTTGCACGCGCACCGCGTTCTGGGCGGCCAGCAGGTCCGACGCAGAGAGTGCGATATGTGTTAACGGATCGGTGAAGGCTATGGTCGCAATCGTATCAGTCAGTTCAACGTCGTAGCGGATGCCGTAATTGAACGTCAGGTTTGGACGTACCTTCCATGAATCCTGGGCAAAGAACGCCAGCGGACGGTTCTTGATCGCGCTGTTCGGATTGCCGAAACCCTCGATGAATGCACTCGGGAACCCTAAACCATAGGACTGAACCGGAGTTATCGCCGGCGCGGCAGCCGACAGGCTCGGGATAAAGTTTGCCAGGGTGCTTTGCGGCACGCCACCAAAGTTGAAGAGTCCGGGGAAGTTCAACTCAAAGCGCGCCTTAACCTTTATCAAACTAAAGTCGCCGCCAAACTTGAACGTGTGATCGCCGTGAATCCAGTTTAAGTTATCAGTAACTTCATAACGGTCCTCACTGCGATTAACTGGCGAGAACGGGTTCGACCCAAGGAAAGCCGCGCCGATTATCTGGATAGCTGTTCCGGGAATCTGCGAATCGAAAGTGGCCTTGCGCCGGCCATAATTGAAGCGCGCTTCATTGACCGTTGTGTTTGAGAGGGTCGAAGCAAGTGAAGCAACGAACGAGGAGTCTTTCAGTTTTGAGATGCCGGTGCGCGAAAAATCGTTTTGTCCTACTGTTTGGTTCTGGGATTCATCTTGTATCCCCGTTAGATCGCTTGGGTTGTATCCAAACCGCACTGTCATCAGTTGGTTATGATTGAATGCGTGATCGATGCGCCCGGATAAGAATGTCGTCTTTTCCGAAATCGGAAAGACGCGTGAAAGAGTGTTTAGCCCGCGAAAAGCAATCGGCTGACCCTTGGCATTTATCGTTGTAAAGCCCGGGACCACGCCGTTATTGGCAAGCGTTGGAACGGGTGCGCCGGAAATGAAGAAACGTCCGCCAATAACCTGGCCGGCGGGAATCGCGCCGCCAGGACTGATGAGCGTGCTGACTCCGTTAAGTCCAATTTGGCCGCCCGATGATGCGAAAGTCGCATATGTAATGGCGCGACCGATACGCGCCGCATCAAGGCTCGCGAGTTCGCCGCCAATGAAAGCGACTTGCGCAGGTGTCAGGTTGGAATACACGTTAGTGAAGGGTAGAAAGGGAGCGCCAATACTGATGCTGCTGTTCAGTCCGGCACTGACGTTGCTCGTGAAAAATCCTGACTCCTGGCGGCGACGCTGCTCAAAGCTCGTAAAGAAGAATGTGCGATCCTTGACGATTGGTCCACCCAGCGTGGCACCATATTGGACGCGCGTAAACCCTGGTTTCTTGTTTGGATCGTTATCGATAAGCGGCGCCAGACCATTACGAGACTGAATTGATTTGTGACGCAGGAAGCCAAAAACATTGCCGCGAAAATCGTTAGTACCACTCTTTGTAACCACGTTGACGATGCCACCGGTAGCTCGTCCAAACTCAGGCGCGTAGGAATTCGTCGCTACCTGATATTCCTGTACTGCCTCCATGCTGACCGTCGAGCGTGCCGCGTTGATCGAGTTGTCTGTATAGTCGGCTCCATCAACCTGCACCAGCGTCGAACGGCCGCGTTGACCGCCGATATTCAAACCCGATGTCGGGGCTGGTCCAATCGGACGGCCGTTGTCACGGCCCACGGTTGAGATCGTCAAGGCGAATCCCGTCGCGCTGCGTTCATTAATAGGTAAGTCGTTGATGCGCTTTTGATCGATCGTGTTCGACACCGTCGTGCTTGACGATTCGACCAAGGCAACCTCGGCGGTGGAAATGTCGACTGTGGCACCCACCTCTCCCACCGCCAACGGGATGTCGAGATCGGCACGCTGACCAACCGTTAAAGTAACGCTCGGAATTCTTCCCTTTGAAAAGCCAGCGGCTGCTACCGTTATCTCATAACTTCCGGGTGGAAGATTTGTGATCTGGTAATAGCCCTCATCGTTCGTGGTGACGTCACGCGAAAAATTTGTAGCCGGATTTCGCACGGTCACTGTGGCACCGGTGACGGCAGCTCCGGAAGGATCGCGCACATAGCCCTGAAGATCGGCGGCGTTGGATTGTGCCTGGCCAAACGCGGTGCTCGCGCCAAGGAGAGCGGAAATGACTAGGATCAAGAAAGTGGATATGCGAACGGAAGTCTTCGGCGAGTGCGTAGGGGACGCAAACATCATTTCATTCTCCTTAGGTAAGAGCAGGTTCGGTTAAATAGGTGAACTGTCAATTAAGCTTCGACTCGCGCTGTACCGCAAATTGTGAACTACCGCAGAATCTTCCTTGTTGGCGCTAAGTCTGGGGAGCAATCCAGTCGTCGAAGTCACGACCTTTGAGAAACGCGCCGGGGCGCAAGTAGACGAAAATGCTCAGTCGTTTTACTCCAAAAAGTCCCTGTGTGGCAAGCATTTCCTGTTTGTTGCAAAACCAGCGCGAGAAGAACCGCAAACAACCGGCGATCAACTTAGCGAGGCGGGCGCCTTTTGCTGGTTGGCGTGTCGGGTGGCGCGCGCAAGTTTACGGCGCAACCGGGTGCTTGCACCGGAGAGAAGAATCGCTATCTCTGCCAGGTAAGGCACGAACGCGGCGCGTCGAAGTAATCCGGAAACACGCAAGCGCGATGCGAACCTGCTGGTGTAACGGCGTTCGTAGTCTTCGGCGATTAACTCAACCGTTTGCGCGTCGCGCCGAATTCCAGGACGCGACACAATCGTTTCGGCAACAACTTCACCGCTCTCCAGCGCCATCAACATGCCACTGCCAGTGAAAGGATCGATAAAGCTAGCCGCATCGCCGATAGTCAACAGGCCGTTTGCCGGCGTCAACGTCTTGCGTCCAAAGCCTTCGAGCGAGACGCTTAGCCAGGGCGAACGCAGTCGTGCCTCACGGAGCGTTTCAGCCGCGCGCGAATTCTGCATCACGACTTCATGTAGCACGCGATCTGGATCTGAGCCGCGAAGGCGCACTTCGCTAGCCGAGACAATAAAACAGAGATTGCTCAAGCCGTGTTCGATCTCGCTGAGTCCGCCATAGCCGCTCGCATAGAAATAAATCTCGCAAGCGCCCGGCGTTACGCGCGCGTTTTCCAGATGCGCCTTGAATGCCACCAAGCCGCGCTTTTGTTTACTCGAACGCCTGTGATGCGCCCGATCAAAATGTCTTGCTAAGGCGCGCGATCGGCCGGAGGCATCAATCGTTATCCGTGCCCGGTAATCACTTGTGCCGGCAGAAGTCTTTACGTGCACCCCGCACACAGAACCATCTTCAAGCAGCGGC
>WNFC01010850.1_pt1 | contig 12157 bp, 14 predicted proteins | sample 5400541 | NCBI WGS metagenome assembly WNFC01 (sample SAMN13153342, study PRJNA577476) | soil metagenome | isolation source: 120 cm saprolite under Douglas fir tree site 2 hole 2 replicate 1 | place: USA:California | collected 2015-04-18 | reverse complement strand
GAGTCTTGATCATGCCTACTGGCTGTGTGTGGTACTCAATTTTGCGATCGTCGCCGGCGCAGTAGTCTACTTCTCGAAGAAGAACCTGCCGGGCATGTTCCGGAATCGTACCGCTTCCATCCAGAAAGCGATGCAGGAAGCGCGCCAGGCGAGCGAGGACGCTAACCGGCGCCTGGGTGAAATCGAAACCCGGCTCTCCCGGCTGGATTCGGAAATTGCAGGGATGCGCGCAACCGCAGAGAAAGAAGCGGTCGCAGAAGAGGCGCGGATCAAGGCAGCGGCGGAAGAAGACGGACGCAAGATCGTGGAGTCCGCCGAGCAGGAGATCGCGGCGGCGGCCAAGTTGGCCCGGCGCGAACTGACTAACTATGCGGCCAATTTGGCGGTCTCGCTGGCGGCCAGACAGATCAAAGTGGACCCGGCCACTGACCAGGCGCTGGTGTAAGGCTTTGCCCGCGAGCTTTCGCCCAAGAGTGACGGCGGTGGCGGACAGGACAAGAACTAGACGATGGCTTCCGTGACCAGCACTTACGCCCGCGCCTTCGCCGACGTGGTCTTTGACCAGCGCCTGGACCCGGCGAAAACGCTGCTGGAGGCCCAGTCCGTGGCACAGTTAGCGGACACCAGTCTCGAATTGCGCGAGGTCTGGGAAGCGCCGTCAATTCCGGCGGAACAGAAGCGCGCTTTGCTGGATGCCATTGTCGCGCGTGCGGGTTTTTCGCGGCCGGTGCGAAACTTTGTCGCGGTGCTGATCGATCACCGGCGGATTAAGTTTCTCGACCCCATCGTGAAAGAGTTTGAGAAGGAACTCAACCGTCGCATGGGCTTTGTCGAAGCGCAGATCACCAGCGCGCGGGAGTTGGGTCAGCCGGAACGCACTGCCCTTGAAGCCCAGGTGGCAAAGCTGACCGGTCACAAAGTGCGCGCCCGTTATGCGCAGGATGGTTCGATTCTGGGTGGCGCCATCGTAAAGGTTGGCAGCATGATCTACGACGGCTCGGTGAAGGGCCAGTTGGAGAGGATAAGAGAAGCTATTAGCTCTTAGGCCTTTGGCTTTTAGCTTGAACCGAGTTTGAGTCGCTATCGGGCCTGCGAGTTTCAAAGACTTTACCGCAAAGGTCGCAAAGAGAATCCGCAAAGGACGCAAAGAAAAGCTAAGAGCTAAAAGCTAACGGCTAAGAGCTGAACTTATGGCACAAATCAAAGCAGACGAGATCACACAGCTGATCCGGCAGCAGATTGAGAACTACGAATCCAAAATTGCCGTGGACGAAGTTGGTACGGTCATCACTCTGGGCGACGGTATCGCTCGCGTGCATGGCCTCGACAAAGTCATGGCGGGAGAACTGCTCGAGTTTCCCCACGGCGTTGCCGGCATCGCCATGAACCTGGAAGAAGACCAGGTCGGCGTGGTGCTGCTGGGTGAGTACACGGAAATCAGCGAGGGCGACGAGGTCAAGCGCACCGGCCGCATCATGAGCGTTCCGGTGGGCGAGGCCCTGGTCGGACGAGTAGTGAATTCGCTGGGACAGCCGATCGACGACAAGGGTCCGATCGCGACTGACCAGTTCATCGCGCTGGAACGCCTGGCCCCAGGCGTGATCGACCGGCAGCCGGTGCGTGAGCCCATGGCGACCGGACTGAAGGCCATCGACAGCATGATCCCGATTGGCCGCGGACAGCGCGAACTGATTATCGGCGACCGCCAGACCGGGAAGACTGCAGTCGCACTCGATACCATCATCAACAGCAAGGGCAATAACCTGATTTGCATCTACAACGCGATCGGGCAGAAGCGATCGTCAATCGCCCAGGTCGTGAAGATTCTCGAAGATGCGGGCGCGATGGAGTCTCTCCCTACGCGGCTTGCGCCATGGGCGAGTATTTCCGCGATACCAAGCGTCATGCGCTGGTGATTTACGACGATCTTTCCAAGCACGCGGCGTCGTATCGAGAAATTTCGCTCCTGCTCCGTCGTCCCCCGGGACGTGAGGCTTATCCCGGAGACGTTTTTTACCTCCACTCGCGTTTGCTCGAACGCGCTTCGAAGTTAAGCGACAAAATGGGTGGGGGCTCGCTGACCGCGCTTCCGATCATCGAGACCCAGGCGGGCGACGTTTCAGCGTACATTCCGACCAACGTCATTTCGATCACCGACGGCCAGATTTATCTCGAAACCGACCTGTTCAACCAGGGCGTGCGTCCGGCGGTGAACGTCGGACTGTCCGTGAGCCGTGTGGGCGGCAGCGCGCAGATCAAAGCCATGCGGCAGGTTGCCGGAACGCTCAAACTCGAACTCGCGCAGTACCGCGAACTGGCGGCATTCGCACAATTCGGCAGCGATCTCGACAAGGCCACGCAGGCGCAGCTCAACCGCGGCAAGCGTCTGGTGGAAATTCTGAAGCAAGACCAATTCGCGCCGTTGCCCTTCTCAAAGCAGATTCTCATCATTTTTGCCGGAACCAGTGGTGCCCTCGACGACATGCCGGTTGAGCAGGTGCGCGACTTCGAAAAAGACCTTTACAAGTATGTAGACACGACCCATCCAGGGCTGCTGAACACGATCATGGAGAAGAAGATTCTCGATGACGCATTGAAGGCGGACTTGTCGCGAGTAATAAAAGAAGCCAAACAACAATTTGTTGACGCACGGCAGGTAGCAGCAAAGTAGTAGTTCTCAGTTCCCGGTTCTCAGTTCTCAGTAGGGACTGAGCACGAGTAGTTTACTGGGAACTGAGAACCGGGAACTGAGAACTCATTCATGCCTAACGTTCTCGACATTCGGCGCAGGATCCGCAGCGTGGTGAACACGCGGCAGATCACCAAGGCCATGAAGACGGTCTCAGCGGCGAAACTCCGCCGCGCGCAGGAGCATGCGCTGGCGGCACGCCCGTATTCGCAGATGCTGACGAATGTTCTGAAGTCGCTGGTTTCGCGGGTCGATGTTTATCATCCTGTGACGGGCGAGCTGTTGCATCCATTGCTGGCCGAGCGTCCCGAGAAAAACATCCTGGTGATCGTGGTCACGGGAGACAAGGGACTGGCTGGCGCTTTCAACACAAATATTCTCAAGATTGCCAGCAAGTTCATCGAATCCAACGCCGACAAGAACATCGACATCGAGTGCATTGGCCGCAAAGGCCGCGACTTCCTGCGGCGGCGTTTCCCGACTGCGCCGGAGCGAGCGGCAGGCGAAAAATCCGAGAGCCGCGCCGGTCGAGTGCAGATTGTGGGCGAGCACGTGGGCGTGCTCGGAAAAGTCGAATTCGCCTTCGCTTCCGAACTCGGGAAAACCGTAGTCGAGCGATTCTCGCGCGGCGAGATTGACAGCGTCTACGTGCTTTATAACGAGTTCAAGTCCGTGATCGCACAGCGCCTGATTGCGCAACAACTGCTGCCCATCAGGGAAATCGGCGTAAAAGATGTGCGCTTGGTCGAAGAGGCGGCGGAAGAAGAACGCAAGCGGCGATTGGAGGCGGCGAAGGAAGCCGGGGTCGGCCTTCGCCCAGCGGACACGAGCGCCATCGACGAAGCGGCCGCGAAGTTCGGCACCCTGCCGGTCGATTACATCTACGAGCAGCCACCGGCTCAGCTGTTCCGCGAGATTTTGCCGAAGTATATTGGCGTCGAGATTTTCCATGCGCTGCTGGAGTCGGTCGCGGCCGAACACGCTGCCCGCATGACCGCCATGGATTCGGCAACCAACAATGCGTCGGACATGATTGATTCGCTGACGCTGGTTATGAACCGCGCCCGCCAGGCCAAGATCACGAAGGAAATTATCGAGATCGTGAGCGGCGCGGCAGCGCAGTAAGAAGCTCTGAGCTGTTAGCTCTTGGCTCTTAGCCGAACTTTCGCCTTAGGTTCACGCTAAGAGCTAACAGCTAAGAGCTAACAGCTCGGCTCTTGAGGTCTTATGCCGGAAAATGTCGGACGTGTTATTCAAATTACAGGTCCCGCTGTGGACGTGCAGTTTATCGAGGGGGCGATGCCTCCTATCTACCAGGCGCTGCGCGTGGTCAGCGACGGCTTCACGGTCCCCGCGCCCATCAACGTCGTTCTCGAAGTGCAACAGCACTTGGGCGAAGGCCGCGTGCGCTGCATCGCCATGTCTGCCACGGACGGCATGGTTCGCGGGATGAAAACCATCGATCAGGGTGGGCCAATCTCTGTTCCGGTTGGACCTGGGACGCTGGGCCGCGTGATGAATGTCATCGGCGAGCCGGTCGATCAACTGGGGCCGATCGCGCATACCAAGACGATGCCGATTCACCGCTTGGCGCCACGCTTTGACGAGCAGGCCACGACCGCCGAAATGTTCGAGACGGGCGTGAAAGTCGTGGACCTGATCCAACCCTTCCTGAAAGGCGGAAAGATCGGCCTGTTCGGCGGGGCGGGCGTGGGCAAGACCGTCGTCATCATGGAACTGATCAATAACGTCGCCAAGCAGCACGGCGGATTCTCGGTGTTTGCCGGCGTCGGTGAACGCACTCGCGAAGGCAACGACCTCTGGCTGGAAATGACCGAATCCGGAGTCATCAAGCCGGGCAAGCCCGAAGAATCGAAAGCCGCGCTGATCTACGGCCAGATGACGGAGCCTCCGGGAGCGCGCCTGCGGGTGGCGCTGACCGGACTGACGGTCGCAGAATACTTCCGCGATGAGGAAGGCGCCGACACGCTGCTCTTCATTGACAACATCTTTCGCTTTACGCAGGCGGGCTCGGAAGTCTCGGCGTTGTTGGGCCGCATGCCTTCGGCCGTGGGTTACCAGCCCAACCTGGCAACTGAGATGGGCGAACTGCAGGAGCGCATCACTTCGACCAAGCAGGGATCGGTCACCTCGGTGCAGGCGATCTACGTGCCCGCCGACGACCTGACAGATCCCGCGCCTGCGACCACCTTTGCGCACCTCGATGCGACAACGGTGCTCTCGCGCGCGCTCACGGAAATTGGAATTTATCCGGCCGTAGACCCGCTCGCCTCGACCTCGCGCATTCTCGATCCGCGTATTGTGGGCCAGGAGCACTACGACGTCGCCCAGATGGTGAAGAAGACCCTGCAAACTTACAAAGATCTGCAGGACATCATTGCCATCCTCGGCATTGACGAACTGAGCGAAGACCAGAAAGTCACGGTAGCCCGCGCCCGCAAGATCCAGAAGTTCCTCTCGCAGCCCTTCCACGTGGCCGAGCAGTTCACCGGCACGCCTGGAAAATACGTCAAGGTTGCCGACACAGTGAAGGGTTTCCGCGAGATCGTCGAGGGCAAGTATGACGATATCCCGGAGCAGGCTTTCTACATGCGGGGAACGATTGACGAAGTACTGGAAGCCGCTGAAAAGATGAAGGGAGCGGCAGCGTAAGAAGACCAGCACTTAGCATTTAGCACTTAGCCACTGCGTCCTCGGCTATGCGGACACTGTGACTTTGATGTTAAAGACTAAATGCTAAGTGCTAAATGCTAAATACTGAATGTCTGACACTTTCCAACTCGAAATTGTCACCCCGGAAAAGCTGGTGGTGAAAGAAGCGGTGGAGGAAGCACAGATTCCAGGCTTGGATGGATATCTGGGCATCCTGCCGGGACATGCTCCGTTGATTAGCGAGTTGGGAGTGGGTGTCATTACTTACAGGGCTGGTGGCACGACCAAGACCCTTTCGGTGGCGTGGGGATTTGCCGAGGTTCTCCAGGACAAAGTCACGATCCTTGCCGAAACCGTCGAGCGTCCCGAGGAAATCGATGTAGCGCGCGCGCAGCAGGCGAAAGAGCGCGCCGAGCAGCTCTTGAAGAGTAACGATCCGGAACTTGACTACGATCGCGCCCAAGATGATCTGCAGCGTGCGGTGACGCGCTTGAAAGTCGCGACTGAGAGATAAACTTTTTCTCTTTCAACGGAAACGGTCGCGGAAGATTCGGCAGCCATTGTGTTTTCAGCGCAGGTCTGGCAGCGGCGTCTCATGACCGAGTCCTAACCCTCCTGGTAGCCGGCGGTGTATTCGGCTTGGTAACGGTCAACGGTTCTTGCCGCCCAAGTCCCGGCGAATTGCTGGCGCCATTGCTTCGAGACATGAGCATCCCAAAGAGCTTCATCTTGCCAGCACTATCGTGTATACCGACGTAACGCGGGTTCAATGTCATTCCGCGACTCTGCTCTGCTAAACTTTTTGATTCGCGGCCATCAAGCGAGACTAATGATGCCAATTCAGCGCGTAGGAGTGATCGGCGCCGGAACCATGGGCAACGGCATTGCCCATGTGTTCGCGCGGAGCGGATACGACGTCGTGCTGTGCGATGTCGAGCAGCGGTTTTTGGAGCGCGGCCTGGACACGATCGGCAAGAATCTCGATCGAGAAGTGGCCAAGGGCAAGATCACTGCAACTGACAAAGCGGCTGCGCTGGGCCGCATCACACCGGTCCTCGACCGGGCGAAGCTTGCCGAATGCGGTCTTATCGTCGAAGCCGCGACCGAGAAATTTGAGATCAAGGCCGAGATCTTTCGTGACCTCGACCGCCTGATGAAGCCCGAAGTGATCCTGGCATCGAACACGTCATCCATTTCCATCACGAAAATCGCCGCGCTGACCAAGCGTCCCGACAAAGTCATCGGCATGCACTTCTTTAATCCGGTGCCGGTGATGAAACTGGTCGAAGTGATTCGCGGACTGGCGACCTCGCAAGCAACCTTCGAAACGGTTCGCGATCTGGCGGTGAAGCTGGAGAAGACGCCCGTTGAAGTGAACGACGCTCCGGGCTTCGTCTCCAATCGCGTGCTCATGCCGCTGCTGAACGAAGCGATGTACGCGGTGATGGAAGGCGTCGCGACCCCGCAGGCGGTGGACGAAGTCTTCAAACTTGGCATGGCGCATCCGATGGGGCCGTTGACGCTGGCCGATTTCATCGGGCTCGACGTTTGTTTGGATATCATGCGCGTCCTGCAGGATGGACTAGGCGATCCCAAATATCGTCCCTGCCCGCTGCTGATCAAGATGGTGGACGCAGGCTGGCTGGGACGCAAAAGCGGGCGAGGCTTTTATTCATACTCGTAAAATCAAGATATGACCACGGCCTGGGGCGGGATTCTTCCTGAAGGACACTCCAGCGGCGACTCCTTGCAGTATCTGCTGGCAGCTGCCTTCGGAGTCATGGCGGGATGGATCGACGTGAAAGTGGGTGACTTGCTGTTTACTGCCATGATTGTGCTCGCGTCCTGCATGTGGTTGGGGTTCGTGCGCCCCCGCAAGCCCTGGCGCTGGGTGGTGCTGGTCGGCATCTTCGTCCCGATCATCGAGTGGCTTGCGTATGCAATTCTCGCGCAGAAACCGGAGCGCGCCCAGATCTACGAGTCGTTTCTTGCCTTCCTGCCCGGAATAGCGGGCGCCTACGGCGGCGCTTTCGGACGCGGTGTTGTGGACAACCTCCTCGCTAACAAGTAGGGCGTGGCCTAAACGGTCGCGGAGAACTCAAAAAGTACTCCCGCTTCCACAGGCATTGAGGGTAAGCTGCCAACATATGGCAGTGTCCCTCTCGTTGCTGGCCAGCGGCAGCCGTGCCAACTGTGCCCTGGTCGCGAGCAGCACCACGCGCATCCTGATTGATGCGGGCCTATCCTGCCGGCAGACTTTCAAGCGGCTGCGCGCACTCGGTGAAAGACCCGAGCAGCTTTCTGCCATCCTGATCACGCACGAACACTCTGACCACATTGCCGGTTTGCAGCGGCTGGCGTCCAAGTTGAATGTGCCTGTTTTTTTGACCGAACCGACTCATCGCGAATGGGGCAGGGCGGTGCGTGATGAAGAGGGCAAGGTTCCGGAACTCCCGAAGCTGGAACGGTTCGCTTCTGGATCGGGTTTCCACGTCGGCGATATCGAGATCAGACCTTTTACCATTCCTCACGATGCCGCCGACCCGGTGGGCTTCACGTTTCGGACGGAGGGAGTAAAGATCGGATTTGCCACCGACTTGGGTTACATGCCGGTGAGCGTGCGCGATCACCTGCGCGGATGCGACATTCTGGTAATCGAATCCAATCACGATCTCGAGAAGCTTCGAACTGGGCCGTACCCTTGGTCGGTGAAGCAGCGCGTCATGAGCCGGGTCGGCCACCTGTCCAATGACGCTCTCGCGGAATTCTTCTCCAGCGACTATGATGGAGGGGCAGCATACGTGGTATTGGCACACTTATCAGAACAGAATAACCATCCTGAGATCGCACGCGCGGCGGCGGAACACGCCCTGCGGGAGCGCCAGGGACTGTGGCAAAACCGCGTCCTGCTGGCTAGCCAGTCGGAAGTTCTCGAACCCATCCGGCTGTAACATGTTATGAGTCAGTGTGTTGAACCTATCGTAGGGAAAATTCTAGCCGGATGGCGGTATGACATCTCTGGCCTGGCTGCGGAAATGCGCGGCGACTACGAGGGACACTTCTCCGATTGCCAGTACTGCCGCAGCCGGCAGCAACTCCATCGCATCATTGACATTTCGCTGATCGTGCTGGCCTCGGTCTCCGCGGCAGTATTCTTGCTGGCCTTCGGCGTCATCCGCCACTTTGGCCCGCGGCACGCCTTCTGGCTGGAAGTGACGGCGCTGGCGGGTTTCGCGTTGTCGGCACTCATCTGGTTGATTGTGGCAGTGGCAACTCCCGCGCCTATGGCCGTTGTGGACGTGGCCCGGCTCGGCGCCCGCCGCGTGCATGACCGCCTGCCGGCCGAGATCCGCGAAAAGCTGCCGGAGGAGTTGCGGATGAAGATCACAGGTTCCTAGCGGAAGAAGCTCGCGCCGGGAAGTTCCGGGCAGAGCCGCTTCTGGAGTTCACTTCAGGCATCTGATAATGCAGTGATGGAGCGCTTCGCAAAACTTGTTGTGTTTCTTGTGATGACGGCCGTGGGCGCCAGCTTTCTGGGGCCGCAGTCGCTTTTGTTACACGCGCAGCCCCAGGAACGCCCAGCCGGCTGCCACGAGCACGGCAGCAAAGCGCCGGCCCCGCACTCCACAAGTTATCAGTGCTGCCTCACCGGCCATAACACTGCTGTTCCACAGACATCCCACTCGCTGGAACCGATCCTTCATGACACGCAGATTGACCTTCTCATCGATTCTCCAATCGGGCCACTGGCAACCAGCGGATTTGGACAGCTCACCGTTTCTTCTGGCGACCCGCCATGCGCAACTCCCCTCCGGATCTAGTTCGATTCTTCTGTTCCAGAAGCTCTGAGTAGGTGCTTACTCGGAAAGCTCCCGCTCGATTCGCTCCGGAGGAATTTGACGTGCGTGGATTGACTCTGTGTGTTCTTACAGTCAGCATCCTGGCTGCTTCCGCCAGATCGCAAGATAGCAGCCACGACATGGCCAAGCACGGCCACGGTCCGCCGACGCAAACGTCGATGCCTGGGATGGATATGTCCCAGACAACGCCAATGCCCGATTGGATGCCCTCGCCGCACGAATCCTCCGGTACGGGTTGGCAGCCCGCTGCAACGCCTGGCCATTTGTGGATGAAGTCCCAAGGCGGCTGGGACCTGATGGCCCACGGTGTAATTTTCGTGGACTACGACCAGCAAGGCGGGCCGCGCGGGGCGGGGAAAGCGGAGTCGGTGAACTGGCTAATGCTGATGGAGCAGCATCCGCTGGGACGCGGCACCATTTTGTTTCGCCAGATGTTTTCAGCTGAGTCTCTGACTTCGCCGCATCCCGGATTTCCCGAACTCTTCCAGACCGGCGAAACGTATCACGGGCAGCCGCTCGTCGATCACCAGCATCCGCACAATGTTTTTGCCGAACTCTCGCTTTACTACACACGTCCGCTCACTGACAAGATCTCGTGGCTGTTCTACGGAGGACCGGTCGCGGAGCCCGCTCTAGGTCCGGTGGCATTCATGCATCGCGCTTCGGCAGCGGAATTGCCGATGGCGCCGCTCTCGCATCACCTGCAGGATTCCACCCACACCAGTTTTGGAGTGGTGACAACAGGTCTGATCGTCGACCGGTTCAAGCTCGAAGGCTCGTTGTTTAATGGCCGCGAACCTAACGAAAAGCGTTACGGGATACAGTTCGCTGCGCTCGATTCCTGGTCAGCGCGTCTGAGCGTCGCGCCTTCGTCCCGCTGGACGGCCCAATATGGTTATGGCCGCCTGGAGCATCCCGAGGCGCTCGAACCGGGCAGCGAGAAACGGCAGTCGGCTTCTATCGAATACGTGCGACCTTTCGATCACGGGTCGTGGGCGACTTCCGCGATCTGGGGGCGGAAACACAAAGAGCTCGAAAGCCGCAATCTCAACAGCTACCTGCTGGAGTCGACCGTCAATTTCAAGGCGCGAAATTACGCTTTCTCGCGGCTCGAACTGGTGGATAAGGACGAACTGTTCCCGGATGATCCATCCTGCCCCAGCTTCCGCATCGGAGCCTACACGCTTGGCGGGGCCCGCGATCTCATCCAGAACAGCCTATGGCAGTTGGCGCTTGGAGCGGACGTGACGTTCTATTCGAAACCGTCAGCGTTGAACTCGGCGTATGGCGACAATCCTGTCTCCTTCCAGCTTTTTGTGCGGATCAGGCCGGGCTCGGGTCAGCATCACCAGGCACCATAATGGAGGCGACATTACTGCCGCGGATGCTCCCGCGCCTTTCCCATTTGTGGGTTCCACGAAAAGGGAGCAAAATCTAGAGCCATGGGGGCAGCTGTCAGGACCATCCGCCTGATTCAGATCGCCATGCTGGTGAGCGTCGGAATTTATGTGGTGGTGGGGGAAGTGGCCCGCCGCCAACTCAGCACCGATGTAACGGTGCTGTATGCCATCTCATTCACTTCGATCAGCGTGGTAGGGGCGATTCTGGTAGTGCGAAAAACAATGGTTCTGCAATCCGAAGCGGAGTTGAGAGAAAAGCCCGGCGACCCGGTGATGCTGTCGCGATGGAAGACGGGGTATTTCGTCACCTACGCATTGTGCGAAGCCCTGGCGCTGTTCGGGCTGGTGCTGCGTATCCTGGGATTTACTCTCACCCAAGTGTGGCCATACTATGCCGGCAGCTTTGTGCTGTTGCTGCTGTTTTGGCCGCGCGCACCCCAGACTTATACGAGCTGATTTATCGGACGAGATCAGAATGTCCATTCAGGATGAACTCGAACTGAACTCCTTGAAAGCAGTAGGCCGCATTGTGCGCCAGGTGCTCGACGCTATGAAAGCCGAAGTCCGGCCCGGGGTTACGACCCGCTATCTGGACGAAGTCGGGGGCCGGGTGATGCAGGAAAACGGCGCTCATTCCGCTCCGTCCATGGTCTACAAGTTTCCGGGCGTGAACTGCATCAGCCTGAACGATGAAGCAGTGCACGGGATCCCGGGCGAGCGCGAGATACTGGAAGGCGACATCGTAAAGCTCGACGTCACATTGGAGAAAGACGGCTACATGGCCGACGCCGCGATCACGGTGCCAGTCGGCCGCGTCAGTCCGCAGGCGGAGCGACTGATTGCCTGCGCGGAGCGGGCGTTCCAGAAAGCCATGCTGGTCGCGCGCGCCGGCTTCCGCGTGTTTGAGATCGGGCGAGTGGTGGAACGCGAAGTGCGCAAGTCGGGCTTCTCGGTCATTCGCGAACTGGGGGGACACGGCATCGGACGCACCATCCACGAAGCTCCCCACGTTCCAAATTATCCCGATCCGCAAGCGCGTCAGATCATGAACGAAGGGCTGGTAATCACAGTCGAGCCCATCATCAGCAGCGGGCACGGTAAAGTTCAATGTCGAAGGCTCTTTCCCCCTGCCTGGCTCTGTGCGCGCCACATTCTCCAGACTCGTTGTCGTGGTGTTGGCGGTTGCCGGTCTGGCCTGGGCGGCTCCGGCGCAATTTTCTGTGCAGAAGCGCGTGGGCCTAACGGCCGGTGACCAATGGGAGCCTGCCCTGTCGGCCGATGGCGCCGGGCATATCTACGTTCTCTATCCGCATTACGGGCAGGTTCCGGATTGCAAGGATTGCAGCGCGCCCACCATGTTGCTGGTTGTGAGCAACGACAACGGGAAGACTTGGCAAACGCCGCGCGTGCTGCTTGAGTCGGGATCGGGACAGTATGACGCCCAGATCGTTGTCGATCCGGCTGACCGGCGCACGGTGTACGCAGCCTGGCTACAGAACCGGAAGCGCGTGGTTATGCTGGCGAAGTCAGTCGAC
>WNFC01029064.1_pt1 | contig 12158 bp, 13 predicted proteins | sample 5400541 | NCBI WGS metagenome assembly WNFC01 (sample SAMN13153342, study PRJNA577476) | soil metagenome | isolation source: 120 cm saprolite under Douglas fir tree site 2 hole 2 replicate 1 | place: USA:California | collected 2015-04-18 | reverse complement strand
CGGCCCGTAGCTCCAGCGCCCGCTCGATCGAGATCTCGGCGAAACGCAGCTCGTCGCCGGGCGCCAGCTGCGCCGCGACCGGCATTGACGCGCTGACCACCACGGTCGCGACCACGGGGTAGCCGCCCGCGGTCTGGTGGTCGGCCATCAGCAGGATTGGCCTTCCATCAGGAGGCAGCTGAACCGTTCCCGGTACGAGCGCGAAGGAAAGGATCTCCTCATCGGGCGCTTCGAGCCGCTCGCCGTCGAGCCGGTAGCCCATGCGGTTCGAATCGGTGCCGACGCGAAATGTGGGGCCGAACAGCGCCTTGCGCGGATGCGGTCCGGGGATCGCGTACAGCGAGTGGTCGGCGTAGTCGGGACGCCGTGCCCCCTCCAGGGTGGCAGCCCCCGGCGGCGGCTCCGCCAGCGGTTCGCCGGCCGCGATGACGTCGCCCGCGACCAGCGCCCGGCCGCGCATCCCCCCGCGCCCGACCATAAGGTTCGTCGACAACGAGCCGAGCCAGCGGTCTCCCGCGATGCCGCCCGCCGAAGGCAAGCTCGTCCCCCTCGACCAGGGCGATCGAGGTCCAGATCGGCGCCTCCTGGCCGTTGAGTCGCGGCGCGAGGTCCGCGCCCGTGATTGCGATCACGCACGCTCGCTCGGCGACGAGGCGAGGGCCGGTCATCGTGCACTCGAGCGTGGCCGCCGACGGGTCGTTCCATACGAGGAGGTTGGCCGCCGCGTGCGCGAACCGGTCCATCGCGCCGCCGGGCGGCACACCGGACGCGATCGCGTGAGGCCGACCCTGGTCCTGGATCGTGGTCAGCAGCCCCGGCGTGATCACCCGCAGCGCGGGCGTCATTCGCCTGCCGCGAAGAACTTCACGCGGTCGCCGGCGCGAAACAGGCTGGGCGGATCTGAGTCGGGTAGAAAGAGCTTCACCGAGGTGCGGCCGATGAGGTTCCAGCCGCCGGGGCTCGCCAGCGGGTAGATGCCGGTCTCTGGCCCCGCGATGCCCACCGACCCAGCGGGCACTTGCGTCCGTGGGGTGGCGCGGCGTCGCAGCACGAGCTCCTGCGGCAGCGGTCCCAGGTATGCCCATCCGGGTACGAAGCCGACCAGGAACACGCGGTAGATGGGCCGGCCGTGCAGCTCGATCACGCGCCGGGACGAAAGCCCCGTGCGCTGCGCGACCTCTTCGAGGTCAGGACCGTCATAGACGACGGGAATGCGGTGCAGCCGGCCAGGCTCCTCCACGGGCGGGCGCTTCCTGGCCAGGCGGCGGATGGCCGCGGCGAGCGCGTCGTGGGTGATGTGGTCCGGGTCGAACTGCACGGTGACCGCTCCGTGACCGGCCACCGCGCGGCGTACGTCGCGCCGTTTCTGCAGCGCGGCTGCGAGCGCGATGGCGCGGGTGTTCAGGGCGGTGTCGAGGCGCGTGCCCAGCTCGGCGAGAAGCGCTGTGTCACCGAGCGGGTAGATGCGCACCTTGACGGTCGAGTGCTGCGGTGGCATGTGCGCTCACAAGGATGGCGTAGAAGATGCCGGGCACGACTCCGACGCAGACCAGCGCCGCGCACGCAAGGCCGACAGCCCAGCCCGTGACGATGGCGGCGACGACGACGTTCCAGGTCGCGAAGTCGTCGCGCACGCGGCGCGGGGAGGCGGCGAAGTTGAACATGTCGACCGGCCGGCCGCTCGCGGCGAAGGCGGCCGTCGCGTGGGGAAGGAAGAGCAGCGCGAGCAGACCCCAAAAGAACATCAGCACGAAAAGGGCGATGGCCGTTCCGATCAGCCCGCCGTGCAGCGCGTGCGCCAGCCACGGAAGCGCGAGCGCGAACGGAAGCACCGTCAGGGCGATCACGAGCGCTGCCCAGAAGCCGTCGACCAGAAGCCGCCGCGAGATCACCCATGGCGGCGGCCCTTCGTCGCGCTCCGCGGCGCGCGTGGCCGCGATCGCGTAGCCGAGAAGGGGGATGAATAGAAACGGCAGCAGCAAGGCGCACAGAGCTCCGACCATCCAGCGCGTCAGCGGCGCGCGGAACGGCCATGAGAAGGAGCCGGCGACCCGGTGCACGGGAGGAATAATCGCGCCACGGCCCGGCTTGGTCATGGCATGGCCGACACGCGACCGATCATGTGCACCCTGACCGCGTCCGAGTTGAAGGACCGGGGCAAGGCGTGGCTGAAGCTGTGGGCGAGTGGCCTGCTGATCCGGCAGCGCGTGCCTGGCGGCACCCGCCTCCACGCCGAGCCGGGCGCGGAAAGAGCGCTGATGGACCTGATCGACCTCGAGCGCGAGTGCTGTGCCTGGATCGACTACTCGATCGAGGGACCGTCGGTCACGCTCACCGCCGAAGGCGATGGTGAAGCCGTCCTCGCGGGGATGTTCCTGGGCTAGGTCTTCTTTCGCAGGCGGACTTCGAAGCCGCTGTCATCGGGGACGACCTCGACGTCGCCCGCCCGCAGCCGAACGCCATCGTCCACCCGCGTGGCGACGACCTCGCCTTCGTAGACGATCTCGGCGAAACGCCACTCCTTTCCGTGGCGTCGCATCCGGACGATCACGCCCTGGGGGCTCCGCCAAACGCCTTCGCCCGAAGGCTTGAATCCGCGCGTGACCAGCTCACCGACCCGGTCCGGCGTCGTCTCCGGCGGCGGCTTGGCCGCCGGCCAGACGACAGGCTTGTCCTTCTCCGACGGGTGAGGCAGCACCCGCAGGTCGGGCTTGCGCGTGCGCGCGTGCTCCAGGGAGAGGCGCAGCAGCTCAGAGCCTTCCTCCTGGGCGAAAAAGGCGCCCGATATGCGGGCCTGGTCGTGCGAGCGTCGGATGCAGTTCGCGCAATCGGCCTCTGAGTCGACGGCCGCGAACGAGCCGGCGTCGAGAGTCTGGCCGCAGAGGGTGGTCACCGGACCGGTGCGGGGGACCTTCGGCGTCAGGTGTATCCGCCCGCCGGACTTGCGGCGGACGGACTCGAGGCGGACCTGGTGCACGCCCTAAATCATCCGGGTTTGGGACGACCGCCGTTTTGCGCAAAACATGCCTATCGCGACCCCAGGATTGACCCCTTTTGCGCAAAACGCGCCTTTCGAGGTGCCGAGACTATCTACTTGACCCGGCTTGTTTCTCTCGGATTTGGCAGCGGCGTGAGGTCCGCCTCCACCTGCGCTCGGAGGTACTCGAATGCCGGCGGCAGGGAAAGCCTCTCGCCCAGGTGCTCCTTCGGCTCGTCGGTGGCGAACCCGGGACCGATGGTCGCGATCTCGAAAAGGACCCCGCTCGGCTCCCGGAAGTAGATGGAGCGAAAGTAGAAGCGGTCGATCACGGGAGTCGGGTCGCCACCTGACTCGATGACGCGGTGGCGCCACTTGACATGGTCTTCCATGCTTGACGACCACGCGACGTGATGGACGGTGCCGGCGCCGCTGAGCCCGCGCGCTTCAGGGGCCGCCTCGTAGACGTAGAACGACCCACGCGAATCCCCACGTGATTCGTAGGCGTCGGGATCGGTGGGAGCGAAACCGACGGCATCAGTCAGGAACTCGTGGCTTGCTCCTCGGCGCCGTTCGAAAGCTCGGACGCCGGCGAAGCCCTGGAGAGCGACCTCTTCCGGGATCTCGGGATGGCTCGCCACGAGTGGATGGTCGGATGTCGGCTGTGCGATCAGCTCGAAGCCGAGGCCTTCGGGGTCTTCGAAGCGGAGCGCTTGATCACTGCGCTCGGACTCGAGTCCGGCGCCGGCCAGGCGCTTCGCCCAGAAGTCGAGCGCGCGCTCGGAGGCGACGCGAAACCCGATTCGGTGGATCATCCCCGCGCCCGCCCGTCCGCGGACCAGGCCGGGGTACTCGAAGAAGGTCAGGTCGGCGCCCGGGCTTGCGTCCTCGTCCGCATAGAAGAGGTGGTAGACGGACGGGTTGTCCTGGTTGATCGTCTTCTTGACCAGGCGCATGCCCATGACGCCGGTGTAGAAGAGGAGATTCTTCGTCGCGTCGGCCGTGATAGCGCTGATGTGGTGGATTCCGTTCAGGTCCTTCATGTCATCTCTTCGTACCCGCGCCGTCGCGCCTTTTGTTCCGTAACACAACTTCGCCGGCCCGCGTAGTACAGGCAGGACGCGTGAGCAACGACAACTTCGACCAACACCTCGAACGCGTCCTCGATCCTGCCTTCCGACTTGCCATGACGATGCTGAACGACAGAACCGCCGCGGAAGACGCCGTCCAGGAATCGGCGCTGAAAGCCTGGCGCCACCAGGATCGATTTCGGCCCGGCGCCGAGCTTCGGCCGTGGTTCCTGGCCATCGTGGCCAACGAATGCCGGTCCGCCAGACGGTCGCGCTGGTGGCGGGTCGTGCGCCTCGCCGACGTGTGGTCGGAGCGAAGGCCTGACCGCCTCGAGGAGCGAATCGACCTGAACGCAGCGCTCGACAGGCTGCCCGTCCAGCACCTCCTGGTCCTCTCCCTCTATTACCACCTCGACCTGCCGATCGAAGAGGTGGCGCGGGTGCTTGGTTGCAGCGAGGGCGCGGCGCGGCAGCGCCTGCATCGCGCGCTGGTCGTCCTGCGTCCGTCGATGGCGCTGGAGGCGGACGCGTGAGCAACGGCAACTTCGACGAGAACGAGCTGCGCAAGGCGCTCGAGGCGCGTAGTGGCGAGGTTACCCCGGACTACCGGTTCCGCCTGAAGCAGGCGCTGGCCGAACCCCGACCAGCTGGGAATGACTGGATGTCGGTCGTGGCGGTGATCGTCGTGACCCTCCTCACCGCCACCTCGGTCGGAGTCCTTGTCGCCGCGCGGCACGGCCGGCTCCCCGGGCCGGTTGCGAGCGCGCCGCGCGTCACGTCGCCAACGCCCGCGCAGACCCCGACCCCGACCCCGCTGCCGGCGACGAGCCACATGGAGCTGAGCGCGCCGTCCACGAGCGTCGTCTGGGCGCTCGTCGACTACGACGCGCTGTTCCTTTCCACCGACCAGGGTGACCACTGGGTCAAGCGCAGCCTGCCGAGCGACTTTGGGGTCAGGCCGTCGATCACGTTCATCAACGGGTCGGAGGGATGGTTGCTGGCGCCGGGGTCACCGACCACCCAATGCGAGCAGGCGGACGCCGCCATCTGGCACACGACCGACGGCGCCGCGACGTGGACTCAGCTTCACGTCAGCGGCCTCGCCGCGGCCCAGTGCAAGGAGGTCATCTACTTCTCCGATGCGGGACATGGGTTCATCAGCGCTTGGGATGACAACCACCAGCCGTCGGTCTACTTCAGCCCCGACGGCGTCGCGTGGAAGAAGTTCACCCTCGCCGACCCACCCGACTTCAAGACCTTGCCCGGAGGATTCACGCTGCGCGTCGAGTGGATCAAGAAGGTCGGCGATACCTTCTACCTGGAGGCATACGGACGGCAGGGAGCGGGCACGCCGTACCCCGACATTCCCGACCGCCAGTACATCTACACCTCGACCAGCTTCGGCGCGTGGGCCTGGAAGCAGAAGGTCGCCTCCCGTGTCCTCGCGGTCCTCACTCAGTCTCACTGGTTGGAGCTCGATGGGCCCGGTCAGCTTTTCGAGACGGTCAATGGCGGTCAGGCGATGGATCCGTACGCGTCCGACATGGCAAAGGACACGCCCGTCGATGGAGCGTCGATGGAGTTCGGGGACGCCGCCGCCGGCTACATCGCGGCGGGGGGTCAGATCCAGCGAACGGTCAACGGCGGCTCGCACTGGGCGTACCTGGACACGCCCTGGTCGACGCCGCCCGTCACGGCTTCGCCGAGCCCTACACCGGGAGCGATCCCGCTCCCTACCGACGTTCAGTTGAGCGCCCCGACGTCGAGCATGGTCTGGGCGCTGGTGGCAGGGGGGTACCTGTTTCGCTCGACTGACCAGGGCGCGACCTGGCAGCAGCGAAGCTGGCCGCCCTACACGGGCGGGCTGGTCGCAACAGTTCGACCTCCCGGTACGGCACCTCACGAGCTCACTTTTGAGCAGTGCAAGGAATACGCGATGTTCTCCGACAGGTCGCACGGTTTCATCGCGGGCCATGACACCGCTCGCCATCCGATCATCAGCGGCACGGCGGACGCGGGAGTCACTTGGTCCCAGTCGACGCTGCCAGATCCGCCCGGCTACGTGACCAACGGCGGCGGCAACGCCTTGCAGGTCGTCAGCATCCGGTCCTTCCCCAGCCTGCTGCTGGCGGTCGCGGAGTCTCCTGCGGGCGCGCAGTTCGTCTTCGCTTCAACAGACGGCGGCACCACGTGGCTCTTCAGGATGCGATTCAGCGTCGACCCATATGTGCACGTGGCATTGGTCACAGCAGCCCGGTGGGTCGTGATCGGCAACGACGGCAAGGGCCAGGAGACCAACGACGCCGGCAAGACCTGGCATGCGTACTCGTGCGACTACCAGGACGCGGCAGGGGTCGCGTCCACGTTCGACTTCGCGAACTCGACCGTCGGATACGGAACCGTTCGAGGCGGCATTCAACGCACGACGGACGGCGGCCTTCACTGGACGAGGCTCCACACGCCCGGGACCTAGCCCGATAATCCTTCGTCGCTATGCCGAACACGGTCGTGGGTTTCGACGGCGACGATACGCTCTGGCACAGCGAGACCCGATTCCACGTCACCCAGGGCGAGTTCCGCGACCTGCTCAGGCGGCACGTTCCCGACGCTGACATCGACGCGCGGCTGGCCGAGAAGGAGATGAAAAACCTCGCCATCTACGGCTACGGCGTCAAGTCGTTCACGCTGTCGATGCTCGAGACCGCGATCGAGCTGACGCAGGCGCGCATCCCGGCCGCCGACCTCGACGTAATCCTCGGCTGGGGCAAGAGGATGCTGACGCAGCCGACCGAGCTGCTCGACGGCGTGGAGGCGACGCTGCGCACCGTCGCCGCGAGCCACGACCTGCTGCTCATCACCAAAGGCGACCTCTTCGACCAGGAGAGCAAGCTCGCGCGCTCGGGCCTGGGCGACCTGTTCCTTGGCGTCGAGATCCTCAGCGAGAAGAACGCGGACACCTATCGCGGCGTCTTCAAGCGCCGCGGCATCGACCCGAAGGAGTTCGTCATGGTCGGCAACTCGCTTCGTTCAGATGTCGTTCCGGTGGTCGCGCTCGGCGGCCGCGCGGTGCACATCCCCTACCAGGTGACCTGGGAGCACGAGCAGGTGCCCGAAGACAGGCTGCCGAAAGAGGGATGGCGCCGGATCGAGAAGATCGCCGAGCTTCCGGCGGTCCTGAAGGAGCTCTAGGCCGCGCCCTCCCGCGCCTTACCGCCACCGGTCATCAACAGACCGAGCCTCTCTTCCGGGGTCTCAGGGCCCTCGATGCTCACAATCCGTCCCTCGTACATGACGGCGATCCGGTCCGACAGCGAGCGCACCTCGTCGAGCTCGGCGGAGACCAGCAGCACCGCGGTGCCCTCGTCGCGCTCTTTGACGATCTGGCGGTGGATGAACTCGATGGCTCCGATGTCGACGCCTCGGGTCGGCTGCGCGGCCAGCAGCACCTTCGGCTTGCTCGCCATCTCGCGAGCCACGATCACCTTCTGCTGGTTGCCGCCGGAGAGGTTGCGCGCCGCGACATCGATGCTCGGCGTGCGCACGTCGTACTCCTTGACGAGCCGGCGCGCCCACTCGCGAATCGCGACCAGCTTGAGGACGAAGTTGCGCCACGAGAACGTCGGCGCCCGCTCCCGGCCGAGGATCGAGTTCTCGGCGATCGAGAAGCTGAGCACCAGCCCGGTGCCGCGCCGGTCCTCGGGGATGAAAGCGACGCCGGCGTCGCGCTCGGTGCGCGCGTCGTAGGTCGTGATCTCGCGATCGCCCAGCAGGATGTGGCCGCCGGTCGTCTTGCGCGTGCCCGCCAGCACCTCCATCAGCTCGCTCTGGCCGTTGCCCTCGACACCCGCGATGCCCAGGATCTCGCCCTGGCGCAGCTCGAAGGAGACGCCCTTCAAGGCCGGCACTCCCCGGTCTGAGCTCGCGGTCACGTTCTCCACCCGCATCACCACGGCGCCGGGCTTCGCCGGCTTCTTGTCGACGCGGAGCAGGACCTCGCGGCCGACCATCATGGTCGCGATCTCCTCTTCGTTCGTGTCTTTCGTCGTCAGGTGCCCGACCACCCGGCCCCGGCGCATCACCGTGATCCGGTCCGAGATGTCGAGCACCTCTTTCAGCTTGTGGCTGATGAAGATGATCGTCTTGCCCGCCTTCACAAGGTCGCGCAGGACGACGAACAGCTCCTTGGTCTCCTGCGGCGTGAGCACACCGGTCGGCTCGTCGAGGATCAGGATGTTCGCGCCGCGGTACAGCACCTTGACGATCTCGGCGCGCTGCTGCAGCCCGACCGGCAGGTCGGCCATACGCGCGTCGGGGTCGAGGGCGAGGCCGTATTTTTTGGTCAGGTCGTTGATGGCCTTGCGCGCGCGGGCCCGGTCGTAGAACTCGTAGGCGGCGACGGGCTCGCGGCCGAGCATGATGTTCTCGCCCACCGAGAACACCGGGATGAGCATGAAGTGCTGGTGGACCATGCCGATGCCGAGCGCGATCGCGTCGCGTGGCCCGGTGATGTGCCCGGGCTTGCCGTTGATGAGGATCTCGCCCGAGTCGGGGTGGATCAGCCCGTAGAGGATGTTCATCAGCGTCGACTTGCCCGCGCCGTTCTCACCGACGAGCGCGTGGATCTCGCCCTCGCGCACGCTGAAGTCGACGTTGTTGTTGGCGAGCACGCCCGGAAACTGCTTGGTGATGCCGCGCATGTCGACGGCGAGCGCTGATTCGCTCATTCAGAACCTGGCACGTAGGGCAGCCCGTCCGCGGCCGGCGGCGTGCTGCGGCCCACCAGGCCCGCGAGCACGACCAGGGTGAGGATGTAGGGCAGCATGCTGAGCAGGTACGGCGACACGTGGATCGTGGAGTTGTTGTCGTAGATCGCCTGGCCGAGCCCGAATATCAGGCAGGCGACGAAGGCGCCGAACGGCGTCCACTTGCCGAAGATCATCGCCGCGAGCGCGATGTAACCGCGGCCGTCGGTCATGTTCGGCACGAACGTGTTCGAGATGCCGATGGCGAGGAACGCGCCTGACAGACCGGACAGCATGCCGCTCGCGATCACCGCGCTGTAGCGGATCAGGTACACGTTGATGCCCGCCGTGTCCGCGGCCATCGGGTGCTCGCCCACGGCGCGGATGCGCAGCCCGAGGCGCGTCCGGAAGAGCATCAGGTGCACGGCGATCAGCAGGATGAGCGCCACGTAGACGACCACGTTCTGCTGGAAGAGGACCTTGCCGAAGAACGGGATCTGGTCGAGGCCGTGGACGTCGATGTACGGCAGGCCTTCGGTCGGTCCGACGTGGCCGATGTCCTGCAGGCCGTAGATCCGGTTGACGAGGAACACGGTCAGAGCCAGGGGTTGTGCCAGGCGAGGTCGGCGACCACGGCGAAGAAGGCGCCGGTGAGCATCATCCCTTCCATCGCGATGTTCACGACACCGCTGCGCTCCGAGATCACGCCGCCCAACGCAGGCAAGAGCAGCAGGACCGCTGCGGCCAGCGTCGCCTGCCACAGGTTGGCGCTGAGAAGGAGCTGACCGACGTCGCCGAGCGCGCTCATGCGGTCTCCGGCGGTGGGGAGGCGGCCTCGGACATCAGGCCGGCGGCGGGCGGAAGCTCGCTTGGCAGGACCGGCGCCGGCCCATGCCTGCCGAATGGCAGGGTGCGCCGGATCGCGCCGATGAAGTTGGCGGCGATGCTGAAGAGGATCAGCGCCTGGAGCACCAGGACGAGGTTGCTCGAGATGCCGGCGTCGCTCTGCATGATCGCGCCGCCGCTGTGCAGCGCGCCGAAGAGGAGCGAGGCGAAGACGATCCCGCCTGCGCTGCCCAGGCCGAGGAGCGCCACCGCGATGGCGTCGAAGCCGGTCGTGTCGTAGAAGTACTTGTCCGTCAGGTTGTGGTCGATGCCCGCGACCTGCACCGCGCCGGCAAGACCCGAGAACGCGCCGGCGATGAGCATCGTGAAGATGATCGTGCGGCGGACGCTGATGCCCGCGTAACGCGCTGCCTTCTGACTCTGCCCGACGGCGCGTATCTCGTAGCCGAACGAAGTTCGCCACAAGAGGAACGCGAAGGCGGCGACGGCGATCAACGCGATGAACAGGCCGGTGTGCAGCCGGTAGACGCTCGAGGGCAGGCCGAAGATGACCAGCGTGTTGTCGGAGGGGAAGAGCGTCGCCAGCCGTGCGCCCTGTCCGATCGGCTTCGACGTCGATGTCCCCGGTCCCAGCTGCAGAGGGCCGCCGATGATCAGGTAGCGCAGCAGCCACTGGGCGACGTAGTTGAGCATGATCGTGGTCACGACCTCGTGCGCGCCCACGGTGGCCTTGAGCACTCCGGCGATTCCGGCCCAGAGCGCGCCGGCCGCCATCCCGCCCAGCAGCACCAGCGGCAGGAGGATCACGCCCGGCAGGCTCGCGAACTGGATCCCGATCGCGGTGCACGCGACCGCGCCGGCGATCAGCTGGCCCTCGGCGCCGATGTTGAAGAGGCCGGCGCGGAAGGGGAGCGCGACGCCGACCCCGGCCGTGATCAACGGGATCATGAAGACGATGGTGTTTGAGATCTGCAGGGCGGAGTTCTCACCCTGCGAGCAGGCGAGGCCGACCCCGCCGCAGAGCAGACCCGAGTACGCGTCGATGGGGTTGGCGCCGGTGACGAGGCAGATGACGGCGCCGAGGACGAAGGCAAGGACGACCGAACCGAGGGGCATCGCCAGTCCGCCGGCGAAGCGCCGGACGAACGGCGGGACGCCCGGAGGTCGGGGACGGGCGGCTTTCGTCCCCGTCCCCGAGACTGTGGCTATGCGGGAATGTCCGCTGGCGGGGTCAGCGAGCCGCTTCTGATCTGGCCCTGGACCTTGTCCAGCTCCGTCTTCAGGTCAGCGGGCAGGCTGAAGTTGTCGACCGCGTAACCGGCGCCCTCGTTGGCGATGCTGAACGTCAGCGCGCCGGCCTGGAATTTGTTCTGGACGACGTTCTGGATGGCGGTGTAAGTCGCGACGTCCACCTTCTTCAGGGCGCTCGCGATGACCGACGGGTCCGCGTCTTTCTGGTCGGCGTCGACGCCGACGCTGTACACGCCTGCCTGGCCGGCCGCCTGGAGGACCCCGAGGCCGCAGCCGCCGGCGACCTGGAACAGGACGTCCGCGCCCGCGTTGATCTGGCCCTGGGCCACGCCCTTGCACTTGGCCGGGTCGTTGAAGTTGTTGGAGTAGCCGACCTGGACCTGGATCATCGGGTCTTCCATCTTCGCCGCCCACTTGTAGCCGGCGATGTAGTGGTTCACGGGCGGAATGCTCACGCCGCCGACCGCGCCGATGATGTGCTTGTTCTTCTTCGCCTTGCCGTTCTTTTCCGTGCCGGCCCCGTCGATGATCGCGAAGTGCACGTTCGGGAACTGGCCCGAGACGGTGCCGATGGCCTCCTGCATGAGGAACCCGACCCCGATCACGAGGTCGTACTTCTTGCTCGCGAAGTCGGTGAGGTTGGGGATGTAGTCGTCGCCGGTCTTCGACTCTTTGACGTCGCCCTGGACGTGGAAGTCGGTCTTCGCCTTCTCGAGGCCCACGTCGGCCAGGTGGTTGAAGCTCTTGTCGTTGAGGCCGCCGGTGTCCGTGACAAGTCCGATCTTGAACGTCTTGCTGGGTGAGCCGCCCCCACTGGTCCCGCCGCAGGCCAGTGAGAACACCATCGCCGCGGCAACCACAGCCAGGAACCTAAGGCGCTTATGACCCATCCTCGTCGCTCCCTTACAACTCAAAAAGCCCGGATGAAAGGCCCGGGCGCGGATCCCTCGGTCGGGCGGATTGTACACCCGCCTTCCGTAGTCAAATTAGAGGGCCCATGAACGTCCTCGAGGTCATCGCCCGCAAGCGCGACGGACAGGAGCACTCCCCCGAGGAGATCCGCTTCCTGGTCGGCGCCTATGTCCGGGGCGAGGTCGCCGACTACCAGATGGCCGCGTGGCTGATGGCGGTCTGCATCCGCGGCATGACCCCCGCGGAGACGCTCGCCCTCACCGAGGCAATGGTCGCGAGCGGCGAGGTCCTGGACCTGAGCGCCATCGCCGGGATCAAGGTCGACAAGCACTCGACGGGCGGGGTGGGCGACAAGGTCAC
>WNFC01017297.1_pt1 | contig 12158 bp, 10 predicted proteins | sample 5400541 | NCBI WGS metagenome assembly WNFC01 (sample SAMN13153342, study PRJNA577476) | soil metagenome | isolation source: 120 cm saprolite under Douglas fir tree site 2 hole 2 replicate 1 | place: USA:California | collected 2015-04-18 | reverse complement strand
GACGAGGACTTCCCTGGCCTGGCGGCGCTGGTGAGTCCCGACGGCGCCGTCGCCGCCTGCTTGCCTGACTGGCGCCTCGGCCTGCTCGTCGTCGACATTCCGCTCTGATGAGCTAGTCCGCGACTTCCGCCTCGGATCGGTCGCCAGCCCATAGCGTGTGAAAAACGCCATCGGTGTCCACGCGGCGGTAGGTATGGGCACCGAAGTAGTCCCGCAGGCCCTGGATCAGCGCGGCTGGCAGCCGGTCGCGGCGGAGCCCGTCGAAGTAGGCCAGGCACGATGAGAAGGCCGGCGCTGGAACCCCCGCCGCGGCAGCGTCAGCTACCACCCGGCGCCAGCTCTGCAGGCCGGCCGGATGACGGTCGTATGCCTCGCGGATGCGGTTGAGGAACCTGGCCCTGATGATGCACCCGCCGCGCCAGATCGTGGCCATCGCGCCCCGGTCGATATGCCAGTCGTACTCCTCGCTCCCGGCCTGGATGTGGTCGAAACCCTGCGCGTAAGCGACGACCTTGGACGCGTATAGCGCCCTGCGCACGTCGTCGACGAACGCCGCGCGATCCGCGGCAGCCGGCAACGGGCCTAGGCCGGCGCCGAAAGCCTCGCGGGCCGCGGCGCGCTGGCTGGCATGAGCCGAGAGCGACCGAGCGAACGTCGCCTCGGCGATGCCCGTGATCGGGATGCCGAGTTCCAGGGCGCTCTGCACGGTCCACCGGCCCGTGCCTTTCTGTTCGGCCTGATCGAGCACGATGTCGACGAACGGCCGCCCGGTCGCGGCGTCGATGTGGCCGAGCACGTCCGCCGTGATCTCGATGAGGTACGACTCGAGGTCGCCCTCATTCCAGGTGCGGAAGATGTCAGCGAGCTCGCCAGGGCTGGCTCCTGTTCCGGCTCTCAGCAGGTCGTAGGCCTCTGCGATCAGCTGCATGTCGGCGTACTCGATGCCGTTGTGCACCATCTTGACGAAATGACCGGCGCCGTCGGGGCCGACGTGGGTGCAGCACGGCGTGCCCTCCACCTGAGCGGCGATGGACTCGAAGATCGGGCCGATCCTCCGGTAGGACTCAGCCGACCCGCCCGGCATGATGCTCGGGCCGTTCAGGGCGCCCTCCTCGCCACCAGATACCCCGCAGCCGACGAAGTGCAGGCCATGGGAGCGCAGATCCTGCTCGCGGCGGCGGGTGTCGGCGAAATGGGAGTTCCCGCAGTCGATGAGGATATCGCCAAGCTCCAGCAACGGCACGAGCTCGGAGATCACGGCGTCGGAGGCCGGGCCGGCGTTGACCATGATGATGATCGCCCTCGGCCGCTCCAGCGAGGCGACGAAATCCTCCGCTGACTCGGCGGGAATGAATGTTCCCTCATTGCCGTGCTCGGCGATCAGGCTGCGGGTGCGCTCGAACGTCCGGTTATGCACCGCGACCCGGTACCCGTGCCTGGCCAGGTTGCGAGCCAGGTTGCGGCCCATCACGCCGAGCCCGGTGACGCCAATCTGCGCGCTCTGATCAGACACGGGACCTCCGGGATGTGACGGCTCCGGTTTCGCACTCTATCTGGCGGCCGATCTTCCCAGCCGCCCCACACGCCCTACTGCCGGAGCGGGGAGCCGGCTATCCTGGGCCGGTCATGATGCGCCTGCTGCTTCTTCGCAGCCGCGGCGAGGCCCGGTAGGGTCGGCCCCTCGCCGCGGGGTGGTGTGCTGCCGCCGACCGATTTCCGGTGACCTCGACAGGAGCAGCATCATGAATTCGCAATCCCCTTCCGGTATGCCGTGCCATCGTTACCGCCGGTTCCCGGCCGTCGACCTGCCCGACCGGCGCTGGCCGGCCAGGACGGTCACAGCCGCCCCGCGCTGGCTGTCGACCGACCTGCGCGACGGCAACCAGGCGCTGATCGACCCGATGAACGCCGCCCGCAAGCAGGCCATGTTCGATCTGCTGGTCAGGATGGGCTACAAGGAGATCGAGGTCGGCTTCCCGGCCGCGAGCCAGACCGACTTCGACTTCATCCGCGACCTGATCCAGTCGGGCTCTGTGCCGGACGACGTCACGATCTCCGTGCTGACCCAGGCGCGCGAGGAACTGATCGAGCGCACCGTTACGTCCCTGATCGGAGCCAGGCGCGCGACGGTGCACATGTACAACGCGGCGGCCCCGATGTTCCGCAGCGTCGTCTTCGGCTGGGACGGTGACGGGCGCGAGGAATGCAAGGCCGTGGCCACCGGCGGCACCAGGGCCGTGATGAAGTTCGGCGAGCAGTACCTGCCGGACACCGACCTCGGCTATGAGTACTCGCCAGAGATCTTCATGGACACCGAGCTTGACTTCGCGCTGGACATCTGCGAGGCAGTAATGGATGCCTGGCAGCCAGGGCCGGACCGGGAGATCGTGCTCAACCTGCCGTGCACGGTCGAGCGGTCGACTCCCAATGTCTACGCGGACCAGATCGAATGGATGAGCAGGAACCTGTCCAGGCGCGAGCACATCGCGCTATCCGTGCACACGCACAATGACCGCGGCACGGCCATCGCCGACGCCGAGCTCGCAGTGCTGGCCGGGGCGCAGCGGGTGGAGGGCTGCCTGTTCGGCAACGGCGAGCGCTCCGGCAATGTGGACCTGGTCACGCTGGGCCTGAACCTGTACAGCCAGGGAATCGACCCGATGATCGACTTCAGCGACATCGACGAGATCAGGCGCACGGCCGAGTACTGCAACAGGATCAGCGTGCACGAGCGGCACCCTTACGCCGGTGACCTGGTGTATACATCCTTCTCCGGCTCCCACCAAGACGCGATCAAGAAGGGCTTCGACCGGCTCGACCAGATCGCAGCCGCTGCCGGGAAGCCTCCCAGCCAGATGCCGTGGGAGATGCCCTACCTGCCGATCGACCCGAAGGACGTCGGCCGCTCCTACGAGGCCGTGATCAGGGTGAACTCCCAGTCGGGCAAGGGCGGGGTGGCCTACATCATGAAGCACGACCACCACCTTGACTTGCCGCGCCGGCTCCAGATCGAGTTCTCCCAGGTGATCCAGCGCCGCACCGAGAACGAAGGCGGCGAAGTCGGCGCAGCCCAGATGTGGGAAGCCTTCGATGCCGAATACCTCGCGCCCGGCGCCTTCGAGCTCCTGAGCTTCAGTTCCACCGGCGAAGACGGCACCGAACGGATCGCCACGACGGTCCGCGCGTTCGGCGTTGACCACACGCTGGCCGGCGTCGGCAACGGCCCCATCGCGGCCTTCTGCGATGCGCTGTCGGCCCTCGACATGGGCCTGGGCGGCGTGAGCGTCCGCGTGCTCGACTACGCCGAGCACGCGCTCAGCGCGGGCCGCGACGCCGAAGCAGCTGCCTACCTCGAGATCGAGGTCGGCGACCGGGTCTATTGGGGCGTCGGGATCAGCGAGTCGATCGTCCGCGCCTCGCTCCGAGCCGTGATCAGCGCTGTCAACCGCGCCGCCCGGCGGATCGCGACAGCGTAGATCACGCGATTAGCGGGGGGCCCGGGTATCACAGGCTTTATCGCGAAGGATTAGGGGTGCTAGATGACCCCAAAGTCTTCGAGATCATGGATATGCGGCTTGGCGGGCGGTTGCAAAAAGACATTGCCGCCGCCCGGTAAACTGGCCGCATGCATCCGCTCCTCTCGTAACGGGACGCCTACGCCGCTGGGCGGCGTGGGCCGGTTGGTGTCCTAAATGTCCCGAGATGTCCTGTCCTGAGATGTCCCGAGAGTTCCGTTAGAGAGTTTTGAGGGCGAGCGAATTCCGATGATCACGGTCACCGACCTTGAACTGCGCGCCGGCGCGCAGCTGCTGGTCGATCACGTGTCGTTCCAGGTCGCGCGCGGCGACAAGATCGGCCTCGTTGGCAGGAACGGGGCAGGCAAGACCACGCTGCTGAAGGTGCTGGCCGCCGAGGGCCAGCCAGCGGCGGGTCGAGTTCAGGGCAACGAGACGATCGGCTACCTGCCGCAGGACACCAGGTCCGGCGATCTCGACGCTGTGGCCACCGACCGGATACTGCAGGCTCGAGGCCTCGATGAGGTGCTGGCCAGTATGCGGCAGGCCGAATCGGGAATGGGCGATGCCAATCCGGCCAAGCGTGATGCCGCGGTCCGCAGGTACGGTCAGCTCGAGGAGCGGCTCACCGTGCTCGGCGGGTACGCCGCCGAGGCCGAGGCGGCGGCGCTCGCGTCCAGCCTCGGCCTGCCTGCGCAGGTGCTGAGGCAGCCGCTGCACACGCTCTCCGGCGGCCAGCGGCGGCGGGTGGAGCTGGCCAGGATCCTGTTCGGCGGCGCGTCCACGCTGCTGCTCGACGAGCCGACCAACCACCTCGACGCGGACTCGGTTACCTGGCTCCGCGATCACCTGCGCGGCCACCGGGGCGGCCTGATCGTGATCAGCCATGACACAGACCTGCTCGAGGCCGTGGTGACCAAGGTATTCCACCTCGACGCCGATCGCGCCGTCCTGGATGTCTACAACGTGGGCTGGAAGGCGTACCTGGATCAGCGCGAGACCGATGCCAGGCGGCGGCGCCGCGAACGCGTCAACGCGGAACGCCAGGCGGTCGCGCTGCAGTCTCAGGCGGACAAGATGCGGGCCAAGGCGACCAAGGCGAAGGCCGCGCATGCCATGGCCAGGCGCGCGGAGCGACTGCTGGCCGGCGTCAGTGCCGACCGTCGGCCAGACCGGGTGGCCAGGCTCAGGTTCCCCGAGCCTGCGCACTGCGGGAAGGTGCCCCTGGTCGCCTGCGGCCTTTCCAAGTCATACGGCTCGCTTGAGGTCTTCGCCGATGTCGACATGGCGGTCGACAAGGGCGCCAGGATCGTCGTGCTCGGGCTGAACGGCGCGGGAAAGACCACCCTGCTGCGGCTGCTCGCCGGGGTGGAGCGACCAGACACCGGTGACGTGCGGGCCGGCCACGGCCTGCGGATCGGCTATTACGCGCAGGAACACGAGACCGTGGATAACGCGCGTACCGTGCTGGAGAACATGCGGACTGCGGCTCCCGACCTGTCCGATGCGGACCAGCGCGGCATCCTCGGCTCGTTCCTGTTCTCCGGCGATGACGTCGCCAAGCCAGCGGCAGTGCTGTCCGGCGGCGAGAAGACCAGGCTGGCCCTGGCGCTGCTCGTGGTCTCGGGCGCCAACGTCCTGCTGCTTGACGAGCCCACCAACAACCTCGATCCTGGCAGCCGCGCCGAGATCTTGTCGGCCCTGCGCCGCTACGGGGGTGCGATCGTGCTCGTCACCCACGACGAGGGCGCGGTGGACGCGCTCCGTCCCGAGCGGGTCCTGTTGCTGCCTGACGGTGTCGAAGACCTCTGGAGCGCTGACCTGGCTGACCTTGTCGCGCTGGCGTGAACCGCGGGACCTGACCGTTCGCATCGGGTGAGGTCATAGATAGGCGCGGTGATGGTTGTCAATTGTCACGATCTTTTGCCGCCGTGTGGGTAGCCGATCACGGGTTCTTGCGTGATCATGGCCAGATACGCAGTTCGGCAAACGGCAGTCAGCGACCGCTTCAGTTCTCCGGGAGGAAGGCGTGACCGAGACCCTCAAGAAGGGCACTAGGGTGACCGGTGCCGATCGCACTAGGCTCGCTTCTGACCTGCACAAGCGGTACAGCGCCGGAGAGAGCATCCGGGCTCTGGCCGCATCAACGGGCAGGTCGTACGGATTCATCCACCGGATACTCGCCGAGTCTGGCGTGGCGCTCCGCAGCCGCGGCGGCGCGACCAGAGGCCGGGCCAAGGGGTAAGGCGTGCCGAACAGCCAGGTCGAAACGAGGCCTGGCGGATTGCGGCTCGCGATCGACGGCGAGGTCGCGACCGTAACGCTGGGGCGGCCCGAGCGCAGGAACGCGATGACTCCGGCCATGTGGCACGGCCTCGCCGACATCGGCGCCAGCCTGCCGCCGCAGGTCAGGATCGTGGTGGTGCGAGGTGACGGGCCCTCGTTCTGCGCCGGAATCGACCTGAACCTGCTCACCGGCACCGGTCCAGGGGACGATGAACCGATCGCCAGCCCGGACGACCATGATTTCGACCAGAAGGTGGCCGGCTACCAGGCCGGGTATCTCTGGCTGCGGGATCCGAGTATCGTCTCCATCGCCGCCGTGCAGGGGCACGCGATTGGCGCAGGCTTCCAGCTCGCCCTCGCCTGCGACCTGAGGATCCTCACCGAGGACGCCAGGCTGTGCATGAAAGAGCCTGCCCTCGGGCTGGTACCCGACCTGACCGGCACGAAGCCCCTCGTCGACATCGTCGGCCTGCCGCGCGCCATCGAGCTGTGCCTGACCGCGAGGACGGTGATGGCGGCCGAGGCATTGCTGCTGCGCCTGGCTGAGCTCGTCGTGCCAGCAGCCGAGCTCGACGCAGCCGTCGCCGATCTGGTCGCCGCGCTGCTCGCGACCGACGCCGCCGCGGCCAGGGCAACCAAGGCACTGCTCCAGCAGGCTAGCGGCCGCTCGCTGGCCGAACAGGCGGCGGCGGAACGGCGAGTTCAGGCCGAGCTGATCAGGAACCGCGGCCGCCGTTCGCCGTGAGCTGACCGGGAAGTTCTGACGGTTCTCTGAGGTTGCTCCGGCATGAACTATGGCAGCTGGCACGCGATGCGGTCCTTCTCCCGCGACCGCTCGATCACAGAGCAGCGGATCAAGCCAGGAACTGTCCGCCGGATCATGTCCTATGCGCGCCCGTACCGCCGCGAGCTAGTTCTGTTCCTCATCATTGTCGCGCTCGACGCTGGGATCACCGTCGCGGTGCCATTGCTGCTGCGCGGCCTGATCGACAACGGCATCCTGCCGCGCGACAAAGGCGTCGTGCTCGCCATCGGGGCGGCAGTTATAGGCCTCGCGCTGTTCGATGCCATGCTGTCGATCGGCCAGCGCTGGTACTCGGCCAGGATCGGCGAGAGCCTGATCTTCGACTTGCGCACCGAGGTGTTCCGGCACGTCCAGCGCCAGCCCATCGCGTTCTTCACCAGGACGCAGACCGGCTCGCTGGTGAGCCGGCTGAACAGCGATGTGATCGGCGCTCAGCAGGCCCTGACCTCCACGCTCTCGTCCGTCGTCGCCAACGTGCTGTCGCTCGCGCTCGTGCTGATCGTGATGATCTCGCTGTCCTGGCAGGTCACGCTCGTGGCGCTGGTGCTGATCCCGCTGTTCATCCTGCCTGCGCGGCTCGTCGGGCGCAGGCTGCAGCGGCTGACCAGGGAGTCGATGCAGCTGGATGCCGCGATGGGCTCGACCATGACCGAGCGCTTCAACGTGGCAGGCGCAATGCTGGTCAAGCTGTTCGGCCGGCCCAGGGAAGAGGCCGAGGTCTTCGGCAACCGGGCGGGCCGGGTCCGTGACATCGGCGTGCAGACAGCGATGTACGGGTCGACGCTATTCATCGCGCTGACGCTGCTGGCGTCGCTGGCGACCGCCGCGGTCTACGGCCTAGGCGGGATCCTCGTCATCGACAACTTCTTCAAGATCGGCACGCTCGTCGCGCTAGCCGCGCTGCTCGGCAGGCTCTACGGGCCCATTACGTCGCTGTCCAATGTCCAGGTCGACGTGATGACCGCGCTGGTCAGCTTCGACCGGGTCTTTGAAGTGCTCGACCTGAAGCCGCTCATCGAGGACGCGCCTAGCGCGGTACCGCTGCCCGCCAGCCAGACCGCGCCAGCGATCGACTTCGACCACGTCTGGTTCAGGTACCCGACGGCGTCCGAGGTCTCGCTGGCCTCACTCGAGTCGATCGCGCTGCCCGTACCCGAGCGGACCGACGCCAACGCTGACGTGCTGCGTGACATCAGCTTCCATGCCCCGGCCGGCCAGCTGACCGCGTTGGTCGGGCCGTCCGGCGCGGGCAAGACCACGATCACGCACCTGGTGGCCAGGCTTTATGACCCGCGGTCGGGAACGATCAGGATAGGCGGCAGCGACATCAAGGGCGTAACCCAGGAGTCGCTGCACGACGCGATCGGCGTCGTGACCCAGGACGCGCACATGTTCCACGACACGATCAGGGCCAACCTCAGCTACGCCAAGCCGGGCGCCACGGAGGCCGAGCTGGTGCGGGCGTGTGAGGCCGCGCAGATCTGGCCGCTGATATCGACGCTTCCCGACGGTCTCGACACGGTCGTGGGGGACCGCGGCTACCGGCTGTCAGGCGGCGAGAAGCAGCGGATCGCGCTGGCGCGGCTGCTGCTCAAGGCGCCCTCGGTGGTCGTGGCCGGACGTCCCTGGTGATCGCGCACCGCCTGTCTACGATCATCCAGGCCGATCAGATCCTGGTCATCGACGGCGGCAAGGTCACCGAGCGCGGGACGCATGAAGAGCTCCTGGCCGCAGGCGGCCTGTACACCGAGCTGTACCACACCCAGTTCGCCAGCCAGGAAAAGGCAATACCGGCTGCCTCGGTGCCGCCTGTCGCCGCGAGCGTTTTAGGAGGTCGGCCCTAAGCGGGGCCGCCCGGAAGGTCCGGGGGCCCGGTCAGATCCGGCGTCGGCCTCGCTCCATGCCGGTGAGGCGCATCAGGATGAGAACGAGTATCGCGCCGAGAATCGAGCCGATGATGCCGACGGTGTGGAACTTGTGGGGCGCGAACCTGTGGTACTCGATCAGATTCCAGATGAACCCGCCGACGAACGAGCCGACGACCCCGAGCAGGATCGTGCCGAAGAAGCCGATCGGGTCCCGTCCGGGAACGAGCAGCCTGGCCAGGGCTCCGGCGATGAGCCCGACCACAAGCAGGACGATTATGAACATAACCATGGCCCGCCAGATACCGCGTTTCTGGCGATCCATGCGGAGCGCGGCGGTATGGACGTGGCTTGGCTGGCCAGGCGGGCTCGGCGGACCGGTCAGCCCGCGGGGTCCGCAGCCTTACCTGGCCCGGCGCGATGCCACACTTGATGCCAGCCATGCCAACTCGCCCGCGCCCCTACATCCTGGTCGTCAACGGACGGAAGGTCCGTCAGCCTGTCTTCGTGATCGGCGCACCGCACTCTGGTGCCGACCTGCTCACGCGCACGCTCAAGCGGACTCCGGGGTTCCACTTCACCGTGGGCCAGCCAAGCGTGCTCAGTGTGGTGTACGCGTTCGCCCGCGCGCCGTCCATCTCTGAAGGCAGGGGACAGGCCGCGGCGAAAGTCCTGCGGGACGCGTTCGCCCAGGCCTGGCAGGTCACTGCGCACGCCTGCCTGACGTGCAGTCCCGAATGTCAGGGCGCGGTTACCAGGCCGGCAGCAGGAACCTGCGTGGACGAAAGGACGATCAGCAGGTATGGTGACGCCAGCCCGGCGCTGATCTACTGCGCGGAAGGCCTGGTGGACGCCTTTCCAGACGCCCGGATCGTCCAGATTGTGCGCGATGGCCGCGCGGTCGTGGCGGCCATGCTCTCCGATCCGCAGGAGCTCGCCTGGTTCAGGCGCGGCGTGGCCAACGTCGATTCCGAGTTCCCCAACCCGCTTTTCGGCGTCGAGACCGAAGAAGATCGTGCCGCCTGGCCGGCGCTGTCGGCCGCTGGCAAGTCCGCCATGCGCTGGCGCGGCGCGGTGCACAAGATGGCGCGGTTGCGTAACAGCCTGAGCGCCGACCAGCTGACCACGTTCCGTTACGAGCAGGTCATCACTGAACCGCAGGCTACCGCGATCGCGCTCGCGGCGTTCATTGACGGGAATCTCCCCAAGATCGAGGTTCCGCACGGTCAGAAGAACCCGGAATCCTGGCGGCGCCAGCTCAGCCCGGCGCAGCTCGCTGAGATCGAGAAGGTCGCCGGCCAGCAGCTTCGCAGGGTTGGCTACGGCGGCTACCGCAACGCGGGCGGCTATCCCGCCATGGCGCGGCGCGAGTGCCGGCGTTCGTGGTTCTCCAGATTCAGCGCGGCGATGATAAGCGGGAAGTGGCTGAACGCCTGCGGGCTGTTGCCGACATGGCGGTGATACCGCGCGTCGTACTCCTCGCTCAGCAGCCCGAGGTCGCTGCGCAATGTGAGCAGACGGTCGAACAGCCTGGTGGCCTCATCCTCCTCACCGATCAGGTGCAGCGCGTTGACCAGCCAGAAGCTGCATGCCAGGAACGCGCCCTCGCCCCCGGGCAAGCCGTCAACCGATGTCCCGGCCTCGGGCTGGGAGTAGCGCATCAATAGCCCGTCGCGGGTCAGCTCGCGCTTGATCGTGTTGACGGTGGAGATGACCCTCGCGTCGTCCGGCGGCAGGAACCCGACCTCACCCATCAAGAGCACCGCCGCATCGAGCGAGCTGCTCCCGTAGTACTGGGTGAACGTGCCCCGGCTCGCGTCGTAGCCCTTCTCGCACACCTGGGCGTGGATCGCGTCCCTGGTGGCGCGCCACCGCCGCAGCGTCTGCTCGGACGGGAATGCCAGCCCCGCCTCGGCCAGCTTGATCCGCCGGTCGAAGGCCACCCAGGCCATGACCTTGGAGTGCACGAAGTGCTTCGGCCCGCCGCGCACCTCCCAGATGCCCTCGTCTGGCTCCGTCCAGTGCTTCTCAAGGTAGGCAAGCAGCTGGTCGAGCAGGCTGGCCGTATGCCGGTCGAAGCTGTGCCCGGCCTGCCGCGCCAGCATGAAGGTGTCCACGACCTCGCCATACACGTCGAACTGGACCTGCTTGACCGCGTCATTGCCGATCCTGACCGGAACCGATCCCTCGTACCCGCGCAACCAGTCGGCGCTCCACTCGGTCAGCCGGCGCTCGCCGGCCACTCCGTACATGATCTGCACGTCCGCGGCAGAGCCGGCCACGGCGCGGCCCAGCCAGCGGCGCCACGCCGCAGCCTCATCGACGTAGCCGGTCCGCAGCAGTGCCTCGAGCGCCATCGTGGCGTCCCGAAGCCAGCAGTACCGGTAATCCCAGTTCCGCACTCCGCCGAGGTCCTCGGGCAGCGACGTCGTCGGCGCCGCTACGATGCCCCCGGTCGGATCATAAGTCAGGGCCTTGATCGTGATCAGTGACCGCACAACGGCATCCCGATACCGGCCGTGATAGGTGCACCGGGAGACCCAGTCCGTCCAGAACGAGGCGGTCTGCTCGAGGCACTCATCGGCATTGACCACGGGCGCCGCGCCAGGCAGGTGCGAGGGCTGCCAGGTCAGCGTGAAGGGCACCCGCTCGCCGGCCCGGACCACGAAGTCCGCGTGGTGCGCCATCTCGTGCGCGACCAGCTTGACGGGGGTCCTGATCCAGACCGAGTCGGGGCCGGCGACCGCCCAGATCGCGTCGTTGGCCCGGCGCACCCAGGGCACGACCCGGCCGTAGCCGAAGCGCATCGTGATCATGCTTTCCATCTCGACCGCGCCACTGACGCCCTCGACGATCCTGATCAGCACCGGGGTGTCGTCGCCTCGCTGCGGCATGAAGTCGATGACCTTCACCACCCCGCCGACCGTCGTCCACTGGGTTTCGAGGATCAGCGTGTCGTCCCGGTACTTCCGCTCGACCTGCCCGGCCCGCGATGGCGGCCCCTCCTGCACTGTGGGATTCAGCCGCCATTGGCCGTTATGGCTTTCGCCGACGATCGCCGCGAACACGGCATCGGAGTCAAAGCGCGGCAGGCAGAGCCAGTCGATCGATCCCTCCCGGCTGACCAGCGCCGCCGACTGCATGTCACCGATCAGGGCATAGTCCTCGATCAGCGGATAGACGGGCGCGCCGGGCGGCCGGGGGGCGCCGGTGGTCCCTGGGGATTCAGTGGCCCCTGGGGATTCAGCGGCCCCTGGGGATTCAGGGCCCGCGGGGCCGGCCTGCTGCATCCTGTCCCTCCTTACGGGTGCCAGCTCGTTACACGTGCCAGCCTGTCATGGCGATGCGGTCAGGCGCCTAAGCTTTGGACTGTGTCAACCACCCGGGTCCGGCTTGCCGCCTGCGCGGTCGCGGTGGCCGGCCTGGTCAGCGGCTGCGCGCAAATGAACGCGGCGCTGGGCCAGCAGTGGGTGGTCGTGCAGTTCGCATCCAACACCACGCTTGGCGCCGCGCGCCATGCCACCGCGGCCTGCTCGCACGTGCCCGGTCTGCACCTGCTCCCGGTAAAGCCAACCTCGCCAGGCGGGGTCGTCGGCTCCGCCCGGTTCAACGCCACTCAAGCGAGCGACGCCGACATGGCCAGGCTGCAGCGCTGCCTGCAGCGATTTCCGTCCGTGCAGGGTTTCA
>WNFC01007303.1_pt1 | contig 12158 bp, 9 predicted proteins | sample 5400541 | NCBI WGS metagenome assembly WNFC01 (sample SAMN13153342, study PRJNA577476) | soil metagenome | isolation source: 120 cm saprolite under Douglas fir tree site 2 hole 2 replicate 1 | place: USA:California | collected 2015-04-18 | reverse complement strand
TCAGACACAGCAGTGGCTCTACGACCACGCGTGGCGCTCGCTCGCCGATCTCAAGCGAGGCGGCAAGGTGGAGCCGGCCTTCTACACGAATTTCGCCCTCGTCGACTGGCTCTACGGCAATTCGCCCCAGAGCCATCCCTCGCCGCTGCTCGGCCCGGCCGATGCCGGGCGTGTCCTCGCCGGCGACGAACGCGTTCGCGTCCATCGCGGCCTCGGCCCCGACGACATTCTCCTGACTGTCGGCGGCGGCGACGCCGGAGGGCACTCCGCCTTCTTCCCTTCGTGGAGCCGCGGCCGCTCCGTTCCCTTCGTTACCAAGGAGGTGCCGGTATGATGCGAATCCTCGACCCGACGCTCCGGCAGGAGGCGATCGCGATTGCCCTGCCCCGGGCAGCCCGGCCGCGCAGCCTCGGCGGCGCGACGATCGGGCTGCTGGCCAACAGCAAGTCGAACGGCATGGCGCTGCTCGATCGGATCGCGGAACGCCTGCGCCAGCGCCATCAGATCGGCGATGTCGTCCGCGTCTCCAAGACCAATGCGAGCGCGCCCGTCAGCGAGAGCGACGCCGACCTGCTCGCCGGGCGCTGCGCCGCCGTCATCACCGCTATCGGCGATTGAGGGTCGTGCTCGTCGGGCAGTGTGCTCGACGCCATCACCTTCGAGAAACGCGGCATCCCGGCCGCCGTCGTCATCACCGAGCCATTCGAGGCTACCGCGGAGGCCATGGCCAGACTGGCGGGCATGGCCGGCTATCCCTACGCGGCGGTGCCGCATCCGTTCGGGAGCCTGAGCCCGGCGGAGGTCAGCGCGCGGGCCGACAAGGTCGTGGACCGCATCGAGCAACTTCTGCTGGAGAACTGACTGCCGCGCTTGAACTGTGTGCGCGCGAGATCGAAGGCACTCGGTTGATATTACCTGCTTCGTGTATACCTTACCGAGCCGCGACGCGAAATCCGTAGCCGGACGCTCCTTTTCAGTCGGTTCCACATCATCCCGTGATGGCACGCTCATTGCGGTCCTAACGACCTGAGGAACCCATGCGCTATCTCGTTCTCGCCTGTGACTACGACGGCACGTTGGCGAGCGATGGAGTGGTCAGCGAGGAGACACTCGCGGCCGCTCAGCGGCTTCGCGACTCGGGGCGGAAACTCATCCTCGTCACGGGCCGAGAGCTCGAGAACCTGCTCGAGATCTTCCCTGCCATCGATCTCTTCGATCGCGTGGTCGCCGAGAACGGGGGCGTGCTGTACCGGCCCGCGAGCCGGGAGCACAAGACGCTTGGTGAGGCTCCTCCCGCGGACTTCGTGGAAGCACTTCGCGCCCGCGGCGTCTCGCCGCTGTCCGTGGGGCACTGCATCGTGTCGACGTGGCAGCCGAACGAGAACGCGGTGCTCGAGACGATCCGCGATCTCGGGCTCGAGCTGCAGGTCATCTTCAACAAGGGCGCGGTCATGATCCTGCCGTCGGGGACGAACAAGGCGACGGGTCTGGAAGCCGCGCTGCTCGAGCTCGGGCTGTCGCCGCACAACTGCGTGGGCGTGGGGGATGCCGAGAACGACCATGCGTTCATCCGGCTCTGTGAATGCGGCGTTGCGGTCGCCAATGCGCTGCCGCTCGTCCAGGAGCGGGCCGATTGGGTCACGCCGAGCAGGAACGGCCAAGGCTGCGTCGAGCTGATCGACAAGCTCATCGCCAACGACCTGGCCGATCTGGAAGACAGGCTGACGCGTCACTCCATTCTCGCCGGCACGCGCGCGGAGGGCGAGGAGGAGCGGCTCAATCCTTACGGCACCGCCGTGCTGGTCGCCGGGGCATCGGGAAGCGGGAAATCGACGTTCACGAAGAGCGTGCTCGAACGCCTCGCCGACCAGGGCTATCAGTACTGCATCGTGGATCCGGAAGGCGACTATGCCCTGCTGGAAAACACGATCGTGCTGGGCGACAAGGAGCGCGCGCCGACGGTGGCGGGAGCGCTGGAAGTGCTGGAGCAGCCGAATCGCAACGTGGTGGTAAACCTCCTGGGCCTGGGGCTCGACGAGCGGCCGGCCTTCTTCGCGCGGCTGCTGCCGGGCCTCCAGGATCTCCGATCGCGCACCGGCCGGCCCCACTGGATCGTGGTGGACGAGGCGCATCACCTATTGCCGGCGCCGTCAGATCTCGTCTCGGTCACGCTGCCACGGACGCTCTCCGGCATGCTGCTCATCACGGTGCATCCCGAGCACGTGGCACCCGCAGTGCTCTCGTCCATCGACGTCGTCGTCGGCATCGGCCGATCGGCGGGCGAAACGCTCCGCGCCTTCAGCGATGCGGTGGGAGCGCACCTACCCCCGAACCTCCCGAGCATCACAGGGCCGGGTGAGGCGATTCTCTGGCGGCGCCGCCCCGAAGCGCGCGATCCGGCATGGATCCGTACGTTTCCGCCCAAAGCGGAGCATCGCCGCCACGTGCGCAAGTACGCCACGGGCGAGTTGGGCGAGGACAGGAGCTTCTACTTCCGTGGCCCGGCCGGACAGCTGAACCTCCGCGCCCAGAACCTCGGGGTCTTCATGCAGCTGGCGGACGGGGTGGACGATGAGACCTGGCTGCACCATCTCCGACAGCAGGACTATTCCCGCTGGTTTCGGGAAGCCATCAAGGATGAAGATCTGGCTGCCGAAGCTGCGGCAGTGGAAACTCAACCCGGCCTTTCTCCCAAGGAAAGCCGGGAGCTGATCAAGGCGGCGATCGAGCGGCGATACACGATGCCGTCGTAGTGGAGCGCGGAGTTAGAGACTTTCCTGGCGGTATGACTTGAGCTTGTACTGCAGGCCGCGGAGACTGATGCCGAGTGCTGCGGCGGTGCGCGTCCGGTTTTGGCCCATCCTGACCAGTGTCTGCAAGATGTACCGCTGCTCGAGCTCCTGCAAGGTCAGCCCGGGCGGCAGCTCTCGTCCTGCGCCGCTCCGCTCCTTCTCGCTGCCCGCCTGACTGTCCGCGCCGAGCGACAGGTCGCCGTGGTCGATCCGGTCACCCTGACAGAGCACCACGGCCTGCTCGAGGCAGTTTTCGAGCTGCCGTACGTTTCCCGGCCAGTCGAAGGCTTCCAGCAGCTCCAGCGCCCGCGGCATCAGCCGTAGCACGGGCTTGCCGTGGGCGGCGGCAAACTTGCGCACGAAATGCTGCGCCAAGAGGGCAATGTCGCCCTGGCGTGCCCGCAGGGGCGGCATCTCGATCATGACCACGGCGATGCGATAGTAGAGGTCTTCGCGAAACGCTCCCTCGCGAACCGCCCGGAGAAGATCCTTGTTGCTGGCGGTGATCAGCCGGATGTCGGTGCGCGTGGGCTTGCTGTCACCCACCTTGACGAACTCCCGCGTCTGGATGGCCCGCAGCAGCTTGGCCTGCAGGGGCAGGCTGAGCTCGCTGATCTCGTCGATGAACAGGGTCCCCGTATGGGCCAGGGCGAAGAAGCCCGTGCGACTCTCCACCGCTCCGGTGAAGCTGCCCCGCACGTGGCCGAAGAGATGGCTTTCGATGAGTGACTCGGGGATGGCCGTGCAGTCGAGCGTCACGAGGGGCCGGTCCGCCCGTGCGCTCTGGGCATGGATGGCTCGGGCGATGAGCTCCTTGCCCGTCCCGGACTCGCCCGAGATGCACAGGTTTGCTTCTCCGGGGGCCGCCCTCTCCACTCGGGCAAGCACCTCGCGGAGCTGCGGCGACTGCCCCACGATGCCGTGAGGGTTCGTGACCAGGCTCCCGAACCCCAGACGACCGAGCACCTGTGCCAGTCGGTGCTGGGCATCCGCCGCATTGCTCGGGCGCTCCACGCACACCGCGCCCGGCACGCCATGCCCGTTTGCATTGCCGGATTCGCTCAGCACCAATACGGGCACGTCTACCCTCAGCCCTGAGAGCCACTGCTGGAGCTCCCACGACGTCACGGGCGGGCGCCAGTTGACAACGACGAGCTGCGGCAGCCCCGTGGCCTGCATCGCCAGCTCGAGCTCCTGCAATGAGCCCACGAAGTGCGTGCGCCACCCGTTCAGGTGCGCGAGACGGCGGATGGGATCCGCCAGCTCCAATTGGTCGTCAAGGATCAGGACGTTGGTTTCCACTCATAGAGAGGTCTACGCAACCCGTGTGCCACGAGCAGATGCAATCTTGACGCATAGTTACACGACGTCCACTTGAGGTCCGACCGCCCAAACTTGTAGCTTCGGCACCAAAATTTTGTCAGGCGACGAGCGGGGCCTGACCGCGAGGATCAGAAGCATCCATTCTAGGTGGCTGTTTCTTCTTGCGGCAGGATTCACGCGCCTTTCTGGTCCACGTACCCGTCAGCCTGCCCATCTACAGGGAGTTGGGCAAGTCGAACAGCCTCGGTGGCCAGGTTCAGGAATGCAGGAATGTCATCGACATTCTTGAGCATTGCCTTGATTCGCGTATTGGCGACCTTCAAATCATTGTACGTGCTCTCCGCGAGGTCGCTTCTGATTGCAGATTCCATCTCGTCGAACTTCCAGAAGGCATAGCGGGCCGCTGAGTAAGTGTTGCGGAGCTGCGTTTTCTGATCGGCGGTGACGCATTTCTCATACAGCGTCTTGTAATGCTCTTCCAGGCTCCGACAGGTCACCTCGATCTCGGCTCGGTAGGATTGCACGCCTCGGGTCATTCGCTTTTGCCTCGGGCAACAGTCGAGCGGCGGACAGCGCTAGCGGTGGGTTCCGTGCGAGTCGTCCCTGAGCGCGGCCGACCTGACGTCCTTCCGCGCATTCTTTTCGTCGTGCGCCAGTGCGACACTGCTGGGGGTCGCCTCACCTCCAACCCTGACTACCCTCGTCCCGTTTTTCGCCGGCATCGGCCCCTGTTTCACGTTGGTGTTCTTGCCCTTGGCGTCATTGGAGGCACCCACGGAGGCACGCCCGCCGGGGTTCTGCTTCGAAACCGAGGTATCCCGGTGAGCTCCCCCAGCGAGGAAAAGGAAGAGCCCGACGGCCCCTCCTTGGGATCCTGTCTGAGCGGATGCCTGCGGGGGTACCCCTATGCCGGTAGCGAGAAGGAGCGTTCCGGCGACGGCCAGCGCCCGGATCACGCGTGCTCGCCTTGCGTGGGCAACCAGATAAGAGGCCAGAAGATGCCCTCATCGAGTCTCACCTTGGTCATTGGCGCGCCGCAACAATTGACCGGATCTGGGGATATCTTCCAGCACCTGTGACATTCGTACCGGCTTGCCATTGAGAGTCTCCCGAAGGAATAAGCTGAGCGGAACAGAAGCAAGTGAAGTGCCACGCAAATAAATAGCGAATATCGACTTGGAGGGCCAGTTTCGAAATCTTTTCACTTCTTGGGGTGGGAAGACTTCGCCCGAGGTGACCTACACTTACCGAGTCGAAGCGATCACCCCATCAGGTCGAACCTCACGGCCACTCGGCAGGCGGTCGGTCGAGCGCGGCGCGATCCCAGCGGGCGAGGTCTGCGCCGACGTCGTACGCGCTCTGGTAGAACTCCAGCACCGCGTCATCCGGTGACGATGCCGAGCGGACAGCCTCGTAGGGGAGGATGAAGTTGGCGAGGTCCCGGCTGTAGTAGGCGGCGGCTGGCCGGATCACGGCCGACGCCAGGCCCGGTGGCTCGGGGCGCGTGTAGGCGTAGAACGCGGGCTCGGCCACCGTCCCGCTGCCCGGCCAGAACCCGACGCTGATCTCCTCGTGTGAATTCGACTCGCGGAGCACAAACCACTCCGTGTCCTTGGGCTCGGGGGTTCGCCGACCGTTGAAGCGTGTGCACGCGAGATCGAGGGCGCCCCAGAAGACATGCACCGGGCTGGTCTTCCCGAGGAATCGTCCCTGGAACCGCTTCGTGATCCTGTCGGCCTGCAGCAGCATCCGAAAGAATCGATTGGCGTGCCCGGCGTCGTACGCGGCGTGGGTGCGATCCTCGAGGAACGGGATGGGATGATCGACCTCTGTGGGCACAGGCCACATCTTCACGCTGATCCCGAGGCCGGCGAGGAGGGCCATGTACTCGCGGTAGAAGTCCGCGACCGCCTGCGGACGGAGCGCCATCTCGCAGATCGCCCCGTCGCTGGTCTTCACCACCAGCCGGTGGCCGATGAAATCGAAGTCCACTTCGAACGTGCGGGCGCCGTAAGGCATCGGCGACGTCGTCAACCCGCGCGCGCTCACGTACAGCGGGACATGCCACCAATGGTTTTGCTTGGGCGAGAGGGCCAGCCGGGTCTTGCCGACGATCTGCATCCACATGTGAAGCGTGTCGTGCGTGTCCTGCCATTCGGGCAGCGGCAGGCTGGGCCACGCATTTTGATCGTCGGCCATGGGCTCCTCCTCATAAAAGCGCTAAGACTCCCGAGGATCTGCCCGAAAAAACACCGTGTCAAGGCGGCCACCGCCAGCCTATTCTTTTCGCGGAGGAGCGGACCATGGACGCGACACGAACGAAGAAGAGAGTGTGCATCCTCATCGCCCTCGCATGCGTGACGCTCGCGGCCGGCTGGGCACCCTCCGCCGGCGCAGCGGGGGCGAAGCCGAATATCATCTTCATCCTGACGGACGACTTGAGCTGGAATCTCGTCCAGTACATGCCAAACCTCCTGGCGATGCAGAAGGACGGGACGACCTTCTCCAACTACTTCGTCACCAACTCGCTGTGCTGCCCTTCCCGCTCGTCGATCTTCACGGGCAAATTCCCGCACAACACCCGGGTGCTCACCAATACCAAGCCCGACGGCGGGTACGAGGGGTTCAACGCCCAGGGCAACGAATCACAGACGTTCGCGGTGGCTCTGCAGCGCGGCGGGTACAAGACAGCGATGCTCGGCAAGTACCTCAACGGGTACCTTCCCATAAGGCACGGCGTCCCCAAGGGCTGGAGCGAATGGGATGTCGCCGGGCATGGCTATCCCGAATTCAAGTACAACCTCAATCAGAACGGCCGCATCGTGCACTACGGAAGCCAGCCGGCAGATTATCTCACCGATGTCGTGGCCGGGCTGGCGGACGCCTTCATCCGCAAGTCCTCCCAGGGCCCGTTCTTCATCGAGATCGCGACCTTTGCGCCGCACGGTCCCTACATTCCCGCGCCTCGCGACGCCGAGCGCTTTCCGGGGCTCACCGCGCCACGAACCGCGGCATTCGGTGCGCGCCCGGGCCCCGACGCCCCGAGGTGGCTCAAGTCGATTCCGCCGCTGGGACCCAATGACATCCAGAAAATCGATGAGCACTTCCGGATGCGCGCCCAATCCGTACTGGCCATCGACAAGATGATCGGCCAGATCCGGTCGACGCTTGCCGGGCTCGGTCTCGACAACACCTACGTCGTCTTCAGCTCCGACAACGGCTTGCACATGGGGGAGTACTCGTTACGTCCCGGGAAGATGACGCCCTTCGACATCGACGTTCGCGTGCCCCTCATCGTCGTGGGGCCCGGGGTGCCCAAGGGGCAGGTGGTGAGCGCGATCGCCGAGAACGTCGATCTTTGCCCGACCTTCACCGAGCTCGGCGGGGCGTCCTCACCCACCTCACCAGACGGGCGGAGCCTCGTCCCGCTGCTTCGAGGGAACCCGGTCGCGGACTGGCGACACATGGCCCTCATCGAGCACCATCGCCCGTTCCCCGATCCGTCGGATTCGGATGCCCCCCTGCCCCACGCGGCCAACCCGACCTCGTATGCCGCGCTGCGTACCGACAGCGCGCTGTACGTCGAGTACGAGGACGGCGAGCTCGGGTTCTACGACTTGAGCCGAGATCCCGAGGCGCTTACAAACGTGGCTCCAGGACTTCCCGCGGCCATACGCGAGCGATGGCACGATGTGCTCCGCGCAAACAAGGAGTGCCGCGGGGCGCAGGCGTGCTGGGACGCGCAGCGGCTGACACCGTAGCGCCGAAGGATTCCTCAGCGCGCGATGGTCGCCGGGTCCGCGAGGGCGACGTGGAGCTGCGATACCACGGCGGCCCCCTCGCCTATCGCGCCGCCAATCCGCTTGACGGACCCCGATCGTACATCGCCCACGGCGAACACGCCCAGGACGTTCGACTCCAGTGGCAATGGCCGCTGCTTGTGATCGTCCGATCCCGTCAGAACGAATCCCTTTGTGTCCAAAGCGACCCCGCAGCCGCTCAGCCACTGCGTCGCCGGATCCGCGCCTACGAAGAGAAAGACATTGCGGATCGGCAGCTCCGTCTCTTCACCGGTGGTCATGCGCCGCCAGCGCACACGCTCCAGATGCGATCCCGGCGCGCCGCCCAGCGCGACGAGCTCGGTCCGCGGCAGCACTTCGATCTTGGCGGTGGCCGCGATGCGGTCGATGAGGTAGCTCGACATGGTCGCGGCGAGCCCATCCCCACGCAACAGGATCGACACGCGCGTGGCGTAAGCCGACAGGAACACCGCGGCCTGGCCAGCCGAATTGCCGCCCCCCACCAGCGCAACGTGTTCCTGCCGGCACATGCGCCCCTCGATGGGCGAGGCCCAGTACCAGACGCCCCGGCCCTCGAACTCCTCGAGGCGGGGGATGGCCGGCCGTCGGTAGCGAGCGCCGCTGGCCACCACGGCCGTCCGGGCCCTCGCGCGCCGGCCGTCCGCCAACTCGAGAGCAAGGGGGGCGGCAGTGCAATCGAGCCGCGCGACCTCGTTGGGAATGACCATCTCGGCCCCGAACTTCTGCGCCTGCACGAAGGCGCGGCTGGTCAGCGACTGGCCGGCGATGCCTTCCGGAAATCCGAAAAGGTTCTCGATGCGGGCGCTCGCCCCCGCCTGCCCGCCGATTGCCCGCGAGTCGAAGACGATCACCGACAGGCCTTCGGAGGCGGCATACACCGCGGTCGCCAGACCGGCGGGTCCGGCGCCGACGATGGCGACGTCGTAGGTTCGATCCAGATGATCGACGCGCAGGATGCCGAGGCTGCGGGCCAGCTCGACCTCGGTGGGATTGTCCAGGACCGTTCCATTGGGACACACGACAAGCGGCACGTCTGCGGATCTCGGCGCGTACCGCGCGAGGATCGCCGCCGCGTCTGGATCATCGGCGGGATCGAGCACCTGAAGAGGGGTGGAGTTTCGGGTGAGAAAGCCTTGCAAGCGCAGAAGGTCGGGACTGCCGGGAGACCCAATGAGGACCGGCCCGCCGGCGCCCATCTCGATCAAGGAGACGCGGCGCAGGACGAGCGCGTGCATGATGCGCTCGCCGATGTCGGCCTCGGCTATGAGCAGGGCCCGCAGCCCGTCGGACGGAATGAGGAGCGTCTCCACGTCGCTGGCCGCGCGCGCGTCGACCAGCGATGGGCGGCTGGACAGCTCGCCTGCTTCGGCGATGAAATCGCCCGGCCCTTCGTCGATGATGTGGACGACCCGCCCCAGACCCTCGTGCCGCGTGATGGTGACGGAGCCGGCGATGAGGACGAACATGCCCGGCCGTATTTCGCCCGTCGCGAACAGCGGCTCGCCAGCTGCGTAGCGCCGAACCGTGCCGAAACGGCGGAGACGGTCGATCTCCTGCGGACTGAGCTTCGGGAACATCTCGTCCCGGCGGGTCTCGAAGGTCGACATCAGAGCGTCCGTGTCAGGTTCATCGGCCTCATGCGAAGGATTCTACTGTTAGACCCTAGCTTTCGAGCTCTTTGATGCGCTGACCGATCTTTTCGCGGTCCGCCAGCTTGGGATCGAGCTTGACGGCTCGGCGGAACGCAGATACCGCGGCGTCTTTTCGGCCAAGCTTCGCATAGGTCATGCCCAGGTGAAACTGAACGAGGCCGTTGGAAGGCGCGAGCGTGGCCGCCTGCAGGAGAAGCTTCTCCGCTTCGCCGTATGACTCGCGCCGGTAGTGAATCCATCCCAGCGTGTCGATCACTCCCCCCGCACTCGGAGCCAGCCGTTGCGCCTTCGCGGCCAGGGGCAGCGCCTCGTCCGGCTTCTTCCTGACCTCGAGGAGGATCCAGGCGAGGTCGTTCAGCGATACCGCGTCATTTCCCTCGAGCTTGAGCGCCTCTCGATAGTTTTCTTCAGCCCGGTCGTACTCGCCAAGCAGCGAATATGCCTGGCCGAGCCCGCGGTAGGCTTCGACGCTCTGGGGGTTGAGCTTGAGCGACTTCTCATAGGCGCCAATGGCCGCGCGGGGATTCTGCTCGGCAACCTGCAGCGCACCGATCAACATCAACGGCCGGGTGGCCTTGGGATCGGCGCGGTGGAGATCCTGAGCGAGCCCCAGCGCGTCGGAGAAGCGGCCCGACTGCGCGTAGAGGTTGGCGAGCAGAAGCTTCGCCTCCGCCAGATTAGGATTCACGCCAAGGGCGAGCTCGAGGGGGCGCATGGCTTGTTCCCGCTGGCCTTTGCTGACGAGGTAGCGCCCCCACAAGACATTCGATCCCACGTGGGACGGGTTGCTCCGCAGGGCGGCCCGGAGATAGCTTGCGGCCTCCTCCTCTTTGTTCTGGCCGAGGACGATCCGAGCCATGAGATAGTTCGGCTCCGCGAGGGTCGGCGCCATCTCGAGAACCTGCTTGAGCTCACCTTCGGCTTCCTTCATCTGCCCCCGCTCGAAGTACACGCGGGCCAGCGACTCACGCGCGACGACGTTCTTGGGATCGTTGCTGATCACCGCTCGAAGCTGGCCGACCTCCTCCTCCTGGCTCTGCGGGTCCTGCTTCTCGCCTCTCAGCACGGCCAGCTCGCGCTTGGCAGGCGCGAGCTTGGGCTCGAGCTTGATGGCCTGCCGGTATTCCGCCTGGGCATCCTCCCGTCGGCCGAGCCGGACAAGGACTCGAGCCAGATAGACGTGCGCCGAGGCCGATTGGGGACTGCTCCGTACCGCGTCCTCGAAATCTCTGAGGGCCCCCGCGGCGTCGCCCTTACCCAGATAGGCCTGGCCGCGGACGAGCCGAGCCGCAGTCAGGTCGGGCTGACGCGTAAGCACTTCCGAGCTGCGGCCGAGGGCGTCATCATAGCGGCCGAGGTTGACGTAGACCTCGGAAAGGCCGAGCACGAAAGCCAGCTGTCGAGGATCAGCTCTGACGGCCGCCTCGAGAACGGGAACGGCCTGCGCGGGCCGACCGACCCGTTCATAGAGCGCACGGAGCAATAGGACGGCGGTGAGGTCGTCCGGCCGCTGCTTGACGGCCGCCTGGAGATGGACGATGGCGTCCTCGTCCTTGCCCTCGGCCATCGCCAGGCGCGTCAACCCGAGATGACCGGCCGGGTTCTTGGGATCGGTCTTGAGCGCCTGGCGGAAATTCGCCGCTGCCTTGTCTTTCTGGCCGTCCGCCGCGTAGAGGTTTCCGAGGAGGGAGTAGAATCCCGGATCCCGCTTGTCGCCCTTGGCGGTCTCCTCGACGAACTCGATGGCCTCTTTGAGACGCTTCTGCTGCGCCAGCGTGATGGCCTTGAGGCTGATTGCCTCCAGGGAGTTGGGGTCGGCCTTGACCGCGGCGTCGAAGTCCTTCAACGCGGTCGTCACATCTTTGGCGACAAGGTGAAGCTGCCCTGCCGCCAGATAGGCCGGCGCGAACGTCGCATCGACCTCGCTTGCCTTCATGAACATTTCTTCGGCGCCCTTTCGGTCACCACGCTGCGCGCGGGTCTGGCCCATCAGGACATAGGGCTCAGGGCTTTGCGGGGCCAGGCGTTGGGCCACGCTACCGGCGGCGGCGGCATCATCGAGGCGCCCGAGGAGCAACAGGGCGCGTCCTCGCTCCAGGTGATAGGCCGCCACCTTCTCTGCCTGCTTGGCGACGGGGTCGAGCTTTTCCAGAGCCTCGCGCGGGCGGCCCTGCCTCGTGTACAGGGAGGCGAGCCAGAGCCGGACCAATGGGTCATTGGGAAGTTGACGAGCGAGCTCTTCGAACTCCGCCATCGCCGACGAGTCTCCGGAGAGGAAGAGCGCCTTGCCCAGGAGATACCGCGCTTGAACAAACTGCGAGTGGGTCCGGACGACGGGGCTCAGCAAATTCACCGCATCGAGTGGCCGATTAGCCTGGAGATAGTACTGGCCGAGCGCAAGAAGGCCACCGAATGTCCAGGCGCGCGGATCGACCTGCTCGAGCTCCTTGATGGCGTCCGAGAGATTCCCCTGTTGCACCAGGGTCGCGGCGAGTCCCATCGATGGGCGAGGGTCGGCCGGATAGCTCGCCTTGGCGTGAGCGTAGAAGTCCCTGGCTTCGTCGAGCTTT
>WNFC01007302.1_pt1 | contig 12158 bp, 10 predicted proteins | sample 5400541 | NCBI WGS metagenome assembly WNFC01 (sample SAMN13153342, study PRJNA577476) | soil metagenome | isolation source: 120 cm saprolite under Douglas fir tree site 2 hole 2 replicate 1 | place: USA:California | collected 2015-04-18 | reverse complement strand
AATCTCTCGACTGTCACTCCCATGCTGAAGGAGATCCGTCGCGGGGGACTCCCGCCGTCACGTCTCCATCGTGGGTGTGACTATATGATGAGCCGCTTAGGAGAGGACATCTCGCTGCACGAGGTGGCGGCGAGCGTACAGCTGTCGACAGGCCATTTCGCAACGGCATTCAAACAGTCGCTAGGTGTAGCCCCACACGCGTGGTTGCGCCGTCAGCGGATCGAGCAGGCAAAGACACTACTCCGCGATCCCAATCTGGATCTGACCCAGATCGCGATCATCTTAGGCTATGCCAACCAGAGTTCATTCGGTGTTGCGTTCAAGAGAGAGACCGGCCTTACACCAATGCAATGGCGAAGGCGCGAAGCCGTATGACGACCTCCCAACCGATGACTTGGTGGCCCGTCCATAGGCTGGAGGCTTGTGATGCAACACAGAGTGTGGAACATCGAGGCCGCGCCTTCGAGTTCCGCGCGTGTCAGCCAATCCGGCTTCCGGCGTTGCGCACCGGCAAAAACGAGCGCGCCAGCAACGCCGGCATCATGGTCCGCTGCTTGAGATATGTCTTCGTGTAGCGGCTGTGGCTGAGGCGCGCCACGGTTCGGCTATTGGAAAAACAGCATGACCGGCAACCCAGTGTATGTTCGGTGTCCTGTCCTGTGGGCGTTAGCCGGTGGGGATGTTCGTTCAACGCTCGATGTAACTTTCAATCGGTCTGGAAGGATTGCCTGGAGAGGTGGTAACGCCGCCGGATTCCAAATCCGATCAATGGTCGGGGAAGTGGAGGTGATGGCCAGTTCGATCACGCTGGATTTCATATGGAATTCGGGCCACATGGAAGCGGAGGCACAATCGGGCGGCAGGGTCATCTCCAACGAAAATAGGCCCGCGTTTGCCTACGTCCTTCCGCCGGGCACTCGCGTCGGGTTTCGGGTGAAAGAGGCTCGTGAAAATCGACAATTGTCCCTGGAGATTGAGCGGGACTTTCTTTTGGGTGCCGCACCTTTTGAACCTCCTGGGAACCTCGACATTGTCGAAACGTGGGACTACAGGGATCCTTTGAGTTGGCAATTGGCTCGTGTGATCTATGACGAGTGCACAAGTCGCTCGCCGCAAGGCACCCTTTACGCCGAAACCGCCGTCACGCTCCTCGCCATGCATCTCGTCCGCAATCTCTCCACTGTCACTCCCCTGCTGAAGGAGATTCGTCGCGGGGGGCTCCCGGCGTCACGTCTCCATCGTGCGTGTGACTATATGATGAGCCGCTTGGGTGAGGACATCTCGCTGCACGAGGTGGCGGCGAGCGTACAGCTGTCAACAGGCCATTTCGCAACGGCATTCAAACAGTCGCTGGGTGTAGCCCCACACGCGTGGTTGCGCCGTCAGCGGATCGACCGGGCAAAGACACTACTCCGCGATCCCAATCTGGACGTGACCCAGATCGCGATCATCTTAGGCTATGCCAACCAGAGTTCATTCGGTGTTGCGTTCAAGAGAGAGACCGGCCTTAGCCCAATGCAATGGCGAAGGCGCGAAGTCGTCTGACGATTTCCAGAACCGATGACAATCAGGGCACGTCGCTCTCTTCCGCTGCTCTTCTCCCGTCAGGAATCCGCGACAGAGTGAGTCACTCTGTCGATGTTTCTTGCGCGCCTTCACGAGACAACCGATAGGACCAACTATCGCCGTCTTCACCAGATCCGCGAACTGTGTTTTTTTGCTCGCCGCAAATAGCGGAGTGTGTGCTCGACGCTGCTCGAGTTGGTTGCGTCTCAAGCGTAGTGGTCGGGGCCGCCGCGTGGGACCGCAAGGGCAAGTGTACAAGCTGTGCTTCGAGAGCCTGGAGCCTTTCTCGAGGTCAGGATCCCCTGCTGCTGACGATGGAAGTGTGTCGTACGCGGTTGGCTCGCCCCATTCGAGACGCCGCCAGCCGTATCGGAGATCGTGCGTCCTGGGCCGAAGCCTCCGTCACGCCGCTACACGAAATACGCAGTGTAGGTCACACAGTTTATCGATGTTTCTGACGAAGTCCCGGAGTTTCTGACGAGTCCGCGAATATCGGCGATCTACACTTTTCGAGAACGTCGTCGAAGCAACCCGTAGTGATCGTCTCGTTGACGGGATGCCGGAGGGGGATGTCTGGTGCACTCGGCAGGACTAGACCACCCTTGGGGCACTGAACGTCCATGAGCGCGACTCTGAGCGGCAAAGCGCTCATTTCATCGGAACTGGCTGAGCTCGCCGAGCGCACCCGCTCGCCCGAACGGTCACGGGAATCGTTCTGAAGCTCATGTTTCGCGAACCGGAAACCGGTCGACTTGATCCGCACATCAGGATCGGACCATGACCTGTAAGCCTTGGACCTTCGAAATACTCGCCGCGCTAAGGCCGCTTACAGCTCGAAACCAGCGAACACGGTGCGACCGTGAAGGCCGCCCGCGCCTTTACGACTTCTGAAACACCGGAAAGACACTTCGCTCCAGCAGAGCCATCGCAGAAACCTTCATGAGCATCAATCCATGAGCACCAACGAATACAGCGCGCTCGTCGCGCGGCACCGCAAGTACTTCCGCACCGGTGCTACTCGCGGCGTGGAATGGCGTAAGAGCCAGCTGACTGCACTGCGCGCTATGATGACTGAGCGCGCCGAAGATTTCTACGCGTCGTTATGGACCGATCTGCGTCGCGGACGCGTCGAAGCGGATTTCGTGGATGTGAAATACCTCGTCGGTGAAGCGGAGCACGCGCTCGCTCACGTCGGGCAATGGATGGAGCCGATGCGTGTGAGCAGTCTGCGCATGCTGGTGCCCTCACACACGCGCGTACGATTCGATCCCCTCGGCGTCGGTCTCATAATCGGGACCTGGAATTATCCTTTGATGCTGACGCTGTCGCCATTGATCGCGGCAATCTGCGGCGGCAACGTCGCCGTCATCAAGCCGTCAGAAGTTGCAGCTGCGACCGCCAACGTGATGGCGCGCCTCGTTCCTGAGTATCTCGATCGTAGCGGTTTCTCCGTCGTCCTGGGCGCGGCGCCCGAGACAACAGCGCTGCTCGAAGAGCAGTGGGATCACATCTTCTTCACCGGTGGAACGACGGTGGCAAAAATCGTCATGACGGCTGCCGCGAAAAGTTTGACGCCCGTCGTGCTCGAGCTAGGAGGGAAGAACCCTACGATCGTGCACTCGTCAGCAGATCTTAATGTGGCAGCGCGGCGCATCGCACACGGCCGGTGGGCGAACGCGGGTCAGACGTGCACCGCGCCCGATTACGTTCTCGTGTTCAAGGATGTCGCGGGCCAGTTCCTCGAAATTTTGAAGGAGACCGCTCTTCAGTTTTACGGCGAAGATCCGCGGAAGAGTCCGGACTACGGTCGTGTCGTCAGTGCCCATCACTTCGAGCGATTGAGGCGCCTGCTCGAGAGCGGGACGATCTACCATGGCGGTCAATGCGACGCGGCCGAACGGTACATCGCTCCCACGATTCTCGTAAATGTGCCACTCGACTCCCCGGCGATGCAAGAAGAAATCTTCGGGCCGATTCTTCCGGTCCTGGAGGTCGGCACTGTTCAGGAGGTCATTGAGTTCGTCAGCGCGCGGCCAAGTCCTCTCGGACTTTACATATTTGCGTCGGACCATAGCGTGACTGAGCAGATCCTCGACTCGACAACCTCTGGCGATGCGAGCGTGAACGATTGCACGGTCCAACCGCTGATTCATGAGTTGCCATTCGGCGGCGTTGGAAATTCCGGGATGGGGAAATATCACGGGGAGTGGGGATTCCGCGCATACACGAATGCGCGCGGCGTTCTCTATCACAGCACCGTTCTGGATCTCGACCTGCGCTACCCACCGTATGAGGGACACAAGACATTGCGGAAAGTGGCGGACCGCCTGTTGGCCTGAGCATCGCTCGGGGGTGGCGGAGTTTGTGCTCCCAAACGAGCTTCGGGAAGGAAATACGATGGGTATCAAAACTTACGTGCGCTGGCTAAGCCGTGTGACATTGGCCGTCGCGATCATCATGATCGGATGGGGCTTAGGCTTCGTCCTAGACCAACCTGTCACCCCGTGGTTTGCAGCATCGGCCACGATTTGGATGGCGCTGCTGTTGATATCCGCATTTTGGCAGCTGCGTGGCTCCTTGACGGCTAGTGCGGCTTTCGCACTGGCCACAGCCGTGGTCTCACGCTTGTTCAGCATTCTGCGTTTGAGCCCTCCGGCCAGCATCGACGGTTTGAACCCTCAGGATCTTGACCTGCTGGTTGCGACGGGTCCGGGCGTGCCGGGCTTTGCGCTTCTGGGTTGGTTTCTCGGAGCTCTTGTGTTCGTCCAATTTATCCTGCGGGCAGCGTCTATCGCAGCATCGGCGGATTTGCGAGAGGCGTCGCTCAATACCGCGGCGCTGACGTTTATCAGAGCGTATGTCGGCCTGATGTTCGTGCCTCATTTCGGAAGTCACATCCTCGGCGGGCCCTTCCAATTCGAGATCTACACGCTCTATTTTGCGAACCTGGGGATTCCCATGCCCGCCATGCAGGTTGCACTCGCCGGATCGATCGAGCTCATTTCAGCGGTCGGACTCACATTGGGACTCTTCACGCGGCCCGTTGCCTTGCTCGGATCGGTGTATTTGCTGATGTCGATGCTGTTGGGCGGACATTTTCAGATCGGCTATGTATGGGCGCTGCCGGATGGAGGCTACGAATTCGGTGTGTTCTGGGCTGCAATGGTCGCGGTGTTCGCTGTGTTGGGCGGCGGGGTGAATTCGGTCGACCGGGTACTATGGCGGAGCGAGCTCGCCCGCCGCCTCCTACCCGGTATCGTATGGAAGGTCCTGGCGAGCTAGCGAGGTAGCCATTCGGCGTTCTCGTTAAGTGTTGTATGGAGCGACATGTCCTGCGCGATCGCGTCGCTTACCTCCAACATGCCGCATCGCTCCAGCTCGGAGTGTCAGGTGATATCACTATGAAATGCAATGTCCTCGTCATCGCTGTTGCGCTGCCGCTCGTAGCATGTGGCAACGAGCAGGCCAAGAAAATCGAAGTCCGACCGGTACGTGTGACGTCGGTCCGACATACGCCAAGTGGCGAAATGATCAGTTTGACGGGTCAAATCCAAGCCAAGGATCAGGCCAATTTGGCCTTCAGGATTGGTGGTCGCCTTCAGGAAAGAAACGTGACGGTCGGCGATCCGGTTACACCCGGCCAGATCGTCGCGAAAATTGAACCCCAAGATTATCAAAACGCGCTGCGTTCGGCGGAAGCCGATTTGGCCTCTGCGCAAGCCGTGTTGGCGAACGCGCAACATGCCGAGGGTCGCCAGAGCGAGCTCTTGAGCAAGGGATTTGCTACGCGTGCCCAATACGATCAGGCCGAGCAGCAAATGAAGACCGCGCAAGCGCAGGTCGATTCGGCGCAGGCCAGACTGCAGAACGCAAAAGATAATCTCACTTACACTGAACTCAAATCCGACGTCGCCGGATCGGTGACGGCGAAAGGAGCAGAACCCGGAGAGGTCGTCGCGGCCGGCAGAATGGTTCTTCAGATCGCCAGACAGGGCGGCCGCGACGCAGTCTTCAATGTCCCCTCCCAGCTGATTCGCCGAAGTCCAAAAAATCCCGAGGTGACCGTCGCCTTGTCGGATGACCCGGGGGTTATTGCAACCGGTCACGTCCGCGAGGTCGCTCCTCAAGCGGATGCAGCAACAGGAACCTATGTCGTAAAGGTCGGGCTCGACAATCCGCCGGATATCATGCGCCTCGGAGCGACGATCATTGGACGCGTCAGAATTCAATCAGAGCCTGTCATTCAGCTTCCCGGGACAGCGCTGACCCAGAGCGAGGGAAAGCCCGCAGTATGGGTCGTCGATCCAAACAAAAAGACAGTCTCGCTGCTTCCGGTCGTAGTCGACCACTATGACACATCCTCGATCGTCGTGACGGACGGCCTAAGCGACGGGGATATCGTTGTAACGGCGGGCGTTCAGGCTTTGCGGCCCGGACAAGCGGTCAGGCTTCTTGAAAACGGCGTGGGCGTCCAGAAATGAACCGCGGCTTCAATATTTCCGAATGGGCTCTGGCGCACCGCTCGTTCGTCTGGTTTTTGGTCATCATCATTGTTGTGGCGGGCGGACTGTCCTATTTGAGGCTAGGCCGCAATGAAGACCCGAATTTCACGATCAAGACCATGGTGGTTCAGGTCGTATGGCCCGGTGCCAACATAACGGATACGCTTGAGCAGATCACAGATCGAGTCGAGAAGAAACTCCAGGAAGCTCCGGGCCTCGACTACATCCGCAGCTATACGGTTGCCGGCACATCGACGGTTTTCATCACCCTCAAGGGATCCGTGCAGAGCCGAGACGTACCTGACGTATGGTATCAGGTCCGCAAGAAAATCGGCGACATCCGACAAACCCTTCCACAAGGCATTGTCGGACCTTTCTTTAACGACGAGTTCGGCGACACCTATGGCATCATCTATGCGTTCACTGCGGATGGCTTCACGCAACGGGAGCTACGCGATTATGTCGAGAGTGCCCGCACCCGGCTTCTTGCAATAAATGACGTTTCGAAGATCGATGTCTTTGGGGCACAGGACGAAAAAATCTACGTTGAGTTCTCGTCACACAAGCTCGCCGGCCTTCGCCTCGATCGCCAAGCGCTGATACAGACGATTCAGGCACAGAACGCTGTAACCCCTGCGGGCGTCGTTCAAACATCTGACGAAAAGATCCGCGTCGACGTGACCGGGGGATTTGGTTCAGAAGCCGATCTGAGAAACGTCAATCTGGTTGCTAGTGGACAAATCTTTCGATTGTCCGATATCGCGACAGTCAAGCGTACCTATTCCGACCCGCCGCAACCGATGTTCCGCATCAATGGACAAGCCGCGATCGGGATTGGCATCTCGATGCGCGCCGGTGGAGATGTTCTGGCGCTCGGCCAAAACGTCGAACAGGCAATGTCCGAGATCAGGGCGAATCTCCCCATTGGCATCGAACCTCACCTCGCCGCGGATCAGCCGAAAGTCGTCAAGGCCGCGGTGGATGATTTCATGGAAGCCCTGTGGGAGGCCATCGGTATCGTTCTCGCCGTGAGCTTCATCAGCCTCGGCATTCGCGCAGGCGCGGTCGTTGCGTGCTCCATCCCGTTGGTGCTCGCCGCAGTGTTTGTCGGCATGGGGCTCGCGGGGATCGATTTGCAACGCGTCTCGCTTGGCGCCCTTATTATTGCATTGGGCCTCCTCGTCGATGATGCAATGATCACAGTCGAAATGATGGTGACACAGCTTGAGGCTGGCGCCGAAAAGGCCAAGGCAGCCACGTTCGCCTATACTTCGACGGCGTTCCCCATGTTGACTGGTACATTGGTGACCGTCGCGGGCTTCGTACCCATCGGCTTTGCAAAAAGTGCTGCCGGCGAATACACGTTCTCGCTCTTTGCGGTCGTTGCGTTAGCGCTGGTGATCTCCTGGATCGTGGCTGTTCTGTTCGCACCTCTGATCGGCGTAACCATCCTTCCCGACAAAATGAAGCACACGGCGGACGCCGAGCCTGGCCGCATCATGCGGGGCTTCCGGCGCACATTGACAGGGGCCATGCGCGCCAAATGGCTGACGATCGGTCTGACGCTGGTGGCATTAGCGGCTTCCATATTTGGAATGCGGTTCGTTCCCCAGCAGTTTTTTCCGGCGTCCGACAGACCGGAACTGCTGGTGGACCTGAAGCTGTCGGAGGCCTCTTCACTCTATGCGACGGAGAAGGTCGTCACAGCCTTCGAAGAGCTCCTGAAAGGCGACCCCGACATTGACCATTGGACGACATATGTCGGTCAAGGAGCCGTCCGATTTTACCTGCCGCTCGATGTTCAGCTCGCCAATGATTTCTTTGCCCAGTCGGTTATCGTTGCCAAGACCCTTGAAGCGCGGGAGCGCGTCCGCGGCCGCCTTGAAGCTGTTGCAATCGAGAAATTTCCCGGCGTCGTGACCCGTCTGTCGGCGCTTGAATTGGGGCCGCCGGTCGGCTGGCCGCTGCAGTACCGTGTGAGTGGTCGCGAGCCAGCACAGGTTCGCGAAATCGCCTACAAGCTCTCCGCCGTCGTGGCCTCTGACCCACGCACGGAAAAGATAAGCTTTGACTGGATCGAGCCGCAACGGACCTTGCGTATGCCTGTCGATCAGGATCAGGCCAGGCTGCTGGGCGTGAGTTCGCAAGTGCTGGCTCAGGCATTATCCGCCGTCGTGTCCGGCATCAACGTCACGCAATTGCGCGACGGGATATATTTGGTCGACGTGGTCACGCGAGCCGATGAGCAGGAGAGAATTTCTCCGGATGCTTTGCGGACCTTGCAAGTCCCCATTCCAAATGGGGGCACCGTTCCGCTGCTACAGCTGGCGACAGTCGAATATGCCCAGGATTGGCCACTGATCTGGCGACGGGATCGAAATCCGACGCTGACGGTCCAAAGCGATCTGATTGCAAACGTGCTCCCTGCAACGGTCGTCGATGCCCTGCACGCGAAGGTGCAGGCGTTGAATGCCGCATTGCCGGTTGGCTATGCGATCGTGCCAGGCGGGACGGTTGAGGAAAGCGCCAAGTCGACATCTTCCGTCGCGGCCGCAGTTCCGGCGGCACTACTTATCATGCTCGTTGTGCTGATGATTCAACTTCAAAGCTTCAACCGGCTGTTATTGGTGATGAGCGTCGCGCCCTTCGGAGTGATCGGGGTAGTGGCTGCATTGCTGATTGCCGGAAAGCCGCTCGGCTTTGTTGCCATCCTGGGTGTTCTGGCGCTTGTGGGCATGATTGTTCGCAATTCGGTCATCCTGGTGGATCAGATCGATACGGAGATTGCCCGCGGACGGGCCCCGTGGGATGCCGTAGTCGAAGCGACCCTACACCGCTTTCGCCCAATCCTTCTCACAGCGGCGGCAGCCATTCTCGGCATGATCCCGATCGCTCCGACTGTATTTTGGGGGCCCATGGCCTATTCCATCATGGGCGGCCTGGCGGTTGCCACGATGCTGACGCTCGTATTCCTACCGGCACTTTATGTGGCTTGGTTCCGAATTAAGGAGCCTTCGCCGCCAGAGGTGGAACGCGTCGATCTCTCCGACCAATTTCATCAGACCGCCAAGAATTGAGCTTGTTCTGTAGCGCGCGGGTGGCAACGACTGGAGCGGAAAATGTCAGAAAACGGTTGCGGAACTTCCGGTCGGCGTCCTCGAGCAGATCGGGGTCAAACATATGTTCGGGCTGCGGCGACTCACTCAATCCACCTGCCGATGCGGTCCGGCGCGGCAAGATCGGATGGATAGGTGTCCGCCACCAGGAAAGTGCGGCGCTTGCCGCCGCCGGCCAGGCCAAGCTCAGCGGCCAGCTCGCCGTGTGTGCCGGTACCACCGGCAGCACGCATCTGATCTCGCTGCCGGCGACCGCGCTGCTGGCTTCGCGATTGTGTGTTCTCAGCCCAACGCGGAGAATACCTTTGCGATCCTCTCGATCAATTGAGGCACCAGTCCCGGACCAGGCCGCCGTCGTTCGCGATCCGGTGACCCTGGACGACGACCCTCCGTACTTTTCCGTCTATCAGAAAGGGCCAGTCCTGATTGATCGCCAATCCGAAACGCATCAGTATGCACTCGTGATGCGCAAGATCGTCGGGATGCTGCGGACGTCCGCTTTTCTTCAAATATGCCGGGGAGGCGCACACAACGCCCCTGTTATCGGCGAGGCGCTTGACCCGCAGCGTGCTATCCGCCAGTTGCGCCAAGCAAGGCGCAGTCGTACGAGTCGATGCGGAGGCAGCGCAGGAGATCGCACTTGACGCGGCAACCACGGCGGCGCAGGTGTGCAATCAGAGCTTCCTGGGTGGCCTCGTCGAGCCCCTGTTCCAGTATGTCGATGACCAGGATGGTCGGGCCTTCAGTTTCTAGTCCGGCGAGCAGGGCGACCAAAGCCTCAGAAACCGTGGCACCGTCCTCGACAAGCCAAGCCAGGGTCTGATCAACTCGCGACTTGAGGGCCGGGTTGCGGTCCAGTAACGCGGCCTTCGAGCGCTGCTTGGTGCGCAGCAAGTGCCGGTTCAAGACTCTCGGAGTCGCCTTCTAACACGCGCGCCACTTGGCTGAGGCTAAGGCCGAGTTCGCGCAATGCCGCGATTTCAGCAACGAATCACCTCGAAGTTGGCTGACCGCAATCCTTATCTCGGCGGCCTCAAGGGTCGGGTCAAGTGGGATTCCACCAATTTTCGGCAATTTCTCCCGCGATCGAGCGATCATCGTACCGAAGGCAGCACCTGGCCCGACTTCGGACGTTGCGGCGATACCGATCGGAGCAGAGATTACGATTTCCGTGCCGTTATCCAAAGAAACGTCGCTTCTTCGTTGTCCTGCTCGACCAGTTCCACCTGTTCTACGCAGAAGCCGGCATCATTGACGATTTGCGCCGCCTTTGGCGCACTTCGGCTTCGAGCCGATGCGGACATAAATCCCGCCGTTGAAAGAAGTCCCGCACTTCACGATTGGCGCGAAACCAGCAAGAACGCGCTCAAGGAGGCCCCTAAGCAAAGCGCGGCACCGACCGCAGCTGCCCCGTCAAAGGCGGCCAGAAGTGATGGTCCTCTCGCGACCATCACCGAGCCGATGAGGGACGTGGCCACCAATCCACCGGTGCGCGCAACCGCGCTGTTCAATCCGGAGGCCGCACCGACGTGGCGTGCGTCGACGGACATCAGGACCGCCGTTGTCAATGGCGCTACCGCTGCCCCCATTCCAAGCGCAATCACGACCATGGCAGGCAGGACACCTAGCCAATAGCTGTGGTCCGGTCCGATCCGAGGCACGAGCAAAAATCCGACCGCGACGGTGACTGGTCCGATGACCAGGGGCCATCGTGGGCCTACCTTCGCAGAGAACGCGCCTGCTCCGGGGGAGGCCATGGCAATGACGAGCGGCAATGGTAGCAAGGCGGCGCCAGCCTCCGTTGCGGAATATCCGCCCGCTTCGATCAGTACGTATGGCACCAGAACGAAGAGGCCGCCAAGTGCGCCGTAAAGCAGGAACGTTAGGAGGGTCAGCCCGACAAAACTTGGGGATCCGAACAGTGCAAGCGGCATCATGGCCTTGTCGCCGAGGCGCCGCTCAGCAAGCAAGAATGCGATCAAGAAGAGGCCGCCCACCCCCAGCACGGCGAAAGCGGCGAGCGACCAGCCCCGTCCTCCGGAGCCCTCGGTGAGCGCCCAAGTCGTGAGACCGAGGCCGACGGTCACGAGAGCCGCCCCTATCGCGTCAAGCGAGTCTGAGCCGCCGTCAAAGTCCACACTGACGTACAGGTACGCAAGGACGATGGCCGCTGCAGCAAGCGGCAGGTTGATCAGAAAAACGAACCGCCAACTGCCTGCATCTATGAGCCAGCCCCCCAGTACCGGACCGAATGCACCAGCAGCTGCTCCGACAGCGGCCCAGATACCGATCGCTCGGCCCTTCGCCTCGCCGGAAAAGCTTTGACCGAGTATCGCGAGACTGCTCGGCATCAGCATGGCGGCGCTGACGCCCTGGACGAAGCGGGCGACAAGAAGCCAAAGAAGACTGGGTGCTGCTGCGCAAGCCAGCGAAGCAACACCGAACAGGCCGACCCCCGCAATCAGGAGGCGTCGGCGACCGAAGCGGTCGCCAACAGCGCCTCCTAAGAGAAGTAGCGCACTCAGTGGGAGCAAATAGGCATTCACGACCCACTGCAGGTGGTCCGCGTCGGCCCGAAAGCTTGCGCCGATTGCCGGAAGGCCCACGTTGACGACCGATCCGTCGACGAAGGCTAGGCTTGACGCCAGGATCGTCGTCGCGATCACAAACCGAGGATGACCGGTCTGGCCCGCTTCGTCTCGGGCCTGGGCAGTAGCGGCATCACAGGGCGCGTGCAGGACGTTGCTCATGTCTACTTTGTAAGGCACCCCCCTCAACGAGCTGCGGCGCTATACGGTTTTCTCGATCGCTCGCACCAAATCCTCGATGAATCTGACCACCAAGGAGACGTCCCCACGGGTGACCGGCCGGGGTCTTCGCGGAATGGAACGCTCTAGATCGCCCTGGTGAGCGATCTTATTCCTTCGCTCCACCATCAGAGAGCGGTCCTTCTTCAAGCTCTTTGCTAGCGCGT
>WNFC01007301.1_pt1 | contig 12159 bp, 14 predicted proteins | sample 5400541 | NCBI WGS metagenome assembly WNFC01 (sample SAMN13153342, study PRJNA577476) | soil metagenome | isolation source: 120 cm saprolite under Douglas fir tree site 2 hole 2 replicate 1 | place: USA:California | collected 2015-04-18 | reverse complement strand
CAGCGCATGCTTCACCGTTTCGCCGGCTGCGAGCACCGTGGCGTACAGCTCGTTGTCCTGGCGGATTTTCACCGAGCCGTCGCGGCCGTCCGGCGAAGCGACCAGCCGCAGTTTTCCGCGCTTCTCCGCTTCGCTGAAGTTCTTCTGGCCGTACGCCGGCTTCAACCCCTTCTTTTCCGGCAGCATCCAGATTTGATAAAGATGCACGGGCTCCGTCTTCGACGCGTTGAATTCGCTGTGCGCCACGCCGGTGCCCGCGCTCATGTATTGCACGTCGCCTGGCTTGATCACCGAGCCGTTGCCCATGCTGTCGCGGTGTTCCAGCGCGCCTTCCAGAACGTACGTCACGATTTCCATGTCGCGGTGCGGATGGGTGGGAAAACCGCCGCCACCTGCGACGCGGTCATCGTTCATGACGCGCAGGGTGCGGAATTGCACGTGCTCCGGATCGAAGTAATCGGCGAACGAAAACGTGAAATGCGTGTCCAGCCAGCCGTGGTTCGCGTGCCCGCGTTCCGCGCTTTTGCGGATGTTGATCATGGCTCACCTCCCAGGTTTGCAGGGGCATTATAGTCGTTATAACGACTATTGTCAAGAGGTATATTTAGCCGCCGTTCCCCTTTCTCTTCATCCCCAAGCCCCGCCATTTCAGCCCTTTACTTCATCCCCGCCGGCCAGTTTCCGCGTGCGCCTCCTTTGGTGTACAGTGAGTAGGGAAAGCCCGGCAGCAGTTCCGCAGCCTCCGAGGAATTGGAATGGATTCCCCACTCTCCGCCACGCAAACGCGAAAGTCTGAAGGCGCGGCCGCGCTCCGCGAAACTCTTACCATCATCGACAACCGCACCGGCAAATCCTATGAGATCCCCATCACGCACGATACCATCCGTGCCGCCGACCTCCGCCAGATCAAAGTCGACCCTAAAGAATTCGGGATGATGAGCTATGACCCGGCCTTTAACAACACCGCCTCCTGCATCAGCAAGGTCACCTACATCGATGGCGACGCCGGCATCCTGCGTTATCGCGGCTATCCCATCGAAGACCTCGCGGAAAAAAGCACCTATCTGGAAACCGCGTATCTGCTCCTGCATGGCGAATTACCCACGTCTTCGCAGTTGGAGGATTGGACCTACAACGTCACGCATCACACTTTCATCCACGAAAGCATCAAGAAGTTTCTCGACGGCTTTCATTACGACGCCCATCCCATGGGCATGATGATCTCCACGATTGCCGCGCTTTCCACTTTCTATCACGACGCGAAAGACATCTTCAGCATCGAGTCGCGCAAGAAACAGACCTATCGGCTCGTCGGAAAGATTCCGACGATCGCTGCATTCTCTTATCGTCATACCCTGGGCATGCCGTTCGTCTATCCGGACAACGACCTCAGCTATCCGGGCAACTTTCTGAACATGCTCTTTCGCACCACCGAGCCCAAGTACCGGCCTAACGCAACCCTGGAGCGCGCTCTCGACGTTCTCTTCATCCTTCATGCCGACCACGAGCAGAACTGCTCCACCAACACCATCCGTGGCGTCGGCAGCTCCCACGTTGATCCCTATTCCGCCACGGCCGCCGCGATCGCCGCTCTCTACGGTCCTCTCCACGGCGGCGCCAATGAAGAAGTACTGCACATGCTCATGGAGATTGGCTCAATCCAGAAAGTTCCCGACTTCATTAAGCGCGTCAAGGCCGGGGAAGTGAAACTCATGGGATTCGGCCATCGCGTGTACAAGAATTACGATCCCCGAGCCCGCATCATCAAACACATCGCGTATGAAGTGTTCGAGCTCATGGGCAAGAACCCGCTCCTCGAAATCGCACTGGAGTGCGAACGTATTGCCCTCGAAGACGATTACTTCGTGAAGCGCAAACTGTATCCCAACGTCGATTTTTACACCGGCCTCATTTATCAATCGATGGGTTTCCCGATGACGATGTTTCCAGTACTGTTCGCGATTCCGCGCACTTCCGGGTGGATCGCGCAGTGGGAAGAGATGCTCCTCGACCCCGAGCAAAAGATTGCGCGGCCACGCCAGATCTACCTCGGCCATGACACTCGTCATTACGTTCCGATCAATCAGCGCGGTTAGGAAACACAGTATCCACTTTGTATACCGCTTTCTGGGATATGCTCGACAATCCCATTTCGCAAGGTATAGTTGATTTTTGAATTTGTAGAGAGGTTGCATGGCTCAAGTCTCGAATACACCCAGGCATACGGGAGCTCGGCGCCGCAGTCAGCGCGTGCTGATGCAAGTCCCCGTCCGCTTACGCGGGAAGAACGCTCAAGCAGCGGACTTCGAGGAATTCACGGAAACTCTGGCCATAAATGCCCACGGGGCCCTGATCTTGCTCACTGCTCGGCTCACCAGCGGAGCCGTGGTTCACATGCGGCACAACAAAACAGAAGAGGAACAGGAGTGCCATGTGGCGTTCCTCGGTCCGGTACGCGGCGGCAGGGCAGAGATCGGTCTGGAGTTTACGGCACCGCGCCCAACCTTCTGGCGTGTGGCCTTTCCTCCCGAAGACTGGAACCCGAGGAGTCCCGAAGCCCGAACGGTTCCCGGCCAGCGCACCAATAAGTAACTCGTTCCAGGCACTTCCTACTGCTTCTCCGCTTTCTGGGAACTCTGCAATCGAGCTGCGCGCCTAAAAAATTCAGGCCGGAGATACCTTCTTCGCCATCATCGCCGTCAGCAGCCATTTCCTCAACACCATGAGGTAATAGGGTTTTGTCTCCCGGAACATCAGTCCCATGCCTTGACTTGGATGCGAGTAGATGACGCTTGCTTGCGCTTCGAAGAATTCAGTCGCCGTAAAAAGTTTTATCGCCAGGGACGCCCCCATCGGATAAGGGCTTTCCGTATCCACATAACAACCATTTAAACTGAGTTCTTTGACGCGCGCGGTCCTTTTATCTTCAGACGCGCCTTCACGCATTTCGATGGATCCAACGAACGGATACCGGGGGTTGCGGCGCCGATCCTGTTCCATGGGACTCCTGGAGAGAACGGCGACGATTTTACCCCGGCACACCCAAATCTTCTCAAAAATTCTCTTTTGGATTGTGCGACTGGAAAGAGCTTGCGGACATCAAGAATTCCGGCTCGCGTGTCGCGCTCGAATCAATCTCCGCAGGCGTACTCTGCAAACGCGGAGAGTGGAACTCTCTGTTCGCATTTTTGTTCGACTTCACGACGCGCGTTTTGCATCGCCGCGGCCGCGCGCGCTTGCTGCTGGTTCGCAGGCTTCAGTGCAAGGCTCATCATTTCGCGGAGTCTCCGGTGCGCTCGGAACAGCCGCAGGCGCACCGCCATCGCGGAAATCCCCAGCCGCTCGGCAACCTCTTGGGTGGAGTATTGCAAAACATCGCGCAGCAAGCATACCTGCCGCAGGTCAGGAGAGAGTTGCGTGATCGCGTCCGCCATTAATTTGCGCATTTCGCGCCGCGCGAAGCGTTCTTCTGGATTGTCTTCGCACGACGTCACATTGCTGCCAAGCGTTTCGTCGCCAGCACCGTTCGGCTCATCGAGCGAAAAGAGTTTCCCGTCGCGCCGCTTGCGGAGCACGTCGATCGACGCATTGGCCACGATCCGCGAAACCCATGCATGCAGATTGTCCCGGTTTTGGCCCGGCGTGCCAGCAAACTGTTCGAGGCGCGTCATCACCTTCAGGAACGCATCCTGGCGCACGTCTTCGGCGTCCGCAGGATTGCGGGTCAGCCGCAGAGCCCCCATGTATAAGCCGGGGGCGTAGGGCAGAATCAGCTTGGCAAGCGATTCCCGATCGCCCTTTCGCGCCTGCAGGAGCAATGCGGTGCGGGTCGCACCATCAACACATAAAGACGTGCTGCACATGGTGCGGTAGAGATTGGCAGGCCGATCACCACCCCCAAGGCATGTGTAAGCTATAGAAAAGAAAGCGCTAACAGTTCTCTCCGTCGTGGGGGTCAGAAAAGAGAGTGACCGCTTGTGGGACGCGGCGTGGCGATTTCGGTCACCATTTCATGAAGGCAGCCAGTCTCAGAGCCCTCTGAAGGTCCCATAAATTGAAGACCAAATAGGTGGAGCAAGCGAGAAACCTACCGCAACAGAACGCGGAACTCGCGGCGCTTCTACTCGACAATTTGGAGTTTATCGCCTTGCATTTCCCACTCGATTCGAACGAGGAAATCGAAATGCATGCCTTCGGTCTTGAGCCAGGCTTGCAAATCTTCACGTGAATTCGCGCGGAATTCGACGAACATTTTCCCTTCGAGCATGTTGACGAGAACGCGTTCCGCACGCGCGAGTCCGCCGGCTTGCATGCGCTGCGCGAGGGCTTCGGCTCCTTGGCGTGTAAGGCAGGCGAGCGTGTGCTGGGTGAGGTAGCGTGGCATCGGAACTCCTGCGTTCGAATTGGTGTCTAAGTATTCCATAGAAGGCAAAGCATCTGCACGAGCACGCAGGGAGTGACGGCCACAGTTGAATGCCTTTTGAAAACGGAATTCCGCGCATCGGACAACGCGCGTCACGCGGCTCGCATCTCGATGGGCAGGCCAGCATTGCACATTGGCGGAGGTGCAAAATGAGCATAATCATCCAAGTACTGTGTCTCTCCTTACCGCTTTGCAATTCCATTTCAGCCCAAGAAAAAACGGCCTCGGCACCAAAACCTGAAAATGTGGAGGCTGCCAGCGAAGCTCGCGATAATGCGAACGCCACAGCGGCGAAGTTGCCGGTGCGACGTGTGGTGCTGTACAAGAATGGCGTGGGGTATTTCGAACACTTGGGGCGTGTACAGGGAAGCCAGGACGTGCACGTGGACTTCACCAGCGCGCAATTGAATGATGTGTTGAAGTCACTGACAGTTCTCGATTTGTCCGGCGGAAAGATATCGGGCGTCGATTACAATTCGGAAGCGCCACTGGTTCGGCGGCTGGCGACGCTTCGGCTGACGCTCGGCGAAAACCCGACGATGGCGGATTTTCTCGCGGCGTTGCGTGGGGCAAGGCTGGAAGTGCGCAGCGGGAGCGGCGCCGCGATGGCGGGAAAGCTGTTGAGCGTGGAGAAGAAATCGCGCGAGAGGGATGGTGCAACGACTGAGTGGACGGAGATTTCCTTGGTGAATGACAGTGGTGAAGTGCGTAGCGCGGAAGTGACCCCGGCCACGAGCGTGCGAATCGCCGAAAAGGATTTGCAAGTGGAAGTAGGGCGGTACCTGGGCCTGATCGCTTCTTCGCGGGACCAGGACTTGCGGCGCATGACGATTTCGACGACAGGCGCGGGCGAACGCAATTTGTACGTGAGCTACATCAGCGAAGTACCGATCTGGAAGACAACGTACCGGCTGGTGTTGTCCTCAAAAGCGGAGAAGAAGCCGCTGCTGCAAGGCTGGGCGATCGTAGACAACACGATTGGGGAAGATTGGAACGACGTGGAATTATCACTGGTGGCGGGTGCACCGCACTCGTTTATTCAACAGCTTTCGCAGCCGTATTACGGAAGGCGGCCGGTTGTGCCGCTGCCAGAGAGCGTGCAATTGACGCCGCAAACTCACGCGGCAACGTTGGAGCCGTTAGCCCGTGGGATTGCAGGTGGTGTGCCTGGTGGGGTCGCGGGTGGGGCCATGGGTGCAGTACTGGGCGGCGTTATCGGCGGGATTGGGAGTGGAAGCGGAGGTGGGACAGGAGGAGGAAGCTTCCGCGCGGTGCCAGCGCCTAAGCCCCCGCCACCAGCGGGTGTGGATGAAGCGGAAGTCGAGGAAGCGAGGGAGGAGAGCGAGCCGGTTGCAGAAGGGAATGCGTTGGGGGACCTATTCGAATACAAGCTTAAGGAACGCGTGACGATTCGAAAGAACCAGTCTGCCCTGGTGCCGATCCTCCAGACGGATATCGCAGCGGAAAAAGTCTCACTATGGAGCGAATCGCTGGGAGTCGCACGGCCGTTGCGAGCGCTGTGGGTGAACAATGCGAGTTCGCTGACGCTGGATGGCGGAAGCTTCAGCGTTTTGGACAGCAATACGTTCGCCGGTGAGGGTCTGGTCGAGGCCATCAAGCCGGGCGAGAGGAGATTGCTCTCTTATGCGACCGACCTGGGCCTGCTGGTGGACGCAAAGCTGTACAGTGACCGAGATCGCGTGACACGCGTGCGGATCTATCGCGGCACGATGACCACCACAAGCGAAGAGCGCGAGAAGAAAACGTATATCGTTCGAAATGAAGATACGACCCCCCGAACACTGGTGATCGAGCATCCGGCACGGCCAGAATGGCAACTGGCCGAGGACGGTCCGAAGCCCGAGGAGAAAGCTTCGGGGTTGTACCGTTTCCGGTTGAGCGTGGAACCGAAAAAAACGGAAAGGTTGGTGATTAACGAGGCGAAGCCACTCTATTCGCAATATGCCTTGAACGGTATAACGGACGATCAGATCGGGGCTTTCCTTCTGCAGAGGTCGATCAATCCGGAGATTGAGAAGGCGCTGCGGGCAATCGTGGCTCAGAAGAGCGTGGTCGCGGATTTCGAAGCCAAGATCAAAGCGCAACAAAAAACGATTGACCAGATTTTCGCGGACCAGGGGCGCCTGCGCGAAAACATGAAAGCGCTGAAAGGCAGCGCCGAAGAGAGGGCGCTGCTGCAACGCTACACGAAGCAACTCGACGAGGAAGAGACGCAACTCGATGCACTGCGCAAACAAATACAAGAGACGCTAGTGCAGCGTGAGAAAGCGAATGAAGGACTTCAGAAGATGATCGGAGACCTTCAGATGGATGTCGTCCTCTAGGAGCGTGAACCGCAACTGATGCCTGGAACCAACAGGTCAGACATACTGCAAGGATAGCGAACGGAACAGCGAAAACCTTCGGGAGCACACACCTGTCCGAGATGGCAGGTGGCGGTGAAGCACATTCTCTGGGTGCAACGATTCATCCTGTCAAACAGGCACTACACTTAACCTACAGAGGGGAGGCACAGCCTCGTGTTCGAACAGAGGCGCAATCCTTCCATGGTAATCCACGAGAGAACATTGCAGAGGTTGAAAAAATGAAACGCGCACTGCTCTTGACCTTGATTTTTCTGATGGCGATGGCTGTAGCTCGAAGCGTAGCTGCTGTTCCGCAACGCAGAGGCTCTTCCACACTAAGCGGCGTGGTCCTGGGGCCGGATGACCGGCCGGTGGCACACGCGAGCGTTTCCTACCAATCATCAGGCGGCGTGGCGCCGCACGTGGTGCGCACGGACTCCAGCGGGCATTTCTGGATCTCGAGGCTGAAGGCGGATGACTATGACCTCCGGGCGTCTGGAAAGGGTGTTTTTTCAGAGTGGGAGAAGAACATCCCGCTGCGGTCCGGGGAGACAAAAGACTTGACGCTGCGGCTGATTTACGCGAAGGAAGTTCCGAAGGCGTATGTGAAGAGCAAGCCAAAGCAGTAAATTGCCGTTCAAACGAAACGGGCCAGACGTTTGCCGCCGCACACACAGCACGAAATCAGCAATCCGGCACCGGCGATCAAAAACTCCAAAAACATTTGTTACTGATACATGAGCTGCGCAAGCTCGTAAAGGTCGGAATCAGAAACGTCGGAGATGGCGCAGTATTCCATTCCCTGGCGGCGCCAGTGGCGCCATTGATACCCTTGCCGGAGGCCGGGCGAATGGATGGGCGTGTCCGGCTCCTTGGTAGGCAGAACAAAAACATTAATGACGTGCTTGCGGCGTGAATATACTAGCGTAGCGACATTCTGACCGCCGAGAACATCGAGACGTCCGCCGACCAGCGGAAATCCTTCATCGGCAAAATCCTTCACCGGAGGAACAAAAGCGAGCTTGCCGTCGAACCACGGCTTGACGGTGTGCTGGTCGGTGGAAGTCACGTCGGTTAGGTGGCCGGGTTGCAGCGAGCGAACATGCGCGTCAATGATCTCGGCAACCGTGAAGGGCGCGGTTGAGGCGCTATCCTTGGCCGGGCGCTGCCAGACGAACCAGGAAACGGAAGCAACCATCAGAATGGCGGCAGCAACCGCGAGCCAACGCCAAGCCGGAATGCGAATGGCAAGGGAAGAAGCAGTTGCACCATCCAGATCAGCGCGAATCTTTTTGCGGAGGCTAATGGGAGCGTTTTCGTAAAGACCGCTGCGCTGAAGGGAGGAGCGCAGCGATTCCTCGGCTCCAAGGGCAGTGGTGCATTCGCGGCAACATTCGAGGTGGCGCTCAAATTCCGCAGCGCGCGTGGCGTCCAGCTCGCCATCCAGATAGCCGTGGAGGACAGTGCGCGTGTAATCACAGCTCACGGGAGGCCTCCTGCGGGGAGCTGTGCGTGAGCGCGCGCTGGAGACGCTGGCGAGCGCGGGCCAGAGCAGACATGACCGTGCCAATGGGAATGGCAGTAATAACAGCAATCTCCTTATAAGAACAGCCCTCCAGCTCGCGAAGGACGAGGACTTCACGGAAACGGGGCGAAAGAGTTTCCAGGGCGCGCATGAGGCGCTCGCGATTGTCAACGGCGATGGCCAGGGCCTCGGGAGACGCGCTGGGCTGGGGATGTAATTCTTCGTCGAATTCGGTCATGAGTTCCACAGGGCGATTCTTCTCCAACCAGGTATAACAAGTATTGCGCACAATCTGCAAAAGCCAGGCGCGCGCATCGCCACCGTGGAACCCGCGGAAAAAGCGGTAGGCACGGAGCATGGCCTCCTGGGCAACGTCTTCGGAATCGGCGCGGCTTTTCAGCAGCCACCGCGCGAGATTGAAGGCGGCATCGAGATGCGGCAGAACGAGCTGCTCGAAGCGCGCCCGGTCCTGCGCATCCAACACGCCCGCACCCTTTCCCTGGTCAGAGCCACTCATGAGCAGGAACCGTCCAAACAGTCATTTTATTCCCAATCCCTCCTTGGATGTGACTAAGAAAGCAAAAGGTTCGTAAGCAGCGAAATTGGGAATAATTGGCGACCGAAGTAAGTCTATGCAAACGAAACACGTCCCATACGCGGCGCGGGCTCCCTGGACTCTCTCACCCGCGCCGCCCTCCCAAGTAAATTGGCTGGAACGGGCGACCCAGAATGGTTACGGATATTGGTGTCTTCCAATGTCGAGGAGGAAGCAATGGCGGGTAAGGTGAAGGACGAAATCCTTTACGATCACAATCACGACGGGATCGACCGGCGTGGATTTCTGAAGTGCATGGCTTGGGCGGGTACGGGAGCCCTCTGTGTGATGAGTGGCGGCGTGCTGAAGTCGTACAGCCTCAGCCTGCTGCCGGAGTTGGACCCGAAGGAAGCCATGGGGGAATTGAGTTTTGTGCAGATCAGCGACAGCCACATGGGCTTCAATAAGCCGGCAAATCCGGACGTGGCAGGCACGCTGAAAGCCGCAGTGGACAAGATCAATGCTCTGTCGGCGGCGCCAGAATTCATGTTGCACACCGGCGACATCAGCCACCTTTCGAAGCCGGAGGAATTCGATACCGTCGATCAAATTCTGAAAAGCGCAAAGCCCAAGGATGTTTTCTACGTGCCAGGTGAGCACGACGTGCTGAACGACGAGGGAAAGCAGTTCCTCGAGCGTTATGGAAAAGGCAGCAAAGGCTCCGGCTGGTACAGTTTTGACAAGCGAGGCGCGCACTTCATCGGGCTGGTCAACGTCATGAATTTGAAAGCCGGGGGGCTCGGAACGCTGGGCCACGAACAGCTCGAATGGCTGGAAGACGACGTGAAGCACCTGCAACACAGCACGCCCATCGTAGTATTCGCGCACATTCCGCTCTGGTCGGTTTATCCGGAGTGGGGCTGGGGTACGGAAGATAGCGCCCAAGCTCTGTCGTACCTGAAGAAGTTTGGGTCAGTGACGGTGCTCAACGGTCACATTCACCAGACGATGCAGAAGGTGGAAGGCAACGTTACGTTCCACACCGCAGCGTCAACTGCATTTCCGCAGCCGCAGCCGGGCAAAGCCGATTCGCCGGGGCCGATGAAAGTGCCAGCGGAACAGCTGAAAAGCGTCCTCGGAATCACCGATGTGAACTACGTTCAGGGGCAGCACGCACTGGCCGTAGTCGACTCGACGCTTGCGTGATTCAGAAGTAGTTCAAATCAATAGTCCAAACTGATCGGCAAATCAACAGAAAGGAAGAACAAGCATGAGGAGATGTGTGTCTATCGCAGTTCTGACAGTGGCGTTGGTCATCGGCATAGGAACGGTCGCCATCGGCCAGAAGAATGGCCTGACAGGCGCGCAGCAGAAGCCGGAAACAACGGAGGTAAAGATCGATAACTTCAGCTTCGGCCCGGGGACCCTGACGATTCCGGTCGGCACCACTGCAACGTGGACCAATCGCGACGATATTCCACACACGGTCGTCAGCACGGACGGAGTCTTCAAATCCAAGGTGCTCGATACGGACGAGAAGTTTTCCTTCACCTTCAGCAAGGCAGGGACTTATCCGTACTTCTGCTCGATTCACCCGAAAATGACCGGCAAAATCATCGCTCAGTGAGTCAGGAGAGACCTTGCATCCCTTCGACATCAAGGCAGCGCTGCTTGCGAAACACGCGCAACATGTGGTCCTGATTCATTTCCCGATCGCCCTGTTTATCGCGGGAGTGGCTTTTGATTTTGTGGCGCAGTGGACGAAACGGCGTTCGCTGGCAGCGGCGGCCTTCTGGAATCTCCTTGGGGCGGCCTTCTCGACCGTGCCAGTGCTACTCAGCGGCATTCTCGCGTGGCAATGGCAACTAGAAGGGCAACGGCTCAAAGGCATCCTCCTGATACACCTGGTGCTGGGAGGGCTATCTGTCGTGCTCATCTGGGCAGCGTGCCTTGTACACATGAGAACGCAACGCAACCCAGACTTAGCTTTGCCGGGCTACCGCTGGCCGATCGAGGTGCTGGGAGTGGCGCTTGTGACGGTGACTGGACACCTGGGTGGATTCCTTAGCGGAGTCAATGTCCCAAGCTAGGGCTCGGAAGGACCCGACAGGAGATCGCGTGCAACAAACGGGCTTTCTCGGAACTGCTGCCCCCTGGACCGCCGACCTAACTCTTGTGCTTGAGCTGGCCCTGGGAACTGGCTTGCTGGCCGGGCGCTCCTTGCGCGTGCTGGACACTATCGGCTCCACGCCGCCTGCCAGTCGTTCATCATGTTATTCAATCTAGTCCTGATCGTTCTGACGATGTTTCCTTCTTTCCACAGTCAGGTACTGTCCAAACTTCCAGGCAAGATTGGAAAGCCCTACTACGCGCTCGCTGCTGCGCATGCGGCGCTAGGAGGCCTGGCTGAGCTGGGAGGTTTGTACATATTGCTGGCAGCCGGTACAAGTTTCCTTCCAGAAAAATTCCGCATCACCCGCTACAAGTTCTGGATGCGAACTCTCCTTTTGGTTTGGTGGATTGTTCTTGGTCTGGGAATAGCCACTTATGCGCTGTGGTACGTGCCCCTACGATAGGAGACCTATTCACGGGCGGTCCGGTAATCGACGCCGAGCCTTCAGAGTCGGCAAATAATTGAGCCGCATCGCTCCACAATTGGGTTAGTACTAGTGGAAGTCCGGACCCCAGCGATCGTTCCGCGATTGTTTGCATCCCATTGATACTAAGCGATTTACTTGATGGCATAAGTTTGGTTTTTGGCCCTGGATAGCCTCTCTGTACTACTACCAGGGTACCCCGTCGAGTGGCTCTGCCGACCCATTGAGGCCCTCAATGCAAGTGCGTAGTCTCCTAAGAACGGGTTGGGGGCCGCGCGGGGACAGCGGCTCCGCAAGGGGTCGTGTGCGAGCTACCCAACCCGCCAGTTTCTCTTTCTGCTTCCCTCTGCATTTCAAACCAGAGCGCATGAGAGGAGGGCCTGCAACCAGCCAGGCCCTCCTTTTCTTTTGCAACCATCGGCATCGGGCTTGCATTCTAGAGAACCGTGTACAGAGATATCTCCGTGGGCCGCTCTCGAATGAATGGGTTAAGAGAAGCCGCGCGGGTGCGATCTGACGGGTTAGAGCGACAGGTGAAGGCCATATGCAACATCGCCGCGGGAGTTATCGCGTTCCTGTTGGCCGCCCTGGCGCTGAACCAAGTCGCCGTGCCCCTCGCGCAGGCCGGCGAACCGCCATTTCCAAAATTGAAAACGGTGACTGAAGCAGCGTTTGAACGCTACGTAAGACTGGCGGAAGCGCGAAATGAAGGC
>WNFC01011353.1_pt1 | contig 12161 bp, 12 predicted proteins | sample 5400541 | NCBI WGS metagenome assembly WNFC01 (sample SAMN13153342, study PRJNA577476) | soil metagenome | isolation source: 120 cm saprolite under Douglas fir tree site 2 hole 2 replicate 1 | place: USA:California | collected 2015-04-18 | reverse complement strand
TGCTCGAACCAGGCAATGGCGACGTGGCGGCGACCGACCTGCAAACCCGGCTCGACCTCGTGCAGCTGATCGCGCAGACCGCGCTTCTTGTCGGCCCTGACCGCGCGGCGGACCTCGTCGTCGAGAAGATGAACCGGGCCGACCTGGCTGGGCTCGTGCCGCTGCTGCAGCCGGTTGCGCTGTTCCGGTCAACCAGGGCCGCGCTGCGCGGGCGCAAGGGCGTCCTGACAGCGCTGCGCAAGCGCCTGCTCGCCGCCGCGCCTGAGGAGCAGGTCCCGCCGGTTCAGCTGGAGCGGATCAGGCCCCGCACGCTGATCACGCTCATCGCCGGGGTCTTCGCACTCTTCCTGCTCGCCGGGCAGCTTGCCCACGTGTCATTCGGCAAGCTGGTGTCGCACGCCAGCCCGGCGTGGACGGTCATCGCGCTCGGCCTGTCAGCGGTGACCTACCTCGGCGCGACGCTGTCGCTTTCTGGTTTCGTGCTCGAGCGACTCAGCCCGGTGCGGACGTTCCTGGTGCAGCTCGCAGGCTCGTTCGTCATCCTCGTCACGCCTGCCGCCGTGGGCGGCGTCGCGCTGAACGTGCGGTACCTGCGCCGGACGAAGCTGAGCGCGACCGACGCGGCCGCAAGCGTCGGAGTCGGGCAGGTGATCTCGTTCCTGATCTATGCGGTGCTGCTGCTCATCTGCGCCGCCATCACCGGCACTTCCCACACGGTGAAGGTGCCAGGCTGGACGTTTATCGCGCTCGCGACCGTGGTCGGGCTCGTGCTGATCGCGCTCGCGGTTCCGGCCGGACGCAGGCTGCTGCTGTCCCGGCTAGGCGCGGCCGCAGGTCAGGTCATCCCGCGGCTACTCGATGTCGCGCAGCAGCCGACCAAACTCCTGCAGGGAGTCGGCGGCGCGCTGCTGGTCACGATCGCCTACATCCTGTGCCTGGCGGCGTCGGTCAAGGCGATTGGCGGCCCGGTGCCGCCGCTCGCCAGCGTCGCGGTTGTCTTCCTGACCGGAAGCGCTGTCGGGTCGCTGTTCCCGACGCCCGGGGGGATCGGCGCCGTGGAGGCAGCCATGTCAGCCGGGCTGATCGCGGCGGGCGTGCCCGGGTCAAAGGCGTTCACCGCCGTGCTCCTCTACCGGACGGTGACGTTCTGGCTGCCGGTTCTGGTCGGCTGGTTCGCCATGCAGTACCTGCAGCGCAGGGACGTGCTCTGAGGCCCTATCCGCGCTGTGCCGTGCGCGCCAGGCGAACGCCGGCGAGCACCCCCGCCAGGCCGGCCACGGCTACGACCGGCCCGATGATCGCCCAGAGCGAATCACCCGACATGAAGCTGCCGCCGATGACTCCGAAGCCCTGAAGTGCCCAGATGACCCCGGCGACGACCAGGACCGCGCCCGCTGTGATAAGCGTCCAGCCTCGCATGCCGCTCCCTCCTCCGCCGGCTAAGCGAGCCGTGCCACGGCCAGGGCAGCGGCCAGCAGGACCAGGCCCCATGAGAAAGAACGCAGGGCCCGCTCCAGAGGTTCAAGCAACCGCCTGGCGTCGATCGCAGCCACGGATCCGTCGGCCATCGTCATGCTCCCGGTCACCGCGACCGCCCGGCGGCGGAGCGTTCTTGCCGGGGTGGACAAGTGCCGCTGGCCTGCCGAGATGGCCATCGCGGCAGTGGCGGCGAGCACCGGGGCAACGGTCAGCCGTCCGGCCTCGGCCACGTAGCCGGTGAGGGTCGGAAACGCCCCCCAGGACACGGCGAAGCCAAGGTCGGTGTGAATGATCCCGCCGAACAATTCGGCGTTATACCCGACGACAAGCAGCGGTCCGACGATCATGAAGGGCAGCAGCGCCCACCCTGCCCGGCTGATGCCGAGCGCGCCGAGCGCGAGCGCGCCAGCGAGGCCGGCGACCGTCACCGCGACAAGCGCGGCGGGCGGTATCGAGGTCCGCAGTGGCCTGCCGTGCAGCTCGTCGAGCGCGTGCGCGGCGATGCCGACGGCGAGGAAGAAGGCGATCAAGGCCGCGACGAGCCGGTCGAGCCGCACCTGCGGGGCGAGCATCGCGCCGAGCACCACGTAGGACAGGTGCCAGGCGGTGAACGGCGGGTGCAGCAGGGTCCACCAGTCACGCAAGCGGCCTGGACCTGCGGCGTAAAAGGCCGGCCTGGGCCGCTGGTCAGCGCCGGCCGTTGCGCGGGCCTCAGCCACGCGACTTGGTTCCCCACATGACCAGGCCGCCGCCGAGGCTCATCCGCCGTACACCCACGTCCCGCAGGCCAGCTGCACGCCAGGCGTCCACCGTCCAGTCGACCGGGTATTTGCAGTAGTGCGCAGAGATATTCGGACCGAGGAAACGGCCGACGCGCAGCCATTCCCGTCCTCCGGCTACGAGTCCGCCGAGCGGAAGCAACGTCCTGGTGTACAGCCACCAGCCCGCGCGCCAGAATGGCGCGGAAGGCACGCCGAACTCCAGACTTGCCACCTGACCTCCTGGCTTTACGACCCGGGCAAGCTCGGCCAGGGTCACCGCCGGATCCTCCACGTAGCGCAGCAGGTAGGTGAAGGTCAGCGCGTCGAAACACGCGTCCGGGAAGGGTAGCTGCTCAGCCCGGCCAGCCGCAAGCGCGATCCGGCCCGCTAGGCCCGCGCGCTGCACGTTGGCCCGTCCGCGCCGCAGCATCGGCGCAGTCAGGTCGACCCCGGCAATGTTCGCCGTCGTGCCTGCTGCCAGCACGATCGCCACTCCGGCGGTGCCGGAAGCGACGTCGAGAATGATCCCGCCTGGCGGCGGATCAATGCGGGCGGCCATGGCCCGGCGCCAGCGAGCGTTCTGGCCGAACGAGAGCATCTCGGCCAGGCGGTCATACCTGCTGGGAAGCGGAGCGAACAGATCCTGGGCGAAACGGTTGCGGGCGGTGGCAGCCTGGGGCGGGGTCACGGGCAGCGGCACGGGCACTCCTCGGGTCTCGCCTACGTTCACGTTACGCCCCGGAACGCGGTTCGCAGGCCCCGTCTGTCCCGACGGATCTCCTGTGTATGGAGGTGTGGACAACGGTGGATTTCCGTGTACGCACGGTGGATAAACACAAGTCGTCCTGTGGATGGCCAAAGAATCTTGCAATTAGTTGGCCAACGGCCTTGTGCTCGCGCCGGTTGTGGCAGTAGAACATTTGTCACCACCGAAGACGGGCCAGGTCCCCGGGGCGACCCGGGGAACGCCGGAGGAGCTGGGAAGCCGGCGTCCTCGGGCGGGTACCAGAATCCGGTGGTCAGCCAGGCGACGCACTGGCCGCCGAGTCATCGGCTCGCTCGCGCGCCTGCGCCGGCAGGGCCCCTCCATCTCATACATGGAGGGGCCCTCGCTGTTGCTGGCGTCACGATCGCCGCGGCGTCCGCCGGATCAGCCCATTCGTCTTATCCGCCAGATGTGAACGATAGAGTTAAATTAATGGGCTGGGCCGTTATTATCAGAGATACTGGATTATTCGCGGTGGGCCAATCCAATCGCTCCGCGTGTTTTCCCCGCGCCCAGCTGGCCATAGTGCGACACTGACCGTGACGGTCTGCGCACGGTCCGGCTTTGACGAGAACGGCGCCGTCAGGCCCCCGCGAGAGCAGCCCGTCTGTCTGCCCGCCGGGTGCTCATCGCGGGGGATACGGGGACGGGGAGCTCAATGGGAGTCGTGCTGGATCACGGGGGAGCGGCGGATGAGTACGAGGCGGTGGCACTGCCCGCGGCGAGAGGCGCAGCCAATAGCCTCGGATCCGCCGTGTTCTTGCGCCGGTCTGCCCGGCCGAGCCGGCGAGCCGTTCTCCACCTGCACGATCTCACCCGCTCATTCGCGCCCGCCGACTTGGCGCGCTGGTATAACGAGCGCGGCTTCCACTTCTATGTGACCGACCTCGATAGCAGCGAGACCCTTGCCGCGACATCCAGGCGGCAGCCCGCCGACTCGCTCGGCTCGTCGTTTGCCGCCATTGACTCGGCGTGCCGCTACCTGCGCGAGGCAGGCGGCATCGACGCCGTTATCCTCAGCGCACAGGAGTCGACCGCGCTCCCGGCCATGCTGTGGTGTGATGCCCGGCGGGCCAGCCGCCCGGTGGCGGCCCTGATCTTGTCAAAACCCGACTTCGGCCGCGCGCGGATGCGGCGGCTGAACATCCCGTGCCCCGTGCTGGTCATCTCCGCCGCCGGCCAGAACCTAGAGCGCCAGAAGCGCTCTGTCAGCCTGGGCCAGCATGTGACGTGGCTGCACCTGGAGGACCTGGCGGCCAATCGGCACCCGGCGCGCCAGGGTGCGCCCGATGGCGCAGGTTCCGCGAGGCGCCGGCTCTTCGACGAGATGGGCCGCTGGCTCGGTGCTTACATGTACGGCGGCATCCGCGATCAGCTGCTGTGAACCTCCGCCAACGCTAGCCCGCCCCCGCGCAGGTACTCGCTGAGCGTCCGGGCGGTCGTGTACTGGACCGCCCGGATGCCCAGCCGCCGGGCGGCTGCCACATTCGCGGCCGAGTCGTCCACGAAAACGGTTGCCTCCGGCGCGAGGCGGTACCGCGTGAGCAGGATCTCGAAGATCGCCCGGTCCGGCTTGACGACGCCGTCAAGCCCGGAGATCACCCAGCCGTCGAAGAGGTCGAAGAAGCTGAACGCCTCCCGCCGCTGGCGGAACATCTCGGGCTCCATGTTGCTCAGCGCGTAACAAGGCACGCCGAGCGCTTTCGCGTCCTGCAGCACGGCGGCGGCGTCGTCGAACTGGCCGGCGAGCATCTCGGATCCCCTGCTCCACCAGGCCATGATCAAGTCGGCGTGCTCCGGGTGCGCGCGTGCCAGGTGGCGGCAGGAGCGCTCGATATCGCCGCCAAGGTCATGCGCCCGGTGCCAGCCGGGGGTGCAGATCCAGGCAAGGAAATGCTCAAGATCCGCCGGATCGGAGATCAGCTTCCGGTACAGATGGCGCGGGTCCCAGTCGAGCAGAACGCCGCCGAGGTCGAAGACAACGGCCGTTATGCCCGGATACGCCATTCGATTACGGTAGCACCGTGTTCGCCCGAGCCCTCGCGGGCAGGCCTAGCCAGTCACGGTGACGATGACCTGCGGGTAGCCGCTCGCACCGTTGGGTGCGGGCGCGGCGAGCTGGGCGGTCTGGGTGTATCCGGTCGCGTCGGTGGCGCGGGCCTGGATCGTGTGCCGTCCCGGCGTAGCATCCCAGGCCACGGCCCATTGCCGCCAGCAGTCGATCCCTGGCACGGCGGCCAGCCTAGCGCGCTGCCATGGCCCGCTGCCCACCCTGACCTCGACGGCGTCGATGCCTTTATGCTGCGCCCACGCAACTCCGGCGATGACGTGCCGTCCCCGCCGCAACGTGGCGCCATTCACCGGCAGATCGATCCGGGACTCGGTCTTGATCGGGGCCTGCGCGGACCATCCGCGCTGGGCCCAGTAAGCAACATTCGACGCATACCTGGTGACTTCGATGTCGGTGATCCACTTGCAGGCAGACACGTACCCGTAGAGTCCGGGCACGACCGTCCGCACCGGGAAGCCGTGCGCCACAGGCAGCGGCTGGCCGTTCATCGCCACTGCGAGCAGCGCATCCCTCCCGTCCATAGCGGTCTGCACCGGCGTGCCCGAGGTGAAGCCGTCGGCCGAGGTGCAGAACAACTGGTCGGCGCCTGACCGGATGCCTGCCTCCTGCAGCAGGGCGCGAAGACTTGCGCCGAGCCAGCGGGCGTTGCCGATGTAGGGTCCGGCGACGGGGTTGCTGACGCAGGTCAGCGTGATGTAGTCCTCGATCAGCGGGCGCCTGATGAGGTCGTCGAACGTCAGCTCAAGCTCGCGGGCGACCATGCCGTGGATTCGCAACCGCCAGCTTGACGGTGGGATCTGCGGCAGCACGATCGCCGTGTCCACCCGGTAGAACGCCGAGTTCGGCGTGATGAACGGGCTCAGCCCGGGAATGCCCAGGTTCGTCCCTGCTGGTATCGGCGGCGCTGGCGTGGCCGCTGCAGGCAGCCGCAACGTGGCCTGCGCGGCCGCGACGCTCGCCCGCTCGGTGAGCAGCCTGCCGCCGACATAGGCCACGGCAGCGGCGCCCCCGGTCGCTGCGGCCAGGCCAAGGAACTGACGCCGCGGCGGGGGCTGGGGCCCGTCGCCGCCGCCAGCACGCGAGGCTGGCCCGGTCGCAGCGGCGGTCAGCCGGGTCAGCGCGAACCCGGCCGCAACCGCACCGGCCAGCGACGGCACTATGTCGACAGCGGTTGCCGTCGGCCGCGTTCCGGCCGCGATCGTTCCCACCACCGCGAACACGGCGACGCCCGCCAGGCCGAGCGCGAGCGAGCGCTGCGCAAGCACGCCGATCACCGCGGCGAAGGCGGCAAGCACGACCAGCACGCCGATCTGCAAGACGAGCTTGTCGTGGGTGCCGAAGTTACGGATAGCGAAGTCCTTGGCCGCGGGCGGGCTGAGGTCGATCAATAGCTGGGCTACGGCCACGACCGGCGAACCGACCGGTCCGGTCAGGCCGGCCACCAGGTACCCGATGCTGACGCCCACGGTGCCGGACAGCAGCCCGGCGAGGACGCCGCGAGCACGCGCACGCGAAATATCGGTCACACTTGTTATACGTACCAGCACCCGACCCGGATTGGGCATGGCGGAAGACGATCGGCCGGATAACAGCCAGGCGCGTGCGCCGCGCCAGGCTGCGGACCAGCGCGGCGGCTCGCCCGGCGCGCTCGGTCTGGATGAGCTGCTCCGTGCCGTGGCCCGCGGCGACGACCGAGCCTACGAGGCCGTCTACGGCCAGACGGCAAGCTGGGTACTCGGCATCGTCAGGCGGGTGCTGCGCGATCCCGCGCAATCCGAGGAGGTCATGCAGGAGGTCATGCTCGATATCTGGCGCAACGCGAGCCGGTTCGACCCGGTGATCGGCAGCGGCACGGCGTGGATCATGACGATCGCGCACCGCCGCGCCGTTGACCGGGTCAGGGCAGAGCGGAGCCTGTCCAACCGGGAGCGGCGGACCGCGGTTGCGGACATTGACTACGACGACGCCGCCGAGACGGCCCTGGCGAGCCTGGAACGCGAGCGCGTGCGCCGCTGCCTGGAAACACTCACCGCGCTGCAAGACGAGTGCGTCCGGCTGGCCTACTACAATGGCTACACCTACCGTGAGGTCGCCAGCTTGCTCGGCGTCCCTGAGGGAACCGTCAAAACGCGCATGCGCGACGGCCTGATCCGGCTCCGGGACTGCCTGGGCGTTCGGTGACCGGTAACGTGGCCTCGTGAAAGCTTCCCCCCACGAACAGCTCCGGCTGCTGGAAGTCGCCGACATCGACGCCGAACTCGGGCGAATCGAGCGCCGCCGGCGGGGACTGCCTGAGCACGAGGAGATCAGCCGGCTCGAGACGCGCGACGGCGCGCTGCGGGACTCGATCGCCGAGCTGACCGCCAGGCTCAGCGACCTCGCCAGAGAGCAGGCCAAGGCCGAGGCGGATGTAGAGCAGGTCAGGTCACGGATCGACAGGGACCGGCAGCGGCTAGACGGCGGGCTGGTCAGTTCCCCTAAGGAGCTTGAAAGCCTGCAGTCCGAGGTCGCTTCCCTGCTGCGGCGGCAGTCCGACCTTGAAGAAATCGTGCTCGAGGTCATGGAACGCAGGGAGAACGCCGAAGCCAGCCTCACGGCGGCAAGCACGGAGCGGTCCGGCCTCGCCGGCCAGCTTTCTGACGCCACGCAGCGACGCGATATCATCCTGGCCGAGATCGACGAACTAGCGGCTAAGGCGGGCGCCCGGCGCGCCGAGGTGACTCAGGGCCTGCCAGCCGAGCTGCTTGACCTCTACGACAAGCTGCGCGCGCAGCACGGTGGCGTCGGCGCTGCGGCTTTGCGGCAGCGCCGCTGCGAGGGCTGCCACCTGACGCTCAACACGGTGGACTTGTACGCGATCAGGGCAGCGCCTGACGACGAGGTGCTGCGGTGCGAGGAGTGCCGGAGGATCCTGGTCAGGACTCCGGACTCCGGGCTGTGACCGAAGGCCCCGACGGCCGCCCGCCGACGGTGGTGCTGCTGTTGCGGCACGGCCAGACCGAGCTGTCCGCCGAGCGCAAATTCGTCGGCCGCGAAGACATCCCGCTCACCAAGGCGGGACTCAAGCAGGCCAGGGCCGCGGCCAGGCGGCTGGCCAGCTCGGATGTCAACCTCATCGTCACGTCACCATCGCGCCGAGCCCGGCACACCGCGGAGGCGGTCGCGGAGGCGACCGCAGCGCCGTTGGCCGTCGACGACGATCTCGTCGAGGCGGACTTCGGAGCCTGGTACGGCATGACGTTCGCGGAGGTGGGCCGTCAGTTCCCGGACGCCCTCGCGGCCTGGCTATCGAGCCCGGACGCGGCGCCGCCCGACGGGGAGAGCTTCGCGGCGGTCGCGAAACGGGTGTTCGCCGCGCTCGACCGCCTGCTTGACGCGCACCGCCAGAGCACGATCGTCGTGGTCAGTCACGTGACCCCGATCAAGACAGTGCTGTGCCGGGCACTGCTTGCACCACCGGCGGCGATGTTCCGGATGCAGCTCGACGTGGCCTCGCTGAGCCAGATCGACTTCTTCGCCGACGGTCAGTGCGTAGTGCGCTCGCTGAACGACACCGCGCACCTGCGCGGCCGGCGCCGCTAGCCCGGCGCCGCTAGCGCCGGCCCCGTAGACTTGAGTCAGCGGCGGGCGAGTTGGCCGGGCGGCCGCGTCGGCTCCGGTTCGCCGGAACCGCCGAGGAAGGTCCGGGCTCCGCAGGGCAGGGTGGTCGGTAACGCCGACCCGGGGCGACCCGCGGGATAGTGCCACAGAAAACAGACCGCCGCCGGACGTCTAGGCGCCCGGCGGTAAGGGTGAAACGGCGGTGTAAGAGACCACCAGCGCCCGGAGTGATCCGGGCGGCTCGGTAAACCCCACCCGGAGCAAGGTCAGAAGGGCCGCGTGCCGTTTACGGCACTCGGCCTGCGCGAGCGATCGAGGGTGGCCCGCCCGAGCTCGCGGGTAGACCGCAGGAGGCTGTCGGCAACGACAGTCCGAGATGGATGGCCGCCGGCCCGCGCAAGCGGGCGCACAGAACCCGGCCTACAGGCCAACTCGCCCGCCGCCCATCGCGCTGAGCTGCGTCTTTGTACTCACTGGGCGAAACGGAGAGCGTGCGGGTGTGTCTCAGTACACGACCGCTTGTCAGACACCCAGCGGAGGACACCTTAGCCACGGGCTGACCTACTGGACTTCGGTTGCGCGTCCGGTTACTGTCGGCTCCACATGGGTCTGACCGATGAGAGCGCTCATGCCCTTATTTATCGGATTTGCCAGGAGGCCGCCATGGCGCTGGATGCTTCACAGGTACTCGGCTCGCCGCAGCTTGCTGGCGTCAAGGTCAGTCCGAGGGGACTGGCTAAGAGCACCGCCTTGGGCTCTGCGGGCCTTGGTGTGGGAGGGATTCTGGGTGGTGCTATCAGCGCCACAGCGGGCGCGAAAGCGGGACGGCGGCAGGCGGAGATGGCGTCGGAGACGCCGAAGTTCGGCCGGGTTGCCTACCTCGCGGTTACTGCGGAAGAGGTGGCGCTGATCAAGCTCACAGGTCTGGCGACGTTCAAGCTAGACGAGGTGATTGTGCGTGTCCCGCGTAGTGACGTGGCATTGGCTGAGCTCGGCAGGAGCCTCGCGCCTTCGCTGACGATTACCTTCGGCAATCGCGGCAGTTGGCAGCTAGAGGTAGCGCGGGTGGCCAAGAAGGATGCGGCAGCGGTCGTGCACGCGCTTGGCGGTTAGTCATGCCGCCTACCTGGCGACGTTAGTGATGACGGCAAGGTTCGCGCCCTCGCGGGCGGTCCTAGCGGGCGGACCCGGGATCGTAGCGATCATGGCCATCGGTCCTCTTCGCGGACGGGTTGCCAAGGGCCGCCGCAGCGTCGTGAGCGCATGCGGCGGCCCGCTTCGTGGATGGTTCGGGACGTGTTCGCGCAGGTCAGACAGCCTGCCGGAGGAGTAGCACGAGGTCAGGAAAGCGCTGGAAGATCTACCCGGCCTACATGCCGACTCGCCCGCCGCCCATCGCGCTGAGCGGCCCGTCCCCTCACAGGAACTGGCCGGCCGAGGTCTTTGGCTCGCCTTTCCACACCACAGCCATGATTTCGGCTGGGTCGATCACGGCCCACCCGTTCTCGCGCTCAAGACGCACCAGGCCGTCGGTGCGGACCTCCACGCTGGTCAGCTTCTCGTTCTCGGTCGTGGCGATCCCGATGGGACCGCTCCTGCTGACAACCAGGGAAATCAAGCCGGATTTACCGATCAGCGGCTGCAGCAGGTCGCGGATCGTCTCGCCGGTCATCAGCCATCGCCTCCGCATCACATTCATGCCACTAAGCTCGGCCACCAGGTCTGGTCCTTGGCGTTCACGCAGCGCGTCGCGCGGACCTGGGTTCCGGCGGTGAGGCTGCCGCCCGGATCGGTGAGGCATTTGCCGTCTGCCGCGTTCCGCAGCTCGGACCGGCCGGTCACCGTCCATTCCTGCTGCCGCCTGCCCCTGGCGCAGCGCGCAAGAACCACCCCGGGCGTGCGGGTCAGGCTGGCGATCGCGGCGCACAGTGAGCCGGACTTGAGCTTGCCGCCGCCGAATGACCACTGCTGATTTGCGGAACCGTTGCCGCAGTTCACAACCACGACCTTCGCGCCTGACACCGAGCGCGCCCGCGCCAGGCACTCGCCGAGTTCCGCGCTGGTCACCGTGCCTGAAGTCAGCGCGGTGACGCGGATCTGGACCGGGTCGATGTACCTGGCGTAGAAGTCGCCATCGTACGACGCCCACGGGCTGAAGTCCGTGCCCCGCTGCGAGGCCAGGTAAGCCGCCCCGGCGTTGCACACCGGATTGAACGCGCACCTGTTGCTCACCGCGCCAGGCACCGCGGTGTTGAGCTGCCACAGGCCGCGATCGTAAGACACGGTCGCGGGTTCCGGGCACGTGAATCCGGGGTAGTCACCCTGGCCGACGATCTGGCCGTTGCCGTGCCGGCCCGGCCGGCGTATCGCAGGCAGGTTGCCGATGCCGTCGCGGCCTTGGCCGGGCTCAGATGGCGGCCGACGGCGAGGGGTGCGACGAGGACAGGCACCGGGGTCCGGCGCGGACCGGCGAGTGTGCCAGCCCCTGACGCGCTGCCAGGTAGCGCGACCGTCAGCAGCGCAGCCACGATGACCAGCGCGGCACGGCTCACAGAACCTTGCTCACGCACGGCTGATGCGGACATCCTGCACGTCCCCAGCCTCGACGGAGGTAGCAAGCACTTCGGCCGCGATCCACTCCCGGTAGCCAAGCAGGTCGGATTCGGCGGCAGGCAGTTCAAGCGCGATCCGGTCAGAAAGGCCGAACCCCGCCTCTTTGCGCATCGTGTTGACCTGATGGATGAGGTCGTAGACCCGGCCCTCGCGCAGCAGTTCGTCGTCGAGCGTCGTGTCAAGCGCTACGGTCACGCCGTCGTCGGCCACGACCGCCCAGCCCGGCTTTCCCAGCCGCTCGACAAGAACGTCCGCGGGTTCAAGAATGTGGCCCATCACCTCGAACCTGCCGCCCTTGAGTTGGGCGAACTCGCCCGCGTCCAGCGCCTTCTTCACCAGCGGCATGTTGCTGCCAAACCGCGGCGCGAGCACCGGGAAGTTCGGTTTTACTCGCAGCCCTGTGGTCTCCACGGTTTCGAACCTGACCTGCTTCACCCGCAGCTCATCAGCGATTTCCGCCGCGTGGGCGTCGTCGACGGTCAGGCCCTCCACGACCAGGGCCCGCAGCGGCTGGCGCAGCCTGAGCTTAGCCTGTGCCCTGGCTCTGCGGCCTAGCTCGACTACCCGGCGGACGTTCCCGACGGCCGCGACCACCTGGTCATCCACCCGGCCCGCCTGCGGCCAGCCGGCCAGGAACACCGACTCGGGCGCGTCCGGGCACGGGCCGACGACGAGGAACTGCCATAGGTGCTCGGCCAGGAACGGCAGCACCGGCGAGATCACCCTCACCGCCTGAACGAGCGCCGCCCACAGGGTTCGCAGCGCTGCGACCTCGCTGTTCCAGAATCGCCGCCGGGACCGCCGGATGTACCAGTTGGACAGGTCATCGAGGTAGGACTCGAACCCGCGCAGCACATTGACGGTCAGGTAC
>WNFC01007298.1_pt1 | contig 12163 bp, 18 predicted proteins | sample 5400541 | NCBI WGS metagenome assembly WNFC01 (sample SAMN13153342, study PRJNA577476) | soil metagenome | isolation source: 120 cm saprolite under Douglas fir tree site 2 hole 2 replicate 1 | place: USA:California | collected 2015-04-18 | reverse complement strand
TAAAAAAGTAAAGTCATCTACCTGTCAAAAATCATTTTAAAATCATTTTTGACATAGATGACTTTACTTTTTTAACTTTTTTACAAAAAAGTGAAAAAGTAAAAAAAAGTAAAAAAAAGTATTTTCAAGTTTTCCTGATGTCTTCCACACTGCATTTGAATTAATATTGTTTCTGAGCAGTAAGAATACAAGATAGAAACTGTCCTTTTCACGCACAAAACTCTGTTTCCGTTCTGCGGCTACTACTGTAGTACGAGAGGGCCCCTTGGGTGGTCCGGACCGTTAGACCGTACAGTTGGTCCGCTGTGGTCCGCCGGCTGACGTAACCGTAACTGGATATATCAAGTGGCTAGCCGGGCGGTTTTTGACGTCGCTCAGCAAAAGTGGGGATTTCTGCCAGAAAACATCCATAAACCTCGAACGCTTTCTTCATCTCTTCCTCTCGATTCTCATCATGACTCATGGAGACAGCCGAACACGCCAAGAATCACTGGGCCAGCAGAACACCGAAAATAAGTATCAGCAACAGCACCAGAAGAGGGGTGTCATTATTCACGACCCAGATGACGAGTCGGGTACCTCCTATCTAGCCTCTGCCACTGCATACGCGCTGCTCTCGGTGCGCCATGTCCCGCGGCTTTCCTATGGGACTGTAGGAAGAAATGATTGGAAGGCCGACATGCACGCGCTTGTGGCACCACGCCCTCCCACTCCAAACCGATCCTCACAGAATCAATTGCGAATCAGGTGGAGTGCCGCCCCCGCTCGTTCAAGGCCAGGGCAGTGTTGGATGACATGGGAGACGGTCTGTGGGTCGGCTCCGCAGTATATTCGCCTATGAAGGCGTGGCCTGTCATGAGGCGAACTTGGGTAGCACAGGTTTGGCGGGAGCCGCTCTCGGCACCTTTGATGGCAGGGGGGAGCTTCCCTGTCGTGGGGGTGGGAAGAGCTAGGTAGATGTGGGAGCGCCTGTCGGCGTTGTGACAGCGGGCTTTCCATGCTGCTACGGCTAGCTCTTTGACTGACTCTCACTGGTGGTGGGCTATTGTGGGGTTCATGGTGGTTTGGAGGTAAGACGTTGGCCGCACTCATGTGTGCGAGCTTAATGCACCGTGCGATGCCCTGTGGTTTGGGGCTCGATGGACACCATTCGAGCTGGCTTTTAGCGTCCCTGAAAACGGAGAAGATTTGTGTTACGAGAGTGGAATTCACCGGCCCGCCGGGTGTGGGCCCGCCGGTTGGTGCCTGAATGGCCGATCGGTTGCGGCAGTCTTGTGCGAGGCGGGCAGCCGAAACCAGGGCGCCGAGGTCAGCATCGAAAGCAGCGGGTGAAGCCTAGGCTGCGTGTGGAGCAGCCGATCTCGGTTTGGTTGGAGAAGGCGGCTGCGACGCATGTAGCAGGTTGGAGACCGTCGTCACGGTTCCAGTTTGATTTGGAGCCGCGGGCAAAGACGGTGATGTGGTCCTGTTATTTGACTAGGTCTTGGATGGCGTTGGCCCACCATTTTCGTTCGTCGCTGTGGCGGACCCGGTGATTGACGGCCAGGTTGGTGTGGGTGAAGTTCAGTTCCCACTGGCAGGCCTGCTGCAAGGGAGAGTAAGTTTGAGCGGTATTGGCGTCGCGGGGCGGATGCATTGTGAGTGGAATCAAACCACGGATTGGGGGCCAGGGAGACTCTCGCGGCGAGCTGAGAGCTCGAGGAGTGAGCGCCATAATCATCTCACTGCCAGCGATGCTCCTGGGTTCATGGGGGACTGAGGTCTGCCGGTGGCAGGTGGACCTCGGTTCAATATAAGTGCTCATAGATGAGGTCCACGCGGCAATCTGTAACCACCTCCGAGTCATTCCATCGGCGGGCTAAATTGGCGATATTATATACATGTATTTTGGCATACTGATCTCTGGCAGCTGTCGGTCCTTGGTTCAGTGTCATTAAATTCTCTCGATGGAGCAAAGTACCTCTCGCGCTGGAGTTCTCCCTAGAGACAACAGAGATTTTTCTGTTCCGGGGACCTGGAAAGGATGGCATATTTCCATCATACAGGACGCACCGCCCCAAGTACGTTCCAATAGTTGCATTCCAGTTTACCCTGCCTTTGACCCGCTTCTCTCCGTCCTCTCCCGCCGCTTTTGTCTCCTTTGCTTAGCACTGTACCCCTTGCCTTCCTTTTCCCTCATGAGGAATACTTTCAATAAGCTCGCCATTGCCATGGTCATCGGCACGGCTGTTACGCTCGTGCGCGCGGAAACCCACATAATTACTGCATACAATCTGTAAGTGTAGATATCTGTCAACGGCTGCGCGTAGCACAGTGCTGACTTTCGCACGCGAAGATGCGGCGAAGGAACGGTGAGGACCTCGTCGCAGTGTATATTCGTGGCACCTTGGATCTCATTTATGAAATGTGAATGCGTGCGAGTAGGTCATGATTGATGCCGCCGGGTCGGTCAACCAGAATGCTGCGGTATTTGATGGGATCGCACAGGGAACTGTGTGGGTATTGCCCTTTTTTCTGAGACAACAACGCGATGACCTCCTTATCTCTTCATATTAGTTACCTGGCGGGTTCTGGTGCGCATTCTACTGACTTACGATAATGGGCTGGAACCGGCGAACTGATGCACTGCGACAGGCACTAGTTCAGCGTTCGTGAATTTTGCTTTGGTGAATGCTGCCGGTGGGTGCCCAAGCGGGCCTCTAAGCCCATGTGAGACGGTGTCAACTGTGACAATTCAAGGACCGTGCGTTACCAGCGATAATCTGCGCCGAAAATCACCTTATCGTTATCTTAGGCCTGGTACCAATACTTTCCAGGGGGTCGAGTTCTTGTGGGTTTCGTTCACTCGTCCCTCATATGTATGCGCGGCGCTGACGTGTATTGTAGCTGGAATGATGGTACTTGTCCTTCCAATGGCCTCACTTGTACGACTAGCTCTGTCGTCGACTGCTTTTCGAATGGCTGAATAATTTGCACAGGCGTCCAAGGAAATTGCCCCACGCATACAGAAACGTGCGGGGAAGCCGATGTAAGTCTATCTCGAACCCTCTCCTCTTCCTCTGCAACGAAAACTTGGCGTCTAGGTCGGTGTCATCATTACGTTCTGCCCTTAACTAGTAAGTGGCCCCGGGCCCTGGAAGGTGGCCTTGTGAGCCACGTGTGAATCAGCAACTTGAACATCTGAGCGAGCCTGGCTAACACGTCCCTGCTCTGCGATTTCTGTGTCTCCTTTTATGTTGTTAATTATCTAGTCTTTGAATCGATTCCGATGGACGTTGTTCCCCTCTTCGTGGCTTCGCAATATTACTGCGTCTTATACTGGCCTGGCATCGTGATCCCGGCGGTAATGGCGCATCCCCCAAATGTCACGGAAGGAAAGTACAGTGAAGAGCCCGACAGGAGGTCGAGCGCGTGAGTTCAAGAATTAAGAGAAAGAGGGGGTGGGGGTCCAGAGAACGAGAAGCGAGTGCAACCCGAGAAAGGCGGTGGGGCCCCGAGGTGCTGAGGTGAGCAACTCGAGACGGACAGAGACGGGGCCGAGACTGATGGCGCGTCGACAGAGAAAGGGCCTAGGATAGAGCTTCTGGACGAGCGACGGCCGGTGGCTCGGTTTGTCGACCAGACGCGATGTCAAGAGGCAAAGAGACAGGGGGAAGGGGGAAGAGAGAGAAAGGGCTCAAAGGGGATCACACCACAAATTAGGAGGAGGAGGATGTCGACTTCGCGTCTACGGGCAAGGCCTTGATAAGGTGCGCGCGCCCTTCATCGGTCAGGGCGCAGCAATCCGTACTAATCTCAAATTTATCCTTAGGTAACGAGGTGGAGAGCGAGAGGGAGCCGGCGACATGCTGCACGGCGAGGAATGAGGGTGCGAGAACAAGCAAAGGGTATCGACTAAAATTGAATGCGTTGCAGACACGAACTTGAAGGACAGTGGGGGGTGAGGCCCCCAGGAGGAGCAGCAAGGGCGTGTGTTGGGGAGGGTCCGGAGGGAGGTTGCCAGGGAGACGGATCAGGCCGAGGCCGTTTTTGGGCTCGCCCCCAAGGGCCTGGGACTCAGGGCGAGCTGGGAGTTTGGCAGTCACCCGGGCCGGTCCGGCCATCACCGTTGCCCGCTACCGCCATCACGATCTTCATGATCAGCTGCAGCCACTGCTAAACCCTGTGCAAGTCACTACAAGTCTTGAATGTCTCCATACTGAAGAACTCAAAATCACGACTAGGTGTAGATCGAAAACTGAAAAACTTTGCGTTGCTCAACTCGACACTCGTGGCTCTTTTTCCTGCCTCATGAGGTTGACTCATGTCTTTCCGCTTTCTTAACACGCTCGGAATCGCTCGTCCTTGTATTTTGGTACAGTATCACCGTTCTGATGGCATGTTCAAAGGTGCGAAGCCCATCTTGTTCTCATGTAATCGTGCCGCTGATGATCGTTGTCATCTGTCCAGCCTTTTTATCCGAAGGCATGACAAAATAAGTTAGCTTCTCACATTTTCGCTACCCTTTGAGGTCGTATTTTCTGATTCGACTCGGAACACATCAACGTCTCATACAGCGTCACCATGGCCCACCCCGGCCCTGGCATACGCGCCACGCGCCGGGGATTTCGGCCTTGATGGCCGGGCGGCAGGTCTTCACAGGGTCGCAGGGACGACAGTCGGGGCAGTTGCCTGAGGGTATTACGTCAATTCGTCTCGGATTTATTGCGCCATATGCCCTTCTCCTTGACGCTGGAGCTGACCGGTGACCCGCTGATTGACAGCCGGAGCGGGAGGGTTGCTCACAGACTCTTCCGTATCCACGTGCTACTGCATTTATAGCTCGTAGCCTCGCCTTTTAGGTTACCGGACGTACTTCACTGAAGCTAGCTGAATGCTATGGTGGATTGAAAGGGCCCTTAGTCCTGAATACGTAGACGGACGGTAATGTATGGGTATCCTTGGTAGCTGAATGCTATGGTGGATTGAAAGGGCCTTTAGTACTGAATACGTAGATGGACGGTAATGTATGGGTATCCTTGATGAGTACTGAGTGCGTGATAATGTATATGGTGAGCCCCGCAAGTAGGTATTTCACTTAGACCTTTACAGCCGAGAAATTGGAGGCGTGTTATACTGCATGACCTTCTTCTCAAGTCGTCGTGTCATTTACTTTTCCACCTTGTGCTCTCCTGAATGGCTTTGTGCTATGCCGACTTCAAGCACATCGAATGGATCTTGGGGTCCCACACTCTGTCCGTCCATAAATCACGTAATTCCGGCAATCAAGGGACGCTGGAGTATTGAGGCGCAACCAAAGTTCCACCCTGTCCACCGGTCGACATAAATGGTAATCGTGGTGTAGCGCTGATGGCCACGGCGTGTGACTATCTCATCAGCTGGGAAGACATCCGAATTGAGAAGATGTGTGGCCTCGCATGCAGGCTAGGGTATATATGTACAGTGCCCAGGTATCCAAGGAGCGTCCTTGTCCCAATCCTACCTCGCCTTCCATCGCATTGATTGACCACCACTGGCTGGATGGTCAATTTCCACGATCCCGCTGTAATCGCGCAGGATCTCTGTGCGTACACTTTTATGGCCAAGTGTGTAAGCTCTAGGCGCCCATTGAATGCATCCTTCGACAGTGGCGATCCTGAAGTTCTGGCACGCCCTGAGTGGTCTCTACATGTGAGTTCTCTGTGGCCGCGCGCGCCTCCGCTCACAAACATGACCTAACAACAATAACTCGGCCCTCTGCTTCTAGCTGGGAGTTCGTCATCAATCTTGACTTTGAGTGGAATGCCATCCGAGGGAATCAACCCTACCGCTGGACGATATGGGTTCGTAATGACTGGTTTAGCTGCCTGACCCAGATCTCTCATTTTATCTGGCCCCTTTGGTAGATTTATTCCATTACGCGTCTGGCCACTCTCGTGTCCGTCATATTTACCCTGGTCGATATGGACATTACAACCCAAACCAATTGCCAAGTATGTCGCGTCCTTTATGTGCATCTGCGCCCTGACAGGCCACGATCTTCAGGTCCAGGATGTCTTCCAACTGGTGAGCATGCCCTCCCGATGTGTCCAGTCTAAGGAATAAGTGTTTGGTGATACTTCTTTTCTTTTTTTTTTTTTTTAGCTCTTTGGGTACGTGGCCTTCGCTGGTGCATCGCTTTTGATTGTTCTCCGCAAGTATGTCCTGTTCTGTATGAGGCGATATTGCCATCTTCCCGAGACAATCTCTCATGGCCATCATCAGCATCGCCATTTGGAACGGGAAGAAGCTCGTCATAGCGATCACGGCTGGCGTATGGGTGGTCAACATCGGGTTCTTCATTCAAAGTAAGCCCCTTGACCCCCTCTCCTGCACACGATAGGGAATCCCATTGAAAATGCGTGATGGTATTAGGTATCGTGCGGGTGAATAATCAACTTGCTTAAGCTGTCATGGACCTTCTGGACTTATCCCGTCCCCAGATTCGCTCTACGTGGGTACCTCAGCTGTCCACCTGCATCGTAAGCGACATCCAGAGCACAAAACTCAATATAATCACCACCCTCATCACCGACGTCACCTTACTTCTCATTATGCTCGTTGGCTTGCTCCGCCTGGGCTTCCACGAACGTGGCGTGTTTGGTCTGGGACGTCTCATGTGGAGACAGGTGAGGGTGTTTTCCCTTCTCGCTAGTCGCGGTGTTTTCTATCCACTGATATGCTCCCCGTTCTCAAGGGTCTCGTTTGGCTCTTCCTAGCTACTATTGCCGAGATTCCACCAGTGGTAAGTGCAGCTAATTCGATGCATGCATCCCTTCCACTCACCTTGAATTCACTGTCGTAGGTGTTCATTAGTTTGGACCTGAACGGTAGATTTTGCCTTCTATTCAGTGTGTCGACGACGAATGAAAGCTGATCGAACCTGATTCCGCATGAAACACCAGATCCATTGGACTACGTGCGTCATTTGGTTCACCCCCGGGGGAAGGGTCACTGGTCTGACACCTCAAATCACAGATGTTCCCGATTCCCGCAATGATCATAATGACAATCGCTGCGACCCGAATCTATCGCTCTCTAGTGGACTTTTCCTCAACCACTACGAGCGGATTCGACAATTTCTATTCAAGTGGGTCTGCAGCCTCCTCGAAGGGCAATCGAGCCCCTGCCAAAGTTTCGCTGGGGCCTATGGAGGTGGCCGTACGTAGTAGTTACGATCAGAGTCAGACGACACAGACTACTAGCCAGTGCTAGTTGGTCACTTTCATCAGCTCGGAAGGGGTCATGCACTAGTCATGCACGACAAACCGGCCGGACCGGGATTCGACTACGACGTGGAGCGTTGTGCGGAGAGTCGAACACGAGCTCCATAGCCTAATATTTCTCATTAACTGTTGTGGACCATTGTATTTAATATATTGTGACTGAGTGTTGTTGATTGATCTGATTGAATCGTGTGTGAAGCTGTGAAGTGCTGAAATTTTCCTTTCCTCTACCTCCTCGGATAAACTGTACATAAAAGCGATCATAGTGTATTTACAATGGGGCAACCGTGAGGAGACGCGTGCGTTTGACCTCCAATAAACACATTATCATATTGCCCCGTCATGGCGTGAACATGTGAAGCCTACAACCAACACAGGTGCACTTGAATGATGTGGCCACGAGGTATCCTCTATGAACTCGGTGACAGGACCCGCGGGAACCAGTCCTCTCGATGGCCAACCCATCACTGTTATACTCGATAGGTAGCCCATCGTCTGACGTCCTGAGGAATCCCAAGGGAGCCCTGCCTAGTGGCGGTCGCGTACAGTGACAGGGGGCCTTATGTAGGTTGGTTTGACCGTTCATTAGATGAAGAGTGATGGAATGAAAGTCCGTTTCATGACGGTTCGCAAAGCAACGATCGAAGGACCGACGCTCGCGTGCACACACCTGGCACCATGTCCTCCCACACCAAGCCAAGTCCTATGCGACCAATTACGTATAACGTGGATGGATCGATCCCGAGACAGGAGAATGGAAGACATACACGTGTTATGGAATCGCGTGGCATCGTGGCTCCGCTGCGAGTGAGAGGAGAAGGTTGTGATGATTGCGAGGTGAGGGGTTGGGACGGAGCCTGCGCAATCGAATGGGAAAGATGGTAGAGATGATGCATCGATGATAACCCAGGAGGGGGTTGATAGGCCGCGGTGATGAAGAAGGACGCCGGTGATAAGACTGGGGTCGGGTCATACTATGCTTCAACTGAGACGACATACTTTAGGACAGCCAACGATGACGACAAGTGGTGGTTCTCATCATGATCGCCCTTGCGCCTGAGGCTGGAGGCGATGGAGGTGAGAAAGCGGCCAGGTAGACAAGTTTAACCGCTGTGACGCCAACCGACCTAGTTAGTGGATTGGACATCCATGTTTTTGGCATATCCCGGTACCACGGCCAGCAAGGAGTCTGACAACGACAATGGCAGGGCAGAGGACAAGGGTTATGAGACTCGTGGAGTGTGAAATTTATATGAAAGGTTAAGGCAGCCGTTAACAGCAAGAACCGACCCCGGTATTTTTTTGCAATCGCGCGCCCCCCTTGCCTAATGCCTTGACTACAGTAGTCACGGTCCTGCCTGGAGTAGTTGTGTATACAGTAAGCGGGGCTATGGTGACTCGGCTTGACCGTTGGGTATCCGAGGATTGATGCATATTGATGAGGTAAAAGTCTCGAATCATTGTTGATCTCAGGCTATAAACCGATTTCGTAACGAACGTACACCACGTGTATGTAGACGTCACGCGTCACCAACCGGAACCAACAGGCCGACCGCGATTGGCGCCCACGTTTCACTTGATCCGCGAGGAGAAGCGCCGCATCATCACGGTGCGCCCCACAGGCCCCCACCATCACCCAGCCATCACTCCCTCATATCAGTCATATGAGTTCTCACAAGTATGTCTGGAAATGTCATTTACATGACTACCGAACTAACTAATATTCGTCTAGTCATGCCCAAAGGTCTGTTCAATCCCTGGTCTCGTCCTGGCAGACATCACCAACTTGGAATCTTTCTTTCCATAGTGCTGCCAGCTCATCGACTCCGATCGATGACTCATTCACTGGCACAGCCTTTATGATAGGAGAGCATTCTTTACAACACAATGGAGAGTTTAATGAGGAACAAAACCAACGTAAGTCTTTTCTGTAGTGCTCCAACGCTTCCGACCGACTCTGTGTAGGCCAGGTGACGATTAACATGCTCTCCGATGATGCCCTCGTTGAAGTATTTCATCATCTCCGGGAGGATGGAAGGTATCTCCACATGTCAGTGTGGAAACATTTGGTGCATGTATGCAAAAGATGGCGACAAATGATTTTCGCATCACCCCAGCATCTCCATCTGTTATTGGCCTGCAACTAGAAGACACCTACAAGGAAGTAGTTGGACATCTGGCCACCCTTACCTATCATGATAAATTATCATGACCGTCCCGGGGATACAGACAATCATGAGAACATCATTGCTGCACTTGAACGCCGTGATCACATGGCCGTCATCGAACTCCTCGAAATGCCACTTTCCATATTGGAAACATTATCTCCTTTTATGCAGGAACCATTTCCAACCCTGACAGAACTAGATATTTACGGGGAATCGATGGCGGACTGGGTCCTGCCTGAGACATCCCTAAGCGGATCTGCCCCACTGCTACGAAGATGCGCCATATGTGGGGTCCTATTCCTAGCATTACCCTCATTTCTCATATCTACCTTTCAAATTACCGACCTTACTCTTACCGGTGTTGCGGAAATTCCACCTGAGCAGATGGCCACTTGCCTGACCGCGTTGCCCAACCTCAAAGAGCTGGTGATGGCATTCGATTTTCTCTGCACCATAGACTATCCTTGTTTCCTTAATCCACCTCCTCTCACACGTGTCGACCTTCCTCTTCTCACTCACTTCAAATTCGAAGGCTTTAGCCAATACCTGGAAGAGCTGGTGGCGAGGATTTATGCTCCTTTTCTTCATCGCCTCTTCGTTAACTTTGTTATCGAACCCGACATTAGCGAATCACAATTCCAATTCTACCAATTCATTGCTCGCTCAGAACGACTCAAGGAATTCCACCGAGCTACGATAGACTTTAACCCTTGGCTCTTCAGCTGGCCGATGGATTGGGAAGTTATATCCAGTTAAAATGCTTTTCTGTCTCGTCAGATAGGCAGATTGGGTGGATGGCGCAGCTTTGCAATGATATTTCGCCTCTTCTTTCTCAAGTTGAAACTCTTGAGATCTATGGAGCAGCCGATCATCTACCAGAACCGCCAGATAACGTGGAGGCTATGACATGGCTGAATCTTTTCCGCCCATTTACCGGTCTCAAGCATCTTTCTGTATCCCATGTCCTGGTGTCAGTCGTCGCACGTGCGTTGCAAAGAGCTCACCGGGGAGATGGCCACACAAATGTTACCTATGCTCCATGGCCTTTACTTGGGGGTAGATCATCCATCCATCCGGATCTGTACGGGAATTCGTGGAGCCATTTCTCGCTGCGCGCAGGCTCTCAGATCGCCCTGTAGCTCTCTCTTATCAGATGAAATTTTAGAATCTGGAGGTGCCAGTGGATGACGGATTGAAGGTGGTCGATGAATTGGAGGTCGATGATGGATAATTGCTCTCTGCTCTTCATGATTCCATGGCTCAGGAGATGACTCGGAGAGCTTGCCGGTGGTTTCTACTGAACACCTAAATCCGTGGTAGCACTCATTTTAGATGGGAGAGAAGAGTGGTGACTATATGACTATATCGCCGTTTTTTTTCTGTAGTAGATGGACAAGATGCCCACGGTCGCAAGCAAGAACCCCGACAAACCAAAATGCATTAAGTATTTCCGAGTCCTTCTCAAGCGGTGGCCACCAACGCGTCAAAGTTGAGTTCCATTGCGCCACGCTGCCTTCGGCACCTACCCCGCCGCGCCGCGTCACCCAGCCCCAGCTTTCCGCTCCTCGAGACTACTGTATGTTCAGCGCGACATAATTCGAAGGCCATGACTGAATGCCGCAAGGAGGACATACATCGTGTCTAAGAAGTTATCAATGTTGGAATTAAGGATCGAGCTCTTGTCTCGCATGAGTGCTGAAAAACTTTCTCATTTTCTTTCCTACCTCCTCGGACAATCTGTTAGAGCCGGGAGTGAAGGTGCCGGATAGTGTAGCAAGTGCGGCGTTGCCGACAGCGTACAGGGGCGGTGAGATCTCGAGCAAGAATCGAGCGCGGGCAGAAATGAGGGAGGGGACCGACGACTAGCACGCGAGGACATTTCGACGAGGACTAGGAGTTATCGAGTTTCTAAATTCAATTTTTACTCTACAAATACGGAGCCTTTTACTGTATACTACAATATTAATCAATAGGAGTCCTTTTAGAAATTAAACTCAATTATAATGGAGATGCGAAAAGTTCAGGGCAAATTTGAAGAATGAAAAATGCGGAGCCTTGTCGGGTTCTCCGAGCCCGGCCCCAGTTGCGGACACTCCGGCATCGCGCACAGCGCGGTTGACTCAACCGCCGTTATTCCAACAAGTTCTACATAAACGCGATGTAATTATAACGAGGAATCGCGTGCATTTGTGTTGCAATCTCGGGTTCAATTGGCTGACAGATGAGTTCAGAGCGATCTCAGCCCGTGCGCGTTAGGACGAGAACCGAGGGTACAAACCTGTAACTACTGGTATATAAACGAATGTCGAAATTCCATATGTGAAATGACTCAAGGAACGACTGAGCTAGCATGAAATGAAAGGATCTAGCATACTGTATGACTAATGTTACTATGTCCTTTTGGTATGAAGTCCGAGTTATCTTATCACGGATCTTTAGATCCGCGTTCTCACATTCGACAATTTGAACCTTAATAAAGGCATTCTCACACTTCCGTTACCCCATTACGGTGTGGACCTACTATGGCCTTCTCAAATGATGTGGTCACGAAGCATCGTCTATGAACTCGAAGAAAGACCCCGTGCACGCGGGAACTATGTCGTCCTCTCACAATAAGTGGCCTTCATCTGACGTCCCGATGAATCCCAAGGGAGTCCTGCCTAGTGGCATTTGCGTACACAATGAAACTTGAAGGAGGGCTTATGGTGGGTTGACTTGACAATTCAATATTTGAAGGAGTCGAGACAACAA
>WNFC01007296.1_pt1 | contig 12164 bp, 13 predicted proteins | sample 5400541 | NCBI WGS metagenome assembly WNFC01 (sample SAMN13153342, study PRJNA577476) | soil metagenome | isolation source: 120 cm saprolite under Douglas fir tree site 2 hole 2 replicate 1 | place: USA:California | collected 2015-04-18 | reverse complement strand
TCATAGGTGGTGGTGGTGGCGGCGGCGGCGCACCAAACGCAGCGGTGGGTACTAGCCCGAATTTCGCCATAGGTGGAGGTGGCGGCGGCGGCGGTGGTGGTGGAGGGAATCCCGACATGCCGGGTGACATTGGCGGGGGTGGCGGCGGGGGTGGAGGTGGAGGCGGTGGTGGAGGTGGAGGTGCCGCTGTGTCTTCGGCAGCCCCGGGTGGTGCAGGCTGGTGTTGAGACAATTGGACGTTGTCTGGCGACGCTTGACCACGTTTAGATGCAAAGTGCTTGCTGAGCTGTTCTGCAAGGGAGCCGACGCCAGGCGCGCGAGTGCCGTCCACGGAAGATGTGGTAGACTCCTCCGCGAGGGTCGTTCCGCTGAGCGTCGAGTGGTCGTGGTCGCTTTCTTGATCCTGGTCATCACGAACGGAGGGAGGTACAAGGTCACCAACAAGCAAGCGAGACCTTTTTGGCTTTTTCGAGGGCGAACTGTCGTCAACCAGACGGCGATCTTTGGGACGTGGGGATCTGTTGAGGCTTCTCGGACTGGCAGCATTACCATCTCTTGGCGCGTACTATTTCGAGTCAGTATTGCACGAGAAAGGAGAAACTCCCAAAACAGCTCACAATCGTCACACCGGCAGCTAATTGTTGTTGGATCTGCTCTTTAACATCAGCCTCGTCGGCATCCATGAATTGTGATGTCCGTCCATTTGGTCCCTCAGATGTACGCGCAATTTGGGGAACCTTCTTTGAGTGGTGTTGTCGCCTAAGCTTTGACTTTCCAGGAGTGGCATCCGGATCATCATCAGACTGGCCCTCGTCATCATCTCGACCCCCGTTTACCTTCTTTCGACGCACAGAATATCTGTCGCGGCCCTCGAGAATGTTGATCGTCTTACTTCTCTCCATGTGCCTCTCTAACGTCGCAATGAGGGTCTTGCGGTCCATGGCGTTGCCCTTGTCCAGGATTTTGCCTACACCGTCCGCACCGAGCTCTTTCAGCATCCGGAACAATTCCATGATTTGTGCTTCGAGCTGTGTAATTTGGTCCTCGTAATCCGAGTTCCGTGTCTCCATCTGCGTTTGCAACCGAGCGGTGGTCTCGCGCGAGATTTGGAGCTTCTCCTCCAAACTAGCAATCTTGCCTTTGAGGACACCAACAAGGCCGTCGCCACCATTCATCACCTCACTCTCGAGCGTATCCTTCTCGAGTTGGACGCGACGAAGGTCTGTGCGCAGTTTAGCAGCCTCAGCCTCCAAAACTCGAAACTGGTCCGCGTCATTAAATTGGGAGATGATGCTCTCTACCGATTTTCCGAGTCGCTGTTCCGCGCCAGCGAGCTTATGGTCCATGACGACATCGGTGACCAGAGAGTCCAGAAGCTGATAGTACTGCAAAAGCCCAGGACCATCCTCCCGTATGAGTAAGAGGTGCTGTAGAATGGATAGGAGATAGTCATGGGCCTTCGTATTATGCGTCTTAGATTTGAGTGTGGTGTAGACGTCCTCAATGTTAGTCATATCTCTGAGAATCTCCTGGTCTAGACGCTCGCGTAATTCCTTCTCGTCACTTTCGATCGCATCTTGCAGTTTGTCCAGCTGCGTGTTGAGTGGCTCAAAGTTAAAGCTACGACATAGCTCTACTATCTGACGCAAGCCAGCGGTAGCCATCTGGCTGTGATGGTGAATGCGAAGGTCCAAATCCTCCGTATTCACGAGAATGGCATTGATGAGGACGAGGTTGCTTAGCTATGAGTAGAGTTGATGAGGGGGAGAAAGGCATTGTTGAGGCCAAATAACACATACTGCATATTCGTTGATATTACTTTCGGTGGCAGCATTCTTTCGAACCTCCTCGCTGGCACCGACAAGGCTACCCATTTTCCCCCGCCCCGAGATAGACCTTTCAAAACTGGCGAACCAGTACGCATACGGAGAGGTGCCAACGTTGTTTGTGATGCTAACGGTCTCCAGGGCCCCAGTGACGAGATTGAGAGTCTCAGGGACACGATATGCTAGGAAAGTCAGGACTTCGACGACAAGCTTTCTAGAAGCCAAGCGGGGTGAATTCAAAGAAGAAGCAATTTGCGTAACGAGGAGGTTGTGAGTAAGAGCATCCTGTGTGGCGAGCTGGAGTGTGTGTGTTAAGCAACGTTCGGCGATATACTCCAAGACATACCGGAGAATTAAGTATCTGCTTTATACAGCGAAGAGTTTCGTATTCTAGTTGATGATCGGCTTCCGTCCTTGAGGACCGTTGAGCGTGGAAAGAGACGACAGGCAGACAGGACAAACCTTTGCTTCCCCTTGCGGCTAATGTACGAGATATATTGCGTAAGTACCCGCGTTCCTTGCATCGCAATGAACTGCTGGAACCATCTGTCATCGACGAGGAGGATTTTCAGTTGGTATCCGTAAGGAGTACGAGAAATGGTGTAAAACGCACCCCACTTCATGACCTCTCAACGAAACGAGGAGACCGGAAGCGTCCTTTGGAGTTACGGACCTCTCCATGAACTTCATCAGATACCATTCGGGAGACCTTTCTTCGATCATCCCGGGGACCTTCTTGGCTTGTTCTTCCCTCGCCTTGTCTTCTTTCCATCGTAATCTCTCGTCGCTTTCTACCATGTTCCATTTTTGCTCGATTGTGAGAGGCGGCAAGTTGCCTAAGTCGCGCGTTCTTATGATATGTTGAAACATAGCCTCAATGTCATCATCATCTGGCCTGGGGAAGTTGAAATCGTCCATGGTCCCATTTTTGTGGAGATGTGGAAAATGGTAGTAGTGGCTATGAGTATGGGATTCAGATTGGAGTGTGTATCGCGAAGAGCGGTTGTCCGAACGAGTAGTTGAAGAGGACGAGGGGCGCAAGTTTACCGAAGAGGAGGGGGGAGGGGACGTTGGGGTAGATGGAATGGGGGGGAGGGTACGAGAAGAGTCGTGAATAGGAGGGCTTCGCCGTCCTGAGGAGCTTCCGCTCTGACGAAGCTTGCGCGCAGCAAAGGATGCGTGTGGATTAGAAATAGAGTCGGCAGATTCGCTGTACACGGTGGATGAGTCATCCGTCGCCAACGAGGCATGCGGGGAGCCCGAACGCAGGGTGGGTGCGCTGGTTGTAGCGTATGCACGCTCTCGTTCCGCTCTGGAGCGTTGTATGGTGTGGACGTTGAGTTCGGTACCGTTGGCGGTGAGCGTGGGGTTCGTGATTGGCGCAGAGATGTTCGCGGTCATCGATAGACGGCTGACGGGAAGTGGGGGACCTGGAGAGACACTGTCATACGGAACAGAACGTAGGTCCTGACCAGATACAGAGGACTGCCTCGGGCGGGACTTCTTCCTGCCAAAGAGGGTATCCATGGGGGGGTTGTATTCGTCGCTTGGTCGTGATGGCCGTTAAACACGGCAGCCAAGGCTGTCGGGGAGAGATGTTATAAAGGTTGGAGGAGCGAGAGGAGGTTAAGTTGTAACCGAAGGCGATTGACCGGTACCGGCCGGCCGTGCAGTGTGTGTGGCAGCGGCAGCGCTAGGCGCGCATCGCGCACACTTGTATTGATGGCATCATATCATGGACATCACTCTCACTCTCGACGACATCGACCATCAGTTGCGTCTCTCTCAAGATCCTCATCATGTCCAATCCCTGAAATCATATCGCAATTCCCTTGCCCCCGTCTCTCGACTTCCACACATCCTGCTCACCGATATCTTCATCCTCATACATTGCTCCGTGCGGATCTACGCGGTCAAGTTTTCCCTCCGTTCGCCACCTTGCCTTCAGATCAGCCACGTATGTAGGGCTTGGCGCGATGCGGCTCTTCAATGCCCCCTCTTGTGGACAAACATTCTGTTTCGCCCGCCCGAATGGGCCGCTGTCATGCTCGAACGCTCCCGAACTGCTCCTCTAACCGTCGAAGTCCCAATACAACATATAAATCTCGCTGACCATACCTTTGTAACTTCTGTACAGCTTGCCCTCTCTCATATCCACCACATCCGATCCCTTTGCATCACCCTTTTTGATCATTTCCGCGACTTGGACGACCTTCTTTCCCCATTTCTAACAGGATCCCTCGATATCTTGGAGGAGTTAACTTTGTCCAGCTTACTTTCGGTCTTCCCCAGTTACACCTACCCTTCCATGGAGAATGCTCCATGCCTACGTAGCCTGGAGCTCTATTCCTGTCATATCAATTGGCAGCTCTTTTCCTCCGTCGGAAATCTAACCTCTCTGGTTCTCAAGGACATCCCTATGGTTTCTAGACCGTCCATAGAAAATATTCTTTCCCTTTTACAGACGATGAACAAGTTGGAAAAACTTTCGCTTATTCACGCGATTTCGGAGCTCCCTCCTAACATCAGAACACTCCCTCCCCACGACGTCGCGCCACTTAAACTCGAAAACTTATTTCACCTCTCGCTTACAGGATTCGTCTTAGATTGCGCGAACCTTATGCGCCACCTCAACGTGCCACATTGTAGGCGGCTCCATCTGAAGGCAGTAACGCGTTGGCATATCCCCGAAGTCACATTGGCTGTTCCCCCCCTAACCAGTCTCATTTCCTCTGCTTTTAGTCAGCTCGATAGGCAAGAATTGCCTTACAGTGCAACTTTTTATCGGTCCGCCAACGCCATAGATATAGCTGCCCACCCTCACCCTGCTCTAGTTCGAGATTCCAAGGAACTCAGCTTTTTCCTTTCCCTGTCATGGCGCCTATCTCGTCAGCGGGATGGCGAGGAGATTTCCTCAGGTTTTGGAAACCTCCTGTCCAGCCTACCATTAGGCCGAGTCGTGGACTTCAGTGCCTCGTCGTTTTCCCGTGAGGATCATATAGATTGGCTCGAGGTCTTACCTCGTCTATCTCGTGCCGAGAAGGTCATGCTAGCGGGCCGTTATACGTATGGTTTTGCAAATGCGTTCGACGACGCGCACGCTTTCAATGTGTCATCACATGACGGGGCCGACGCAATCGTCTTACCCAACCTTACATCTGTGACGATCAAGCATGCTCACTTCTCCTTTCCACTTGGGGACGCCGAACTCTTCTCTACTTTGGAGCGTGCTTTAACACGACGCTTAGAACTAGAATGGACTGTCCCAAATATCACGCTCCTTAACTGTCACATAACGCAGCAGCAGCTTGCGGTCTTGAATACCCTAGCATTGGGGCCCGTTGACTGTTTTGGCGAGCCCGAAACATGCGGTGTTGGCGAGTCAGATAGCGGCGACGAGGATTAGGTACGTACCTCGGAATCCTAAACCATCTACACATGATCTGTTTACGTGCCATTCATAACCAAGGTCAATACTGTGTTAAGTAACATCGCGGAAGAACCCAAATGAACAGAGCGAGCAAGAGATCAGATCGAACAGATCAGGTCATGGTATATGATACCTTGATAGTGAGGATGATTATAAATACGGTTTTTTCTGCATCAAAGCATCACTGGTCTGGTACTGGTTACAATCATTAATGTAACTCAAAATCGGCGAGACAAACAACGTGGGAAAACATGGCGACATACTTCCTTTTCTCTCCACCACTTACTTCCATTGGCTCCCACACCCGCGTGCAGAACCACGCATGGGACACCTCGATGAAGACGTCTTCCGCTCGCGACCACCCACTGCACTGTTAATCAGCAAACGGCATTGTATTTGTAGTTGCCGTGAAGCCAAACCAAGAGCACATATATACTATCTACTATAATATATCTGACCATAATATAGTGTCAACTTTTCAAATTCACCCAGATCGGAGCTACATCTTGCCTGAAAGGGAATTGGCCGAATTGCTGGCAAAAAAGGAACTTACCGGCCCATGGGCCTAAAAAAGAAACCAGATTTTAACACGTGCCCCATAAGTCCGATATTGTTGTTGATGTTCAAATTTTCAAACGTTCAATAACGTTCAATGTTCAAATTCCTATAACACAGTGAATAAGTGGGACCAGTTAATGTCCAAACACAATGATGAGCCAGACAGTACATACAGAGAGACCCAGCTGCGTGCCATGTCCAGGTGGCGGCCGCTTGAGGACGCCAACTGCAGCGGAGTCCGCCCATCTTCGCTCTGGGACCAGGCTGGGTTGCCACGTCCAGATGACCACTTTTGGATGCCAACTGCAGCGAAGTCCACCCATCTTTGCTCTGGGCTGCCGTGTCCGCGCCCTGCTCTACGAGGAACCGTGCCACTTTTACATGGCCGCTTGAGAACGCCCAATGTAGCGGAGTCCGCACCGTCTTCACTCTGTGCTGCGGCCGGGTCCGCGCCGTGCTCTGCTCGACAAGGAACCGTGCCACGTCCAGATGGCCCCATTTCGGACGCCCAATTGCAGCAGAGTCCGCCCGTCTTCGCTCTGGGCTCCCATGCCGGCGTGGTGCTCGACGACGTAGGAACCGTGTCACGTCCAGAAGGACCCGGGCGTCCCAATCGAACGCCAAAAATGCAGCGGAGTCAGCCCCGTCTTTTTTCTCTGGGCTGCCGTGTTCCGCACCGTGCTCGACGAGGAACCGTACCGTGCCAGAGCCCAGAAAAGGCCACTTTCAGACGGCCAAATGCAAGCGGAGTTTTCCCAACCGTGCCATGTCCACGTACTACTAGCCCCATTCAGATGTCAAATGCAAGCGGAGTCTGCCCGTCTTTGCTCTGGGCTGCCACGTCCGCGCCGTGCTCAAAAATCGAACCCTGCCAGGTCCAGATAGCCCCTTTTGGACGCCAAATGCAGTGGTGGAGTCAGCCCGTCTTCGCTCTGGGTTGCGGCGTCCGCGCCGTGCTCGACGAGGAACCGTGCCGCGTCCAGATGGCTGTTTGAGGACGCCCGGTGCAGCGGAGTCCGCCCGTCTTCGGTCTGGGCTGCCGCGTTCATGCCGTGCTCGACGAGGAACCGCGCCACGTCCAGATGGCCCCATTCGGACGCGAAATGCAGCGGAGTCCGCCCGTCTTCGCTCTGGGCTGCCGCGTCCGCACCGTGCTCGACGAGGGACTGTGCGACTTCTACATGCCCCTCTTGGGATGCAAGATGCAACGGCGTTGACTTGTTATTGAAGCTCCGAGAATTCACATCCTCTGAGTGCTCGATGGCTAAGACCCTAACAACCTCGTGTAGGCCGCAAAAAGCCGCGTAATGCAAGGGCGGTTCCACAGGGTAGCAGCGGCCTTCCAGTTGGTTTGCCTCGCCCCCAGGAAGGCACTGTTGGGTCAGATATCTAGAGCCAAATCGCAAAATGTGGTTTCTTCTTGTCAAACAGCCGTTCCATGCCTTCGTCTGCGTTTTCTGACACACCCTCAAAACGGGCATGCACAAACCAGTGCCCCGCAGGGTATTCAACGAGAGTAAATTTCGCCAGGCTATCGTGGGTGACATTTTCATCCAGGTGCAATAGAATACCCAGGCATGCTTTCGCAACCAGGCGGGTGGCATTGAAACATGGTAACGACGGGAAATAGTGTCACTTTTTTCGGCAAAGCGGGTTGACATCAAGTACTCCTTCACCGAGAAGTACGAAATTTGTATTACTTGAGAATCTTCGACGTTGGCAAGGGAAAGAAATGTGGAGCACGTGAATAGCACCACTTCTACTGGGTCTTCGAGGAGCCAATCCTCGCGAAACTTCGGGATCTGTCCCGCTTCGAAATCAAATGCGAGAAATTCCGCCAGTTCCTCGACTCTAAGCGGACGGGAGACCACGGAGACACATAGGAGCCGTCGGGCAAATTCCCAATTTGTGTCGTTGATCTCTCGCAAGGTGCGTTCATATGTCCCATCGAGTGTTCCGGGAAATTCGTTGAGGGCATGCTGGATACGCCCTGGGAGGCATTTGCTGAGGTTTAATAAGTCCTTTAGACATCGGACAAGTTGTCGTCACTGGGGCTTTGTGCACCATCGCGGTGTGTCGAATAGAAAGTGGAAAGGAAATCGTAATAGGAATCGGACTGGTTGCAAGGCTGGAATAGCACTGATGAGAGCGGCCCACGGAGGTCCTTCTTTTCATCCTCCCTAAAATCATAGTAAAGCATGGCGAGTGATGCGAGCCCAGATTTACGCATTGTGTCGACCTCCTCGATGATTGTGGAACTGGCTAACACCATAAGTTCTCAAGATGAGAATATCGAATGGTTAACGTACCAGAGTACACTCCTCCCCGCGCCCGCTACGAAAGGAGGAAACCATCAGCTTCTGCGAAAGAGTAAGTGTTAGACGGTAACTGACGTTTCCCGTGGACCCATAGGAAGGAACTCCGATCGGTCCAGATGCTTCCAATCCGAGAGCGCGTCGCCTTGAACGAAACACGCCGCTGTACCGCAATCCGAGGGCAACATTGTGATTTTTCCATGGATCAGGGGGAGAGCGCCAAGTTCAAATATCTCTCCGCAACTGGTCACCTGCCAGACAACCTCAGCGCTTCCTGACAGCAATGCTGACCTCAGGAGGTGACTGACGTTTCGACTTATTCACGTCGCTTGCCATTTGATGTGCCCAGTCAGACACCAAACTAGCTCGTTGCCACCAACGAAACGTACCGAGGCCTTGCCGGACACCGTCAATTGATGCTTTGGCGTCTGATGAGAACAGTACTCAGTAGATGCCGGATTAGAGGCCAAGCGCGTTTGCTCACCATCCATGACCGCGCTCATATTCTGGGCGAGACCGTAGACGACCTCGAGAATCTGAGCCCCGGTCGTCCGAGCCTCATCTTGCGTGAGTCGGTCCAGCCTCTGCGGGACCGCCTCGGTGTCCTTCTCTCCGAAAACCTTTTTGACAAATTTGACTGTGTTTTTCTGAGTAAGGTAACACGTCAACAAGAACGGACTCACTTGATCGTCCCTGTTTGAGCTCTCTGGTCGCTAGAGCGAGCGTGGAGAGTAGCTCCACCATAATTTTGACGACTATCTCGTCGAGTGCGAGCGTACGAGGCATCCGCGTATACATATCGAGACGATTGAGGAAATGCTCGATTGACTCGAGCAACTCGACGAGTGCGTCCCAGCTGGATATTACGCCATTTGCCGCCTCGTTTACTTGGACGTCACAAGGATATCCACGTGTGGAAGTAGAGAACGGCACATACAGCAAGTAGGACAGCGAGACCAGCCTGTATTGCTTTCGCAGGGGGGAATGTCTGCAAAAACCGCTCAGAGATGTGAAAGCAGCCATCAGCGCATTCTGACATGCCAGGCCGAAGGTGTCGGCGAGGGAGGTGGCGATAGAAAGTGGGTTTAATATTGAAAAAGTCGTCTTGATCGATGTCGTGGTTCTGTCACTTTCTCAGAAATTACTGAAGGATTGTGCTTGGCCTAGCAGAAGGGTGATGACAGACTCGACGGTGTTGCAACTCTGGAGTTGCACGGCGAGGGAATGCTCGGCAAACGTGATACCCGTCTTTCGCTCATAATCCTGCAAGATGGCCAGATGTGGTGGGGCAAAAGTCAGTGCATAGCCACAGCCTCATCGATGGATTAATCTTATTTTTTTTGGAAAGCGTTTTATTCTCAGCGATAGCTACCAAAATAACTAAACTACTGAGATTAAATGCCAGATAGTGGGAGATTTGACCATCAGCCCTATCTGGCGCGCTGAAGCTGGGCCTAGTGGACCAGTGTGAGGGAAAATGCCAATTTGCGCACACCCCTGGTGTTGGGGTAGTGTGGGGCTCAGGGACCACATCCCCCCTTGGGCAGGGGTTGCAGCATCCTCCTACCCACTAAAACCTCACTATTGGTTAGCCAGTTGTTTTTTGGCGGGACATTCGGGAGGTCCACGTGAAACGACAGGATGGGCTCCCAGGTGGACTTCACCCGTTTAGTAAATGTTTGGTCGTGTTTGATCCATGTTGCAATGATTTTGTCCTCCATCAACCTCGTGTTGATGGCACGGAACCACCGCGCTCGGATCATTTCATTATGGGATTTCATTTTCCTTGTATCACTCTCTCACATCTTAGTACCCATATGAGGTGCATCAATTCGGCAATTAGGATCTGTAGAAGGTGGGTTGCCCCGCTGCGGTGGTGGCAACGTTGTGTGTCTGATGTAGACTTGTCTGGTGCAAGAGACTCAGACAGGTTATCTTTATTTTGTTTGGGCCGTGGTGTTCGAGAGCGATGGTGTGTCGCTCACCCTTGCCTGGTGTGGGAATACTCGCCATGGTGGTGGTTCGAGTTCAAGGGGCCTTGATCGATGGATTATATATTCGCAATAGATGCAAGGTGATTGCTTGAAACATATGGGCGCAAGTCCGCGTTGAGCGCCTTTTGGTGTGAGTGGCCACCCATTCACTAACACCCCACTTGGAGCATAAGCAAGCTCAGCATAACTGTCCCTGCCTGTCGTGCAGAGCCAGCAGTCCGAGGAGTTGTCCGAGGCTCGCTAATGGCTCAATGATGCCCGACCCGGTCCGGCCAAGCGGCTCCAGAGCCCGCAGCACTACGTTAATTAATTGAACCTTCTCCCGCGGCCACAGACGAAAGCGACTCGGAAACCGAATATTTATTATATCGAGGACGGACGATGACAACGATGCGCTACGTCGTCTCAGTTACGACTTCTCTGGGCCCTACATTTTTTTTCCCGTTGAAAAGGAACATGCTTCGTCGGTCGCTTCCCACCTTGTTGTCCTTTTGCTCATAATGCGCCCCTTTACGACCATTCTCTCCCTCTCCGCCCTCTCACTCACCCTATATGCTTCTGCCGCTCATCATGGCAATCACGCCCATCGTAATTCAGATGTAGCTGTCCGCGCTCGTGGTGATGTTCTGCAGAAACGCAATTTTTATGGACCATTTACATACTATGACATAACCGTGGGCCAGTATGTTCCTCCGCTCTGCCCACATCTTCCATACTTCTTTATCTCTACAGAGTAGCTTGTGGTGGATGGCACCAACCAACTGAATGGGTGAGTGATCAGTGTAATATATATGTGTGTTATCAACGTTCATGCTCTCTCATACTCAGGTCGTCGCATTGAATGCCGCAGTCAGTCTCTCTGTTCTTGGCTTGTCTCATGCGTGATTTCAACTAGTCCCCCTTCCGCAGCAATTTGGTGACGTTCCAGGTCAATCCCAGTACTGTGGCGCCTCAATCACCATCATATATAATGGCAATACATATTCCGCCGCTATTGTAGATAAGGTGAACTTGTCTGTCTCGTCTTAACAGTTCCCCACCTTACCTTTACCCCTTTTCACAGTGTATGGGCTGTGGAGCAAACGGCCTCGATCTCACTGAAGGTTTCTTCAAAAAATTGACTGGTGGTGACACAGCCATGGGTGTACTCCAAGGCCAGTGGACGTTTGGACGGGATTCAGCTCCCGAGCCCTCACCTTCCACCACCTCGACAACCCCGCCGTATACCCCGCCGTACACCCCTCCGTACACCCTGCGGCAAACCACCACTACCCCCCAATACAATTCCCCCTCCCCCACTCCGCCCGCGACCTCTACCAGTCGGAACACACCCAACAGCTCGACCTCGACCACCAGTACGACCTCTACGTCCCAATCACATTCGTCTTCTACGCCTTCTGCGACCCCATCTTCTCCCTCCTACGATAATGCGCCCGCCAGTGGTCTTACTCAGCCAGCTGGAACTGTCGCTGATGATGGGCAGACCGGGGACCTCCAATCCTTATTCGATATCATTGCCGGTCTTGGTGGAGAAGTTCTTGCGGTTCAGCACTAGTGGGTCTTTGGATTGGTAGGCTCAGAAGAGTCCATATACCCAATGTTATTTACCCATTGCCGTCTTACTTTCTTGGTTACATGCTTGTCATTATATTGTCTTTACTAGTAGCTGTGCTGGCCTGGCTCTATTTTCGGCTTAGAAATACTTGCGTAGAAGATATCTGTCCACTCTTGTTGATTCGGACAGCAATCATCGCTTGTTTACGCATCCAGGAATGTCGATAGCATAAAACTAAAAGCAGCATCTGACAAATGCAGACTGAGGATAACGACCAATATTGACAGCATACGTGCAGCACATAGTACATACATTCTCAGTGAAAATTCAAGGCATAGCAACCGCAACGACAACGAAGTTCTCAAAGGCGCGTATTCACCAACAGGACCTTGAGACCAGCCTTCTTCACCTCTTGCACAGGAACCCGCTTCCCCTTGCGCACCTCCTGCACGAGGCTCTTTCGGCTTGGGTGCATCACGCGCCGCA
>WNFC01018996.1_pt1 | contig 12166 bp, 7 predicted proteins | sample 5400541 | NCBI WGS metagenome assembly WNFC01 (sample SAMN13153342, study PRJNA577476) | soil metagenome | isolation source: 120 cm saprolite under Douglas fir tree site 2 hole 2 replicate 1 | place: USA:California | collected 2015-04-18 | reverse complement strand
TTAGGGCGATGTTGTCCGCTTCGCACCGCTTGAGAAAACTGACCGCGTCGTGATCTACCAGGGTCAGGTCTCTTAAGTCCAAGACAATGCGGCGACCGCCAGCTTCCGCGGTAATTAGCGTTTCCAACTCGGTTAGGTCTTCTGCGTCCATTCGTCCGCTTAGCTTGATGACCACTTCTGCGTTCGCTGCTCTCGTGATCTTCAGCACTCACCCTCTCTTGAGAATGAATTCTTGCTTCTGTAAAGTCCGGTCGCACACGTCTGGTTTGGCAATCACGGTGCCAACGCTAAGTTATTGAAAGTCACAGCCTTAGTCAGGGTAGGAAATTGCGATGTTCGCAAATCTGCGCATTTCACAACGGCTTGTGGACTCGCCAAAAAAGGATAATTAGAAGATTTACTGAGGACCTGTCGTTTTGAAGCGATGCTTGTTGATCTTCAGCGACCTGATCTTCGACTCTAGGGTAGAACCCGGAATGCCGAGTTTGGCGGCTGCGCCTGACGGTCCCGCTACACGTCCGCCGCTTTCGCGAAGGGCAGCCTCAATGATCTCTTTCTCTTGCGTGGCAGGCTTACGAGATAGCCCCAGGTCGCTTTGGGGTCTAGTTACATGCGGCTGCCGCGAAAGCCAACTCTCATCGACCGAGAGATTTTCTGTTTCGCATACAATTACAGATCGCTCGATGACATTCTGCAATTCGCGAACGTTACCCGGCCAGGGGTACGACTGAAGCAATTCCAAGCTTCTTTTGTTTACCCCGCGAATGTTCTTTCCCGCTTTCCTCGCGTAACGGTCTATGAGGTATTCAACCAGCACCGAAATGTCTTCCCGTCGTTCACGCAGAGGGGGCACCTCGATGGGAAAAACGTTGAGCCGGTAAAAAAGGTCACTCCGGAACATGCCTGCAGCGATAGCCGCCTGCAAGTCACGATTGGTAGCAGCAATCACGCGAACATTTGTTCGGATAGATCCAGTTCCACCGACACGTTCGAATTCATGTTCCTGCAAAACACGCAAGAGAGCGATCTGGGTCTCGGCTGAAAGCTCGCCGACTTCATCGAGGAAGATCGTGCCTCCCTCGGCGAGCTCAAAGCGCCCTAAACGCCGCTGCGTTGCCCCCGTGAAGGCGCCCTTCTCGTGGCCGAACAATTCTGACGCGATCAAGTCGCGTGGAACCGCGGCGCAGTTAACACTGACAAATGCCCGCGAGGAACGCTGTGAGCGCTTGTGGACGGCACGTGCGATCAGCTCTTTGCCCGTCCCCGTTTCGCCGGTGATCAGAACAGTGGAATCTGTGGGAGCAACCTTGGAGACACGAGAGAGCACCACGTGCAGGGCGGGCGAAATCCCCACGATCTCCTCGAACATCGATGACCTATCGATTTCTTCGCGCAACGCAACGTTCTCATTCTGGAGTCTCTGCTCAGCCTGCTTGCGGTCCTCGATATCGGTCGCTGCAGCATACCAACGTGTGACGCGTCCTTGTTCATCTCGTAGCGGGCTCCAGCGGAAGAGAAGCCAGCGATACTGTCCGTCTTTTCTCCGAAAACGTGCTTCGTATTCGTGCGGAATGCCACTTAAGAATTTAGTTTGAGTTTCGCTGGTCAAGCGTTCCCAATCATCTGGATGATAATACTTGTGACGGTCGATGGTCCGCCATTCCTCAAGAGTAAACCCGAAATAATCGAGCATAGTTTGATTGGTATAAAGACGAGTGCGATCTCTATCAGGCCCTAATACGGCGAGGTACTGCGGCGTGAAATCCAGGATCTGTCGAAGCTCCATTTCGCTCCGCCGGATCTTCTCTTCCGCCTGCTTTGCGGCGGTGACGTCCGTCACGGCACCCACATATTCGAGGTTGCCTGACGAAGTCGTCAACGCGCGAGCTAATACATGGAGGTGCTTGACTCCACCGTCCGGCATCAGCAAACGATGCTCAATATCAAAATCTGTCTTTTCGTTGATAGCTTTGTCGAGAGCCTGCTGCACAAGGCCTATATCCTCGGGATGAATTCGCTGAAATATCAGCTCCAAGGTTGGCTTAATGACTTGATCGTCTCCAAAGATGTTGTAGGTTTCCTCCGACCAGTAGATCTCTCCGCTGACAACGCTCCAGCCGAAACTACCCGTGTGACTTATGCTCTGCCCTTGAGCCAGGAAGGCCTCGCTGCGCTGCAGCTTCTCATGCGTTTTCCGGCGCTCATCAATATCCGTAATCAAGTTATACCAACGGACGATGCGCCCCTCCGTGTCTCGCAGTGGAAGGCCGCGTACGTGGAACCAGCGGTAGACACCATCAGCGCCGAGGATACGATGTTCAATGTCGTATGGATACCCGGTTTCTACCGAGCGGGCCCACCGCTTCATCACCGTCTCGAGATCATCCGGATGTATAAGCGGGCGCCAATCTGTCAATTCCTCAAGAGTCCAGCCCGTATAATCCAGGATTCCTTGATTGACGAATTCGACCTCGCCTCGCGCAGTCATCGTGCAGAGGAAGCCGGGAACGGTATCGACGATCAGGCGAAAATTCCGTTCCACTCTTTGCAGATCAGAATAGAGGGTAGCGTTCACCAGCGAAATCGCGGCTTGCGACGCCAGCAACTCCAGCACGGCGACCCGGTCCGACGTGAAGGCGCACGGAGTCAAATTGTTCTCGAGGTAGAGCGCGCCGACAAGCTTCGTTTGTTCGAGGATGGGCAGGCATAGGACGGATCTGGGGTGCTTCTGCCGGACATACTCGTCGTCCGAATACAGGGTCCCGACTGAAGCATCATCTAGGACCACGCGCTCCCGTGTCCGGGTCACGTAATGAAGCGCGGATTGTGGGAGATCGGATGGCGTGACGGCTGCCTGTCGAGTTGTGACGTCTACCCTTTTATGGCCAGCAATGGCCTCTGCCTCGATCTGCGGCTCATTACCACGGAGAAGGACGAGCAGTCCCCGCTGCGCCCCGGCATGCTCGACCGCGATTCGCATCATCTTCTCAATCAGTTTGGGGAGGTCAATCTCGCTCGAAAGTGCCTGCGAGGCCTTGATTACAGTCTCAATGTCTAACTGCCCGGCAGGCGTGCCAATCGTGGCAATGGGTGAGGTAGGGTCTAGTTCCTTATTCAGGTGCGGGTACAGTTCGTTGAGTTGCTTCACCTTGCCTAGCGCGCCCCAGCGGTCATAGCAATTCCGCGCATTCCGTAAATAAGCATGGGCGATTGTCTCGAAGCCGCGCCTCGAGTAAAACCGCGCGGCCAACTCATAGGAGAGGCCCTCATTCTGGACGAAGCCGTGTTCGCGCGCCAATAGGATGGCCTGCTCGTATTGGCGCATGGCTTGGAGATCCCGGCCTTCGAGCCGTGCGATCTCGGCCAATACCAGCGCGTGCTTATCAGCGAAAGTCGGTGGATAGTTTTCGGCCCACTCGCGCAGTTGTTCAAGGTGCGCCGTCAAGAGTTCGCGCCACGCCTGCTGCTGGTCGCTTGACGCGTTCTGGTAGTATGCCGCCACCGTCAAAGCGGAATAATAGACGTAGTCGAGCACGTGGATCAGAGCTGAAGAGCTCGAAAGCTGCAGCTTCGCTTTGTCAGCTGCGCCGAGAGCCTCGGCATAGTCGCTCGCCATGAACCGCGCCTTCAGTTTGAGCGTCCAGTACCAGAAGATCATCAACGACATCCGATCCCCTGTCAGGTGCGCCTCGAACGTCGCCTCGTCAAACTGCGCGTCGTTGAAGGTGGTGAAGGTCTCAGTCCGGCCCTGCATGGTCGCGATGAAGCGTTGCTGACTCTGGATGATGTCCACGACGTCGCGATACTTGGTCTTTCGGGCCAAGTCCAGCGCGATTTCGGACTCCCGCCAAACCGCATCGAGCGGATCATTCCGCAACAGAAATGCTGCGATCAGAGGTACCAGACCGTAGCAAGCGGAGACCAGATCACCCGTCTCCATTGCAGCTCGGAACGTCGCACGCATGAATTCCAACGCGCTCGCAATCGGCTGCGTCCAAATGGTGACGTGACCCATTAGGTGGTAGATCTTCGCCTTGCAAGCGAAGAAGTCGTGCTTCTCGATAATGTCGCTGGCGAGCTTGGCGAAGCGATATCCATCGGCGGAACGATGAAAGACCGGACCGAGGATGTTCCCGAAACAGCCGCAGGCTAACGCGAAAGCGCCGCTCGTCCCATGCTGAATTCCGATCTTCACCATGCAGCATATCTGCAAGCAACCCAAACGGGAGTCGGTAAAGTAGGCAGGGGGAGTGAGGCCCGAGAGTACCTGCATGGCTGCCTCGAACTCAGGATCGGTCATCAGCGGCAGATCGATCAGACTTTCGATGGGGCGTCCATTGAGGGCTTGCCAGACCGTCTCATATTCGGCCTGGACCTGCTCCTGAGTCGGGTGGGCTGGAATGTCTATGCCGAACAGCTTCAGGCATAACAATCCGCTGGCTACGGCTTGCGGGAATTCTCCCTTCACTTCATGCAATTGGATCTTGAGACGATGGATAGCTGCCTGATCGATCTTGGACTCTCTGCGCTGCAACAGCTCCCCAATCAGTTGCTCAGCGGTATCGAAGTTACCGGTCAGTAGCTCGCACTCCGCACGTTCGCGCCATACGCTGAACGCCAAGTCGGAACGGCTGTCCCATGCTCTCTGGTCGAGCAGCGCCATACCGGCTGAAAAATATGCGGCCGCCGCCGCATAGGCTGCGGACGCCTTTGCCTTTTGTCCGGCACGCAGGTCGATCGTTGCCACCTGCGCTTTCTCGTCAGGGTCGATCAGCAGCTCGGCACCCCGATTAAGCTGGTTGGCGACATCGAACAGATGCTCGGTGAGTTGATCGCCCGTCATGCTCGCCAAAAGCACATGGCCTAGCGTCAAGTGAACTTCCGCACGGTGCCCCTCGGGAATCAGCGAATAAGCCGCCTGCTGTATACGGTCATGTGGAAATTTATAGGCGTTTTCTAAGCGCAACACGAGGCCGGCGCGGATAGCTTCCGAGAGGGCCGCGTGCATCGCCTCCTCCGTTTCCCCGCGAACTAACGCCAGCGTGGCGGCCTCAGCGACATTACCTAGGCAAGCGAGATGTTTCAAAGCTTCCTGAGCGGGTGCGGACAAACGTCTTAGCTTCCTAGACATGAGATCCACAACATTTTCGGTGTAGCTTTTGGCGCGGATGCGATTCATGTCCCATTGCCAAGCCCGCGTGACGGGGTCGAAGATGAGCAGACCCTCTTCGGCGAGCGCGGTGAAGAACTGGATCGCGAAGAACGGATTTCCGCCGGTTTTCTCTTGCACCAATTGCGCTAAAGGTCGCTCCTGATCCCGGACGCAATGCAGAGCATCGGAGACGAGCGCGCCGACGTCCTCGAGCCTCAGAGGTGCCAGCACAATTTCGCGGACTCGCACTCCAGCCTTGCGGATCTCCTCCAGAGTCCGCAGAAGTGGGTGCGACGGACTCACCTCGTTGTCCCGGTAGGCACCGATGAGCAGCAGGTGCCGGACCTCCGAATCCGTGACCAGACGCTCAATGAGGTCGAGGGTTGCAGCATCCAGCCACTGCAAATCATCAAGAAAGAGAGCGAGCGGGTGCTCCGGCTGGGCGAACACACAGAGGAAGCGCCGGAACACCAACTGGAACCGATGCTGCGCATCTCGCGGCGAGAGTTCTGCGACAGGCGGCTGTTTGCCGATGATGAACTCCATCTCAGGGATAAGGCTGACGATCAGCTGGCCGTTTGGCCCGACCGCCTCCGCCAAGGCACACCGCCACTGTTCCACTTCCGCTTCGCTCTTGACGATGATCTGACGGATCAGAGTTTGGAAGGCCTGTGCCAGGGTCGCATACGGGATGTCGCGCTTGTCCTGCTCGAACTTGCCTGCGGTGAAAAGTCCGCGGGTCGGGACAAGCACCTTGTGCAGCTCGTTTACCACTGACGATTTGCCAACACCGGAATAGCCGGATACGAGCAAGAGCTCCGTTGCCCCGTTGGCTACGACACGGTTGAACGCTTCGACCAGCGCTTCGATCTCGCACTCCCGTCCGTATAGCCTCTCGGGGATCACCAACCGATCCAGAGCGTCGTCCGCGCCGAGCGGGAATGAATCGATCCCTTCATGGGACTGCCAATCGGACAAGCAGTGGCGAAGATCGGCTTCCAAGCCTGAGGCGGTCTGGTAGCGCTCCCCGGCATTCTTGGAGAGGAGCTTCATCGTGATAGCAGATAGCGGCTCGGGGATTGCGACGCGATCAACAGGTGGTGTCGGTTGGCGTGCAATGTGGGAGTGGATCCACTCCAGGGGATCGTCGGCGGCAAAGGGCAGCTCGCGCGTGAGCATCTGGTAAAAGGTAACGCCCAGCGAGTAGAGATCGCTCCTCAGATCGAGCGAGCGATTCATTCGGCCGGTCTGCTCGGGCGACATGTAGGCGAGCGTACCGGCAATGATCTCGGGCGGTACGGGCGACTGGCGCTCGTGCGGCAATTGGGACGCAATCCCGAAGCCGGTGAGCCACGCGTTGCTGGCCTCGTCGACGAGCACATTCGCAGGTTTGATGTCCTTATGTATAAGGCCGCGCCGATGGACTTGCGCGAGTGCTGCCACCAAGCCAATGGCGATGCGCAGGAAGCGGGTCAGATCGAGCGGTCGCCCTTGGTCCCTCTGAAGAACCAAATCCAGCGGCTCACCCCCAGGGTCGCTGAGTAAGAGGACAGTCCGCCCTTCATGACGAGTGAGCGCTAAGGGCTTGGCCGCCCACGCGGGGTCAAGTTCGGCCGCGAGTGAGTATTCGTGCTCAAGTCGCCGGAAACTCTGAGGTGATGGCTGTTCTGCGGAAGGCGCGATCGCCAGGACCGTCGATGGGTTGCCGTGCTGTCGGCCGCGGTAAAGCGTGAAGTCCGCACCTTCCCGGAGGGGCTCGAGCAAGAACCCTGAGGGCCCCGAGATGGAAGCCATTCTCGTCGCCACGGCTGCACTACCTGAGAGTTTTCATTTTGACGAGAGGCTAGGAGGACGTCAATACTTGCGAGACTAGGGAACTGAGCCGGACTCGGTGCAGCGTTACCTCACAGCAGAGGAAATGAAGAAGATCGTAGACGCTTGCAAGAATCCCCAGCATAAAGCTCTATTCGCAATCCAGGCAGCAACAGGAGCGCGATTCGGAGAAGTGGTTGGGTTGCACGTCGAAGATCTCGACTTTGAAAACTCGATCGTTCACATCAGACGGAGCGTGTACAAGCACCAGGAAATCGCTCCGAAGACCGATGCCGGCTATCGAGACGTAAACGTCGATCCTTCAGCCATGAAGATCGTCAAGCAATATACTGGCGATAAAACAGCTGGAAGAATCTTCGATTCACAGAAAGGAACTCCTCTGGTGTGCGGCGATATCAATCGCTATGTGCTGAGACCACTGCTGAAGAAGCTCGGGATTCCACCCGCCACGACACACGCCTTCCGTCATGGCAGAGTCTCGATCCTGCAGCAGAACAGAGTTCCTGGCGACCTGATTAAGGAATGGGTCGGCCACACATCGCTGAAGAAAGAATCTGAAGTGATTATGGACTCAATGGACTCAAATGGACCCAGCGTAAGCGATGATGTACCATAGACTTACCAGCCGTTTTGAGTAGATCAGGATGGGCGTGTAGCTCAGCTGGGAGAGCACCTGCTTTGCAAGCAGGGGGTCGCCGGTTCGATCCCGGCCACGTCCACCAAATATCTTTTGCAAAATCAGTTTGTTACAAATTTGGCCTTTGCACGACTTCACCAATTTGGGTCCGTTTGGGTCCAATAACGAGCCTCTCCACTCCCTTCACCGCTCGGCGTTGCTGCGCTGGAATCGCGTGCAGATAAATCTGTCGCGTGACCTCAGACGAAGCGTGACCTAATTGCGCTTGCACAGTGCCTAGTGGTGCTCCCACAGCGTCCAGCAATGTCGCGTGGCAATGGCGCAAGGAGTGCCAAGTAATTTTCGGCAGACCTAGCTTCTCGCACGTGGGTTGCAACTGACGATGCAAGAGATTTCGTCTGCACAAGGGTTGACCTGCGCGAGTTGAGAAAACCAAGCCGTCAGAGTCATCTGCGACCTTGCGCAAAACCGAAAGGGTCGAAATTGCTTTTGGGCCAATTGGAATGGTCCGCACACTTCGCTTGGACTTCGGAGTGTCGAAGTGTCCGTCGTAAACGGTCTCCGTTATGCGCAACGCCTGCACGCCTAAATCAATACTTTTCCAGCGGAGAGCAAGAAGCTCGCCGATCCGAAGTCCTGTCATGACCAGCAATGTGACTGCGGACTTCGTCGGTTCTGGAAGAGCGACTATTAGACGCCGGATTTGCGCCGGTGCAAGGATGGACCGTTCTGATTTGTGCTCCCGCCTTGGGAGTCGTGCCTTACGTGCTGGATTATCCGCGATGTAACCCCATTCCTCCGCCGATCCCAGCACTTTGCTTAACGCGCACCTAAAGTGATGCACGGTTTCCCACGACAAACCACCACGAAGCTTTGTAATAAGAAAAGTCTGGATTGCTTCGCGCGAAATGTCGGAGAGCCGTTGTTCACCGAACGTAGGAATCAGGTGAACGCCAAGCACATACTTGTAGTGCCTTTGCGTTGCGTACTTGAGGGTTGGAAGCACAACGGGTTCCCAATCCATGCGCACGAAATCTTTTAGAGTGCGCATGTTCTGTGGCCGTTGCGTACCACTATTCACCGAACGAAGCCGCTCCGTGAGGGCATTCATTGCGAGACGGCGCGTGGCGAAGTCCACGACTGTGCCGATGACTATAGACCGGCGCATCTTCCCCATTGTTCCGTCAGCGTTGATGATGTCCTCCCACCAGCGGGCAACCCAGACTTTTTCTCGTTTGCCACGCTTGAAGAGCGAGCCTCTTTGAAACCGCCTGCGAACCATCGTTCCTCCTTCGATGGCCCGCTTGGCTTGTTCTGCGTCAGCTATGAGTGTAGCGCCGGAGTCAAGCGACATGCTGACTTCCACGCTGGCGCTTGACCCACGCAAGTATCTCGTCTTCGCTGAAGCGCCAGTATTTCCCCAATCGGTAGCCCGGCAACCGCTCCGAGGATCGTTTCCGCATACGTTCATAGACCCAGGAGACGGGGACCTGCAACAGCACCGCTACTTCATGAACGGTGAGAAAGTGACTTTCTCGCCGTGTGTTTTCTCCCGCGGTCGTGCTCTCTCGCTTGTCGGATTCTTGGTCAAGTGTTGCCACTCGACCAGAAACCTGAGAGGGCACAGGTTCGGCTTCATGCTGCTTTTGAAGTCGTGTGCACGATTCTGATGGCGACGAGCTTGCTGCTAGACGCAAGCCATGCACTCGTGGTGAGTCTGGGTTCTTGCGCACGCCGAGTTGGGTACTGCGGTGTTTCATTGCGTTTCTTTTTGAGCCCCCTGGTCCTGTTTTCAACTTGACTTACCGTCTACGAAAGTCTACTATGTTTGCAAACATAGCGTCAAGATGTATGACTTGTGGTAAGACTCAAAGAAAAGGAGGTATCCCGGATGCCGGAGAAACCAGAAAAGTTCGAGAAGCCCTTACAGCAACAAACCCTCTCCCTTCGAATCAGCGACGCTCTGCACAGGCGACTGGAGCGCGCCAAGGAACTTCTGTCCTCGAAGACAGGCGAGAGTGTCTCGACTTCGGAGGTGGCCAAGCAGCTCCTAGAATCGGCTCGCGAGGACCGCTTCGAAGTAGCAGACCTGATGGAGAAGCCCACCGAAGCTCTCCTTCAGATCCGCAGAAAGGGAGAAGCTCAACACATATTGTCGAGAGCTGAGTGGATACTGCTCGCGCACTTTGTGCAGAGGGGACTCGAGACTTATTCCGACAGGACACCGAATCCTGTTTCTGGCGAGTCTTTGATCGGCGTGCTCGACGCATTCCTGGCAGTGCATGAACTGCGAACGGAACGTGCTTCCACACATGACCCCTACTACGTGAGTAACCTGCCTTCCGAGTGCCGCCCAGCGAAAGCGAAGGGGGCAGAGGACTCGGAGCGCGTGACTCCAGAGACGGTCCGCAAGACCGTGGCAGAGACTCGCAAACGTCTCAGCGATTCGGCGGTGAAGTGGGACACATTCCTCGCGGCTCGCAATCTACATGTCTTGCTTGAGGACGAGAAGCTTCCTGGAGTTGACGCGGTTAACCGTGCGCTCCGTCCCTACTGGCCCGTTCTATGGCGGCTTGCCGCGCGCGGCCACTACTGCCTCACACAAGAGCCGCTTCGAGCGAAGGCCACGAGTCAAGACTCCTTTTATCAGCCGCCGATTCCGTCCATCAAGGAGGGAGAGTTCACTCTCTCGTTTAATCGGGGAGAGGGCAGCGAAATTTCCCTGCTTCTGAGTTTCCCCGGTCCTCGTGGCCCGATGTACCCCATCAGCGGCTACCCAAAGATTACAGAGTTCCGAGCCATGCTTGCTGCACTTTCCTCGGACAGCAAGGACCGCCGTTGGGAGGGTGAGCACTTCCTGGGATATGCCACAGCGTCCGAGGAAAGCAAGGGTAAGGACTACTGGTTCCGCGCGCACCAGAATGGCATCACGTTTGGCCTGTCTGAGAAAGAATGGAAGTTGGTCCAAGCGTTGTTTCGCCGCGCGTGGGAGCTTCCCGAAATCCGCATGGCCTGGGACGCGCTGACACCGGAATACGGTGAACTGTGATGCGCCGCTGCTACCAATCTACGACCGGAAGGTGTGCGGCCAAGGGGCCGAATTGTCGGCCTCTGGCCAACGAAGAGAAGAGCGGTGCCTTCGGCACCGGGAGTTGGATTGACACGTCACCCCGTAACGGGTGCCGTATAGCAACGATGGTTGCTATATGGGAACTCGCTGCAAACGCGGCAGCTAGCAGATCGTCGCTTACCGTGGTTTCTGCGCAGGAACTTGCGGTTCCTGTACGGGAACTCGTTGATTTTCCTATGCATCATGCCACCATCGACGGCGCGCCCTCCATTTGGAACTAGGAAGAGGTTTATGCCCACACCGCGCACTAAGTCCATCAGCACGAAAGTCACCGAGGAAGAATACGCGCAGGTTGAGTCCCTCGCTGGCGCACAGACGATCAGCGAATGGGCGCGTGAGGTGTTACTCAGAGCCAGCAGGCCAAGTCCTTCCGACCAAACCATCGTGGCTGAATTGCTCGCTCTGCGGATGATCCTGGTGAACGTGCTGTTCTGCATCGCGAACCGCGAGCCACTAACAAGCGAAGACATGCAGGACATGATCAATCGCGCCGACGCGTGCAAGCTGGCAAAAGCGTTAGACCGGCTGACCACTGCAACTACAGAACCACAGGCGGGATGAAGGAGGCTCAAACGGAGCCTAGCGATGCGGACGGAATGGGGAAGAGACGAGCGGACGGACTGGCCCAGCAGTAAGCCGGTGTACACCATCGCGTTATTGATCTTGTCCGTGGCAGCAGGCGCAGGGGTCGAATGCGTTCGCTATCTGCGGGACTGGACGCCGCTCGAAAGGCAGTCAACGGAGAGAAAACGTTCGCGCTCACCAGCGAAGCTGTGAAGCAAGGAGCATTGCGCCTTGAATGGCATCGAGCTCTTTACGACAACGCCGAGCTGCATTTCTTCCTCAGCGATTGGATTTATCACGACCAGACGCTCTTCGATCTGGGGAGGCCCGCGCTTTGGACCTTGCCAATAGTGTTCCTCGTGGGTCTATGGCCAGCCACGTGGATGGAGCGTAAGCGCATAAGGGTGCTGCGCTACGGAAGGAAACTCAGGGGGCCGGACTTGATTAACGTAGCGCAGTTCAACTGGAGACACCGCCGCTCCAGAGGCATGGGCTTTGGGAATGAGGACCGCACCGCGCTTGAGCGGATGCTCGGCCTCAACAAGAAACTGCGTATCCCCCTCGTCAAAGAGAACCGCCACTTCGAGATTATGGGGGACACTGGCGCCGGCAAAACGCAACTCATCATTCAGCAACTTCTGCAGATCGAGGAGCGGAACGAAGTCGCGATTGTGCACGACCCGGAGCGGGAATACACGCCGCGCTTCTATAGGCCGGAGCGGGGCGACGTGATCTTGTTTCCATGCGACCGGCGAATGCCCTTCTGGAGCATCGGCGACGAAGTGCGGAATCCCGCCGAGGCGTCCGCGCTGGCGGTATCACTCTTCCCGGACCGGCCCAACCAGGACCC